>JAABUW010010712.1_pt1 | contig 10136 bp, 10 predicted proteins | sample 5560081 | NCBI WGS metagenome assembly JAABUW01 (sample SAMN10711882, study PRJNA513363) | rock metagenome | isolation source: Antarctica rocks | place: Antarctica: Victoria Land, Knobhead sud | reverse complement strand
CCAATCTTCGCGTCAACGAGCTCAGACCTGCAGTCGACCTCCGACTCTGGCTCCCACGTGGACGTCGGGTACTATCTCGGCGTCTACGCAGTCCTAGGCATCGCCTACATGTTCATCTGCCTCTTCCGTGAAGGCATGTGCTTCTGGGGCTCCCTGACAGCCTCCAACCGCATCCACCGCAAACTCATGGAATCCATCACGCACGCCAAATTCCGCTTCTTCGACTCCACGCCCCTCGGCCAGATCATGAACCGCTTCTCCAAAGACGTCGAAGCCATCGACCAAGAGGTAGCGCCCGTTGCTGTCGGTGTCGTCCACTGCCTGGCGTCGATCGTCACAATAGTAGTGTTGATCTCGGTCATCACGCCTGGCTTCCTGATCGCGGGATTCTTCATCACGATTCTGTACTTCCTCATCGGGCGGTTCTACATTAGTTCTAGTAGAGACCTGAAACGTCTGGAATCTATCCAGCGCAGCCCGCTTTACCAGCAATTCGGCGAGACGTTGTCCGGGATGACGACGATCCGGGCTTATAGCGACGAGAAGCGATTCATAAGAGAGAACCTGCACAAAGTCAACACGCACTCGAGACCGTTTATTTTCCTCTGGGGTGCGAACCGGTGGCTCGCTTTCCGCGTCGATCTCGTCGGCGCGCTGGTCTCGTTCTTTTCGGGTGTCTTTGTTGTTATTAGCGTCGGCCGAATCGACGCTGGGGCTGCTGGGCTGGCTATGACGTACGCTGTCACTTTCACGGAGAATGTGTTGTGGTTCGTGCGTTTGTACGCCAGTAATGAGCAGAATATGAATGCTGTGGAGCGGATCAAGGAGTACCTGGACGTGGATCAGGAGGCTGCGTTTATCGTACCTGAGAACAGACCGGAAGCGAATTGGCCGAGTAAGGGGTCGGTGGAGTTCGTCGGGTACAGTACACGGTACCGCAGCGATTTCGAGCTGGTGCTTAAACGCTTGACTTTTAAGATCTTGCCGGGCGAGAAGGTTGGCGTGGTTGGCAGGACGGGTGCCGGAAAGAGCTCGCTCGCGTTGGCGCTGTTTCGTGCACTGGAGGCTGAGGAGGGAAAGATTCTGGTCGATGATGTTGATGTTGGTCTCATTGGACTTCAGGATCTACGGGAGAACATTGTCATGGTGCCGCAGGATCCGACGTTGTTTACTGGCACTATCCGAAGCAACCTGGATCCCTTCGGCTTATTCACCGACGAGGAGATCCTGACTTCACTGCGCCGAGTGCAGCTTATCGGTGCACCATCCGCTACGCCATCCCGACCATCGACGCCCGCGCCCAACAGTCCAATCAAATCCTCCTCCACCTCATCCCCAATCGAATCATCCACCACCCTCGAGAACAAGAACATCTTCAAGAACCTCTCCTCCCCCGTCGCAGAATCCGGCACCAACCTCTCCCAAGGCCAACGCCAACTCCTCTGTCTCGCGCGCGCTATGCTCAAGAACCCGAAAGTGCTCCTCATGGACGAAGCCACGGCGTCCATCGACTACGCCACTGATGCGAAGATCCAAGAGACTATCCGCGAGATCAAGAACACGACTATTACCATCGCGCATCGCTTGCAGACGATTATCGATTATGATAAGGTGCTTGTGCTGGAGAGGGGCGAGGTGATGGAGTATGGGGATCCGTTCCAGCTTATTTCGGAGGAGAAGGGGATGTTCCGGAGTATGTGTGAGATGACTGGGGAGTTTGAGACGTTGGAGAGGGAGGCGGAGAAGGCTTATAACGCCAGGAGACTGGTGGACGATAGTTGAGGGTGAATATGGTGGATTGCATGAAGGCTACTTGCGTACTTCGAGCGAGGTGCTTGCTTGCTGCATGGTGTTCCGGGTTTAAACTGACTACATGGGGGCGATGGGTGGATGCATTGAGTTGAGGCGCTGCGTACCTATTGTAGAGCACTGTAGTTTTTGTACAAATTGTTCATCTACACTTGTAGTGACCTATAGAATTCTGGTGCTTGTACAAATTGCCTATCGTTTACATTGAGTTGTAAAAATTTTGAACTTTGTACAGTCGGTATATCTACATATATGTACACATTTATCGTAAGCAGTAATGTACAATCATTCTCCATTGTCCACCGGCTCGCCGGTAGTGCCGTGATAGTCGTTGGTATAATGCCTCCATACCTCAGCATCACGAGCTATTCGTTTTTGATGCCTCATGTGGAGCTCATGGGCGCGGAGGCGCCGGTCGGCTTCGATCATTGAGCCTATGCACATCCCTGACATCTGGAGGAAACTGCTCATCCTAATCAGCAAATCTGATGTAATGCAGCAGGGAGGAGAAGAGACGTACACTTTAAACTGAATCGTCAATCCACGATATAACGGGCTGAAGTTGAATGCCGCTGCTGCCGCGGCGCCGGAGAAGAGACCCCACTGTTGGATATGGTGTCAGTGGCGGAGGCGAGAGTTTAAGGGTTCGAGGGGCGTACTTTGGCTGCGCCGACGGCGGCACCGCGGGCGGCTACCCATGAAGCGTCGTTGAGCTCGGCGTCCTTTGTTAAAGAGCCCCGCGTGCGCTCGGGCATGGTGGTGTGGAGGCCAGATGGTGACGTTCGGAGAGTTGATGGGAATTGATTAGACTCGGTAGGATATTGACCGCAATTTGATTGAGATCGTTAAGTCTTGCTGAAGCCGGCTCGTCGTCTCCAGTATCCTTAGGCGTGCTGTATCGATGGACCAGGCTCCGAAGGTATATAACGCGTGCTTCAGCACTGGAAGATGCGGTTTGATGGACACTGTTCGTCCTTGATCGTGTAGTTCTCGATATTGATGACTTGTTGAAAGTGGTATACCGAATAGGCAGGTCGTCGGCAACTCGGAGATAAAAAGTAAGAGATCGTCACTGCCCGCGGCGAAGCTTCAACACGACCTCTTCCACTGCTGCAAACCGCTGACCTCCGACATTCTCTACATCTACACGACGACAACCTGGGATATCTTGTTAAAGCACCAGTTGGCACCACCGGAACCCGCGACATAAGTGCCCCACCGCGGCTACTGTTTCAAGCCTCCTCCGCCGCTTGGCTCAATGATACGAATCAACGACGAGCAAATCGTCTTGCAGAGTGCGAATCCTACGTTGCACACGTACCTCGACGTACAAAAGCACGGTGGCCAGCCACTATGTGGCAATAGCGAGGGATGGGGCCCACTGAGCCCCTACCGATGGGACTTCACGCCCTGTTTCCTGGATGTCTGGGTCGATGTCGTGTCGGTATGGGGAATCGTGGGCGGGCTATGTGCGATATACTATCTCTACAAGAAGTGTCAGCCGCAGGCTGTGAAGAAGAACTGGCATTTCTGGACAAAGCTTGCAGTGCTCGGCTTGATAATAGTTGCCACCCTTCTTCAAGCGGCGCTGCAGATTGAACAACTGGCTGGTGTCTGGGAGCGGGACTTCAGGTTCTGGAGTACGGTGATCAACATCATCAGCTTGGGCGTGATCTTTTACGTTCAGTATGTTGAGCACTGGCGATCCCGCAACGCGAATGGCGTGGTTTTGACATACTGGCTGTTCTTGATCGTCGTATACGGTGTCAAGCTTCGGTCTCTGGTATCGCAGGAGCTCCATAAGCAATCCTTGCCGTATTTTGTGACCTTCGCAGTCAGCTTGGGGCTGTCAATGGTCGAGTTCGTGCTGGAATGGCTGGTACCCAAACGCCTTTCTGCCTACGATGCTTTAGGAGACGAGGATGAATGCCCTATCGAGTATGCGGACATCTTCTCCATCTTGACATTCAGCTGGATGACCCCAATGATGAGATATGGCTACAAGGAGTACCTCACGCAAGATGACCTATGGAACCTACGAAAGCGGGATACAACTCGAGCTACTTCAGCCATATTCGAAGAAGCTTGGGCGCTGCAGCTCGAAAAGAAGAAGCCGAGTCTCTGGATTGCTATGATCACCTCCTTCAGTGGACCCTACCTAAGAGGTGCTATCATCAAGACGTTCTCCGACTGCCTCAGTTTTACCCAGCCACAGTTGCTTCGTCTATTGATCTCGTTCGTGGACTCTTATCGGCCTGGTCAAGTGCGGCAGCCACCAGTCAAGGGTGCCGCGATTGCTCTTGCAATGTTTGCAGTCTCAATCGGTCAGACAGCATTGCTTCATCAATACTTCCAGCGTGCCTTCGAGACCGGCATGCGAATCAAAAGCTCACTCACGGCAATGGTCTACAAAAAGTCGATGCGGTTGTCCAACGAAGGCAGGGCGTCGAAAAGCACTGGCGATATTGTCAATTACATGGCGGTCGATACACAGAGATTGCAGGATCTTACGCAGTTCGGTCAACAACTGTGGAGCGCACCGTTCCAGATTACGCTCTGTATGATCTCGCTGTACCAGCTTGTAGGCGTCAGTATGTTCGCAGGTGTCGGCGTCATGATCTTGATGATACCCATCAATGGCTTCATCGCACGGATATCTAAGACACTCCAGAAACGGCAGATGAAGAACAAAGATGCGCGTACACGACTCATGACCGAGATTCTCAACAATATGAAGTCGATTAAGCTCTATGCTTGGGGCCAGGCCTTCATGAACAAGCTCACCTTCATCAGAAATGACCAGGAGCTCCACACCCTCCGCAAGATTGGTGCAGTCACAGCAATTGCCAACTTCACTTGGTCTACTACACCATTCTTCGTGTCATGCTCGACTTTTGCTGTGTTTGTGGCCACGAATGACAAGCCGCTGTCGACCGACATCGTGTTCCCCGCGTTGACGCTCTTCAATCTGCTCACGTTTCCACTGGCAGTACTACCAATGGTCATCACTGCGATCATCGAGGCGTCCGTGGCTGTTGGCCGCTTGACAGACTACTTCACTGCGCCAGAACTGCAGCCTGATGCTGTACTCCGCAGCGAGTCTGTGTCTCACGGCGAGGAGTCTGTGCGTATTCGCGATGCCTCCTTCACGTGGAACAAAGACGACAACCGTAACGTACTCCAGGACATCAACTTCAGCGTTCGCCGAGGAGAGCTGTCCTGCATCGTTGGGCGCGTCGGCGCCGGCAAGAGTTCGTTTTTATCGACAATGCTCGGTGACCTTTACAAGTTGAAAGGTGAGGTCGTCCTGCGTGGTGCGTCAGCATACGTTGCTCAAAGTCCATGGGTGATGAATGCGTCAGTGAGAGAGAACATCGTGTTCGGCCATCGCTGGGATCCTCAGTTCTACGAAAAGACTATCAAGGCTTGTGCTCTTACGGAGGACTTCTCCATTCTGCCAGACGGAGATCAGACTGAGGTTGGCGAACGCGGAATTAGTCTTTCCGGCGGTCAAAAAGCTCGTCTGACACTCGCGAGGGCAGTCTACGCCAGGGCGGACATTTACCTTCTTGACGACGTGCTCAGCGCGGTTGATCAGCATGTTGGCAGACATATCATCGACAATGTTCTGGGTTCCAATGGTTTGCTGGCAGGGAAAACCAGGATTCTCGCAACAAATGCCATTACCGTGCTGATGGAGGCGCACTTCATCACTCTACTGCGTGACGGGCGTATCCTCGAGAAGGGCACCTATGAGCAAGTGACCGCGATGAAAGGCGAGATTGCCAACCTGATCAAGGCCGCCAGTAACGAGGGGCAGGATGATGGCGACAAAGGATCTGGAACCCCAACCAGTGGCTCAGAAACAGCATACGGTTCTGAGAATCTGGACGAAGATGTTGAGGAGACAGACGAAGCCAACGAAACCATTGGATATCTTGAGCCCATCAAGACAAATCCAAGAGGTCCAATGCGAAAGGGCAGCAGCATTACTCTTCGAAGAGCGAGTACATTGTCATTCAATGGCCCTCGTGGCAAGACAAACGACGAAGAAGATACGAAGGTAAATTTTCTCTCCGCGGAAATGTGCGTAGCCGTGGAGAGCTAACGGGATGATAAGGGCGCCCTCCTCAAATCGAAACAAACGAAAGAGACCACTGAGCAGGGTAGAGTAAAGAGAGACATCTATGTTGAGTACGCGAAGGCCAGCAATTTGGGTGCAGTAGCCGTCTACATGGTTATGCTGCTTGGAGCCCAGACAGCTCAAATCGGTAAGTCCTGCACGTCGGTTGCGGAGGAGCTCGGTCGAGTCCGTGCTCCGCAAAACCGCCTGCATGGAAAACCAACGGTACTCTAACTTGAGGTGTATAGGCGGATCTATCTGGTTGAAGGACTGGTCAAGCGTATGGCTTCACCTTCACCTACCTGGCAGCAACGGCTAATACTCCGTACAGACGAACGAAAGGTCAGGACGCAACCCCGACGTCGCATTCTATCTTGGAATCTACTTCGCCTTCGGTGTCGGGGCTGCTGCCCTGGTCGTGGTGCAGACGTTGATCCTCTGGATCTTCTGCTCGATCGAGGTAAGTGTGCCGCCCCTCCAATTCCCAATTTCGAGCTTGCCAAGCTGTCCATTCCGCTTTGATGAGTCGCTAGCCGCGCATGGCTCCCGGTCCGACGATGGCTAACGTGCCCCGGTGGGGACGACAGGCCTCGCGCAAATTACACGAGAGGATGGCGTTTGCTATCTTCCGCTCGCCAATGATCTTCTTCGAGACCACACCTAGCGGTCGCATCCTAAACCGGTTCTCCAGGTATGTGCATCTGTGGTTGTTTTTCCCGCTTTAGCGATCATGTGGAGGCGTCAAAGTTGTTGGCGACCATATGGCGACCACGCAACGAGGCGTTTGAGCTTCAAGGGCAGTGCGCTCGGACCCAGCCAACGCATACGTCCCACCGACCCGTGAACCTGGCTCTCGTCCTTGTCCGATGGCAGGCTGACGGACGTTTTAGTGATATCTATCGCATCGATGAGGTGCTCGCGTAAGTGCATGCCGATGCCGATGCCGATCATGTGGGCCTTTGGATGCTGACAGTTTTCACAGCCGTACTTTCAACATGCTCTTCACCAATGCTAGCCGAGGTACGTGCACTCGCTACCTCCGATATTGTTGTCTTGCCGGCGGATGCGGAGCTGACACCGTTTAGCCTTCTTCACCCTCGCGGTTATCACGGCAGCTACCCCAGTTTTCATCGTCGTGATCATCCCGCTAGGCGCACTATACCTATGGATCCAGAAGTACTATCTGCGCACCTCGCGCGAACTCAAGCGCCTCGACAGTGTCAGTCGCAGTCCAATCTATGCGCACTTCCAGGAATCCCTGAGCGGCATCAGCACCATCAGAGCATATCGACAGGCACAACGCTTCGCACTGGAGAATGAATGGCGGGTTGACGCCAACCTTAGAGCCTACTTCCCATCCATCAATGCAAACCGATGGCTTGCAGTTCGGTTGGAGTTCATCGGCTCTGTGATCATCCTTGTATCTGCAAGCCTGGCTATCATATCTGTCTCCTCCGGGAGTACCTTGTCAGCCGGCTTGGTAGGTCTGATGATGAGCTATGCGTTGCAGATCACCCAATCTCTCAACTGGATTGTCAGGCAGACCGTGGAGGTCGAGACCAACATTGTTTCAGTCGAACGAGTTCTGGAATATGCGCGCCTACCGAGTGAAGCGCCAGAGGTCATCTCGAAACATCGACCAGCGTCAAGCTGGCCGCCCAGAGGTGCTGTTTCTTTCAATGGCTACAGCACGAGATACCGGCCTGGATTGGACCTTGTGCTGAAGAACATCAATCTGAGCATCAAGTCGCACGAAAAGATCGGAGTGGTCGGCCGGACTGGAGCTGGTAAAAGTTCGCTGACCTTGGCACTCTTCCGCATCATCGAAGCAGCCGAAGGCGACGTCAGCATCGATGACCTCAGCACAAGCAGTATTGGTCTTCTTGACCTCCGCCGAAGGTTGGCGATCATCCCACAGGACGCTGCGTTGTTCGAAGGAACAGTTCGAGACAACCTGGATCCAGCCAACATTCACGACGATACGGAGCTGTGGAGTGTCCTCGACCATGCACGTCTACGCGACTATGTGGCTGACCTTCCAGGCCAGCTGGACGCAGAGATTCATGAAGCAGGCTCAAATCTAAGTCAAGGACAACGGCAGCTGATATCGCTGGCGAGAGCCCTACTCACCCCAAGCAACATTCTGGTTCTGGACGAAGCTACGGCAGCAGTGGACATTGAGACCGATGCATTGCTGCAGACAACCCTGCGCAGCAACATGTTCAAGGATCGTACTATCATTACGAGTAAGATAATTTTATACCACAGCCTTTGCACAATCGCTAACAAATGACAGTCGCACATCGGATCAACACCATCCTCGACAGTGACCGGATTGTCGTCTTAGACCACGGCGAAGTGAAGGAATTCGATTCACCGTCGGAGCTTGTCAGCCGGCGAGGTCTGTTCTATGAGCTGGTTCGAGAGGCTGGTCTGCTGGGATCTGTAGAGCTCTCGAATCGATAGCAGGCAGGCGTGCCGTTAAGCGAGCTCTGTATCGTTACACCTACAACCTCAAGAGGCGTCCGCTTCATCAAAACCTCGTGAGCGTGACGCGACCCTCTTGTGACACCAACCAGGTTGTTGTACGGGTATGGCATACTTAGCGTCAGCCCTAGTTGATCGGAACCTGCAATCAACGATCGGGCCGGTGGTGGTGCATAAACGATCAGGGGTGTATTTAGCCTACCTCGCCTACAACTGCAACATCATGAGACAGCAAAAGAAATTGCTTCATGAAATGTTCATACCTCTACGACGTAGGTTGATGTTTGAAAATCTATTGACCGCTCTCAGACCCAGCGAAATGGCAAACGGATGCCTGCATCCTCTTCAGTGCTCGTGCTTGAATGCCATTGTTGAGAGCAGGTAGGTTCCCGTCAGTACTCGTACACAGCAGCATGATCTCCCCGCAGGTGCTCTGCATGAAGTGGCTGATGTCATTGGCTACGAGTCTGTTCGCAGGGTTGGAGAGAAACAACCACAGCAACGGACCGTTTACGATCACACAGCGTGGGGATGAGATCCGGACGTTGAGCATTCCGGGTTATCAGAATCGTCCTGCAGCGGGTACATCGATTTGATCTCGGGTAGAGTGTACCCCTCGAAAGCGCATCCGATCTCCCCCCGGTGGTTACACACACGTTCACGTGATTCTAGAAGCTTTAGTCGACTTGCATTTGGCAAGCTGCATCTTTGGCGGCTCCCTTACCCACCAAGCAATCTCGGAGAAAGTTCGACTGCTCAGCTTGAGGAGGCGCTACAACCACACCGATCTAATGCTTGAGACGCAACGATCATCTGCATGATCTGCCTTCCCGACGTCTGGGGCGTGGTTGACGCCTGTTTCGACCCCCCCGGTCATCATGCAGGACGTCTTCCACACCTCTCTGTCAAGCTCTCTAGAGCCTCGCCACTTGTCAATCATTCCCGTGGCAGTACCTTCCCACGGCGCGGCCCACGGTACTGGGCCATGTCAACCAGGCGAAGACTCCGCCATCCCAACTTGCGGCACCTGTCGCCTCGACGCAGTGCTCGTTGCTAACCTCCCTGTGTTACAGACTTGCCATCGGAGCCATCTCCCATCTGATCTGGTTCATGCCCAAGCTCGAGTCTTCGTCTCGGACTATCTCGCCCACAAGGATATCCCAGGCGTTGCTCGTTGTTGTGTTGTCCGTGTATATTGACCGTTTCAACGGCTTTGAGAACGTCGCATGGCCAGACTTTTTATATCGAGTTGACGCCGTCATCGCTTCTCCATCCGTCGGAGCCTTTTGACTTCTTAGTTGCCTTAAGTTACACTCCTGCATCGTCCAATCACTACCACACCATCATCATCCCATTCGCATGCCCAGACAGACGAGGTGCAACCTTCTGAACAACCAAAGACGTCAACCTTCACGACTGTGTAGTCTAGATCTTGCTTGACTCGAACTTCTCGACTCCTTCTATCTGTGCCTGTACTCCGATACCAGTATCGCAACAGGTGAGTCGTAGCTTCGCAGCTGTTATTGGCTGGTTATGCTTCGTTCGTCGATCCCCGCTGACAGACGACACATAACAGAACCGAACGACCGCTGTTCACCTTCCGCACTGACACTGCGGACTAAACAGCAAGATGGGTAAACCCAGGATCTCTAAAGAGGTTCGTGTTGGCCTCGTCCTTAGTACGGGAAACATGAATCCGGCTAACCTCATCTCAGAT
>JAABUW010010708.1_pt1 | contig 10139 bp, 5 predicted proteins | sample 5560081 | NCBI WGS metagenome assembly JAABUW01 (sample SAMN10711882, study PRJNA513363) | rock metagenome | isolation source: Antarctica rocks | place: Antarctica: Victoria Land, Knobhead sud | reverse complement strand
TGGTGGTCGAATTTTTGTGGGGTGTGGGGTGGTGTGGGTGGGATGAAGAATTGAAAGCATGTTTTAGCGTTACTGTGGGCGGCATAGCGGATTGGCGTTATACTACGGCTTGGAGGTCAACGATGAAGACGACGGGAAGTGAAAACGATATCAACGATGGTTCGAAGACTGAGATGGTGACGGGCTACAGTATGCCCGAGGACGATATATAGACCGGCTGTATCAACAGTCGTCACTTTCCCAAAGCACTTCGCCCTCTACATCAGCCCTCCAAGCCCCTCACATCCGCTGTAGTGGCGGCAGTTCCTCTTTGCAGCAAAGAAATGGTACTCGCCGCTGCAGGTGACAGTACAGCGATGGGTAGAAAGCTTCAGCAAGTATCCCCAACCTGTCATGCAGCCTTGAAAGGTTCCAGAGCGTCGCTTGGTGTGTGATGCTAACTCGGAGAGCCCTTTCATGCATCGATTAGCATAGCTTCTGCACACATCGTCTTCGGTCCAGCTTCTTTGTCAAAAGTGTCTACGGTGGCGAATTCTTCCTGCAACGTCAAACGCCTCATGCCGTTGAGCGTTCGGATGCTGTGACATTCCTTCGGCGGCTGGCTTGAAAGAATTCGTGACGTCCTCCTCGGCGGGATTTCGGCGTACACAGCGTAGGAAGAAATCGAACGCTCCAATTGTCGAGCATGTTTCAACCACACACTCGGGTTTTTGAGTTGCGACAGCTGTAATAGTCATTCTATGCATGAACGTCTATAGCGTGGGAATCCTGCATGATGCATGCATGAGTAGAAGGATGATAAGGTTCGTGAGATCTGCAGCACGTGGGACCTGAAACACGGAAGTCCTCACTCCTGCGTGGGACATGTAGGAAGAAGGAAGGAAGATTCTGCAAGACGTCGGTCATGATCGGAGGGAAGAGAAGAGGATTCGTGACGCAGAGAGTTCTGCGAGCGGGATGCCGTGGGTCTGGTTGATGGGATGCGGCCGTTCTTCCAGAGGCGACGGCGAGGTAGTCTATGTCCATGATGGCTCTGGTGTCGCTCTATGGCTTTGGTGGCCTCAATGGCTTTACTGGCTCCGATGTTCTTCGTGGCTCTGGTAGCTCCGGTGTTCTCAATGTCTCTTGTCGTCTTCATGGTCTCGGTGTCTGGTAGCTTGTGCGTCAAATGTCGGTGGTTCGAAGTAGAAAGAAGAGAGCGATCGAGCTGGTACAACGACTTTCAGTATAGCTACACTACATAGATACAACTCTGACGTCGCGCGCAGCGCTCAGCCTTCTTCTCCTTATCCCCAATATCTGCCAATCTGCTGCATATACAGTGCAATGCGCGAAGACATATGAAAGTTAATATGATACAAGTACATCGAAGCCCAGACAGCCAAAGCATGCTTCTCCCTCCCCAGAATCCCCAGATGGTAGTGTGTGATGAAATATGAGTACAGCGAAGGTAAAGAAGTAAAAGAGGGCGTGAGGGTCGCAGAACGTTGGTGAGCGTTCTGTTCGTGCCACTCGCGCCAGATGACTCTCTCGACGCCCGAAGAATTTTGGTCCTGGGCATCCCATTGCCCCAGCTCTATGTCCCCAGCGCGTGACGGCATTACAGTTCGTTTCGAGTGATGATGAAGGAAAACGTTTCGAGCTTGTCGGGTACTCATGCTTCCCGCTTTCGCTTCTTCTGCGAGGGACGCTGGTTGGACATCTGGCTGGATCCATCCGAGTGGTAGGCGACGCTGCTTGAGCTTGAGCCAGCTACCTGGGCGGTAACGTCGAAGAGCATCGCACCGAGCTCACCAGCGTCGGGGCTGAGGCGGTGCTGAGGAGCTGGTGGTGGAGGCGGGAACTGCTGCTGCTCGCTCTTAGGCCTGATCAAGCTGCCGGCCTCGCCACCGTTGACAGACTCTATCGGAGGATGCTGCATCTGGTGCTCGTTTGGCTGAGCAAGGACGCCCATGATCATCGTGCCGGCTCCATGAGTGCGTTGATGCTGGCTGAGATTGTCGGAGCGAGAGAACTTCTTGCCGCAGTCTGTGCATTCGAATGGCTTGTCGTGAGTGTGGAGTGACCGGTAATGGCGCTTGAGGTGCTCCTGGCGACGGAAGCGGCGGCTGCAGAGTGTGCAGACGAATGTCTTCGATGGGTCATCAGTAAGTGACTGTTTGCGGCCACGACGAGAGACACTGCCAGATTGTGCGGGAGTGGTGGCCGTTGACTCGGTTGGCTCAGAAGCAGAGCTTTGTGCACCAGATGTGTTGTTCTCGGACTGTTGCTCGTTGGCGTCTTGTGTTGCTTGGGTGGAAGCTTCCGAAGCTCTCTTCGCCTTGCGCTTCCTTGGTGCATCCTCGGCAAGATCAGGCAGAGACATCTCGGACATGTCGGAAGCGGAAGGCGATGAGAAGCCGTTGAAACCAAATTCGTCCTCGTCACTGAAGCTTGATTCGCTGAAGAAGCCGTCGTCCTCGACAAGCCCGATGGAAGCTAGCTCGTCAAGCTTCTGGCGCTTGTTGCCGTGAAAGTAGACACCCTCGCCGCTGAATGGGATTGTGACTCCAAACTCCTCATCATCCAGCTCGAAGATCGGCTCAAATGATGGCAGGCCGCCCAGGGATGTAAGTTCCTCGGGTGTAACGATAGTCACTTGTTCTGGGTGAGAAACGGCCTTGTACATAGTCTGCTCTTCGTCCGCGTTGCTGAAAGTCGGCATCGGCGGGTCCGGAGAGTTGGCAACTGTCAAGTTTCGTGGGTCGCAAACGTCCTGCTCGGAAGCGACTGACCGTGGGACTGGTGACGGGGAAGGAGAGATCGTCTGTGCCATGCCAGAAGCGATGTGGTAAGAGCCATCCTGGGGTAGCGTCGAATTCGGGTGCAAGAACACAGGTGTCATCGGAGGCGATCCGGGACGAGTCCAATCACCAGCGGACAAAACTTCAGAAAAGACCTCATCCTCGCACCCTTGCTTCACAGCCTGATACATTCCATGCATCGGCCTCGGAAAGAACATTCCTGAAACTGGGGTCGGAACGACGTCAGCAGTCGACGGTGGGCTGTCTACTGAGCTGAAAGATCCAGAAGCAGAAAGTGTTGGGGTCGCTGGGAAATAGCTGGAGTACTCGGTGTTGATTGGGATCAGACCGTGGGGCACTTGGTGCAGTATGTAGTTCGGCTTTTGGTGTTGCGCACGTGGGGATGCAGCTGGAGTGAGCATCGGATGGTGGATGTACTGAGGCGCCTGCTGATACTGCATTGGTGCACCTGCTGAGTGTGGGCGCTGGTACATCTGTTGTTGGTATGCCATCATGTGCTCTGGGCTAGACGGAAGCATTGGCATGGGGAGGCCGTGTTGATGTGCGTGTGGGTGCGGTGTGAAATGGCCGTGTTGCCGGGTCTCCGGGCTCGGATCAGGGTTGTAGTAGAAGAACGGCGACTGAGCCATGGGTGGTGTTGTTTGTGCTGAGTAGTCCATTGCGATCGATTGTATCGTCTGAATTTCTGCGTTCAGCCTCCATTGTGCTCGTCTCGTACTGATACAGATACTAACCTGGTCTACTGTTGTAAATGTAGGGTTGGCTTGTTTACAACATCAAAGATGTGTGGTTAGAATTAAGCAGATTCCGTCTCGTCGGTCGAAACGTTGTACAGGTTGTTGTATGAAAGGATAGGAATCGATCGAAGGAGTGACTGGACGACAGGAAGTGAACGCGGGTTCGCTTGGCTGTCTACTAATTGGTGTATGCGTATGGGTCGACGTCGAGATTCGTCGTGATGGTTAGTCGTACAGGTTCTCGGTGTGGTCGAAGTATCCAAAGGAATGTGGGTGGTACGTTCGAGACTATGGCACAAATGCACGGATCGAAGAGGTACCCAGAAAATAAAAGAACAAGAGAGATGACGATAAAAAGAGCGCACAAGAAGAGAGTCAGGTTGATAAACCCTGGACGATAGTAGACTGAACGAATGATGGGGACGAGGGAAGCATAAAGAATAGATCGGCAGGCTGATGGCAGCGAAAACAGGCTCAAACAGGAATAGCCAGGCACAAAAGTTGGTGCCAGAGTAGTGCATGAGCGATTCAAAGTAGCCTCCGGGGGCAGTCGGCTGGCATGCTGAGTGGGAAGTAGACGCGCTGGTGCCAGCCTGCGTACCCAAAACACGGCCACTCCCAGTGGGCGACGGCTGCAGGTACGAGAATCCCAGCACCACGCTAATGCGGAAGCTTCTCAGGTCCTTCTGGCGCTGATAGGCGGCCTTCCACGAGGTTGGCCTGACGGTGTGTATGCGGACAGAAGTCGACGCTCGTGTTTTCGTGTTTTCGTCTCGACGCCGCAATTGATGAAATAATTGATCGAACGGTTGATTGATGTCGTCGCCTCCGACCCCGCGGCGGAGAGCACATCGATATTGTTTGTAGCACGGCGACACGAGCTGACGATGGTCACCTGGGTGGATGCACGAGATACAGTAGACGGAAAGCCGCTGTGTCAATCGGAGGCCGCGAATCGCAAATGCAAACGCTGTCTGGTCGCGCAACGGCGGCCACTGGAGTCGTGTGTTGCCTAACGACGAGAGGCGATTGATCAGCTGCCTCGTGTGCTGCACGACTGCAGTCTTCTTCGTAGTCGGCTGTGATTCATCAATTGTCGCGGCCAATATGTGATTACCAAACGTGTCATTGTGCTCGCCTGGACTTTTGCCTCACACTGGCTGCAGAAGTAGTCGGCTCCTTCAGCTGTGTGGCCAGAATCCCGCTACGCCACCACCGAAGCATGTCCAATAGATAACCTTCGCGGGGTCGCGATGTGACCAACCGACTCGGCGGTCGTATACCTACACTGGATTCGCTCCCGACAATGTTGTTCGCAGAGGATGGTGTTGTTCCTTTTCCAATAGCGCTTGATGCTCTGCCATCCACGTCGAACGCACCTTCCTGTCATCACGAACTGGAACATGTCGCACACTCTCCACAATGGGTGCCACTCCGGTTGACGGTCAGATCGAGTCAGAGCATCGAGCGTGCCGACGCGTTGTTGAGAATCCCATCCAACGGTAACTCTCGCGTGCCCTCCGGCAGAGAGGCGGCAGATGTCATGAAACACCAGCAAAGCCCAGCTAGCGCAGGTACCAACGGGCCTGCAGTAGGTGGGTGGAACCAGCGAAGAACATCCAGCGAATAGACGAAGACGCAGATCTCCCGACCACGGTTGGCTTCTACGCCCAACAAGTTCCGCCGACCCTCTTGCCCCGCCAGTGTTTCACACTGCGACTCGCATCTTTTTCTCGAACATCTGCTGCATTTCTCCGCCCGCACCGCGGGATGGGGTGGGTTGGGCGGTCGCCCCGAGCAGCGGGTCGTTTGAGAAGATGCAGTGTTGTCTCCGCTACCACCTCCCACCCATGTACATCTCGTAGCAGGATGGCACGTCGTAATTTGCCACGAGACCACGTTGTCAACTGGGACAGGCCTGCGAAAGTCGTGGGCCAGGGCAGCTTCTATTTTGAACGCACTGCAAGAAAATGGCGCTTATGCACGATTGCATAGCGGACAGCTGCCCTCTCACGGCAGACTTTTATGAACACTCGCCCAGATAGGACAATCAATTCCGCAAACAGTAACAGCTACGTACACCTCGAGTCGACCTCCAGCTACTGCAGGAACACTGCAGCCGCATGAGTAGAAGCAATTTCCTCGCTGCATAAGGGCGTTTCGTCTGACTTCACGTCTTCATTCATGTGAAGGTACTTCTCCGATGTACGTTTCAACGCGCTGTGATCGCTTCCGTGGCCACGACTCGGTCACAGCTATACGACGTCGCGAGATGTTCCTCCCCGGCTCGACCCAGTCGGCCGCGGCTCCACCTTATTCAGCCTGATTCGTGTGCACTATATCTCTCTACGCCGTAGATTGCCGGCTTCAAGATCCTCTAGAACCCTGGACTCGAGTCCGCTTTGGCGACATTGAGCAGCCGGGGAAGCCTGCCGTCCTCCCCAGCGTTCCAAGGCTAGACGAGATTGAGATGGTCCGAAAACCGTGCTGTTGGACCTGCCTGTTGGCGGCGATGTGGCTTGCACGCGAGACTTCCGGCACCTGCCAGCCGGGCCTTCTCAAGCGTTCGACGGTGGCATCCGCCGCTCTGGACGCGGGTCGCGGATTACAATTTCCTGGGTTGCCGAATGTGTATCGTGATCGTTGGGGAAGACATCATGGCAAACGGGATCCAAGACATTGTCGCAGCTCGGCAGTTGTGCTCTCGTACTCTTGTCCAGCTTGAGAGAACTACCTGAACACCATCACCCGCAGGAGCGTAGTGCTCCTCACAAAGTAGACACGTAGCTTTCCTTCCTGATGCCTGACCGAGTCATTAATGTCTGGTAGGTTCGCGAAGTTAACCCACCTGTACCGCACTTCACATTCCATGAGTCCGAAGCATTCCCGATGTTTCTCAAGCTGGAAGAGGGTCTCCGCAACACCACTGCCTCATCAATTGATGGCCAGCTTCGGAGAGGAGCCCGCGGGCACACTCGATTCTTATCGAAGATATGCTTTTGTGATACCGACTCAAGCGGTCGATCACAAGCGTGAGGCGCGAAGTTTTGACCCAGTCTGACAGATACCAAATTTGGATCTGGTCTTGATCAAAGACGCTGTCGCAGCCGGCCGATGTACACCGCAGGGGAGACACGTTTGACGCGGTTGAGAACGGCAAGCGTTCGTTGGTTTCAAGAGCTCACCTTCTGACATCGTTGAATGGTACTATAGCCTTACATCGCCTCATATACATGCATGTACGCCGTATGCAGGTACAGAAACATATCTCACGCCAAATCTCCGATCTTGCATAGGGCCGAAAAGGCTTCCGGAAAGTTCAAGACATCACAAACGCTCGCGGGTGTCGGTCCTCAGCATCTTCGGCATCCAATCGCGACTCCGAAGTTTGTGGCCATCGCGACTTGTTGGACGCGTACAGTGCCGATGTTTCCCGCGTCAACCTCACCGTCTGGACTCTCGTCAACTGAAGCCTGTCTGTTCATCCAAACCACAGGTCCCACCGGTCTGGTACTTAGCAGAGCCGAGGACCAGACCCAGCTCAGTGGTGGCGCCCACGTGGGATCCCGAGCAAGAGGAACGGCACTGTGCCCTTGCCGCGGTAGAGAGCATCCACTGCGGTGGGCTTGCTTCGGTGGAGAGCCATCGCGGTGGGTTGGTGCCCTTCGTGCTATCTCACGATGCGAAAAGTGTAGGTTATTGAGGACGAGGTGACCGAGCTGATTGCTGGCTCACAAACCGGGATGCAGACAAGACTGAAAGATGGAGCCCGTAGAAAGCTGAGCAAGCTGGTGTACTATCGTGTGCCACATATGAGCTGCTACGAGTGTTATTATCTGATACATACCCTTCGCCATCGTCGACATCATAGAACGTTCAACGACGTCTCTCGCCATAGCGATCTCTGTGTCGTTCTCGACTGCTCTCCTGCCGTCTTTCACGGTCACCGTTGTGCTTCCTCCAGCGTTCGCGGTCACGGTCATTTTCGATACCGTCCCTCTCATCCCGCCTCCGCCGCTCTTTCTCCTTCTTGCGTCGATAGTACTCATCGTCACTATCATCGTACTTCCTCCGATCGCGCTCCTTGCGATCCCTCCTCTCGCTACTTGTCTCCCGCCTCGAAGACTTGCGATCACCATTACGCTCACTTCCTTTCTCCTTGTCTTTGTTCTTCTTCTCAGCCTCCTCAAATTCCATCTCATACCTCTCCCGCTCGTCCTTCGCCTTCCTCTCCTCCGCTTCCTTCTCCGTGAACATCTCTCCCGTCCGCTTGTCCCTCAACAGCACAGGATTGTAAATCTTGACCTCCCCGCCCTTCCCCTGCCTCGCTGCCTTGCCCCACGCACCCATCTCCTCTGCGACTGCTGCTTCCTCCTTCGCTCCAATGCCCAAGAGAGCCGGCCTCCGCTTTGGTACACTGGTCTTTCCTGCCTTCTTTCCTCGCTCGGCACCGATGCCTTCGCCATCTTTCCAGCCCATGCCGCGTAGCATAGCCGCTCCGAACTCCTCCACGGGAACGCGATCGTAGTCAGCCAAGGTAGACATGTCGGGAGCAGTTTTGTAGTCTCTGTCAAAGGCCTGATCTTCGTTCATGGCTGGGAGAACGAGGGTGGACTGCTTCTTGTTGCCTAGCAGCGCATCCATGGCTTCTTCGTCCGCTGTTCTCGGCTGCTGTGGCGCATCTGGAGTGTCGTTTTGCATGTTGCGATTCGCATCCTCGCTACTCTCGGCTTGTTCCTCAACATCCACTTCCTCCTTCCTCTTAGACACAATCAGACCAAAACTCGGCTTCTTATTCTCAACCTCCATCTCCACATCCACCTTGCTCACAGCCCTCTCTGCATCCGCAACCTGCGCATACCTCGCCCGCTTATTCTTCGAACCCGCCTCTTTCCAGTCGCGGTTCTTTTGCGGCGCGATAATCAGCGGTCCCTGTTCCTGCACAGTCTTCTTCTCATCTACAGCTCCGCCAGCCTCGCGATCGAAGTGCGTGACCGTTTGGGCCCGGCTCTCGTTCTGGCCATCTTCATCGTGGTCCCGGAGTGCTGCATGTGGGCGCTTTACACCGTTGGTGGGTGCAGCCTTCTTGGACGCTCCCAGGGAGAGCGAGATCTTGCCCGCACTCATCGTGGGTGTGGTTGGAGTCGCATGTGACGTGTTGGTGGTATTTTTTGAACCTTCAGACTCACGTGGCTGTGAGTCCTCGGAAGCATTCCGCGCCCGCATTTCCTCGTCAAGTCTGTCGATCGTCCGCTGAGACGACTCGTGGAGCTCTTCAGCATTGTCTTTGCAATACTGAATCCATTTCTGAAGACCTTTGGATAGCGGTTTGGCTGGTTTGGCTGGTGGCGGCGTGAACTCCAGATCGGATGAGTCGAAGTCTGAAGGCAACGGGTCAGGGACCGGTCCTCCACGATATGTCACCATGTGTTTCAACATAACAGATCAAAGGTAAAGTCAATGACGTGAGAAGAGTACATGTAAGATGAAGTCGAATTAAAATACAAGCAGTCATGCCGAATGGCAAGTGTGTCTTGTCCACGAGGGAAAATATCCAAGGAAGGCATGACCCATGAACACTAGCCCGACGACTGACATATATAGCACTTGCAACGAGTCAATCTCTACTCAACGGACGTTGTAGAGTTCAATGGAAACATCGTTGACGGCAGCATGAAGCGTCCATAGTTACTGTGCCCGGAAAGCTCCAAGCCAAATGCCTCCTTTCTTCTCAAGAGACAACCAGAGATGCCGTGGGTATCGACTGAGAGGCCCGAGGTGCAGATCTTGGTGATGAAAGTACGGAAAGTTCCTCTGGACTGAAGTGGAAACGTGGTATCGACGCTATATCATGCACGCTCTATCATTGATGCACCGGGTATCGAGACGCCAGAGGGACTTTTGTAGCGAAGCAAATGCATCATCACCCTTCCCACCATCGCACGCCCGATAACCCCTTCACTTCCTCAGAACAAACCCACTCACTTCTTCCCAAACCCCAAAAACTTCTTCATCTTCGCCTCAACATCCATCCCCTTCTTCCCCTCCCCACCCTTCACCTCCGGCTTCTGCATCGCCTGCTTGTGCGCACTCTCCCCCTGCGCCTGCTGCGCCACCAACTCCACCTTCAAATCCGTCGCATGCCGCCTATACTCCTCCTTCAAACTCGGCCCCTGCTGCGCCTTCGCACTCGTCTCTGCCGTCCACACAAGCGTCACCAACACCCGCCCCTTAAACCCGAGATCCTTCACCAACCGCTTGCTCGAACTCTTCGGCAAAACCTCATGCCCTTTATTCCCACTAAACTTCAACTCAAACGGCTCCGGCGCTGCCGCAAGCGTATCCATCACTTTAGCGTAGAGGTCGGCGGTAGTTTCGGAGGCGAAGACGGTAGTTTCGATCTGTGACTGGTCCGGGTAGCGGACGCGGACGACGACGCTTTGGACGGTGGCGACGCGCTGCTGGCGCTCGGCTTCTTGCTCGGCGAGTTCTTTGTCGGAGGGGAGGCGTTTGTTGCGGCCGGAGGCTTGGAGGTTGGCTTGGTGGGATTTGGCGTGGTCGACGGTGGGTTCGAAGTGGGAGGGGTCGTCGGGTTGGA
>JAABUW010010704.1_pt1 | contig 10142 bp, 10 predicted proteins | sample 5560081 | NCBI WGS metagenome assembly JAABUW01 (sample SAMN10711882, study PRJNA513363) | rock metagenome | isolation source: Antarctica rocks | place: Antarctica: Victoria Land, Knobhead sud | reverse complement strand
TTCCTACACCTAGCTCTTTGCTCACGGACGAGGGGAGTTGGTGAAGAGGGGTCTCGGTGAAGTTAAGGAGACTTTGGTGAAAGCGGAGGATCGCTGGATCAACGGTGTATGAGCACTTCCAAGAATGAGCTATTGGGTTGTGGTACATCCTTTACGTAGGAAGACAAGGACATCATTGAAAACCGGAATGAGGGAGCTCTGCTATGATGCGACGGATCGTCCCGACTCTCCTGTCGTCACTTTTGTCGTCACTTTCTTCGGATATCAAAATCTATTTGCTTTTGCATCGAGTCTCCCTGGTCTAAGGCAACTCTGTCATAACCGCGTAGTCGATGGATAACAATAAAGAGGTCGGAAATTCTTTTGCGTGTTGTGTTATATATCACCTTACTATCGATTCTATCACTCAACAAGCTTACCAAGCAATGCTTTTTGCCGGATATATTTTGACGTAATCCTAACATTTTCTTTCTATTGACGCTCAAGTTGATGCTCTGTACATCTCTTATGTTTAGTGCGCCCTTTTGTGCTTGACAGCGTGAATATCTGTACCCATCTACAAGATGGTTTCAACCCAGGAACGTGGCATTCGCATTGCTATTGATGTAAGATACTTCGGTATTTGGAAAAGCTCGTCTCAAGATACTAATGTTGCTCTACAGCGGGGTGGTACGTTCACGGACTGTGTAGGCAATCCTGGGACTGGGAGAATGGAAGACGATATTATTATCAAGCTCCTATCTGAGGATCCGAATAATTACAATGATGCTCCTCTTGAAGGTATCCGACGCTTACTGTCAAAGTTCACAGACAGAGAAGTTCCCCGAGGAGAAGCTTTGGATACTTCGAAGATTGAAAGCATTCGTATGGGAACCACAGTTGCAACCAATGCACTATTAGAAAGAAAGGGTGAGAAGATTGCCATGGTTGTCACAGAAGGTTTCAAGGACTGTCTTGAGATTGGTAATCAATCTAGACCTAAGATCTTCGATTTAGCTATACGGAAACCCGAAGTGCTGTATCAGAAGGTGATTGAGATCGAGGAGAGAGTGACGCTCGAAGACTATGCAGAGGACCCTAAGAGACACACCACACATACTAAGCCGCGAGATGATTCTCCTACAGACGCTGATCTTGTACGTGGTCTCTCGTCTGAAGCTGTACGAATCCTCAAACGACCTTCGGAGGACAAAATCAAATCACAGCTACAGAGTCTCTTTGACGAGGGCTTTCGAAGTATTGCAGTCTGTCTAGTACATGGATACACCTTTCCTGATCATGAAGCTCTTGTTGGGCAGATAGCACACAATATTGGCTTTGAAAATGTGAGCTTAAGTCATGAACTAATGCCCATGATAAAGCTCGTTCCGCGAGCAACTTCGGCATGCGCAGACGCCTACTTAACCCCCGCTATCAAGAAGTACATTGCAGGTTTCCAAGCTGGTTTTGAGGGCGGATTAGGCACTGAGAGCGTCAAAAGAGAGAAAGGTACCAAAGGTGCCAGATGCGAGTTCATGCAGTCAGATGGCGGTCTAGTAGATGTCGATCAATTTTCTGGCTTGCGAGCTATTCTATCTGGTCCTGCAGGCGGAGTGGTAGGCTATGCTTTGACATCATATGACCCTCAAACCAAGACCCCAGTGATAGGATTTGACATGGGAGGTACAAGCACCGATGTGAGCCGATATGGCTCCGGAAGATATGAACATGTCTTTGAAACCACAACAGCAGGGGTGACCATCCAGTCACCACAGCTTGATATCAACACTGTTGCAGCAGGGGGCGGTTCTCGGCTCTTCTTCCGCAATGGTCTGTTTGTAGTGGGTCCTGAATCCGCTGGAGCACATCCGGGTCCAGCCTGTTATCGAAAAGGAGGGTCGCTCACTGTGACAGATGCGAACCTCTTCCTAGGTCGTCTATTGCCTGACTTTTTCCCAAATATTTTTGGTAAGAACGAAGATCAAGGGCTTGATAAGGATGCTAGTGAGCGGCTATTCAAAGAACTGACAGAGCAGATAAATAAGGAAGTCGCTGGCGATAATGAGGAGAAGAAAATGAGTATGGATGAGGTAGCGTATGGCTTTATCAAAATAGCAAACGAAACCATGACACGCCCTATTAGGTCATTAACTGAAGCAAAGGGTCATGACACTTCTCAGCACCGACTAGCCACGTTTGGAGGAGCTGGAGGTCAACATGCTGTCGCGATCGCGGAAAGTCTTGGTATAAAACAGATTTTAGTCCACCGCTATTCATCGGTGCTCTCCGCTTATGGAATGGCATTGGCCGATGTAGTGGACGAAAGTCAGGTACCCGAGTCTCAGACGTGGTCTGATGAAGGTAATGCGAAAAGTGAACTCAAAGAGAAGATGGAGGAGTTGAAGAAGAAATCGACTGCGAAGCTTCTGGATCAAGGCTTCTTGAAGGACAAAATCGTCTTTGAAGAATACCTGAATATGAGATACCGAGGTACAGAGTCAGCTCTAATGGTAGTAAAGCCTGCAGAAGAAGAAGTCAAGAAAGAATTTGGTGGTGACGACTGGGCTTTTGGAAAAGCTTTCATTAAACAACATGAGCAAGAATTTGGGTTTACGCTGCCCGATCGTGATATAATTGTTGACGATGTTCGAGCTCGCGGTATTGGCAAGAGCTTTGAAGGGCTGGAAAAAACAGTAGACCAGCAGATGAAAGAGATCAATCCAAAGGATCTTGGACAGGGTAAGCGCTATGGTATGTCCAAGGTCTACTTTGAAGGTGGACGCCAGGACACCCCTATCTACAAACTTGAGGACTTAGATGTCGGCGATCGAATACAAGGGCCTGCCATTCTCGCAGACGGCACCCAGACTCTTGTGGTCACACCCGGAGCAACAGCGCTGGTCATTGAAACGCACGTAGTGATCAATATTGGAAAAAGCGAAAGCCAGGATACAAAGGTCAATGCTAAAGAGGTTGATCCAATTATGTTGAGTATCTTCGCTCATCGTTTCATGGCGATTGCGGAGCAAATGGGTCGAGCCTTACAAAAGACCAGTGTCAGTACCAACGTCAAAGAAAGATTAGACTATTCATGTGCTCTGTTTGACTCGACAGGAGGGCTAGTCGCGAATGGTAGGTCTAGACAGCTAGTCATTGGAACATGGTTACTAACAGCATTGCAGCACCCCATCTCCCAGTACATCTAGGCAGTATGTCAACATGCGTTCGGACGCAAGCAGACATATGGAAGGGCAAGCTCAAACGTGGGGATGTTATTGTTTCCAACCATCCAGAGTTCGGCGGAACGCATCTTCCTGATATTACAGTCATCACGCCCGCCTTCAGTGGCGATGAGATAATTTTCTACGTTGCATCTCGAGCTCATCATGCAGATATTGGTGGGATTCTACCAGGCTCGATGCCCCCACACTCGCGCGAATTGTACCAAGAAGGAGCTGCCATTGAGTCAGAAAAGCTGGTTTCTGAGGGGAAATTCGATGAGAAGCGGATCACGGAGGTGCTATACGATGAGCCTGCGCAATATCCGGAATGCAGTGGTACGAGGTGTCTGGCCGATAACATCAACGATCTCAAAGCCCAAATTGCAGCAAACCAGAAAGGTATAAACCTCATCAGTACTCTGATCGAAGACTACGGCGAGGAAGTGGTGCAATTCTACATGATAAACATACAAGATAATGCCGAACTGAGCGTCAGAAACCTGCTTAAAGACGTCAGCAAGCGATTTGAAGGCCAAGATTTACATGCTATCGACTACATGGACGATGGCAGTCCAATAGAGCTCAAGATCACAATCAATGCCGAGAAAGGGGAAGCAGTCTTCGACTTTGACGGCACAGGCCCGGAAGTCTATGGTAATTCCAACCCTTTCTTCGTAAAGAAATGCAACAATTTTGAACAAGAAATCAGGCAACACCAACGCCCCAGAAGCCGTCACCTACTCGGCAATAATCTACTGCCTACGCTGCCTCATCTCCGAAGACATCCCCCTCAACCAAGGCTGCCTCAAACCCATCGACGTCCGCATCCCCAAGAATTCGTTCCTCTCCCCCTCCGACAAAGCAGCAGTCGTAGGCGGCAACGTCCTCACCGTAAGCTCTCCTCCACTCCCTTTCTTACCGCCTCATAGCCCTTCGTCCCCCCACGAACTCCCCCAAACTAACCCTCCGCCCTCCCTTCCACAGTCCCAACGCGTCACCGACGTCATCCTCCGCTCCTTCGCCGCCTGCGCCGCCTCCCAAGGCGACTGCAACAACCTCACCTTCGGCTTCGGCGGCAACCCTTCAACCTCCGCCCAACCCACAAAAGGCTTCGGCTACTACGAAACCATCGCCGGCGGGTCTGGCGCCGGCCCCTCCTGGGACGGCACCGACGGCGTGCACACCCACATGACCAACACGCGCATCACCGACGCCGAGGTCTTCGAGCGCCGCTACCCCGTGCTGCTGCGCGAGTTTGCGCTCAGGCGGGGCAGCGGCGGCGCGGGCTTGCACCCGGGCGGGGAGGGCGTGGTACGGGACATCGAGTTTCGCATCCCGGTGCAAGTGTCTATTTTGAGCGAACGTCGCGTTTTCCACCCGTACGGGCTTGCGGGGGGTGAGGACGCGCAGTGTGGGCGTAATATCTGGGTGCGGAAGATTGCGAAGGGGGGGAGGGGAGGGGATCGGGAGGACGTGGTGGAGAGGAGGGTTAATCTGGGGGGGAAGAATACGGCGGCGATGCAGGCCGGGGAGAGGATTGTGGTTATGACGCCTGGGGGTGGCGGGTGGGGGGTTGTGGGTGGGGAGCGGAAGGTTGTGGGGAGGGTGGATCCGGAGAGGGGGTGGCGGAAGGGGAGTTTGGCGAGTAGGATTGAGACGCAGGAGACGATTTGATTGCGGGGGGGAGTGGGGAAGGGGGGGTGCGATTTTGAGGGGGAGTGGGGAAGTTGTGGTGCGTCGCGGATTGAGAGCTTTGATCAACTACCTCGAAGTCCAATTCGATTCATCGTTTCTTCGACAGGCTTATACTCATTGACTCGGAATCAATTCAGCCCAAATTCTTCTTGGAACATGGCTTTTTTGTACTCGAAAACCTACCTAGCAGCATAAAATACACCAAAAAAGACACGGAATACATGAGCATCAATCTGTTACCTCCGTATTTCCTCACCCTCGCGAGAGGGAAACCAGCCGCATCAAAGCATCAAAACTTTCACACACAATCATCCGCATCTCAATCACTCACAACTCATCATGCTCAGCCCCATCGTGATCGCTATCCCCCACCGCCGTCTTCACCGCCTCCGCCGCCTCACTCGCCCCACTCATAACCTTCTGCGCCACCTTGGTGGCCGCCGGCGCCTGCTTGCCCATGGCATCCGCATCAGGCATTTCCGCCTCAGCCGTCTCGTTCTTGCCCTCCATCACATCGACCTTGTATTTGCCGTTTTCCTTGACGAAGGCGGCGAGATCCTCGATGGTGCGGGAGCCGCTGTAGACGATGGGCTCGGATTTGGCGCCGGCGGGGAAGAGCTTGATGGTTGGGAAGCCGGAGATTTCGTCGGGAACATCGTTGGCGGTGGCGTCGACTTTGGCAATGGTAACTTGGGAGGAGTGGCTGGGGGTGTACATGGCGGCGAGTTCTTCGTATTTGGGGGCAAGACTGGGGAGGTTAGAAACCGGATTTTTGATGTGGGAAAAGGGAGGGGGAAACATACGCTTTGCAATGACCGCACCACGGGGCGTAGAACTCTACGAGAACATCTTTCTCGTTGTCAACGACGACTTCCTGGTAATTGTGGGCCACCACGACCTGAACATCGCCCTCTTGCTTCTCAGGAATGGGCTCGGACTTGATGCTTGGATCGACCTTGCCCGCGATGAAATCATCGACGAACTTGCCAATGTCCTTCGCCGTGAGCTTCTTGCTCTGGTCAAAGGGGAATTTCTGGTTCTTGACGGTCTCCTGGATCGCGAAGGCGGGCCATTTGTCGGCTTCGAGGTTGAGATTGGCGGCGTGGGCGCCAAAGGCTTTGGCATCGATGGTGGCGAAGCTGACAGCACCCTTGTGCTTTTCTGCAACAGGCTTGAGGGTCTCGGCTAGTTCAGCGCGCTCTTCGGGGGTTTCCGCGAATATGTAGGCCAGAGGAAGACCGGCCTAAATTTGGATTGTCAGTGCGGTCCGAAGTAAAGATATGTTGGAAATCTCACAGCCATGTAGCCAGCGTATGTTTCTGGACCAACTTCGCCAACAAGGGGTATGGCGGCGGTCTTCGTAAATTTTGTAATGGCCTCCTTGTCAAATTTGTCGGTAAAGGTGTTTTTGAGCTCGTCAAAGGTCTTGTACAAGACGATTGATGGTTGCTTGACACCTTCGGCCTCAGCCAAGGCGGCATCACTGGTTGCGCCGAAAAGATAATCATCCCGTAGACTATCAGCAACTTCGCTGAAAGTGGTGTTTGATGTCTTGTCGTCGGCCCCAAAGTAGGCTACCAATACAACCTTGTCTGCTGTCTTGAAGTCCTCAAGGGTTTCTGACGTGAGTTCTGATACTGCGGGAAGTGCTTGTTTGGTCATGTAGGAAATGATTCTGGAACCCCTGTTAGCTGAATGCCATACGAACAATGCGCGAATCAAGACTTACGCAGGCGCCTTTCTTGGCCCCGAGTAGGGAGTGATGTTGTCAGGGCCTCGGAAGACCTTGACAGTTGGATAGCCCTCAACACCATAATCCTTACAAAGATCTGCCTCTTCTGTGCAGTCAACTTTCACCAATGGAATGTCCTTCTCTTTCAGCGTTGTTGCAGCTTCTTCGTACTCTGGGGCCAATGCTTTGCAGTGGCCACACCACGGGGCAAAGAACTCTGCTAATACAAGGTCATGACTCGCAACAAAGTCGGCGAACGTGTCCTTCTTCAGATCGTGGACATCAGACGCTGAAGTCACAGCAGCAGCAAGAAGCCCGAGGGCGACGCCCCTGAAATTGCGCATGGCTATAGATTGTATAGAGTTAGAGATCGGTTAGGACGGGCAATAATTGAGTAGCAGTTGTGGGAACCAAGGTTATATGAAGATAAAGCTTGGAGTTGAAGGAAGGGTGAAGATTGATAATTATTCTCGGGGTTTGTAACATATCTCGGATATGTTTTGGAGGACAAGTTGTCTTCTTCGGATTCCAGTCACGTGACTACGGCTCGCATTTTGCCTTTCAACTCCCCTCACAAATAGTGATCCTCCATGGACAGTCTCAATTACTGACAGCTGGCTTCATCGCAGCAACACTACGGTGGTTGTATGACCTGAGGTAATATCCCAAGTGACCTTCGCCTGTGAAGTCGAAGAAGGTATCCTATACAGCGTCTGTTTGTCTATTATACCTGGCATTAATCTATCATTATCAAAGTGCATCTTACGAGTGGGTATGAAATGTTCCTCAATCGTCCCTTGGAATGACAATTTCAACTTCTTCGAGTTTGTAAGAAGAAAGGTCGTCTGAGCAAAAGTCGTGATCGATATTGCATTGCTTCTCGGGTGCGTATGGTCTCTATAGTATCTCACTATGGCATTTCACTCATGGTAAAATCACAATAAGAGAACTGGAGTACTACGCTACACAATTTCCTCCCTTCATGCAACCCGTCGACTTTTCCTGGCAACACCTTCTAACATACTACTGAGGCCCCCCTTTCCCCCGATACAGAGAATCTGGTCAAACAAGGGATTGCAAAGTTTGGCCGCTGATAAATATATTGAATAGGAAAAAAGATTAGAATATCAGTCTTGAGGGTCTCTACCTCTACCAAGGCGAACAAAGAAACCGAGTCAAATCAAGCTCGCTGTACAGCAAGTTTCACCGTTCCTGACAATGCTTCCGCAAGACCTACGTTTAGTGATATATGAGAAAAATCATAATGACTATTTTCCGCACAGTCATATTATGAGTAATCCTCGATGTAACCTTTTGTGTAACCTTCTTTACACTCGTATTTTTTTACCTTCTATATTGAGTAGGATATAATAGCTTATTTCTGAACTAAACAACAAACACTCATTCCTGCTCTCTTTAAATTCTTTAATAAAATATAAGGCAAGGTCTTCCGGACTGCCATCAACGAACTCGTAACATGTGCATGGCTCTTCAGAAGACGCAAAGAAATCATACAAGCTTCTTAAGAACGCCCGTAGAAGCCCGAATGTGCGGTTTTTGTCTTCAATGCACCGCTCGATGCCAGTACGAGGTCGTCATACCAATGTACCGAACGAAAGCAGAATCACCAGAGTCCAAAGAGTCTCTGTCATCTTTGCTCACTCAACGGTTTCGCTGTAGTAACGATACTGGTATTCCCACTTGACCGTAATGTAGTGAAGCTGTTCCACTTTCACCTCGTACGAGGGGACGTACAAAGTCTGACGAGATAGCGATGGTGCAGATGGACTCTTGACCAATTCCCTTAATCGAAGAGACATTTCAGCTGGTCATCAGGCACTTGGATTGGCGGCTGTAGTATTCTGCACCACCAGTCTGAGTTTATGTGCGACGTCGGTCAAAAGAGTAGAATATTGGAATGGAGGTTTGAGATGTCCAGGTCCCGCAACTCTCGTGCAGGTTATAAATTCAAGTGATAAGCTACGGTAATAATATGAGGCAACCATTGTCGCTCAGGTTGGCTGTATTCCTGTGAGTCGTAACTTAGAACGTTGGTAGTCTTTACCCCTTTTCGCTTCAGCCTGCATTCATGAGTACAAAACGACGAGCGAAAAACAAAAAACTGCTGTGAGCAAGGATCGAACTTGCGCGGATATTCCATCTGTTATTTTATCTTAAGACAGACGCCTTAACCACTCGGCCATCACAGCGTTTAAAATAATTTTGGTCGTACAATGTTTTATAATCAAATTGATCTCCACAGAGAAATGGAAACACAAGTTCCCAAGTCATTGTATTTGATCCGACAACTACTGTACTACGTTGATTGTTGGAAAAAGTCATCGCGGGTCCACCCGCTTACATACATAAATACCTGATTTTGTAAGAAAGTGTAGCAGAGAGCGAAGTAAATATCTTCATGTATAATGATATATCTCGATAATGAACTCCTCTCAAACGACCTTGTGATGTACTAATGATCATGAACCTGGGAGATCCTAAACCCCCCCCCCATCGGATTCTGCAAAGTATGCTTCTACATAATAACAAACCTCACAAACATTCATCGAGACACAACAGCGTGGTTGGAATCTGATATTTTCTTTCAACATGTCGTGCACGTTGAGAACATGTGCGACAATGAACGATTTCCTTCGGTTTGTGATAGTGATTACGGTCTAAGCAGGGTTGGCATGTGCAATGAGGTCAACAAGAGAGGAGAATTATGCCCAGATAGAACAAGTGGGAGACCAGGAGTAAAGGACCTAATGAATTCCAGCTTCAGAGTACGCTAACTGCCACAACTTTGTATGGATCCAACTTAGGATCAGGATTCCTTCGTACGACATGGCTTTTTGCGAAGCATAGCGGCCCTCTGAGCTTTGCAACCTCAAGCGTTAGATGCTCCAGCATCCAGAGCCACGCGAGCAGGTAGCTGAGTATCTTCTTCCCAGATGTACTCCGAGTCGTAAAATTTCCCCAGTCTGTATCGTTGCCGCTTTCCCCTGCCCGATTTCGTATCCCGTACTTTCCGGGTACCATATTTGACTTCTGCTGCCACACAAGCAGCATGATCTCCCTGCATTGCTCTCTTCAATTTTGCTGCGAAATCGTGGTCCAAGGCACCGGTAACGGGAACTTCCAAAATATTGTACACCGTTGCTAAGGGCTCCAGGACGTTCTGGAAAAACCCTCGTTCGCGTTTTGGTCGCCGGTAACTCAAATGATTCTCGTCGTAGTTGATATTCAACTGCCGCAAAGCATGATCTTGACCTAGGTGTCCTGCAACAATTTTCAAACTTTCCGCTGCCTTCCGATACGATAGACGAGCGCTGTCGATCGAGACCGTAAGTACTTGGACGTTCAGCTCGCAGCGCTTGATCAGTTGCAAATAATGAGGTGCAAGGTCTGACATGTTGTCGATCATCTCATAATGCTCGTTCTTGATCTTATAAAGATAATAGCCAGGTCGAGGGTCACGGTGGGTTATTTTTCGGCGGATGCCGATGTTGAAG
>JAABUW010010703.1_pt1 | contig 10142 bp, 10 predicted proteins | sample 5560081 | NCBI WGS metagenome assembly JAABUW01 (sample SAMN10711882, study PRJNA513363) | rock metagenome | isolation source: Antarctica rocks | place: Antarctica: Victoria Land, Knobhead sud | reverse complement strand
CAGCATCAGAACATTCATCGCACTCAGGCATTTCGGCGGCCATTGGTCCTCAGGCTGGTCGAGACTATGGCTTCTCAAGACCCAAGGCAGCGGCGAGATGAACAAAAGATTCACGACGATCACCGATGAATACGGTGAGTTTTGTCCAGGCTGTCGGGAACAGGCTTGAGGAGAATTCTCCGAGTCGCGCTCAGTTGTCGCACACGCAACGGCTTCGGTGTGACTTGTCACATTTCGCAAGGTCACCTGATCCAGCTATCCATGCACCCTCCCACGCTTCACAACAGTCGAGTTACACTAACATCCGAGGACCCTTTGCGAGATCTGGTGCTGTTGCCTCACATGACCTAGCAACTGGGCCGCTCTCGTGATCTTGTGATCAATAGTGTTGCACATTGGCTAACATGAGGTCTCTCAGGCTCCACGGCTCGCATAGGACCGTCCATGCTCATCACAGCGGATCCAGAACTGATACGTCGCATGAGCGCGGTCAGATCACCATTTACACGTGGACCATGGTACGCAGCTCTCAAGCTCCACCCTGAGCGCGAGAACGTGGTTTCCATCCGCGACGAGCACATCCACAATGATCTTCGCAGCCGTATGGCCTTTGGCTACGCCGGCAAGGAGAACGAGCATCTCGAGCAAGACGTCGATGACCAGCTGCTCAAGTTGTTCGAACTGCTCAACTCGAAGTATGTCACTCAACCGGAGAAGGGCGTCTTCGTCACAGTCGATCTCTCGCAGGTTACAAACTACTTCACGCTCGATGTGATCTCGAAAGTAGCTTTCGGCCAGACCTTCGGCTTTCTTGAGCGTGACGAAGATCCATTCGGCTACCTTAAGAACCTCGAGCAGTTCTTACCCGCCATCATCGTATTTGGAGTATACACAGAGCTCACGAGTATCCTTAAGATGCCTCTCATGAAATCTGCACTGCCGAAATCGACTGATAAGCGTGGCTTGGGCCGTGTGATGGGCTTTGCGCGCGACCGTGTGCAGGAGAGGTTTGGCCAGAAGGGCATCGTCCGAAACGACATGCTAGGCTCGTTCATCAAGCATGGTCTTACACAAGGCGAGCTTGAGAGCGAGACGCTTACTCAGATCACGGCTGGCTCTGACAGCACGGCTTCGTCTTTGCGATTGACATTGCACTTCATCTGCACTTCGCCACCCATTCTGGAGCGACTCCTCGCTGAAGTGAACTCGGCGATAGAGGCAGGAAAGATCTCCCGGCCTGTGATCAAGGACTCCGAAGCTCGAGAACTCTCGTACCTGCAAGCTTGCATCAAGGAAGGCCTGCGTGTGTACCCACCTGTCACCGGACTCATGGCAAAGCTTGCTCCAGAAGGCGGCGTTACTGTCGACGTCGACGGCACACAGAAGTACATTCCTGCTGGCACGCAAATCGGCTGGAACAGCTGGGGCATGATGCGACAACAGGACATCTTCGGTCCCGACTGCGAGATCTACCGGCCAGAGAGATGGTTGCCCAAGGATGGTGGAGAGGAGGAGCAGCGTCGGATCTCGAGGATGACTGAGACTGTGGGACTCTGCTTCGGGTACGGCAAGTATGGGTGCCTGGGGCGAGGTGTGGCGACGATGGAGCTGAACAAGGCTGTTATCGAGGTGAGCACTCCTCATGACTTCGCACTGACATCGGTGCTAATTGATAAACAGACTCTGCTCCGCTTCAATCTTCAGCCCTGCAGCCTGTCGAAGCCATTCAACGAGTCCGCGGTCGGCTTCTACATACACACCGACATGAACTTTGTCGTGACCAAGCGCCACAACGACGCCGAGAAGGCTGCTGCGGCAGGCAAGGACGAGTTTGCGTTCGATGCTGGAGCGTTGTGAGAGGGCGGCAAACCTGTGATTGCTCAACCGACTGCTTGTGCTTCATGAAGATCTGGTGCTGGAGGCTGAGATGTTGTTCTCGGCTTGATATCTATATGATTCTTTGGCGCGGAGTTGGTGGAGAGCGATTGCCGGAAGACTTGAGGATGAACAGTACTTAATGACTTGCTGTTATCCCCTCTGAGAAACCATAGCGGTTGAACGATCAATCGATGAGTTGCACCTTATCTCATGGTCCTGCTGGGAGCAACGGTGAACGGCCCCAAAGGCTGGAATATGTCTCCACATTGTGTGGTTGTTAGCTCGATCCTGCGTCTCATCTCAGCCCGTGCTGCCTTCCACAAGTGCCATGGCGTACGCGTGGCGTCGTGATCGTTGGCTTACACGATCAGCAAACACCCCAGCCCACGTTATAACTGTCCGTTTCGCAAGTGTCTATGGAATCGTAGGAAGAACAGTTCTTGTTGTGGAGGATTTGGTGAAGTGCCATTGGAAGAAACTCTCCGCTAGACCCGGACAAAAACCCGGTACCTTGCAGCAACCACTTTTGTGGAGAAGACGGAGCCGCAAAGCCGCGTGTTAGCCAGAGTGTGACCTTGGCATAGCCTCGTCGATTGCGTGCTGCCAACAGCGACGAGGCTCGACGGTTGGCAGACTCCTTTCCATCTTCGCTGATGTGTCTGACATCTGACTGCTTGCTCAGAAGATCTCTCACGGTCTCGAGGAGCGACAGGCGCAGACCAATGGTGACGGAGTGATCATATGAGGAGGGCATGCGGCGCGGAGGTTTCAATGGAGGTGAGCAGTCTCGGATGGGTAGTGCATGTGACTGGCGACGGCATTGCGCACTTGTGTTATAATTCAGAAGACGAAAAGAGGCTGATATTGTCATTGTGCAGTTCTTTCGACTACCACCAGCACTGCTGGCGATGGTGGCAGCTTTCCTGCCAGCCATGACAGCGTTATCGCATACTCCGCCTCCGGTGTCTTACTCGAACATCCTCCAGTCCAGGCTGAACCCAGACATCACTATATCATACAAGGAACCACCGCCTGGGACTTGCATGAGCGCGATATCATCGCAGAAACAGTACACAGGCTACATAAGCATACCACCATACACACTTGCGCCCATACAGCAGAACTATTCGATTAATACATTCTTTTGGTTTGTCGAAGCGAGAGACAATCCGGATGTCTCACCTCTTACGATATGGTTGAGTGGCGGACCGGGCACGAGCAGCATGTTTGGACTGTTCAATGAGATGGGGCCTTGTGAGGTTGTGCAACTGAGCGATGGGACGTACGGGACGCAGGCGAATCTGTGGGGATGGGATCGGAGCAGCAACATGCTGTTCATCGATCAGCCCAATGAAGTTGGCTTCTCGTACGATGTCGCGACCAACGCCACATTCGACCTGTTTTCCGGAGACGTCTTTGAACCACCCACACCTCCCAATCCAGATCTTCCGGACTATATGTACCTGAACGGGACCTTTGGATCATCTGGCAACTTCGACGAAGAGGGTACGACGCCCTGGGCGAAGACGGCCAATACTACCGAGATTGCGGCGCGGGCGACATGGCACTTTTTGCAGTCATGGCTATCCACGTTTCCAAAGTACAACCCGGGAGTGCGCTCGAATAATACCAACTCTCAAGTGAACGGCCCTGTTGGTGTCAACTTGTTTGCAGAATCGTACGGTGGCAAGTACGCTCCGGTCTTCGCCTCGTACTTTGAAGAACAAAATCAAGCTCGTCTGAACGGATCATTATCGAGGAATGGGACCCTAGAAGTCAGGCTGGAGGTAGTCGGGATCATCAACGGGATAATAGACGATTTGATCCAGGACCAGTACTTCACCCAATTCGGCTACAACAATACTTACGGCATCAAGGTGTTCAATGAGGTCGACTTCATCAACGGAAACAACGACTACCTCAACCACTGCGCTCCTGCGATTCTGGCTTGTCGCGCTGCTATGAGTAGCACCGATCCCGAAGGCTACGGCGATGATAATAATACGAACCAGCTGTGTGAAGAGGCGCAGTACACCTGCAACGAGATCACGGGGCGCATTCAAGCTGGCGGCTACTATCCCTACGACATTCGCCAACAGCTTCCGAGCCCGGATCCGCCAGCAGCGTACCAGGAGTACCTCAACAACGAGACAGTGCTCGCGGCGATCGGCGCCAAGGTCAACTTCACGGAGAGCAACCCATACGTACAAGCTGGATTCATCTCGACTGGTGACACCATCCGTGGAGGTCTCGTCGAAGACCTTGCCAACCTCATTCGCGGTGGAGTCCGAGTCGCACTAATCTACGGAGATGCTGATTATCTCTGCAACTGGTTTGGGGGCGAGGCGATCAGCCTTGCTCTCGCAGCAGAATTATCAGACTATCCGTACGCTGCTAGCACAGTACCCGGCACGAGCTCGCCACCAACATATGCCGATGGGTTTCCAGCCGCAGGCTACGCTCAGATCGTGCCGAACAAGACTTACGTCGGTGGTGTTGTCAGGCAATACGGCAACCTGAGCTTCAGCAGAATCTACAACGCCGGACATTTCGTTCCTTACTACCAGCCGGAGACAGCCTTCAACGTCTTTGCCCGAATCATCAACGGCCTTGAGGTCGCGACTGGCGACCTAGTTGACCTTTCCAGCTTCGGTTCTACTGGTCCAGCGAACTCTACCTTCACAACGACTGCGACATACTCGCCGGAACCCACCTGCTGGGTTCGAGCATGGAACACGAGCTGCAGTGGTGACGATACACATGGCATGTTAGCTGGCGACGGCGTGGTCGCCAATGGCATCTACTACCTCAATTCCAAAGACATGACTATGCCCACCACCTCCATCGCGGCTGGTGTGCCCGGGCACCCGATGAGTTCTGGCAGCCCTGGCTCAGCCAAGCTCACTGGCGTCTACACTGCTACTTCCACCCCGAGTCAAGGAGCAGCGAATTCTCTCACCCACTCGCCAGTAGTCATATCGAATTTCGGGCCCCTCATCGCCCTTCTTCTCGCTTTCGCTTTCGGCATCCTGGTAATGTTGTAATGCGATCTGGTGCTGGGAAAATCGCCGCATCTTCAGCGTTTGGCATAGCAGGCGTCACAAAAAGGGGTGAGACTTTGTTCTTCGAGTATGCCCACTATACCCTAAGCTCGCGCTGCTTTAACTTTGTATCTTTCCGCTGTAATATTCAGCCTTTGCACTTCGCGATTTGTGTTTCTTGCGTTTCAGAGGTGTGTTGACTTGGGATGAGGTAGGTGCGATCCGGGAGCGTGCGAGCTCCTGCCTCGACTGTATCTCAACCTCACCTCAACTTCAACTTGTGGACTTGTCAACGTCTCTCGCACCTCGGAGAGCTGTCTCCAATCTCCAACACGATGGCAAGCAGTACCGACCGCAAGGATAGCATGAGCGATGTACTACGCTACATTCCTACTCGTGAGGCACTCGCGGAAGCCAGAGCTGATCAGGAGAGGTGAGCGCGATCAACTACCATCTCCAAATTCAAAAGACTGTCGAGCTGACCTCATCAGGCGTGAGGAACTTCGGCGAGCAGAGGTTGCTGCGGAGATGAACATGAAGCTCGCAAGCGACACGGGTCTAGGGGATGACGATAACGTCGCCTTTTCTCCTTCTCCACCGCCCAAGAGACGCCGCCTCACTAGGTGCAAGCCAATCACAAAACATCGTCCGGCACTGCGAGAATTTCCCACTAGAGCCCAGCGAGATGCTACTGATACGGATTCAGAGGTCCTCATTCAGTTGCAATCGCCGTCAGCCTCGCCATCTGTTTACGGTACAAGTGCCGCGATCGCAATACTCAGCAAAACCCGGGACAGCCTCGAACATCAGGTTGATCGGACTTGCAATAGCTTCCTGGCGGCACTTCAGCATGTCAAGACTGTCGAGCTGCAAAGCGCCAGGGCTAGAAAGGCAGGCCGTATGGACGACGTCCGAGAGTACACCGAAATCATGGATGACATACTAGATGGATTCAACCACGTTGAAGCCACGGCCGCCCTGGCGCGCGTTCAGAGCAAAGCACGGAGAACTGCGGCGGCTTTGGCGATTCTCGAGGAGGACCGGGATGAAGGAGCTTTTGGGGCCCTGCAACAGCAGCGGAAACCAGCAGAGTCGATCGCAGTGCTCGCGCAGAGGGTAGTGGACTGCGAGCCTGCCGCGGAGGAGGACTAGCATGGCCCGCTCATCTTGATCGCCATTCACCAAGTAGAGAGAGTGAGAGTGAGACAGCCGAGGAGCTACTAAGACATTGCTCACGACACCGGGGCGAAGCAAGCGTGAGCGTCACTTCCATCATCTGCAAAGACCACCTCAAATGAGGCATAGCACAACGCCATTATCTACATGACCCGAGCGCCTCGATTCATTGTACTGACGACAGGCTCTTTCATTGCTTCGTTCGCACAGTAAGTCCACGCGACACTCTTCGAAGCAGGAACAGAGCATTCACAATCTTGTGCCTCGTTTTGTGAGTAGTATTTCTACCACAGCTCTCCAGTCTTTCAACTGCACTTACCAGGCAAGTACTTCGCACCTCATCTCAAACGGCTCTCCAAAGTGACCCACAAGCAAGACAGCTACTCATCCGCAGCCGCCAGCATCATTCTGTCGCTGGCGACGGAGAATCACGGCGGAACAGACCACAACAGCCATTCCCTCCCAAGCACTCACCACACTCTTGTCTTCCTTCGCTAGTCGGATGGACTACAACACACAAGATACAGCCATGGATGGACTGTTCGATCACGCCGTCGAGCTGGAGCCAACCTACGCCGCGCTAAACCAACTGCTCCATGCTCTAGTCGCTCGTCGCCAGCAAGACAATCTACTAGACTCCCACTGCTGGGAGATCCGGATCCATGGGTACCTGCATATCGGCGAGCAGGATCGGCAGCCGGCAGACCTGGAACGCAACATGGAGCGGCTCCGCCATGCGAACGATCATGGGCTGGTCCACGATCGTGATGGAGATGTGGTGATGCTTGACTGGTCCGATGGGCGTTACGTGTTACAGGAAATGTATGCAGGGAGAGGCTTATGAGAGACCAGAGTGTGGTCCCAAGAAAAGTAGTACCGAGCTTTGGCCTGGATTGCTCGCAGGATCAGCACGATGTGGAAAAGTGCAGATCGGGGATGTGGGACAGACCAGCAGCGCTGATCTTTGTGGGAGGGTGTACGATCGTGAAGGAGTTGTGACGAAAAGCAACTGGCTCGATGTACGTTACATGGAAATGCAAGTCTGTATACGAAGCGAATCGTGTAAAATGCTGATCTTTGGGAAGGCAGCGATGCTAGGTGAGGGTGGAGGTTGAAAGCAAGGATGTACTCTGATAAATGTATCTAGCACACAATGCCGTACGGTTGGACGGAGCAGATACAGCAAAATTCCCTTCTCGACAGTGCAGCGTAGTGTCGGTTACACTTTGTGTGCAGCCCCATACATCGTGCTGTTCTTGCGCCTTGCTCAGGCTGCAACTCAAGCCTCATGCTCGATGCCTAGCAATGCAAAACTCCTCACACCACGCTGATGTCATGACTTGCCGCCGTCTTCAAACGCCAGCAACATCAATCTACATCGGACTGGAACTTGCAGGTCAAACCTCCGTCTCGATCGTGGGGAACACTTCCTTCACGTGCCACTCATCATCCTCCAGCAGCTTTCTGTTCACCTTCCCCACCTGAGCGTCGGCCAGGGCAATGTTGAAGTGCTCAAGAATGCGCTCGAGCTTGACATGACAGTACTGCTTCGTACCAACAGAAAACTTTGGCCAATCGGGGCTCTCCTTGGATTTGATGATCAGCTTTTCGAGCTCAGGGTCGTGTACCGAAATATCGGAAATGCCACGTAGTGCGAAAAGGACCTTCATGCCGGCAAGCGCGCTTGGGTTACCATCGAAGAGGCCGCGAGTGCGATGGGAAGACCACCAGTTGCGGCCGTAGCACTTGGTGCCGAGCAGAATGTGCAATCGACGTAAACCAGTCAATCGCCTGAGGAGAGGAAAGCTCAGATCTGCGAGGTCTACCCCACCGCTTTTGGTGTTGAAGTAATGTATCGTGATGTCGCGTATGAAGCTTAGGCGCTGAGTGCCGAGACTGAGGACAAATGTATGGAACTGGGTGGGTTAGTAGAACTCGAAGCGGTTGCTCTGGTAGAAGATGCCGACTGTCTCATCGTGAATCTCACGGCTAACCGCCAGCAAGCTCAGGGCTGATTGACGCTCATTCGAGTGATCGGGATCGTCTTTGGTGTCGACCTTGGTGCTTTCGTAGAACGGTGTACAATACCATCTAGCACAAAAGAGAAACAAGGTCAGCGGTGTCGCGGAAATCAAGAGGGCTTCACCCATCAATGCTTTACCAATCTGGAGGAGCATCGTGTGGACGCAATTGCGGAGCTCAGGCGGAAGGTCTAGAAACGGAAATGTTCCCTTTCGTTTCCTTTGCAAAGAATCAGCTGGCTCTCAACAACACTTTATGGCATGGTGCAACATACCTTGTTTTGCGTGATCGAGAAGCGAGCGAAGCCATGAGCTGTGGTTTGACTTGCGTTTCGAGGAAGCCACCCGCGAGCGGACCCCAGTCTCATCTTTGGAGTAGTCCAATTTCGTCGTGAACTGCACATCGGTAACACCAGAAATAGCAAGGAGTCCAGTCATACCTGGATGGCGTTGCATGACAAGCTGTTGATGCTCAGACACATCGGGGCTGGCGTACCATGGCATGTAGATGCGGCCTTTGAGCATGCTTCGCACCATTTCTTCTTCGTCCACTCCGATGCGAAGCTTTTCGAGTCGCTTCATCTTGGCTACTTCCAGAAAGCATTCGCGAGCACAGTTCTCTGGCCAGTCCATTATAAGACTTCGGATCAGTCGCATGTGTCGGGTAGTGGTATCCCAGGTGAACTCCAACATTGGACCAACTCCGCCGGACCACCACCGCCCTCGGCAGTGATGCTATGTGCTAGTCCATATGGAGTCAGTCTATATGGATATAGACCGAGTTTGACAGATCCATATCTATACCCATACAGTAGTAGTCTATATCTATATGTATCTGTATAGATTAGTCCTCTTAGCAGTGCCTAAGGTGTGTTTAGTATAACCGTCCCTTATCGTTGTATGTAATTTGGCTATAGAGTCGTTAATTTCAAGGCCTCTAATTGGCTGGCTAAACCTCGGCTCTTCAAATTCCGGACGACTTCTCATCTCCAACTCCCTCCTTTAGGACAACAACAACATTAACCTATCGATTACGACGCGTTATCATCGATCTAGACGCGCTATATGCCTGATTAAGGCCTTACAGTGTATTAAACACTAGCAAAGGAGCGGTCTAATCGACGAGGACTTCATTAAGCCAGCAGACGACGACGACGAGGTTTAATTTGTGTCTGACGACGACGAGGTTTAATTTGTGTCTGACGACGACGAGGAGGCTAACATTCACATGATATAGGTCCATATCCATATCTATACCCATATGGACTAGCACGTGCTAGTCCATATGCTAATCTATACCCATACACCTCATTTAGTCCATATGGACGAACATAGCATCACTGGCCCTCGGAACTCGAAGCGATTCTCGCCGTAGTAGATCGGAGCCGCTTCCTTGTCTGCGCGTGTTGAGAGGGCACAAATGGGCGGCACGCGTCTCCCTCCACCGCGTCTATGCTGGACGACATGCGTTGCGATCTTGTCGTGAGTTGTCTTACTGATGCCATCGTCCCTGAGAAGATGCAGCCGATAAATCTGATCCCTCACAGTTCTCGGGAGGTCCCAGAAGTTCGCCATGGTTGGTGTTGTGGAGCATATGAAGTTCTAGTGGTGAGGGAAGTCGGTGAAAGTTCCAGAGGTGAGGTCAAGATGGTGTTTGCCTAACGCGGCCCGGCGCGTCAACGCGTGAATGTGGTCGCACCTCCCTCCTCAGATGAAAAGCACCCAGACCATCGCAAACCGCACTGACGCATACTTGAATTCAGTTCTGATCGGGGGACACGCTCAAGGCGTATCATCGGCTGCATGACCTTCAGCTGCACCGCAAATGTAGGCATATGAGCGAAAACAGTAAAGCAGGACTTTGATGCTTACGGTATTTGTGGTAGTGGCGCCTATCTGCAGTCTACACCCCGACGTAGCTTTCTCACACAAACGTCCTTCCAAGCTCGCAGCTTGATATCTTCAAGCAAGTCCATTCGCCTTCACGAGCCCGTGGTCTAACTTTTATTAATATTGTACATCCTTA
>JAABUW010010702.1_pt1 | contig 10143 bp, 10 predicted proteins | sample 5560081 | NCBI WGS metagenome assembly JAABUW01 (sample SAMN10711882, study PRJNA513363) | rock metagenome | isolation source: Antarctica rocks | place: Antarctica: Victoria Land, Knobhead sud | reverse complement strand
AAGCTGCTGTTCCTCATCTATTTTTTCCACCCATGCACGTCGCAAAATGCAGTCCAGATCGCTTTTATGCATGCTGGCGGGACTTTGCAAACAGGCAAGTACGGTCCTTACGGTAGTTCCGGCGACTTTTGCATGCTTTACATGATAACTACGGTTGACTAATGACGACACTACCGCACCAAGGCCTTGGTGCGCGCACCCGACGGGTGCGCGCACCGGGTTCGCGCACCGCCGCACCCAGTTTCCAAAATTGCCGCACCGTGGAAACTATGAAAATATGCCACGAACTTGCGGTCAGATAGAGTGAGCCCTTGTCATTGAGCCCAATGCAGGTCATGGAAACAGTTACTCTGCCGGCCATGAGCCCAAGCAAAAGGCTTGTGAAGGTGAGGCAAGCGGATGGTTGAATGTATATACCAGCAAATCCAAAGAGACACAGACGGCCTTGCACAGGGCCTTGGACTAGGTGAAGCAGATGCTGAGAGGCACAAACAGGAACTCCAGGCACACATGATGGAGCATTTGGCAGAGTCCTGCATTTGTCATAGGATTCTGAAGCTCTGGGATTCAAATCAGCTATGCCAGGCAGATGTTTCGCGGAACCTCTGCATCGTGAAAAGCAATCTGAACCCGTAACAGCCGGTTGGGCGAAGCATCTTATACCATTTGTGGTGTATGTACCTATAGACATATCTGTTATGCTCACGTAGCAGCGTATCAGACTGATCTGCAGGCATACTTTGTGTCCTTGTAGCTTGTAGCTACAGCCTGTCTGGGTTCTCAGCGTTTGTATATAGTATCCATAGCGTTCGTCCCGTGGTTGGTGCAAACAGGGTGGTCGGGGCAGTCATATGGTCTCGCCCGCCCTGCAGCCCATGCAAGCTCGCTTAAGGCTTCGCGAAAGTATCGCCACACCTGACTGCCTTGATCTCTCGAGGCATAGCAGCAGCTTATTGTCACCTTCACTCCACCCTCAACTCGACTTTCGTAGTCAAGACTCGTTCGAAAATGGTTTTCCATTTCAAGTCTCTCCAACCGAGTCTGCAGCAAGATCAGCCCAGCATAAGGGCCAGTCACCATCAGCTCAAGCTCCAGCCATTGCAATGTCAAAGATTCACGAAGCTTCCCCAAACTCTTCTGGTACACCTTTGGGAGCAGTGACCAACACAGTCCCAAGCAAAGCTAGACAATCTCCTCAGGTGCTTCCACCATCACCACTATGGCAGACACCAGTGGCGTATCACCATGGTCACCATCAGACTCATCTGCAGACACCAGATGTACCTCAGGTACGTTTTTGTCAGTATCATGGACGCCAACAGCTTCACAACAACTGCTGCACTCACCTCCAACTATGCACATGGTCTGCAGAGTCATGAGCCACATGAACAGACAGACTCGCTCCTATCCAGCAGGTCCAGTCAGTCTCCAAGCAGGCACCAGCGAGCAGCTGACCCTCGACGCGAAAGCACAGTGCTCTTCAAAGGCTTCAGTGCTTCCACAGCTGAGTCTGGCCTGCTAGAAGTGGATGAGATTGCTCACATCAATGGCAGCCCTGAGCTAGTAAAGGACTCCCAGCCCATGACATCTCCTGCACATGCACAAGACTCTGGCCCCCCTGCTCTGCAGCAGTCAGAGCAAATGCTGCAGGCGACAAGCTCTGACTACCAAGCAGCCTCTGACTCTTTCCAGCAGGAGCAGCTGCATCAGCACCATCCAGATCACCACCACCACCAGCAGCACCAGCAGCATCAGAGGGAGAACCTTGACAGCCTGTCCTCTGTGTCACAGAGGCCATTGGCGGCCGCTGATGGGCACAAGAACACTGACTCCAGGGCTGAGTCAATTAGTAGTGAGCCAGCTCTTGACCAGGTGCACAGCTCGTCAAGACTGCAGTCTGTACAGGCAATGTCGAACAGTGTAGTGGCATCAGCTGCAGAGCCAACAACTGTTGAGGCTGACCCAGGTGGGCCAGAGCACAATGTGCCTTCTCTTCCCAAGCAGGTGCGCAGGTTACTTTGCATTTGATCACTGTTCATGTGCTGGATCCGTGATCCCCAGCACAGCAGGATAATGCTGCTTGGAATCTTAGTTGCTACTGTCTGGGCTGGATTGCATGCAGCTTTCTGGATGTGAAATGTCTCACCACATTGTGATGCACATGCGTTGACTGAGTAGGTGGTGCCTGAAGCATGCCCGTACAAGACCTGTATACGCATGTTGTGACTCACAGCATTGCCCCTGATTGGATGCACATGTTGTGACTCACAGCATTGGCTCTGATTGGATGCAATTGACCTTTGCATCCAGAGACATGCAACTAGTCTTGCATCAGCAGGCTGCATCCATTGCATGCAGCAATCTGGCACAGCATAGCTACGTGCAGACCACAGTAAGGGCAGCATACAGCAGCACAGACCTCAGCCTTCATCTGGCCTAGCTACCACCCATCCATTTTTCCATTGCAAAGTCTGATATGCATGCAATGCCATGAACCCACGTGCCTCCTAGCATTGGCAGCTCTGCCTCCTGCTGCAGAACCCCAAGCAACCTCAGTGCCAGTGCAACACATCAAAATCAATTCATACCAGCTTACAAAGTTGACCTGCCAATAGTCTATCTTGAGGGACTCCTGCAGCTCACTGTGGTTGTGCTGTCATAGGCAGTTGGCACAGGCCCAGCTGCTGCTGCTCTGGCCCGGCAGTCCCAAGGGCGTGCCAGCCCAACAGCAGACACTGGTGGGGTGCGGCGTAGTGTGGGCATGCGCGACAGCATGTGCCTCTTCTTACAGTTGGAGGGCGCTGTGGAGGGGGAGAATGGCTTTCAGCCCGAGGAAGTCCTCCAGGTCTGCCTAGTTTGGAGATTGTGATGTGCTGTGATGTGATTTGCTATGATGTGATGTGATGTGCTATGATGTGGTGTGATGTGATTTCTGATGTGATGTGATGTGATGTGATGTGATGTGATGTGATGTGATCTGAGTTGTGAGGCACGAGCTGCACACATGGAGTCAGTTCTCTTTTGAATGGGGGCAGCTCGCACTCAAACAGCCTTCTGAATTCACAAATATGTTACAACTCATGACAGTGTCATGATAGAAGCAGCTTTATTCCATTGCATAGCTGTGACTGTGCTGTAGTCAATCAGCAGGACTTGCAAGTTCAGTGTGAAGCAATGATGCATCATTTGCACCAAATGGGCATTGAAAGGCACTCCCCCCCCTCCAAGTGTCACAATCACAACACAGAGTGTCCTCATGCAGCTGGATGAGGTGAGGCGGCTGTCAGGCAGCAAGGCAAGCCTGCCTGTAGTCCATGAAGAAGAGGAGGAAGAGCCACTCACGCACCCACAGTCACCTGCATTTAGTCAGCCAGACATGTCCCCTGACACAGCTGTTGGACGAACACAGCAGGTGAATCACGCTCAGCTGCAGCAGGAAGCGTCAGATCCTCAATCACAGGACATGCGTCCAGACTGGGCTGTACAGCAGGAGAGGCATCAGCAACACCACCAAACGCTGCCTAATCAGGACCGAGGTCTCCACCCACAGCAGCAGGAACCACTGCAGCAACAGGAGCAGCAGTTTGACAGGCTTGCTGTTCAGCAGCAAACTGGGAGGCAGATAGAAGCAGCAGCAGCTAAGTCCTCCTCCAGGCCTCATCCAGAGGGCTCTCAGAGTGCAAGGGTGAGCAAGCCAGACAGCAGCCCAAGGCTGCACATGCAAGCGCGTCTGAACAGTACTATGTCTCAGGCACAGGGCTCACAGAGTGCTCGGATGCCTGAGCATGCCAGCAGCACCCGCTTGCAGCAGCCTGTGCAAGAGTCTGTCCGAGCTGCCCAACAGCACCATCAGCTGCAGCATAGCAGACAACCCATCTCTCCCAAGCTGCAGAACAGCAGGAACGCCAGGAGCATATCTGGAACCAGCTCGTCGCCTGTCCAACTGCCTGCTGCCAAAGCCTCTGCTAAGGCAAGCTCTCCAGTCATGGCTCATGCAGTCGAGCACTCCTCAATGTCCTTGTCTCAGCTGGCAGTGGCAAGCCGATCCAAGCTGCGGCCGCCCTCCAGTGTCAAGTCACCACCCAAGCGTGCTGGCAAAGCAGCATGCTCTGAACAGGCTGCAAACAGTCACCTGGCAAAGCTAGCAGCAGCAGTGCCGCTGCCTGCCAGCCCAAACGGTGCAGATGGCCACAGCTGCTTGGAAGACACAGCTGCAGTTGCGCTTGCCACAGCTGTGGCAAAGCCGCCTCACATCCCTGCCCCTGCTGCAAAGCCTTCACGGCTGAAGAAGCCCACCAACACAAGTGGGTTCTTCAGCAGTGGCCGCAGCTTCACAGGGGCAGGATCCAATAGCAGGTACACAACATTTTTTTCATATTTCATGTTATGCATGCTGTTGTCATTCATTTGCCTTATGCTCTATAGGCTACTGGCTGTCAGTTTGGTTGCAGTCATGTGCTCAATTGGAAAGATACATGTCAGTGGTGCAGCTGTTTCCTTGATAGATTAGATCTCAGATACACTTTCCCAAGGATATACTAATTTGCAATGGTGCAGCTGTTTGAGGAGTGTGAACTGAATGCAGGCCCGATTTCAGTCAGAGCTTGATGAGCGCAGCTGCGGCGTCAAAGTCTTCACAGGCTGCTGGACCCCCCTCACTGGCAAGGGTGTCAGCCCCATCTGTCAGGGCCCCCCAGACAGGTTTTCCAGGGCCATCAGCAGCAACAGCTTCAGGGCTGAAAGCTGCCACCACATCAAGAGGTGCTGCAGCTGCATCCCAAGGATCAGGTTCTTCTGGGATGGCGCACAGCTCTGGGGCTCCTGTTTTGGCAAGGCCTTCAGCCCCAGGGCCGTTGGGAGCAGCAGTGATGCAGGCCAGGGAGGCAGCTCTAGAGTCCTCGGCACCCTCATTCAGCGACTACAGACAGGGCCACTCTCAGCAGGGCTCCCTGGCGCGGCCCTCCATTTCAGCCCAGAGCCGCCAGGGCACTGCTCAGCTGCCGCCAAGTGGGGCTCCCGCCAAATCAGGGAAATCCAAAGGAGTGATGGCATCTGTTTTGGGCTCTGTCAAGAAGGCAGTTGGCATCAAGAGCAGAACCAAAGATATGCAAGGGTGAGAGCAACATGGTGTTTGAAAAATCAGATACTAGTGTTCTGAATCACACAGCAAGAGAGATCACACACTCACACACCCAGAGCTGCGCATTTCTTGCAGCATGCTGCTTCCAAATTTACGATCAAATAGCTGAATCCAAAAGACTGTCAGCATTGCACATCATGCACAGGAAAGAGGTCATACAATCTCCATACCCATGGGCCATTCCAAAAAAAATTAATTGTAGAGTTGTAGTTTTTGTTTGGTCAGTCACAGCTTCAGTGTCACCACCTGCATGCCAGTTGCTCTGCGGCAAAGAGCTCACACCTACACACCTACTTAAAAAGCTACTCCCCAGCTTATCTGACCCAACACGCAACCCTTCCAGTTGTGTGCTTTGCCGGCATGCATGTAAAAAGCGTCAATGAGTCTGCACAGCAAGACATATCAGCAATGAGCAGGTTACGCTTTGGATACTGCTACAAAACTGTAGACAATATGTGGATTCAGAGCTGCTAGGTCTGTTGCTAGCCAGGATGTATGCCGCTCTGCATAAGCACTTGTATATACTTGCACAGTATATGCTAGCCGGACAGCAAACTAATCAGCAACAAACAGCCCAGGCTTGATCAGCTCCCAGCCTAGCAGTGTGGCTGAACATGCAAGCATGTGTATGCAGGGATGACAGTGGATCCCCCCAGCCTGAGAGGTCAGCAATAAGCAGCATGGGCTTCACACGCTCTCAGCCTAGTCAAAGCCGCCTGCCCAGCTTCAGCGGTCTGAGAAGCAAAGCCAGCAGCAATAGCAGCAGCAGTGGGGCACAGGCAGGGCCTCAGCGCTCTGGCATGAGCTTTGGTCGGCGACAGCCTTCTTTCACACGGGAAGCGACACCTGTGAGTGAAATCTTGACTGCTGACGTACTCTAATGTGATCAAGATGGTGCATGTGGGATTGTGGTGCTTGACAAATCCTTGCAGTATCTATGATGTGAAGAGGATGGCATACCCAGCCATTTGAGCTTGAATGGGTGCTGTTTGCACCATCATGTGACCAAGTTATATGATGCGGCACCTAAGTGCAGCGTGCTAGGCAAGCTGAGACGAGCATGATGTTGCATGTTTTGCACCAGACTGCATTTACTCCAGCATTTTCTGGCCAAGGCATACAATAAGTAGTTCTTTTGCATGCAGCCTTTGTCCAGTGAAGTAGAAGAGCTGCTTAGGAACGAAGAGCTGGCTTTCCAAGGTCAGCCAAACCTTGAATGCATCTGTGCAAGTTGCGCGCTGTCGGTGGTACTGAGTGTCATGCATTTCATGCATGTGTTCCATGCGCTTCTGTCAAGAGCATCATGTAGTACACCATGCATGCTGTGTTGCCAATGCTCTGCTGCAAAGCACACCATATTACTTGTTTGTGCAATGACATCCTGCACATCTTGTACCACTGCTCATGCCAGCATCAGGTCGTAAGCAAGATGACACTGTCTTGCTTTCATTGGCTCATATGCCATTCAACTGCATAGGGAGAGGCGGTGGGGTCGGCAACTCACCAGCTGACAGAGCAGCAAAGGAAGCCTCCCTGAGACAGAGTGCACAGGAGCGACACTGGCAAGACTATGCAGCAAGCCTGCAATAAGAATGAAGATCCGGGATGTGCTTGCAATCAGTGTTTTGATAGCTTCATCTCTACCAGCATGCTGCTTGTCCAAGAGGTTGGAAAGTACCCTTGTGTGGAAGTATTTCTCATGAACAGTGCTGAATGGCACACAATGTACATGTGTAGACGTCTATGTATACGTATGTGTATACATGTGTGGTTTGCAGAGTGCAGAATCTTTGAACGCAGCTGCAATTAGGCTGTCATTGATGATGTGTTCTTGGCAGAGTGACTTACCAAGCAAGAAATTTAGGGCTGGCAGCTATAAGAAGAAGGGGTGGATAGAAGTTTTTGCAAAGCAGAAGAAGAAGCAGGTTGGTTTCAGATTCATCGTTTAAGCTGCTTGCATTGACCAAAGCAGACATGGCGTTCGACTTATCTGTTTCGTGTCGCACCCAACCCGGCTGACATGACTACAGTCACAGCCGTATCCTGAGCACTTCACCACGGGCTTGCTATTGGACGTTGCTTGAGCAACTTTGTGCATCTTCACTTCGGGATCGAGGAAGTGCACAGGACAGTCGAACACCGTGCGTGAGATGTCCACCCGTAAGGGTGAGCTTCGAGTAAATGTGATTTCAGCCCGAGGCCTGCGTGACACTGCCATCTTCGGCATCCAGGACCCGTACGTGCAGGTAAAGCACCTCACGAGTACTCGAGTCACGCCGAAAGCAGCCGCTATGTCTCCACAAGCTCCCAAATGTCTTCACGCAACATCATGCCAAAGCAATTGTTTCTTGCAGCTTCTTTACGGCAGCTTCAAGGTCAAGACAGCCGTCCACAAAGACGGTGGCACATCTCCTGTGTGGAATGAAAGCATCAAACTGTAAGCAGCACTGTCCATGAGCTAGCTTCAATATCGTATGGCAGAGGATCAAGCCTTTCATGCCAGTGCAGGAACACCTCCCGAGATGCTCCAACGAAGTTGACAGTGAAGGTCAAAAATGCACACACTCTTCATGACAATAGGGTAAGCCGCAGAATAACTCCAGTCATGTCTGCTACAGCATCACCTGTGCTAAGCGTATTGAACTTCCCCGCATCTGCTTGCCCTCATTTCAGGGTGCATTGCATCAGCAGTTGCTCATCAAAGCTAGTTTGCAAAGTGCAGGTCGGTTCTACAGAAGTGGATCTGTCAGATGTGTTTGCCAATAACCATGAGGAAGTCAGTGCTCCTCTCTTCACACGGGTACGCTGACTGCATCCCAGCAGATTTAGAACCACTGCTGCCCTCTGTGGCATGATGTGTGGCAGCATCAAAACCTCCCATGTGTGCCTAATCAAAGATGTATGCTGGGATCTGCAGTGGTTGCCACACTGCAAGTTCCAGCAAGCAAATTGATGGCACTGCAAGGCATTATCACTTGCGCCCAGTGTTCTTACCATGGCTGCGACATCAACAATTCTGATTGCTCATAATGCAGGATGGACGTCAGAAAGGAGAGGTACAGCTGGCATTCACATTCCAGCCTTTTGACCCATCCTCTTCTTCACCACATGATTCACAATCCAACTTAGCTGCATTTCAAGCACAGCACCCCAGCCCAAGCAGCAGAGCAGGAAGTGCTCGGACTACTGCTGACGACAACAGCCCTCAGAAGCTCAGAGGCATGCCCGAACCTGCCCTGGTCTCAGAGCTGCCTCGTGATGATGGCCTAGGGCCTTTAGGGCAGAGCTTCATGACCCTAGCCATGACCCATATCACTCCTAGCAAGGCTGACTTGGCCGAGTCCCTAGATGATCATAAGTACTTGAAGCTGGCAGCAGATGCACAGGGCACTTCTGAGATGCCCAGGTCACTGCCCTCAGCCCCTGCTCAAACCCTACATTCTGGGGCAGCCACAGAACCAGTGCAACCTGTGCAGCCCCAGAAGTGCAATTTCTACCCTGAGGAGGCTTCTGATGAAGAAGTAGAGATGCCTGCTCAGGCTAATCATCCTTCCTCTACAGAGGCCCTGCCAGTAATGCCCATGGAGTTCAGATGCCAGCAGCCAAATGCTGAGTCAGCTGCTGCATCAGCCTCTGCATGCAATCTGGACAATGGATCTTACAGCTCACACGAGGTGTACCATGCATACAGCACAAGGCAATCTGATGGCAGTGGTCATGCCCTGCCATATGGGGCATACAAAGGGCAGGGGCAGGGCTGTGAGCAGCAGCCCCAGGTGCCACAGTGGCGTCTGATGGGGACTAGTCCGCTGCATGATGGGCAGCAGCATACTCGAGGGCAGCATGAAGGGCAGGGCAGTGAGCAGCAGCCTCAGAGCCAAGGGCAGGGCAGAGATCAACAGCCTCAAGTGCCTCAGTGGCGTCTGATGGGGACTAGCCCATTACATGAGGGCCAAAGGCAGAGCCAGGAACAGCCCCAGGCGCACTTTCAGGTTCCTTGGCAGGGCGCAGGGCAGGGCATCCAGCAGCAGGCCCAAGCATACCCTCAAGGGCAGGGCAAACAGCAGCAGGCTCCAAGGCCAGATTGGTATCTGATGGGCACTGCTCCCCTTCATGATGCCTACTCTGTCACTGACAGTGCCCCACATACAAGCATGTCCTTTTCGCACCAGAGCAAGGGCAGTTGGGTACGGCCCTTGACGTATGCAAGCATGGCTGTTGGATCCTGGAGTGACAAAGCAAAGCACTTGGGGACAGCTGGCAGCCAGACTAGCTCTGTACAGGTACAGCTTGCATCACAGGCATGGCTGCATGCTTTGCAACACCAATGCATGCTCATGAAAGCAAACGCAAGCATTGTGTGGAGTCACTTTGATATGTCAACTGCAACGCTCATCGTAGCTCAAGACATCAGCACTGTGTGTGAAGAGTGCAAAACTCCAAGCAGTGTTGGTCTGATGAAAACTTGAAGCTGTAGAGACAAAACGGATGCGTAGTGGTATGAGGGAACTGCACAGTATGACTATACATAGCCTGTGCTATGTGGCTTAACAATGTTGAGACTTACATTAACAAAGACCTGAGCCTGCTGAGTATGTTCAGTACCCACACATGGTCATAAGCACACTGATCCGATTGCACAAGTTGGTGTCAGGTGTGTCTTGCATTTCCGGTCCTCCAATCAGTTCAGCCCCAAACACAGGAAAGCTTGATTGACTCATTCATCAGATGATTGACTGACGGCCTGGCTGAGTGAGTGCCTGGCTGAGTGAGTGCCTGATTGATTATTCCTTAGTAGACTGATTGGTTGCTTTGTGCAGGATGACTTGAGGGTACAACCTTCAGCGCCAAGTCTTCCCAGCTTTGTCAGTCCTGACTGGCCGCCCAGCAGCAGTGGCAGTCAGACTTTTGGAGGCTTCACACATGTAACACAGAGTCATGACAGCAAGCAAAGGCTGCCTTTTGAGGGGCGGTCAGGGGGGCGGCCTCCTCTAGGGGGCAGC
>JAABUW010010701.1_pt1 | contig 10144 bp, 10 predicted proteins | sample 5560081 | NCBI WGS metagenome assembly JAABUW01 (sample SAMN10711882, study PRJNA513363) | rock metagenome | isolation source: Antarctica rocks | place: Antarctica: Victoria Land, Knobhead sud | reverse complement strand
GCGCATTGACCAACTGATGAAGTACTTGATTCACGGATGTTTATGCCATCAGCACCATTGAGTTGCAACAGCTAGATCAGATCTGCCAAAATCCAACCTTAGGTCGGGTCAACGGTATGACTCATTGTCGAATCCAGAGCCTGATCCAGAGCGATCATCGCAGAGGCTGTCAGCGTGAAGGTGTTGCGTACTGTGGTATGCCGCGCAGACTAGTATGCAGGCAAAACCAGGTAAACCTTTGAGAGTGGGCGATATTTACAAGGTAGTTGACAGCAGCAACAGCAGTGCCTTTGTCCTGATAGGTGAGTGTTCTCTTGTTGTCTTATTATTGTCAGAAACGGTCTAGCCAAGCCTACTTATAGCAAAGCTCACGCAGCCAGCTACTCCCAATTGAAGCAACTGCGGTTACCGATCTAATAAGTCATTACCACCTACATTCAACGATAAAGTTGGCAATTGTAAGTAATCTACTCACAATTACCAACTTAATCACTCATCACCTACATTCAATGATAAAGTTGGTAATTATAAATAATTTTAAGTAAAATTATTTATAATTACTAACTTTATCACTCATCCATCCTGCGCAGCATGCTGATCTGATGCATGTCCAAATGCTGCACATTTTCGATCTTCCAAAATCATCTTCATCTGATGGCCTCAAAATGTAATGTCAAGTGGTTGCCATGGCGAGCCATCACATACTGATGGCAGCAATAATGGCTAGATAGTCGCAGCAGCAGCCCCTCAAAATGTGCTGGGGCAAAATAGAAATCAAAAAAAGAAACCTACGCCGTCAGGCGTGATAACGGGAACGCGCCCTGGAACGCGCCAAACGGCTTGATCGTAGTCCGAGGCCTTAAGCCCATAAGACTTCGAGCATAATGCGCTCTACCTGCTTGACCAACCGCGAGGTCGACCGGAGTTCCGGGTTTGAATACCGAGAAGCAGGCAGAAGTCAGTCAAAATGTGCTGTCAAGCGGTGTGGGAGTACCTCCCATGGCGAGCCATCACGATCAGGACGGCAGCAACACTGGCCATGTAGAGTGTAGCAGCAACTGCAAGTGCTGACAGCTCCCAAACCAAGGCCACATGCTCTCTGTAGCCTTGAACATCCTGCATGGCCAGTGGAGCCCACCACCCACCCAAGCGCCTGCAAGCAAATGCAACATGAGACAACATCCATTCATCTTGACTGTAACAATGAGACAGACAATAACAAGTGTTAGTGGAAATGTAGCTGAACTTAACTCAAAGTATTTGTTTGAAATCAATGGCCATCCAGAGGGGGCAGTCCTCCCTGAATGAAAAACCAACGAGCTTATGAAGTGCTGAGCAGGAGCTGATTTTGAACTCATCAGGAAGCCTTGTGTCTGTGGAGTAGAGTGAGCGTGCATGCCTCTGCTGCAGCAGCTCATGGTCATGCAAAGCCTGCATGTGCAAACTCTGATTGGTGCACATGGAATTATACTGTAGGCAATAGGCATGATATGATGCATGCATGCATGTCAGTAGGGAAGAAGAATGCAGACCTTAGGCCTAGGGGCCATTTTTTGAATCTCCTTTGAGCTTTGTTGATGGCAGCGGCGTCAAGCTCAGCCTTGTTGTCGCTCTCGTTGTCTTGACAGCTGTTTTCTTGACAGCTGTTACAGGGGCACCTGCAGATGCAATGACAATTTTTGGCCTGCTCTGTTTGTAATATAGACTTGAGCTGCAACTGGCACAGGGGACCGCACTGACAATGATTAAGTCTCTTGAAATGTGCATCAATTTGTTAGAACACATAGTGTGAGTACTCTTGACAATGTGTAAGAGGCTTCAATTTCAGCTTAGGTACTGCAGGAATGGCAACACAAATTTACATACAGCTGTGAATTTGCATCAGACATACACAAGGACATATCTGCATGCAGCAGTATGGCTTGGGGTCCTATCCTTTGAGCAAGTGCCAGTAACTCACAACTAGGTGCCAGAGCATGTGATTGAGTCTAGCTTCAAACTTGCGTCAGACTGTGCATGACTCAGCTCCACAGTGTTCTGGCGTTGCTTGCTCCCTTGCTGCCGCAGAGACGGGGCCTGAAGTATATAGTTGGTCAGTGAACCAGAAAATAGGCAGAAGCACTGAACCTTCAGGCTATGGTATGCATGCAATCAAGGCATTCATGGATGCGCAACAGCATACACAGACCAGAGAATCTTTTGTACAGATCCAGTGCAAAATGTTGTTTGCATCACCTGTCACAAAGTGCATGCCAGACCCGCAATAACCACTTGCTAGGCGAGAATGTCAGCAATGCATACCAGCAATCATCCTTGGACATTGTGGGCAACAAGCTAAGAAGCATCCAAGCATTTGCGAGACTTGACAGCTGTGAACTGACTGAGCAATAGGGCAGGGAGAAAAGTTGCGTGTTGCTATGAGATAGTGGACTGATCTTACTTTGCCCTGCCATTTGCGCTTGCCTTGCAGCATGTCATATTGCCTGCATGCCAGTCATCCCACCTCAGGTCAAGTATACAAATGCCAGAAAGAAAGCCAATTCCTTTTGCACCAGCAAGATGAGCGCATGCAGCAGTGTGCCATCAAAATGTGCATGCAGTGCCAAATCACGTGTGCAACACCAAGACATGATGACAGACCACACATTTGAACACATTGCAAGGTCATGTGCCATGCAACGCTGTTCAGCTGCACACTTTCCAGAGGAAGGCATATACAGATCTCTAACAACATGTAACAACATGTAACAGCATAGTATACGGAGTGCACAGTGCCATGCATCCTTACTCTCCTATCTATCAAAGAGAACACCAGAGGGAAACACATCAGGGAGGACAACACATTTGCCAACCAGCTTTTGATGTGCAGCCTCACCATTCAAAGTGGTCCTGCCGATCAACCAAGACAGCAGACACCGCTGCTATCAGAATGAGCACCAGCATCAGCACCATGGAGCAGAAGATGAGGTAGTGTGGCGCCAGCAGTGTGTAGGTTTTTGGCATGATGGATGTCAGGGTGTACTGGAAAAGGTAGGTTGAGGTCAACAGGGCTGCAAGCGCCTTCATGCGATCAACAAACTTGTCTTTGGAGATGAGGAAGCTCGTAAAGGAGGAAGCTGCCAAGATGAGAATAGGAACAATCGCCTGCAGTGCGAAATAGATCCTGCATAGCAAGCATGCTTAGGTCAGGGTCACAAATGAAGACCATGGCAAGCAATCTTATACCAACCTATTTCAAGTCATTTGTCGTCTTGAGATAGGACATGCCTGTGGCAGCAATGGTCGGCTCCTCGTGCTGAAGTGCTGAAGTCAGACGCAGCAGAATATGGAAGTACAACATAGAGCCAAGGACATTGTTTGAGTCGCTCCTCAATGCTCAGACAGCTACTGTGCATGGCTCAAATGATGCCAAGCAGTCAAGTAGCGTATGCCGTAGAGCAAGCACGTTATACACATACCGACACAAACACATGTTCTGTGTCCTGTGGTGACACTGACAATGCACAGTTGCATCCAGATGCCTTGCATAAGGCTTTGTGGGATACTTTGTACCTTGTAACACGCTGTGTGCGGATGAGGAATAAAACTCCGTAGGTCGTGTCAGAAGCGTCAGAAGTGACATGCGTCTGCAGAAAGGTGTATGGGACCCGCGTGATGTTGATGGGTACCACATCATCAGTCGTCAGTCTCCATCCAGATGACTCTGGGTAGGTTGCGGTGCTGATACCTGTGTCACACAACAGATTATATGGTCAACGTCGTGAAGCTCAGTGCTTGCCAAAACTCAATGTTGCATCCTCAGCCAAAGGATGAAAATGCTGTACACACAACGTGATATGCTGTGAGTGCCTCAACATACACAATGTGCCACATGTCATGTGGTGTAACAACTTGCAGTGACCATATGGCAATGCTTGGTGGCATGTGATGCCTTGCCAGGACATGCACTTATGTTGAGATACTTGCAGTAACATGTTGTTGACATGCTTGTACATGCTGTAAACACTTAGTGAAGCACCGGAACACAGTAAGGTCGTTCCATGCTTTGCTTTGTGCCATAAGCGCCTCCTGCCATGAGCCAAATGCTAATGACTATGTTTGTTTTTCCCCCAAATGACTTAGGTTTACTCCCACCTGTTGTGCTAGCGTCACTCTTGAGAGTGGTTGTCAAAAACCCTGCTGAGGCTACAGCTGTATTGCTGTCATCAGGTGCAACCCAAAGCCACCCTCCAGAGGTCACATTCACAGGCGTATTGTAGTTGAGCGTGGCCATACGGCAATCTACACACTCCACACGCACACCAAGTGCATGCTGGTCAAAAGGGTACGCTGCACAGGCAAAGTAAGTTGCTCACACACTGTTTTGCAAATGACAACACCACACAGAGCATTGCAACTGCAGCTGCTGTGTTGCAAGCTTGAGCTGTGCGTGCTGTTGTCGTACAACGTGCATGTCGGATGTAATCTGTTTTGAACCAGTCTTTCATGAATGCATGTCAAGCAGCATGCAACAATATCAGCAGTGACATGCTGAGGATGCATCATATGACACTATGGTGATCAACCCATAAATGCATACTATCATGTGTCAATATGACTGGGAAAGTTGACAGCATTAAGGCAGCAAAACTTGCCTGTAAAATCAAACTTTTGACTGTAGGTGGCAGTGAAAGTAGGGGAGTAGATTGTCTCGTTATAATAATCATTGATGGGGTAACAATAAATGTTGTAGTCCTCCTCCACTACACTCTGCACAACAATGTTGATGTTGTCTTGTAGTACTTGTAAGGGCAAGATTCATTTCAACACCTCTCTTCGCAGTAGAGAGCCTTGCACTGCAACTTTTGCCGAGCCACCAGGCAACATATATGCAGCTGCAATGAGCCAGATAGCTGTTTCATGGGCATATTGTGTTCGTTGTTATGAAAAGTCTTTATGATTTGAACCCTGGGCAGTGATTGAGATCTCAGGCAACCAACAGCTAGCGTATCGGATTGCAGCGTAGGGCGGAGGGTGCAAGGGAGATCAGGCCAAGCAGAGGTTTTGCTTTGAATGTAGCTATGTAGACACATAACAACGTAGCAATGTAAAAGCGTATGTGACCATGACATATAACTGCAACAAGCTGGCAGGTCAGTGTCTTCTAGCTTAACATGCAGATGCCCAATGCAATTTGCAAGCTACTTGCAGGCAAGCAACAGCCAAAGATATACCTTTTGGTTGGCGTTCATCAGATTGAATGTCGGGAGCCAGACGCCATCACAACAGAATGATGTGCTTGCAGGTGACTTGTTACACCACTTGGTACAAGTTGAACTATTCTTTGCATTATTATTGGAAATAGTGTTCCAGCACTTGGTGTCCTGCCACACTGTAACCAATGTCACTGTCACCTGCAAGCCATGTCAAGCACAACAGCTTAAGAGCAGTTGTCAAGGTCATACCAGAGCACTACAGTAGGATGAGTCTTGCCAAATTCTCAGTAAATGCGCTGAAAACGGTGTGGACTCGTTCGCCGCTGCAACAGATGTGCTGGGCTATGCTGGCTCACGCCGGCGTACAGAGAGCAACGTGGGGAGCTGTGATTTTTGTTGCCTGCGCCTGCGCGTGCCAAGTCGGCACAACAGTCTCCCAACTTCACTTAGAAAATGTGAACGCCTGCTGGTCCAATGCTATGAACTCGACAACTATTTCGGCGCTGACATTGACATTGGGAGGGGAAAACTCGAGATCATCACTGGACCAGGGTGGTCCCTCAGGACAGGTCTCCAGTGGGCAAAGCCTCGACCGGGTAAGCGCAGTAGTCGCTTGAGTTGCTGTACGCGTACGGTCGGCCCTGCAATCAACAACCCTTTTCGAATCACTTCAGTCTCCCTAATTACAAGGCGTCAGTACAGCGGAGTGAAGGGCTGAACGGTGCGTGTGCACAAGAGATGCACAAGGCGTGCGCAGATGCAGCACTTGGTATCCGTGCACTCGGTATCCGAGCACTAACCGGGTACAGATAGGCGGCTGATGCACTTGGAAGTATGAGCACAGAGATTGCAGCGACTGCCATACAACCGGCGATTCCAGATAACCAACAAGTGGACGCGCACTTTCCACCGATACCCATAATCATAAGTGTCGAAGGCTGATCAGTGTCCCACTGTCGAATATATCTACAGGTCTAGACAAGCTTGTAGCCTCAAGACACTCGAGAAGCTGCAGCTTTTGCGTGGAGTCGTCGTGTCAGTTCCACGCACCGTGAGCGTTGAAGTGCTCACGTTGAAGATTCCTCGCCAGTTCCTCGCAAAGGGGTTGGAATCTGAAACTTCGCGTGGAATCTGAAACTTCGCGTGCAGGATACTCAGCAAATGTAACAATTTTAAGTCATTCACTCACTCATTAGATTTTAAGGTCTTGGGGCCAACCATGACCTTTGGACCACTGGACCTTTACTGTTGCATATTTCACCGCTAGTGGGGCAAATGAAAGTTTAATTCAACTTTTCAAGCAATTTACATTTTCTTGCAAAACATACAGCCACACCTTGCCCCAAAACAAAAAAGAACCCTTCATCATAGAAACCATTTACTGCAATGCATGCTGTGACAGTGCCGCTGTCAGTCGGTGGAAGTTGGGGTTGCCAAGTTGTATGCCAGCGCTGTCACATATCCCACACATATCACACAAGCTTTTTGAGCGTTTGCCGTAATTACGTACTATAAATTTACACGTGTGAAGTGACCTTCGGTGGGTTTTACACACGTGTGGACAGACATTTTATGAAGCAATTTACCAGCAACACATAAGTTTCATTATGTAGGGTTTAGACCAGATGCAGGCAAAACCCTATTTTGGAAAATGATCCGCTGTTGTGGTGAAACATGCAACAGTAACAAATTCGATTTTGCTCAATATTTGACATTTGATCCTTGATAGATTGGATCTCAGACACACGTTCCCAAGGATGCACTGATTTGCAGAGCTTGGTAAAGTGCCTGGATCATTTTGACATGTTTTGAGACCTAGTCGCGTTCCAACATGTAGTTCCTGGACTCCCTGTCCTTTATCCCCGCCCAAAGCCGCCTTAAGATTAATCTTCAATATTGATCAATTGTCGTGCAAATGTTTACGTAGAGTGCAGGCAGTGGCGCCAAGCAAAAAGTGACTAAATTTACTCACTCAGGCACGTTCCTGTGTCCCGCCACGTTTTCCCTCCTTTCAGTGTTCATGCTGACTCTGCTCAGCTTTGAAATCCAGACTTTGGCTAAGCATGTGTTGGCTGCAGTGCTCACGCAGCTCGTGACGACAGTAAGAGTTTCAGTGACGAGTAGACATGTCCGGGTGCACGACGCTGAACGAAAATACTGTGCTGAGCATGCTGGTGGACTCCGTTGCTATCTTTGCACTGGCGAGCACAACTAAAGTGATGCTTGCGGGACTTCCCTTGCTTCTCGTTCTCGACATCGCCAACGAGTTCTGCAACTTCTGAACGTCAGTTAGCCGCTCTTGGTAGGCAGTCAACAGCTTCCGTGACATGAGCACAGCGGCCTCCCGCAGCGCCAGCAGCTGGTCCCGACCTATCGCACAGCAGCATATTGCAAATGCTCTCTACAACTGCTTCGCATGTGCCACATCGCATTTGGACTCACCCAGTATGCCCTGCAAAGGCCCTTGGCTTGCCAGGTATCTGACTGCTCAGGTCTTCAGTCAATTTCCAGCGTCACCTTTGACTCCAACAAACCTTCTCAGTACTTGCTGATGCAAGACAGACGCTTGTCTTGTTACTCTTTATTTTGTTGCAGGTTGTCGCATCAGCAGCTTGGCTCTTAGCTAGCCACTGGCACGCAGCATGAAATCGTTTTGTGCAGCGGAACAATGGATTGCTACTAGCTTTGAGTCAGTTCTTTACCGCCACCAGGCATCTGGGCGCAACCAATCACATGCAGAAACCCTGCTGCAGTCCAAGCAATAGGCCAAGGTCAAAGGCTAGCTTGTTGCAACATCAGCAACCACAATTTTGATGGCATGAGAGCCCAGGGCAAGCATGTGCTAAATACATGCTGCACCATGGATCTTGATGCGTTTACTAAATGCAGCATGGACATGGCAATCTTGCCGCGATTTTTCAGAGTTGCGCTGCAGACACCATTCAGCACCATCTCCAAGCAAGCTTGGTCTGCCCTACACAGAGCATTTTGCTCAGATTTTTGGAAGTCAAAATCAGTGTTGATCTGTTTGTAGAAGTATCAGTGTAGAGTATGCTGCTTGGAATCGCCAACAGCGCTATGTATTTGCTAGATGACTGTGCACTTTCATGAATTGTCAAGACTGATGCCATCGGGCAGCCCGGTATAATACTTGGCTTCTCGTTAAATCGATGCCGAAAGGCGTACGTTTCTTTTCTTTCTTGCCACCACCAGCCAAGTTTTACTGGTCCAGGGTACCCTGATCTGCTGTGCTGTTGCAACTTTTGATATAGGACAGGCAGGCATATCAGCCAATCTGGAGTTTTGAGTGTCGTTATGCCACTGTTTTTCTGCTCTGCGATGCATCCAACTTTGCAAGACTAGAGACATCATGTCATCAGGTGTTTGAAAGGTGACATGACCATGTAAGTTTACAACTCTGCACATCTGGAGTTTTGAGCAAGCAGCAGGATGCAACCAGGAGAGTAACTGCAACATTGCATTCACTCCACATGCCTGTACATGTAGGCTCTTGCCCAAGCGACTGCCTTGTCGTCATTCAGACTACATGCGGTGCAATCAGATGTCACAGTCAGTGGTCATTATGTGCCAGAATCGATGCATCACACTTTCTCAATGAACCATCAACACACAAAAGGTCAAGCCTACTGGTGAGATGCATGCCTCTGGAACTCGCAACAATTCGCATTCGAGAGTCTCGAAGGTCTTCACAACTTATCCGACGTTATGCCACACTAAATTACTCGTTTATTCACTCACCAATGGCGAAACCTCGTCAAACACTCCAGGAGCCCTATTCAAATCATAACAAAACCCTGGGTTCTGGCTCCAGGTTCAGCAGCCAGGTAAACAGATGTATGGTACATACCAAAATCCTGTCTAGCCAATCAACTTCACAACAAAGTAGCTTTGTCCATAATTGTGCAACATGCATGATATGACATATCATTTGTTGCATAAGACACTGCCTGCAGGATGAGTGCATGTTAGGCAATATCACTAGCAAGAGCTGCGCTTCCTGTTCTTGCAGAGCGAAGTGGTGAACCAGACTTCTGCCTGGCAAAGTCAGACTGAGTCGAATGTGCCCGGCTGAAAACACCGCTGTTGCGCCCTCTGGACTGCAGGGAAGGTTTGCGAGCAAGCAGCGAGGATCGCTCATTTTCTTGTGTGACTTCAGCGTCTTCAGAACTGCCCGGTGTCAAGCCTATGACAGAATGATGGTTTGTCACCACGTGTACTGTGCCAAGAACAACACCAAAACAAAAGACCAGGCATGTTTTGGCCACAAGAATTTAGCAATGTGGGGGTCTGAATAGGGTTTTACGGGGTTGCCCAAGGGCAGGGCAAGGAGGCAAGGCAGCTCACAGCAGGAACAGAATGAGTAATGCCAATCTCCACCACAGTTATTGTTACCCAACATGAGCAAGGGCAGGGCAGGGCAGGGCAGGGCAGGGCAGAGCAGGACACTTTGCCTGCACAACAGCACAGCCAAGGGGCAGCACCCCTACCTGCTTCTTCATCAAAGTCAGACATGGGGGTGACTGTCTCATCCTCTGTGTGGGGATTTTGCTGCCGATGTTCGTGCAGCAGCCCCTGTCCTGATGTTCCATCAATGGTGGAGGCAATGCCGATTGCAACCAGCATTAGCACAGCACCAAAAACAAAGGGCGCTCCTGCAACAGGCTCACATCTTCAATCAGACAATTGTTGTGCACAGCTACAAGCTTACAGCTTCAAGTGAGCAAGTGCCATGCACAGCTACAGCTTGCACCCTCAATCAGATCACTGTCATGCACACTACAAGCATGTGCCTTCCGAAGTTCAGTGAGACGATCATCGCGTACAGCCTTTGTCGCTGTATGACAAAGGCCAGCAAATGGATCCCGTGCAAGCACAGCACAGCACAGCACAGCACAGCACAGCGCAGCACAGCGCAGCGCAGCGCAGCA
>JAABUW010010697.1_pt1 | contig 10146 bp, 12 predicted proteins | sample 5560081 | NCBI WGS metagenome assembly JAABUW01 (sample SAMN10711882, study PRJNA513363) | rock metagenome | isolation source: Antarctica rocks | place: Antarctica: Victoria Land, Knobhead sud | reverse complement strand
GCTGCGTAGTGTGTATGTATATGTCAGGTAAACCCAAGCAAAGTCCCATCACTGCTGTGTGCAATACATCACTTCTGAACAGCTGGCACTGCTTGTGTTCACAAGCAAATCTAGCAGCATAGCCTGCAAATGCATTATGCTGAGGTCCTGCTGTCAAACAGCGTTGGCCATGCTGTCAGACGCTTGTGCAAACATACCTGAAGCAGATTAGCAAATTCTTGTCGCAGCCAGTTTTGAGACAGCTTAACCCACCAAGGTGCTTTCCTGCATCTGGCTGTTGTGTCTAGATTTGTGATGCGTTCTGTGCCACCGCAGCTGTACCCTCCAGTCTAATATGTGCCTCGTCATCTGCACTAAATTGCGCTTCTTTCCAGTAGTGGTTGCTATTTCAAGTTTGATGAGCGTGAGGCAGCCTGACTAGTCTTGCAAGGTACATAGCATCTCTTCTAAATGCCAGAAAAGTGAACAAAAGAAGGACAGTGATGATATTGTTTTTCCATAGGAGCAGCATTCTTAGCACCATTTCTATATGCAAGCTCATACTCGAAATCGCAGACATTAGACAGAGCTATGAAATGTCTTGTTTAGAAAAGAAACGAAACGAAGAGCAGCTTCATCAAAAAAAGACTTTTTCAGGTTTGTACCAAGTTTCCGGAATTTCTCAGTAGATCTGCATGTGAAATGCCCATCCTCATCTATCGTGATAGCATACTCAAGGCCTGTTCCTTTACGAAAAATGACCTTGTCTTCGTCAGGCGCCGGTTCAAAGCATGAAACTTCGCACACAGTTCTTTCGGTCCATGCCGGTCTGCTGACGGTGACTATGGGCGATTCATCCTTGTGATTGAAGCCGGTCAAAAACTGGAGATCTTCGTTCCTTGGCTTTTGCGCAACAGCAAGATCGATGGAGGGATGAGCAATGAACTGTGATCGTTTGCGGGTTCGAGACTCGCACACATCTTCTTGTGGAAACGTCCAAAACTCAAACCGCCTGTGCATGAAACGCGCTGAAGATCTGGATGTTGCGGCAAGGTCGTGACCAGCTGATCAAAAGTGGGGATCCGCGCATCCATTTGTGACGAGCCTTTTGTAACATAGTCAATAGGAGTGGTACCTTGGCTTGTTGGCGTTTCATCCATGGAGCTTCCCTGATTCAGGCAATGGCCGCAGAGCAGCGGCCGGTCCTGCAGTGCGAGAGGCACCGTACAGCTCAGAAACACAGTTGTCACGATAGCATTGACTTGCCGGGTCTTAGCTGTCTGCGCACTCTCTGGACCTCGTAGTTGCACCATACTGATCCGCAAAAGCGGACCGCAATGTCAGGTCGGTTCTCTGGGTCACAGGGCGGTCATCATTGCCGTTTGGTTTGCCCCACACTCCTGATGTAAGCTCACTGAAAACACCTCGACCACCTGCAGGACCGCAAGCTGGTGATAGCTGGTGTGAAGTTGGGCCTCAGGGCAAACATAAGCATGTCCCACGGCATTATCATAGACCAGATCGTCAGCATCTGTTGCACCCACACTTTACCGATCAGCCCCCAGGTGCCGCAGATGTCTCTGACAGGAAACAGCTTCTGGAAGTCCTCAGCCTTACCCTTCTACCAGGCACAGCACTCGCCTGCATTTTCCACAACCTAGACAGCTCTTCAGCCTTCAGCCTGGCACAGACATGCCGGGCATGTGCCAGTGAATTTGTACAGCAAAAGTCAGAACTTGCCAAGAAATGTCTTGCTGAACTTACCCCAACTGTCATTTGCACCCCCAGAGGAGACCATGATGGAGTTGGCCAGGATGGTGTATATGTTCCATCACTTTCCTTTGCAGTGCATTGGAAAGAAAGCTCAAAAGACGCCATTTGCAGCTTCAATTACTTATCACAGAAGCCAGGCTTTTGGAGGAGCTTTTGGAGCGCGTGCTGGTCAACATTCCAATGGTCAGAAACACTTGTTGATGACTTGCTGATATCCACCTATGAAGAAGATGGGGGCTATGTTCATTATTCAGATAACTCAGTACATGTTGATATGCTGATGGAAAGCAATGAGAAGCTTTATGTAACCTGGGACTGGCTGCATGCGCAACTCTTGGACTCTTTCGCTGCAGTCTTGTTGGAAGCCTTGTGGGCTGCCAGGTCATGGCCGTCTGGGGACCACAGAATCATGCTGAGGATTCGTCTGTACAGGCCTGCAAAAGATGGAAGATTTCAAGAGGTCATGCATCACACCACAGACTGTCGTGGTCCAGACTCTGACTATGTGGAAACATTCAGCATGCATCCCTATGACATGCAACATTCATATGACATTTGGTCAGAATATTCCCAAAGTCCCGTCCCTGTGCTGCCCATTCATATGCAGAAAGTCACAGTGACAGGAACGTGGTGTCGCTGGCTTCCTAATGCAGACTGGCCATTGTGGCATGCCCACCATGGGAGTAACATGCAAGGTACAGTAGTAGGGGACTTGTTCGGATCTCCCCTCAAGCCCTTTATGGGGTGTGCAGACTTAGAGGGTGACACATATGCATGTGATACATATTACGATCCATACAATGACCTGACTGCGCTTGCTGAAGAACAGTCATTGAAACCATTCACATGCGAGGTCGATGTTGACCCCTGCTGGTACAACTATTGATCAGTAATTCAAATCTGCTAGGGTCATGATGCAGCGCAAACTGTGCCTTTTGTACAGATGGCGTATTGTGATGCTTGAGAGCACTCGTCATGCATGTTGTTCTGTGATGTCATACTGATGTATGCATCAAATAATGCAAGGACGCTGGCAGCAGTGTGACAAAGCTTTGTGTATGAGATACAATGTATTGTATGAGCCACATTTAGCTGCCTTGTACATAGACAAACACTGCATCACAGATAGTACTGCAGCACTTAGCACTGCACAGCAGTAATTCGTTAGCATTCACCATATTACTATCATCTGAGAAGTTAGCTTTGACTATTTTGGAACCAATTTTGCTTGAGACAGTTGCAAATCATAACTGGACCTTATAAGTAATTTGCTAATAGCTGGAAAGTAGTGCTTAGTGCAGTACTCTGACATTACTCTGTCTCGACTCTTATCCAATTTCTGTTATGACTATGTATAGAACAAAATCAGCAGACAAGCTCCAACTCCAGACAATCTCACCTGCAATTCCTCACTTAGCTTTGTAAATACAATCCACGCAACAAAAATGTTTCTGTGTGGGTGTTTGTAGCACACCTTTTCTAACGTTACAGCAGCCTGGGGGCCTAGAAATCAGGCCAATGCACAGGCATTGTACCGCTGCTATCAGTACAATAACCAGCCTGGAAACAATGCTCGGTTTTGTTGCTACATACTGTACTACCGCACACAAAACAATATTCAGCGGCCAATGTGTTGCACGCTAGGCACAAAGACTGGAAGGAGAATTAGGCTTGAACTCACTCATGGGACCACACAGAATGCAGCGGACTGCCAGACTATGAATGGCATTCAGGTTGATGTTGGCCTTGAGCGCCTCATTCAGGGAGCTGTGCTGCAGCCCTGTCAAGTCAATCAGCAGACTGACATCCTCTGCACGCTTGCCGGCTGAAGCTCTGTGATGTGGTGGGCTTGGCGCTTGTGACCAACGTTGGCAAAGTTTGTACCTGCTTACCAACTCCTGCTGGTGACGGTGCTGCTGGTAGTAGGGGCACTGTTGTTGTTACAGCACGTGGCAGGACACGAGAATGTTCTGTTGATGATTTTGAGATCACTGGCAGCGTATGAATTGATGTCTGAGCAAGGTTTGCTGATGTAAGGCAGATTTCTGATGTAGGTTGCTCCAGTGTCTGTGCTGGTGCTGGCACTGCTGGCCATGATGCTTGTGATGATCTGGTATGGGAGATGTTGACTGCAGTGGCAGTGTAGCCATTGTTTCCACTTGGGAGGATGACTGCTTTGCGGTCTTGATCTGCTTGCACTGCTTTGCTGGCTTGCTCTTCTTTCCTGGCTTGCTTGGCTTTGCAGGTGTAAGCACTGACAATCTGATTGGTGATGGAAGAGTGGATTTTGCAAGGAGCTGATCCTCTGATACCCCTGATGTCTATGCACTGCTGAGGTGTGCTGGCTTATCTGGCCGTACTGATGAGGTGCCCGGCAGAACTTGTGATTCAGCTGTGCTTTTGCGTTTGTCCAGCGATGGCAAGCCCAGTGTGACATGGTTACAGGATCAGACATGGCTTTTGAGTGTCAGTACCCTGTCTGCAGAAGGGAAATGCCAAACTGGCAGTTTCTTCAAACTACTCCAAGCTGTTCATGCAGCTGATAATCCAAAACTGCCATGAAAAGGCAAGATTAAGTCGCAGCGCGCACAAGACTGGATCACCAGCTGGTGTCTGTCTTAGACTGTACAGTTTCTTGGATGCAGACTGGTCATTACAGGAGAGGCATGCATAGCATGGTGTAAGAGGACTGTATCAAATTGCGACCAAGCCATCTGATGCAATGGATGTGCCGCGCTAATTTTGAGGATATACACAATCGCAGTTTGACTACAAAGCTTTGTACAAAGCCTTAAGGCTTATTGAAGCGATTCATGTGCGAGGCTCGATGGCAAGCCAGGATGGTATACCTGAGTTGTATCAGTGACTGACAATAAACTTTTTGTTTCTCTAAATTCAAGATACGTGTGTGAGCGTCGCATCTGGTTTCCAATCAATGTCAAGACATATGAACACTGGTAGTTGTGAACATGTACGTCATGCAAACCAGAGGACCACATGTTGATGCCCCAAAATACTGCATCATGTGTGAAGCCATCAACGACATTTGAAAATGAAGTGAAACAAGTATGCATGGCACAAAAGCAAGACTTTTCCTCTACTCAGCCAGGCATATGGGCAGTTGATCACATGCTCTGCTGGTGAGCTGCAGGACTAGACTGCCTTTGGAATTGCTGCGGTCAAATCAGCCATCCAAATCTGCTCAAACATGCTGTAATCCACAACCTCCTTAGCATCCCTGGGAGATGATGTCACCCCTGCTGCGTTCACCACCTTCGCTGCCACTGCTGCCCTTGCACTCATTCCACCAGACTCCTTTGCAGCAGCTACAGGCAGAGTTGTCTCTGATTCAGCTGCAGAAGCTGCAAGGGCTGCATTTGCATCTCTGGGTGAGGCAGAGGTGCTGGCAGGGGCGACTGTGGCTCTGCCCTTTTGTGCCGCACTTGGCAGTGGACAGAAGGGAGCATCTGTGTCTTCTGACTGTGCTACGAGGGACTTGACGAGCTGCTCAGCAGCTGCTGCCTCCGCCTTGGTGCAGCCATGACTGATCAAAGACTCCTGCATGCCAAATCAAAACACTGGCATCCCCAGTTTTCACAAAACCTATATCGCCTCAATTTGGGTGCTTGACCCAAAGCGTCATACAATGCGCAATGTAAGGCAGCTGGTCAAGCCACTAGTATTCACCCTCAATTATGAGGATAGTGAATGTGGCAGCCGGCCAAGCAATGATTATCAACCTAATCCTGATCATCGTTGCAGAAAGGTCAATGATAGCTGCAGTACAATGTACACCAGCAGGAAGCCGCTGAGAAGTACTGCATACCTTGACTTGTGCAATGGTGACCTTGTTCTGGCCTTCAGCAATATCAGCAAATGTGTCTAGCAGTGGAGTAGAGCCATCGCTGACATCAGCCTCCATCATGATCACACGCCGCATGGTGCGATCCCACTGCACCTGCACCGTAACAAAACAAGACTTATGTCTGGCAAGTTTCAACTTCCCTGTAGACAAGATCAAGTCAGGGATGCCCACTATGTGGCCTTGTGTCACAAGCAGCGCCTGTTGCGCTAGGTGTCTGTCACAAGATTTTACGCACAGTCTTGCCACACAGATCTGTGGTGCTTGATGAATCCGCTGGCTTGAACAGCTACCCAGATTAGCTTGGCATGACTGCTGACTACGCATGGCTGTAAGGCAACTGTATGACATCACTGTGTGTGGACTTACTGGTATAGTATTGGCTAACTCTGGTATTGACATTGCTGTGCTCACCGAGTAAAATCATGCCATGTCAATTCAGACCAGAAACAGCATTGGGGCACCATGAGAAATGCAAACAAACACATAAGCAGGTGTTCTTTTCCTGACTGGTCTTTCTGTTTATACGAACCGCATAAAGAGGGGTGATACACATGGCCGGGTGTCAAAGGGCAAAAGCATGAAGAGACATGAGTAGCGCAGGTCTGTTGACTGACCTGCCAGTCAGGCTTGACTGAGGCTCCCTCTAACAGCTCCAGATCATCCTCCTGGTTTCCGCCTACAGACCCTTCCATGACCTGCATGCACGCAAATCAACAGTCAATCCTCAGCTGCCAATGTCTGCCTACAGAACCTTCCAGAAGCTGCACACACAATTTGGCGGTCAACGCACAGATGCTGATACCACATTGAGCTTTGAAGGTCGTCAGCATTGGTCAGCTGCCAAAAAAGTATTATAACTATAATATTATAATATAGTTAATTATAAAAACATTCAAGGGCTTGGCATAGGCATTGGCAGCCATGTTGCTGCAGCTGGGACTCAACCCTGAGGCAGTCACTCAGCACTGCTTCATAGTTAAAGCATACAGGTTGCACGATGTGTTTGACACAGCATGATCAAATAGCCTGCTTCAGAGCTCAGCATGAAAAAAGCATTTTGGTGGTGACAGGCACAACAGTAAGCTGGTCAGGGGTTGCGCAGGCAAGGCAATGAGGCAAATTCCACTGACTGGTCATTTATCAGCTGCATTGCAACGGTGGTGATGCAGCACCAGCCCTAGTAAGGTTGTACATGGCTTGGCAGCAGCAGGTGGTGCCAACCTGCAGGGCAAGCTGGTCAGGGGGGGTGGCGAGAGCAAGTGCAGAGTCCACTCTGAGCAGGGAGGCGTCATCAGGGCCCCGGCGGTGCTTCAGCCAGTGGGGGTGCATCTGCCTCAGCCTGGTGTTGTCAGCTCTGGCTGCCCACCTGCCCATGATGTCTGTCTTCTCAGCTGCACACCAAAACACACGAGTCTGTTGTACAGTCTTTGTAATAAAGAGTGGCAAACCTAAGACTGGTCCGTGTTGCTGATGATATGTGGCGTCTGAGTCTCTGTACTTGGAGGTGCATGTGTCTTGATTTTGTGTTGACTGTCCTAGCAGCAGATCTGCCGCTGAGATACCTGTCTGCCCAGCTGCTCATAGCAACAGAGCATTGACAGCCTTGGGTTGCATGCGTGAAGGCATCAGGCGGGGGTTCAGATGCCTTAGCTTTGCAAATGATTGAGTGCTGTTGCGACACTTCCCGTGAGGAGTGTGACTTCTGAGTTAAACCTAGCTGACAGCTGTTGACTTTCCACATGCATCAGTCAAGCGTGGAGATGCAGCTGCCAAGATTTGGTGTCAAATCCCCACAATACCCGGGTATGTCTGTCTGTAAGACCATTGGAGGATATCTGTTTGCAGACAGTGAGCAGCAGCATGCATCTACATTGACATTCAGATGCACGGTTGAGTAGAGGGCTGCAGTCTGTAGATGACAAGTGGTGCATTGATGGCAAGGTGGCTGACAACATCTATGCAATGCAAGTCATTGCTGTGCAAGGTCTCACCACTTTGCAAGGCAGCAAACTTGGCATGGTCGGAAAAGCCCAGCAGCTCATGGGCGTCAGCTCCCAGGAAGTCCAGCTCCAGGATGGGCGTGGCTGATGCAGTAGTCAGCACATTCCACATTGTATTGTTCTCTGGGATGGATTTGGTCTTGCCTGCCAGCCGGATGTTCCACCAGTTGCGCACCTCTGGGGCCTGCACAGCTTCCACCCCTCATCACAAGGGGTACCCCTCATCACAAGGGGCAGACTCATCACAAAATGCCACCGCTCGGCCCAAAGTGCCACCACTGATCACAAAATCCACTGGTCACAAAGTGCCACCATCAGAGAGTAGTGTACGTTTGGCTGCAGAAACTGTGTTAGTTAATTTGACAGAATCCGTACCAACAAGTTCATGACAAAGTGGCACCACTGACCATCAATAAGTTGTGCTCAGATTGTGCACGCAGTCAACAAAGGAGCTGCAGGAGGCACAGCGTGTTTCTTCAGGTTTTTTGCCTCAGGTCATGGGGTCTTCTGCCTTTGGCACAATGGCAATGTGCGGAAGCTTGCAGCGATTTCAGCCTGGCAGTGTTCTATTTGGCTTTGTTGCAGCAATTTCAGCCTGGCAGGGTTCTATTTGGCTTTGCTGCCGCGATTTCAGCCTGGCAGGGTTCTATTTGGCTTTAGCCTTGTTCAGGCCTCTCTGTGAATAAACTGCTGAGTGCTTGCAGTCAGCAAACACCATCATAGTAGCATGCAGCTGAGGCACAGAACAAGCAGGTGACTTGTGTTGCAGCAGGCAAACAGCCACGCAAGCACAAAGCCATGCTACACGGCGATGCGCAAAAGCCGTGAATAGCAAGCTGCAATGCAGGTGCTGCAATGCAGGTGCTGCAGAGCAGTCATTCAACACTGTTAGATTATAAATGATGGTATCAGCGACTCAGCCACACTTGCTTGTGCAGAAATGCTGATGCTGAATACACTTATGTCAGTAAAGCAGGTGTGCTGACCTTCTGTGCCATGTCGACAAGCTTCTTGGCGACCTCAGCATGCTCAGGGTTGGCTACATTCAGCTGGAAGTGCAGGCTGCAGCGTTTAGGGTTGAACGCCAGCTTCAAGCCTAGCCTCATCACTGCTTCACTCTGCTCTAGCCCCTGTACACAGCATGCAACATTCCTTGAGTCAATGACACGCACAAGAAACCCTGCAAGATGTGGCTGCTGCCGGAGTAGAAAAGGCAAGATGGTATCTGATAATATTTAAGGATGATTTTCTTCAGGGCAACAAATGTTTTGCAGCACGGTGTGCAGCTTTCTGAGTTGTACGCAGCAATCTTGTAAAGAACGTGGCATTTCTGCAACATGTGAGTGTAGTCTTGCTGTATTGAAGCCATCTCAAGGTCAGCAGAACATGAGTGGGTGAGGGCGCAGAACCTTGAGGGCATACAGCACCAGCCACAGGTTCTCCTTGTCCACCATGCGGGCGTACAGGCACACTGCAGCCTCCACTCTGTTGTGGCTGCCCCGCATTGCACTCACCACAGCTTGAACCTGCATGGCATACAACAAGCTTCTGGATCAAATGCTGCTGGTGATGAAGGGCATCGAGCAGGCAGTTCATGCCACACAGCTCAGCCGCGCGCCCATGTTCTGGGTCTAGGCTTGCCTCTGGGAAAACACTGCAGGGCAGCTCGTCTGCAAATTATGTGGTGCAGATAGGCCAGGAGCGCAGCAGCTACTGCCTGAATGAACCTGACACTCCACCACGCATGGGTACATACAGAGCACTACTCTGTACAAGGTGGCCTGAGATGAGAGCAGTGCTCTCTTCTCCCATTGAGCACTCCAACATGTAGAGCACGGCGTTCAATATACCTCACCTTTGGGTGAGTTTTTCCAATAATTAACGCCAAAAGGTCTGTTATCCTTTTGTCCCTTTTCAGGTGCAATCCAGTCAAACATGAAGCGAATCACGACCCCACTGAGGAAAGCTTCCTGGCCAAGCAACATGCAAAGGAAGCAGAGTTGTCCATAAACAAAAGCAAGTCAGCAGCAGGCTGACCTGGGCGCTGTTGACGGTGATGAGGGGGGCAAGCATGCGCAACCGCATCATCTGCTTCTCAGCAGACAAGCTGGCCTTGCGCCCAGCTGCTTCGGGATCGATGTTCAGGTTGCACTTGGTCCACAGCAGCGCAGTCAGCTCTGCACTGTTCAGCACTGCTGCGCTCTTGGCCACTCCCTGGCCTGAAACGTAGTCAAAGTGCACTGCACCCCTGCAAAGAAGGCAAATCCGGGGTGAGCAAAGACGTACTTCTGAAGCAAGTTCAGCACCAGTGCTGGGCAAGTCAACTGAGATCAAGCACGAGCGGCTGATACAAGACCTGTCACATCCAAGCAAAGCTTGACATCACACAGCCATTGCTAGGACCAATCATGATGCTTGCAGCTGAGCTTTGCATGATTTACTCCCTTTGATATCAAGTCTGAAAGGAGGTGATATGATTATAGACTGTCACCAGGCATGCTGCACACTATACGCGACTGACTTTTCAAC
>JAABUW010010692.1_pt1 | contig 10150 bp, 11 predicted proteins | sample 5560081 | NCBI WGS metagenome assembly JAABUW01 (sample SAMN10711882, study PRJNA513363) | rock metagenome | isolation source: Antarctica rocks | place: Antarctica: Victoria Land, Knobhead sud | reverse complement strand
GCGGCAGAATTCTCGCGAGGGGAGTGGGCCAAGGCTGTTGCTCTCGTCTCACAGGAGCCCGTCCTCTTCTCTGGTAAGCAGTGCTCAGTATAACAACCTTGCTTGACTGCATACTGTATCTGATGCAATACCCCTATGATTTAGGCGTTTTACCAAGCTCTGCAAATGAGTGTATCCTTGGGAAAGTGTACTTGACGTTCAATTCATTCACCTCATTGTGCTGCATTACCATGCATTTTATGTCAATATGGCATGATGCTGAGCATCACTTTTCCTGATAGAGGGCTGCAGTGCTACGCCAGCATGCTGGAAGGAACTGCAACAATTCTCTGTTGATTCTGCATGTAGACAATCAGCAGTAATACCGGCATCAATGACTGCATGCATCTTGCAGCCAGTGGGGCATCTTTGCAAGGCGCTTATGTTGGTGTGTCATGGCCAGGGAGCATAACGGACAATATAGCATATGGCCTGTATGGCCACTGCTCCCAGCAGCAAATAGAGAAGGCTGCTCGTGCTGCTAATGCGCATGATTTCATCAGTGAGCTACCAGAGGGGTATGACACCCTGGTGGGAGACAGGGGCTTGCTGCTCTCAGGAGGCCAGCGGCAACGCATTGCAATTGCAAGAGCCTTGTTAAAGGTTAGATCTTGACTGCTTCCACTGCAAGCATGCTACATGAAGGAGGTTGCTCTGAAATTGTCTTTGCTACATCATGTCTGTCTCATTGGTAGTATTAGTGGTTTCACCCCTAGATGAGCTGATCAATCTGCATGAAAAGCTGGTCGAATTCTGTCTGAGTCAGGTGAGTTGCAGGACTCTCCCATCCTGATTCTGGATGAAGCGACATCAGCTCTGGACGTCAAGAGTGAGCGCCTGGTGCAACAAGCTATTGAGACCTTGGTTGCAGGACGAACTGTGTTGGTTGTGGCACATCGTCTGTCAACCGTTCAGGTATGTACTCGTCAGGCGCTTCCCAGCAGAGTGTGTTATGGTAACTAGTGCATGGTATGGCAATGAGTGAGTGGATGATGTTCTGCAGGCTGCAGAGCAGATTGTTGTTCTTGAGCAAGGTCAAGTCAGAGAAGTGGGTACACATGATGAGCTGGTAAAGCGCAATGGAGTATATGCAGACCTTGTCAGCTCAACTTCACTGTCCTTGAGCACTTCAGTATGAGCAGCTGCATACACATCGCTATGAGGTTGCACATGCCACGCGTGTTTGCAGCCTGATCCATGACAAAATTTCGACATCTCAGCTTTGCAGTCAAGTGTTGCGCTAGTGACATGTTATGTGCCGTAGTCAGTGCAGAGGGTTGCAGCCTGCCTAGCAGGGCCTTCATTTTCCTGATCAGTCTGTCCTCATGAGTCAGATTCAATGCTTTTGCAGACGCTTTTGAACATCACTGTGCACTGTATACGCGTATCCTTGATACATTGGATCACAGATATGTGTTTCGAAGGATGCGCTGACCTACAGATTTGGATGATCTCTAACTAGAGATCTGACATTAGCACTGTGCAAGCGTAACAATATGTTAGGCAATGCAAGGCAGACAAATGAATCTCGGAGGTTATACTTACAGTCTTGTGAGTACAACTGCTGCCTTTGAAAGCTGCTGAGACACACTCACAGCGTGCTGACAACTACGTCATTACTTATAATGTTGACAGCCATCCACTGAATTAGCCTCCTATGCATATACACCTGAAATCGAAGGTTATTCTGCTCTTGTACCTGCAAAACTATATGACATTTGCTGCACATGTTGCCTACAGCTTGCATTTGTTCCAGTTGGCATTAACCATCTGCAACTGGCATTACCCATGTGCAAGTTTACAACAATCGCTGCCATGATCACCGTCTGTTAGGAACATGCGTGCATACTTCTCATGCAAACACATGCACTGAGGTACTGCTGACAGGTACTCTTGGTCACCTGCATCTGCAGCACAGCACCCATTTTGTGAACTTACCTGCACCCATGACACCATGACTGATAAGGTGCCCAACGCACACATTCTTCTGCAACTTGGCATGAAAGGGCCACTGTGAAGCACGATAGGGTCATTCGCCCTAAGTGAATGCTGTGAAGACATGCTGACAATCTGCTTGGCAGGATCCGTGAAGACAGATCATTAGAAGCTCTTGCTTGAAGAAGAATGCAGACCAGGATCTTGCTGAAGAGCGCTTAAGCAATCCCAGCAGCATCAAGAAGAGCAGTGAAGTCCAACAGCAGAGGAAATAAGGAACCAGATAAACCTGTATGACCACAGCAGCAATGTATCAAACAGGAGCAATGTGACTATAGGGCACTCATATTACACACTGAGCAAGCATTTATTTCATTGCAGGTCCAGCACAGACAACTTGGATCACAAAGGGCACGTAATCAAAGTACAAGGCAAATTGAACAGTACCACTTTAAACTTGTTTTGCTGTACATACCTGCTGAAATGTGGCGATCAGCAGCAGGAGGGCAGAAGAATGAAGCGTCACAATGATTGTCATAACGGCAGCAGGCATAGCGTCTGAACAGGTGGATCCAGCAGGCAAGTGTGAAGAACGACTCTCTGTCTTAATACAGAGATCAGCAGTTTTGTCTTCAGTTCTGATGGCACAATTGATGCTCAACGGCTTGGGCTGCGGCTCCTGGGGCTGCAAGTACAGCAATCAATAGTGAGCACATTGATGATGCAGGCATGCAAGAGGCTTGTACATATGCATGCTGATGTGTTGCAAAGAGACCCCTGCCTGTGCTGATAACCGTCAGCAGGAAGAATTGCAGGAGTTCAGGTGTGAAAAGGGGAAATACTGACCTGCCACGGTCATAAGACGGACTCCTGCGTCGTCCTCTCTGCTCATACTCAGGACTCCTTCGGCGACTGCAACAGCAGCTTCTTGTCATGCATGCCCTCATAGCAGTGCTGTATAGTATGCCAATAGTACAGCAGAGCCTAAGGAGTAAATTAACAACAACTTACTCTGGTGCATAGCGATCGCGACCACCGTCATATCCACCACCACCTCCTCCTCCACCTCTTCTGTCATAACCACGGTCGCCTCCACCACCACGGTCGCCTCCGCCACCACCATAACCTCCCCTGCTCCCGCCTCCTCCACCATCACCATTTCTGTGACAACAGCGCAATACATATTTGCCACAAAGACAATGGGGAACAAGCAAGCAGCAAGGATGGGGCTTAACTTCTTGATGAGCAACAGCAACTCTGATACATGAACAGTGCAAATGAAAGATGCAGAAACCACTCTTGCCTGCACTCTCTAGCAAAGTGACCCAGCTCTCCACACTGGTAGCACCTGCAGAGAAACAAGAATGTCAGCCCAGGCATGAGGACGCATAACAAAGAATTTGAAGTCCCAAAATCAACTCTAAAGGTCTCACTTTGCTTCCCCACGAACAGGTGGTGGACCCCTGTCTGAGTATCCCCGACCACCACCTGGTGGTCCACCCCCACGTCTGGGCTCACCCTTTCTTGAGAACTCTACACGCCAAGGTGAAGCAGCTGCTGGTGGTTGGTAGCCTGTCACAAACACCCCAGCCTTTAGCCTAGATTGTGGAAGACATGGCTTCCCAAACACTGCTCACCGTCTAGCTTGCGAACAGCATCTTCTGCGTCTCGGTTGTCCTCAAACTCGATGAATGCTGCACAACATCCAGTGTCATATGATGTCAACCAGAAAATAGTACTGCTACCTGTTTAGATTATAAAATCGCTCACCAAATCCAGGAGGCTGCACCATAAAAGTACGAAGGAGTTAGCAGACTCTCACAGTAGTGAACGCTTGTTTTTGCAGCAGACCGGACGTCAAGCCTTACCTTTCGAGCTACCCACACACTTCTGAGCCTTCCATATCGTCCGAACTACATCGCACAGACAGTCAAGAACTCCATTTGAAAGGCGTTGATGTGCGAGCAAGTCCATGATGTGCGAGCAAGTCCACGACGTACCTCATCTTCTAGATCTCGCTCACTGATGCCTACTTCCAACCCGCCAACCCACAGTCGCGCCATAATTTTGATGCGTTGAAATACGTCTGCTGGGCTGTCACCTCAAATATGTATCACAAGCCCTGCCGTGCGCCTTCCAAAGTTTGTGTCTTGCTTTCCAACTGCGCGCCCTTGATCTGCCGCAGATTCCAGATGCAGATTCCTTCGCTTTCACACTGCAATTGCGCAAATTGACCAGTGGCATGCCAACAGAAGACGCCTTATAAAAGTGGCCTTGGTACATACATTGGATTATCCTCTTGCTTTAGATGTAGAAGCTTTTGCTTGGCTCATGGCCGGCAGCGCTTCTGTCAAACTATGAAAGTGACTTAATTCCCTGGACCCGGCCAAGTGACTCAGTGAGTCTATGGATAGATTAGCTAACTGAGTCGGGCATCAGACTCAGACATCGAGGCGTTGGCTTTCATGCAGCTTTCAACAATCAGCCAACCAGCCAGGACCAGCTCGCTCTGAGATGTATGGCAGCGCCAGTCACGTCCACAACCAAATCAATCTTATAAAACTATTGTTATGTTGATTTACTTCCACTTGCACTGGCTCCTTCACTTCACCATGCTTGCTCGTCAGTGCAAGTTTGGGAAGCTGTACTGGATTCCGTATTCTCAGAGAGCAACACCAGAGCATTGCTTTGTGCCAAGATCACTGCATACACATGCCTGATGCTGGCCTCGTTCAATGTGGCAGATCTGGTCACCATATCGATGGCACCCACTAACATGCCTATCACCTGGAAACACATGCAGCACCATCAAGCTCAACGAACTCTGGAACCTGTGATGCAAATGCACAGGGCTTGGGGCTCATGCACAAGATGATTGTTTCTACAGTTCATTCTGCATTCTCAGTAATGCTGAATTGTCAGGCTGGGGCAGCTCCTACAGGCCAGCTAGTTTCAAGATGCAGACACGAAGGCTTGGACTAACGGGTCTATAGTGCAAACATCAAAGCCTCAGTTGAGCTGTAGGTGCCAACAGTGCTGAAGCAACCTAATGCTTTTTGGATATAGCTGTGCCAAAAGCAAAATGTTCTGCAGCCATGCATGGAGACAAAAGCTGTTACATTGTCACCTCCCAGCACCTTAGACGCTGTTTTGGCCGCCATTTCCCTAGCTGAGCATTGTTGATAGGGACGAGATAAAGAGCGTTCACGTACATGTGCCAGTCTAGCTCTGCTGTGCACCTGCATGAGGCAAATTGTGCATGCAAGACCTGCTCAAGCCTTGACTGCAGTCTGAGCTGGGCTTGTACAGTGAGAGCACGCATAGGTCCTACAATGTTAATCTTGCTGGGCATGATGCTGAGCAGCTGTCCATCTTCCATCTGGAGCTGAATCACACTGATAACGGCAGAGTCAGCTGGAGCAACCTCGCGAGCAAGCAGCGCCTGCAATGCCGCAACGCAGCATGCTGCATAGGGCATGCAATCTACATTCTTCTGAGGCACACCAGCAGGGCCTCCTCTGTCATGCAAAATGGCTTGAAAGTTGTTCTTGGTGGTGAAGATTGCTCCTGTAGCTGTTACACTAATGTCTGACGGCAGGCTTGGACCCAAATGCACATTAAAGCCAGCAGATGCATCATCCATATGGCCTTCTTACCAAAAAATGTGCTTACGGCATGCCCTTTGGGCCTGCAGCTCCTGAAATGGGAGCTTTACAGTGCCTATGAGACTAGTGACACGTTGTTTGAGCAGGACTGCTGCACCCAGCAGTGTTCTGCTGCAGGCATCGTGTCCACAAGCATGCATAACAATGTGGCTCTTGCTCCTGCAAGACAGAGTGGGATCGAGCACAAGCCGCACATTCACACACACTGGCCCCAATTGCTGTCAGACCTTGAAACAAGTGTTGCTAGTCTATCTTGTGATGTGTGAGCGCTCCTCCAAAATTGCACCCTTGTCCGCACATAGGCACTACCAAGCCAGCTGATACCCTGCCTCATGAAATTTCCTAGCCATGGAGAAGGAGGAATTACACCCCTTCAGCCAACCAACTAGGTGGTATACACCAGGATTGTTAATGTCTTGATTGAACACATCAGTACTAAGTGTTGTCATGTCTAAATAGTCTTAAAGCACGCTAAAAGATCATCGTAAGATCATTTGGGCAAAGAAGGAGAGCATTGAAGTGGATACAAATAGTTTTTTGTTGCTGCTCAAAGAAAAGTTCTGAAGCTGCCTCAGGGTGGCAAGCGACCAATCTTGCAAATCTGCTGCTGTGAAAAAGGAGTGTGGCTGTGCTGTGCAGCACCAAAAGCTGTGAAGACAAGTTGCCACCAACAAGATATCTGTAGGAGCAGATACCTGTGCCAGAGTGCACACCTCTGGCGCACACAACCCCTGTTGAAACAACGGCGAGTGATAAGACAGCAGCACATGCCACCTGCCCCTCATGACTTTTGCACAACTGTTGACCTGAGTCAGGTCACCTGACTGTTGACGAAGCTGGCAGAGCAGCTGGCACCATCAGATCGGTCATGTGTTGCACCCGCGCAAGACCGAAGTTGCGCATAAGCCGACCTGTGCATGTGCTTGTGCTTGTGTTGGGCAGAAGGTGGTGTACAGCCTGATGTGACGGCAAGGGCACTTGGGTCGAATGCCGTCGTTGGCTGAGCTTGAGTTTGCTTGTGGCTTAGCTTCGGAGGTCAGTGCACACACCACTCATCACCGCAGTTCCCGGCATTGCTCTGCAACACCTGACCCCTCAGTGTCTCTGTCATTGCTGACTGCCTAGATAGCAGTTTGTACCAGGCTGTGCAACCTGCAGATTCAGCATGTTTCAGCGTTTCTGAATAAGCAAAGTTTGGCGGATGATAACACAACTCAGACTGCAAGTTCGCTCAGTTCCAAGATTGTCAAGCATGCAAGGAGCAGGCTTGCAGGTCTGGACAGAAAACAGGTCAGAGTAGCACTGCTTGCGGTCAACATGCAGCCACTCTCAAGCCTGTGTACTGTCCCAGATGCTTGTTGTGCCAGACACTTGTCGTGCTGGGCTTCAATCTGTATTGCATTTGGCACGCAGCACGCTCTCTGCTGCCAAAAGCTTTTTTGTCATAGACAAGAAACATGCCCTGCAGGTGCTCATTGCTGACAGACTGGAAGCTTCATCAAGAAGAGAGCAGATGTGCCATCAGCAGCTGGAATCTCAAGCAGTATCATTGCCTGGGAGGCAGGTAGGCAGCAACTTGTACTAACAAGCGCTTGTTGTTGAAAGAAGCCCTAGTATGCATTGCCATAGCCAAAACACTGCCTTCACAAGTGCGCTGCCTTAGCAATGGACTGTGGCAAGGGACAGAACATGTATGTTTGCAGCGTCTGGCTGGTGCTTTGGAGGCCGAAAAGCTTCTAAAAGCTGGCTACACAAAACAGCTGGTTCTTCTGAAGAACAACTTGCAGGCAAGTGCGGCTTTTGGACCTCTCCCCTGCTTTGCTTATGCAGCATCACAGTAACGGCACTGCATTAAAACACCCATTGTATCTCCATTTGATGTCCAGTAGGGTCTCCTTCAATTTTAATCAGTTCCTGTCACAAGCTATGATGACACGCCTGTAGTGTCACTCCTGTAGATGTGGATGGCTGCAGGATATCCTGATTTCATTGTGTCAATCATTGAGGTTAGAAAATCAACCCGACGCAGCAGCAGAGGCCAACAGATTAGCTCAGGAGGCTCAAGTTCTTGGTCTATTCTCAGACAAGCTGCATTCTGACAGTTTATCGAACACTTCAAGGACATTTGGTGGGCAGAAGCTCAGACAGCCTTTGCGCAGCACTCAAGTGCATCAAACGTCACAACACAGCAGGTGCAACATTTGGAGTTCTGCAGACCGGCAGGGAAGCAAAAGTTGCAGCACTGATAGACTTGCAGCAGAAGCAGCAAGCTTACAGAGCTGCCCTGGTTCTATGATGACCTCTGCAATGTCAACTTCCAAGGCATCACGCTACCTGCAAAAGCGTGTATTCAAAAGGCCATCAGCACTTCAGCAGATGCAGGCATTTGCACAGCGCCACAGCAAAGACTCAGACGCTGCTGTCTGTAACAGAGACAGCCTTGCAGACTCTTGCTCATCAATGACTGGCATGTCTTACGCTGCACTTCAGCAGTTGCCGCTTGCTTTGGCTGCTGACGCTACATGTGGTCAGTCTGATGGCACAGGCGTAGGTCGCACACAACAAGGGGGTACCCAGCAGGTGCAGCTGTGCATTCAGAACAACTCATTGTGCTCATTGCTTTTTGATTGTCGCTGTTTCTAGCATGCCATCAGGCCTAATGGATGTAGCATTGCAAACAACTTCTGATACAAAACCCCCCTTTACTATCTGTGGGGTTGAGGCATGTTATCTATCATGCTACTGGGCACAAGGAGCATCCGCTTGCGCTGCAGCTTTCTTCTTGTTTGATGTCAACATGCAGCTGCTGCTTACACTCCTGATGCTGCCATCAGATGAGCACAACAGACAATCTGCGAGACTAATACACACTACAGACTTGCAAATTGACTATACCTGCCACTGTTCCATTGTGCTGTGAATGCTGTGTGTGCAGGCTGCTGAAGAAGGCAGAGCAGCAGATGATGAGCAGAGGGTGGACATGCATTTGAGGCAGAACATGCTGAGGAGCCACCCTGTAATGGACAGCAGAGCTACCAGCCCTCGTGCTGAGGACACTCTGCATTTGGTTGGTCCCTGCCGCAGGCTAGATAGAGACAGCCATGCTGCTGGTATCAGCAAGCATGAGCAAGACCTGCTGTGATGACCTTGACTCATGGCCTTGACCAGCCTTTCCTTGCTCCACCATCTATCTGAACCACAGCAGGAGCAACACCTGTGTACTTTTGCACCCATATAGAGTGCAGTGTACAGACTCAGCAGTCCTGCTTGACTGGACACTGTACGTGTAGGAGGCTGGTGAAGGCGACAGGGGAGGTAGTGGCGGGAGCAGCCAAGCCATGAGCAGGTCAAAGTCACTGCCTCTGAGTGCGCATGTGGTGCTGGGCAGAAGCTTGCAGAGCAGCTGCTCAGGCCTGGCTGGCTTCAACAGCTCCACTCTCCTGCAGGTATCCTGCACCTATACACTCTACTCCCCACACCCTGTATTGCTTCACTCCAGCACTGACTCCACACCTGTTTGTCACTGCCATGCTTGTTTCCGTCAGCTTCTTCTAAGTCACATGGGATGGCTGCATTCTAGCAGTGTTGTTGCACTCAGGTGCGTCTGTCTTCAGATTGCGTTTGAGTGTCACTTCGGTGTCATCTCTCTACTCATGTTGTTGCATTCATTCTGCTGTTCCTGTGGTTTCAATTTTGTGTGCCCTAGTGACCACCCTGTAGTTTGCTGAGTTGTTGCCTGAGTCGTGCAGGCCCTTCAGGATAGCATACTGCAGCTGGAAGCAAGGGCCAGCATTGCAGAGGCTGGCAAAGCAGCAGCACAGCGGCAGCTGGCCCAGGCAAGGCAACAGCTGGCAGCTGACAGCAGAGCCCATGATGCCGAGCTAGCCGAGCTCGCAGAGCAGCTTGCTCACCAGGGCATTGTACTACCTGGAGCCTCCCACTACATTGGGCCTCTGGAGTCACGTGCCAACCCTGTCAGCCCTATCCTGTCTCCACGAGTTCACAGCACCTTGCATGTGAGTCTAACAGCATGCTGAGATCAGGTTGCCTGTGAGACTGCAAGGGGCTATTGCGCTTGACTGTACTATGCGCTGCCTTGCATGTCACATGATGAACTGCTTGGTATGCTCAATTTGGGGCGCCAAATTGGCGTCTGAAAGCGGCCACAGGTAGCAAATGTCAATTCTGATGTGCTTGTCTCATGCGACAGCTGAATGTGTCATACTTGTGTGTGGATCTCATGTGTTTAATGCAATGATTCAGTTGTACTTGTTGGTGCAGGAAGCTGATCAGAAGCTGTAGTTGTGCTGTGCTGACATGCGACAAAGTCAAGGATAGAAATTTGAAGACACAGAATTTTGACACAAAATCAAGTACAGCTTGAATCAGAAGTTTAGGTCGGAGCAAGCACACCTGCACGCTTTGACAGTGATATCAAGCAAGTCGCTCAATTAGCTCTGCTGCGCGATCAAGCACAGCAAGTCAACCGGCACACCTTTCTCTGTTCGGGT
>JAABUW010010691.1_pt1 | contig 10150 bp, 1 predicted proteins | sample 5560081 | NCBI WGS metagenome assembly JAABUW01 (sample SAMN10711882, study PRJNA513363) | rock metagenome | isolation source: Antarctica rocks | place: Antarctica: Victoria Land, Knobhead sud | reverse complement strand
CTATTTGTTTTTATAAATAGTTTCAGACAATCGACTATTGCAACAGCAACAACTGTTTTCGAACAACAATTAATTTCTACTGCTATTTTCGAATAGCAATCTATCTCTACTGCTATTTTCAAATAGCAGTTAGTTTCTACTGCTATTTTTGTACAGTTAGCTTTAACTGCTAATTATAGACAGTTAACTTCGACTATTATTTTTAAATAGCAATTTGAACAACAAATTGTATTTATTTAGACAACTAACTATACAAACAAAAAACAGTACAAAAATCAGAATTTCGATTAGTATTTTAATTAGTTAAAATATATTTGTTAAAATCGATTTTAACAAAAGAACTTTAGTTTTATTTTTTAAATAATCGATTAATTTCGAGATATTATATATAATAAAATTAAATAAATTATTTCAAATTCTAACAGAAATTCTTTTTATTAGAATTATACTAAATAGCAAATTAATTATTTTTATAGAAAGAAATTTTTAATTGCTAATAGCAAATAATTATCGATTAAGTTTAGAGCTACAAATATTGAATTTTTTTTATTTTAATATTCTCGAAAGCTACAGTATAGAATTTATTATTTTGGTCTATAAAAAGACAATCTATTATAAGATTTTTATTTTTGTAAATTAAATAAACAACTATATTTATATTGTTAACAAAATTACTATTTGCAAAAATCTTTTCTTTTGTTTTCGAGAATCGACAATAATATAATATTTTAGAAAGATTAAAAATTTTAAACAATTTTTTTTTAAACAATATTGCTAATTGATTTTACAGATAAATTTTAGATATAATTTAAAATACAGATTAGTAAAACTTTAAATAAACTAATATCGAAATTATTTATTACAAAAAATATTATAGACAATTAAAAGACAGCTAACTATTTTCAGAATATTGTTTTCTATTCTTAATCTGCTAAAGTATTTAACTTGTAGAATTAACTAATTTGAATTTAACAACAACTTAATTTAAAGCTTAAAACAATAGTAATTATATCTACAACAATTATTATAATTTAAAATTTTATTAAGAAGCTTAAAGCAAAGCGAGAGCTTTATAAAGTTATATTTACTTAACAACAAGCAGAATATAGCTCAAAAACTAACAAACGTAACAAAAACTTTAAGTTTAACTAATTAGTAGCTTGTTAACTCTTCGCATTAATATAGTTACGCGCAATCTATTTTTTGTATATATTATACTACAATACTTATTAAAATCTCGCTAAATATCTATCTTATTTTCTAGTACAAAATTCTAAATATATTGTTAATTAATATTATTTAACAATACAGTTGTTATAGCTTGTACTTTTGCAGTTTAATTTAATAAGAGAGCTATTGTTATCTAAATATCTAACAATTACTATCTCTAATACTAAGACTTAAATCGATAACAAGAATAAAAATTCTTTTTTTTTAAGATAGACAATCGACGCAATAATATTAGAAAAAATTAAAATTGCAATTTCTATCAAATTTAAGAACAGCAATTAATCTATTATCTATATAACTATTAGCAATATTTGTATTAGCAAAAGAAATATCTATTGTCGAAATATTAGCAAATTTTTTATTAGTTCTATATTATTTTGATATATTATATAACATTCTTTATTCTTAACTCTTATAATAGATAGCAGTTAGAGATCTCGATTTATTTTAGCGCAAAATATATTAACAAAAAATTGTTTGAATTTTAATCTATTATACTGAGAACAAATAATTAGCTAATAGAAAATAAATTGATTGTGCAAACTTTTCTATTATTTTAACTAATACTTATTAAGTCGATATATATTATATTAATTTCGAAATCAGTATTATTTTAAATTGTTTAATTTATCAAATTTATTAATATACTTTTTATTTAAAAAATAAGCTATTCAGATATCTATAAAACTGTTACAATTTTAACTGTTAAATAAAAAGAGATTATATCGAAATTTTTCGGACAAATTTTAGTCTAATAAATTCGAATCAAATTATTAATAACTTAAATATAATTAAATTCGATACAACAACTATTGCTAATATAGAATTAATTTTTCGATTATATTATTATACAACAATATTTTTGAAATTTGTTTAATATAATATTATATATTCTATTTATATTAATACAGAATATATAATATTTTTAATTAATTGTCAGTTTCTAAATAAGTTTATACTGAAATATCTATTAAAAAAGATCGATACTTTTATCTTAATATACAAAATTAATATCGAAAAATATCTTACAAATAACTATCTACTTCTAAATATATATATTAAAAAACAGATTAATAATAAAAGTCCAATAATTTATATCTATTAGAAAATCTATATAGTAAATTATCTAAAAGTTGAAATATTTCTTAAAATAAATATTATAATTTTAGAGCAAATAATAGTAAATCTAAATAGCAGAATACTAACAATTAATAGCTATTAAGAACTGACAATTAATTTTAAAATTATAGCAAAAAACAATATATAAATCTGTAGAATCTTAAAAACAAGTCAAAAAATAGTTGTTAATATTAATATAATTATTAAATTATCTACCTGCTTACTATAATCTCTATCAGAAAAAAACTATCTATTTAAATTAAGATTTATCGATATATATATTTATATTGTCGATTTTAGCATATTTTCTATCTATATTTGCAATATTAGTTCAGTATTAATAACTTTTTAAAATTTATTAATCTTAATTTTCTAACAAAATATAAAAAGCAGAGTTGCTATTAAATTAATATCGAGAAATATCTATAAACAGCAAAAGAAGAAATACAAATAAATATATTGAAAAATAGTTGTTAGTGTAAGATGCGAGTGCGCCTGCTTCTCGCTGGCGCACTAAGATATAAAAGACGTAAGATATAATAGGCTTGTATTACTATGTCCCAACTATATAAGATAGATAGTAGTAGGACTAATTGTTGAAGAACAACGAGAAACGAACTTTCTCCCTATCTAATACTCGCTATAACGTGCGAGCCTGTTTTCCGCTATCTAATCAAAAAGGGATGCCGTGCTATCCAGAACTTCCATAGGCACCCGGAATCACGTGCCCTGCCATACCCTGAGGCGCTAGCGCGCCGGGGGCGCTATAACATTACAGTTAGACTATTTTATTAAACAGCGTTTATATATATAGATCTTTAGATAAAATTAGTTTTTTTCAAATATTAACTATTAAATTTGTCGATCTATAAATCGATAGTAAAAAGACAATTAATCTATTAAAAAACAACTAAATAACAATATCTTTTATAAAGAATTAAAATTTAATAAATACTTCTTATATTGTTTATAAAATCTATTTATTAGATATTCGAGATAGACAAATAGTTAATAAGAAATCTAACAAACTTTATTAACAGAACAAAACAAAATAATGAAGAAAATTTATTTTTTTCGAATTTTTAGTATTTGTTGTCTAATATCTTATTAATAGATGAAACAAATTCGAGAGAAGATTACAAATTGTAACAGATATTAGAGAATTTAATAAATTTGCTATTATAAATAGTTATTTTATTTTAATATAAAATAATATTATTGTTTATATAAGAGATTGCAATTATATTAGTTTAATAAATAATCTAATCTTTTTTTTTCAGTTTTTAGTAATTATAGCAAACAAATATAAATTCTTTCTTATTAGTTATTAAAAAAACGAAAAACTACAGATAGTTGTTATAGAATTTAAAAGCTCTTCAGTATATATATAGCAAATAATAAATAAATAGCTGCAAGAATTTTAAGAATTTATATATATCTATATCGATAATACTATAGTTTTTTTTAAAAACATTTATTTAATATCTAAATTTTTTTAGTTAATTTTTTTTAAATTTATTAAACTTTAAGTTATTTTAAGTTTAAAAAAGATTTTTTTAAACTATTCGAATATTATATTGTTAAAACAGAAAATAAATATTTTCGATTTATTTATAACTAAAAAACAAATAGCTGTTATTAAAACAATTAAATTTTTAAAAAATCTAAAAATTCTCAAAATCTATTTTAATTTTTTTAACTATTAACAAAATAAGATTGTATAATATATATAGAAAATCGATATTTTTTAGAACAAAAAAATACAATTGCTAAAGAAAATTTCGACTTTAGACAGTTAGAAATACAAAATATATATTAGAACAATATTTATCGAAAACTTATTAATATTGAAAAAATTCTATATTTAGTTTTAATGCGTTTTAATAGCTTTTAATTTCTTGATTTACTTTAATAATAATCGACATTTCTATATTAATTTAAATACAATAAAGAAATGCAACTTTAATATTAAAATATATTATATTAAGAGCAATTTAATATTAGATAGTTTTAGAAAAACAGATATTTAGTATATTTTGTTTTTGTTAAAAATATTTACTACAGCTAATTTTATTATTATTAATCTAAATTAAAGATTATTGCTTTAATTTAAACAGTTAGAAAAACTCAATATTTTATTAAAACTTTTAAATAATTTACTGTAATCTATACAAATTATTCAACAATAATAAGAATTGTTAAACAGACTATTCTATTATTTTTATTAATTAACAAATTAAATTTAAGACTAATCAGAGTTTTTAGTATTTATTGCAATTTATTTTAGATATCTGTTATTGTCTGAATCGACTTAATACTGTTTTAGATATTCTATTAAAATTTGTTGTTTTAATAGAAAAGAAAAAGCTGAATAACAATTAAAATATACTTAATAATATTAATATTTTCTATAGCAAAACAGAGATAGTTGTCGAGATTAATATCGAGATTAATACTATAGATAGACTAGTCAAACAAACAACTAAAAGGGAAAAAAATATTGTTGTACAAAATACAGCAAATAAAACAATTTCTTTTTATATTTATCTTATTAAAATAAGTATCGACTTTCGAATATATTTTACTGATATCTATATTTGCTCTATTAAATAGACAGAAATTTTAAGAACTTTGCAAAAAAAATTTATATCTTTTAAAATTTAATTTATACTAAACAACAAACTTATCTATTTTATTAATTATATACAAAAAAAGTATTTATATTTATTTAAGAAATTCGAGAAAGAATTTTTTTAACAAATCTATAACAGTAATTATTATATAGACTTTTTAAGAATATATAAGACAATTACAACAAATTTCTATTGTCGAAAACTAACTAAGTAATTAAAACAATATATAGTTTATTGTTGTTAATATAATATATATTAAATTAAGCAATATTAATTGTACAATAGTCTTAATTTAATTATTAATTTTTTAGTACTTTTCTATATAATAAGTTTTAACTTTATTCTAGTACTATTAAATATATAGAGTATAAATTCTGCTATATTTGTTATCTGCAAATTTTTAAAAAAAGTTACTATTTTTTCAGAAAAGACTATATATACTGCAGAAAATTAAATAACAGTATTAGTTAACAAATTTGCAAACTAAAATATATTAAAAATATTTATTTATAATCGAAATCGAAAATTTCTTTCTAAGTTTTAAAAAACAATTTTTAAGAAATTTGAAATTAGTTTTCTAATTTTAAATGTTTATTATCTGCAAACAAATAGTTAGAGCAAATAGATTAATTAAACAATCGAAATTACACTTTAATATACAATAGCTAACAATTTAAATCTCGATTAAATTGTCTTTTTTTCTGTACTAAAAGTAAAATTTAATAATCTTTCTAATTTATTAACTAAGTTTTTGTTTAATAAACTTATTATAGATTTTAAAATACAAAATTTAATATTGTTGCTAAAATTAGACAAGCAGAGCAAAAATTAATTTAAAAAAAGAATAGTAAATATTAGTAAAATAGAAACTTCTGTAATTTGAGTTAATATAATTTTTAAGTTTATTTATAACAAATATTATCGATCTTTATTTTTTAAAATAGAAGACAAGATTTTCTTGCAACTGTATAAAAAATATAGCTTATTATTAATAAAATTGTTTAAGCTTGTTATTTAGTATATAAGTTTTTTTAAGATATTTAAAAAAAAAAGTAATCTAGTCTATCAACTTAAACTGTCAAAAAATTAAAAAATTTATTAAGTTATTTTTATAGCAAATTTGAAGTTTGTATTAGTTAATACTAATTTTTACAATTATTTAGTATTAGATTACTTTAAGTCGATTAAGAAATTTAACAAAATTAATATTTATATAAAATTAAGATTCTAATTAGCTATCGAATGCGCAAATATAGACAAAGAAAAATTATCTCAAAATTCTTATTTTATTAAAAAAAATATAGTTCGAAATTTGATTGTTAATATAGTAAAAATTTGTTTAACAAAGTTAAAGAACTTGTTTAGACTTACAAAAAAAAACAATATATTTATATCGAATATTATTTGTTATTCGAATTTAGTAGATAATTAAGTTACAGCAAAAAAGAAAAATTAAAATATTTTGCAATTTTTTTTACAAATTAACAAACAAAATAGCAATATACTATCTTTTTTACAAAATAGCAAATAAAATAGCAATACATTATTATTTTTATATTTTAACAAACAGAACAATAATTATTTACTATAAACTATTAAATAGAACAATCTATCTATTAAATATTAACAAAATAGATTTTGCAAAATAAAAACAAATAATCTTATCTAAATCTTGCAACTATATTTGATTATACTAAAGATATTAAATTTATATTTCTTATATATATTGTTCTTATATATCTAACAGAAATAGACTAGTTATATAATTAGCAAACTAAAATTTAGAGTTGCAAAATAATATATTTAATTTTACTATTTATTTACTCGACACAATTACAAATCTTAGCTAGTATATTTTTGTTTTTTAATATATTTTAATTCTTATTTACTTATTTTGATTTTTAACTTATTATAACTATTAATTTATTGCAATATTGTTTAATATCTTTTGAAAATATTTTTAACTTAAAAGTTAAAATCTCTTTTGCTTTGTTATCTATTAAAAGAGTTGTAAATAGCAAACTAATTTTCGAGTTAAATTTAAATTATAAAAAGTTATCTAAAAATCTTTTCTATATAATTAAAAACTCAGAAATTAATATAACAAATAAACAAATTTCTAACAGCAATATTAATTTGCACAAATTAAAGAAATCGAAAATCAACAATTAAGTTATCGAGATTACAAGTAATAGCAAAAACAACAATTAATATATAGTCTATTAATTTAAAGACGCTTGCGTAACTTCTATATATTATAATAGTAGAAATATTATTAATATTAGACTAGTAAACAGCATATATTTGCTGCAGTTGTGTAATACCATAGCGCTCCCGACGCGCTAGCGCCTCAGGGTATAGCAGAACACGTAATTTCGGGTATCTATAGAAGTTCCAAATAGCACAATATCTCTTTCTAATTAGATAGCAAGAAACAAACTCGCATATTATAGCAAGTATTAGATAGAGAGAAAGCTTGTCTCTTGTTGTTCTTTAACAATTAGTTCTACTACTATCTATTCTACATAATTAAAATATAGTAATACAAGTCTATTATATTTTACGTCTTTTATATTTTAGTATATTAACAAAAAACAAATATATTTGCATTTTATAATTCTAATTGTTTTATCTTTCAAAAAAAAAGATTTAAAATATAATAGTATTATATCGAACTATAGTAGTTTAAGTTACAATAGCTATTTAATTACTAAATTAAAGTTTAAAGAATTTAATATTTCTTAAAACAACAATTATTTACAAAATATTAACAAAAATAATGATTGTTAATATAACAACAATAAAAAAGATAGCTTAGCTACAATTAGAGTTTCGACTTTATATTAATAAATAGAAATCTTAATAATAAAGATTTAAGATTTGCAAAATAATTATTAGATTTAAGTTATAACAATCGAAGAAACAAATTTTTAAGTTTTATATTTTGTTATTGTATTGTTATTAATAATATTTAAGTTTTTAAAACTTAAGAAACTATAATTGTATAAGAGTTAAAATATAAATAAATATATTATCTAATTTTAAAAGATCAATATTAATATAATGCAATTCTCGATATACTTTATTACAAATAAAAACAAAATTCTCTATTGTATATTACTTTTAAAAAACAATATTGCTATTTAATACTTAATATTTAAGAACAAACAATAATATTAAGTTAAAAAGCAAGATTTTTAAAAAAATTAGAAATTTTTTATTAAATTTAATAATTAATTCTACTAATTGTTGTTTTCTTGTCTACAAAAGATAAGAAATTGCTAGACAAAAACTAGATTAAAAAATAACTATCTTTAAGAAATATCTAAATAAGCTAGAAATTTATCTATTGTTGTTTTCAAAAAAATATAGAATTTATATATTTTTAACTAAGTTTAAGTTAAATTTAAAAGTAAAGATTTTAGATATTAATATAATATCGAATACTTGCAATAAGTTTCTAACTATAATTATTATATAAAAACAAATATTAAATTGTATTTGCAAAATAGATATAAGTAGTTTCGAAAATTAGCAAATTACAAAAAGCTCTAATATCTTTTCAGACAAATTTTATTAGAATTGTTGCTTAGACAATATTAACAAATTTATTAAAAATAAGAAATTCTATATTTTTAAAAACTTGTCGATATTGCGCAAACAAGTTTACAAAATTAATAATACAAACTATTTAAAAAGTATCGAATACTTTAAATACTATAAAAATAAATATTACAAAATAGATTGTTTTAATCAATACAAATAAAACAAATCTATTGCTTCTACTATTATTATAATAGATACAAAAAAAATAAGCTTTGTTAGTATCTTGCAAATAAAGTAAAAAAGACAAATAGAAACAATAAATTTGATTTTAGTAAAAAATTAAATTCGATTTCTTGAAGATAAGTGTTAAATTATAGATCTAATTAATTTGAGAGCTAAAATAAATCTTATTAACTATATCTATATAGTACAATAAAAATTGCAATCTATATTTGCTATTTTATTAATATCGAGTTTTCTTAATAGTAATAATTGTTTTTGTTACAATATCTATAAGTTAATCTATTATTTAATTAATTTATAGAGTTAGTATCGAGAATACACAATCTTATTTTACTTAGTAGAATATATAGATTTTGATTTTATATTAGATATATTAATATTGTTTAAACAAGATATATTAATTAATTTAAAGACACAAAACTAACAACTTAAAATTGTAGATTAAAAATTAAAAATAATTAATCTTAAATAGTTTGTTTTAGATCTTGTTAAGTATAGTATAGTCTATACAATTATTTACATTAATATTACAAAAAAATTAGACAAAAAATTAGCAAAATTTAAGATTCTTAAAAAATTAAGAAATCTAAAAGATATTTGTAATAATAAATTAGCTAAAATTCTATCAAAATTAAAAAGAAAAAATTATACTATTAAGTTTTAGAACAATAAAGAGCTATTGTTTATATTTTTTTATAATTTTTTACAAAACAAGTTAATAATACTTCGACAATATTTTAATAATATATTAGCAAAAAATTAAATTTAAGTATTTAATTTTGTTTGTAGATATTTCTATTCTATTTGTATTAAAATTAAACAACAGATTATATTTATATATTAATTATAGAAATCTAAATACAATTATTATTAAAAATTGTTATTTATTGTTTCTAATTACAGAAACGCTAAGTTGTCTATATAGAGCAAAGCACTTTATTGTTTTAGATTTAAAGAATATCTATTATTGTATTTGTATTAGACGCAACAATAATTAAAAAACAATATTTTGTATATACTATAAATATTTTAAGTATTAAATTATATTATTTAAATTAGCAAATACATTTGCAATCTTTTAGATTTATATTAATAAAATATTGCAAGAACTAATTAATATAACTTGCGTAATTTATATAAATAATATATTTATATATAGCAATAATTTAGCAAAGTATTGATACTATATTATAGATATTAAAATATTTTTGCAAATATTTGCTATATATTAATTTAAAAAAGTATAAATTTAATATTATTAAAATTGAATTTCTAAACTTTATTGTATTTTTAGAAGATATATAGATAAATTTAAAAAAAATTAAAAAAATTAAAAAGTAGTTTAAATTAAAAACTTATTGCAAACTTTAAATATTTCT
>JAABUW010010689.1_pt1 | contig 10151 bp, 13 predicted proteins | sample 5560081 | NCBI WGS metagenome assembly JAABUW01 (sample SAMN10711882, study PRJNA513363) | rock metagenome | isolation source: Antarctica rocks | place: Antarctica: Victoria Land, Knobhead sud | reverse complement strand
AATTCCATGCAGGCGCAGATGCAGGGATGCAGGATCAGATCAACAGCATGTGGTTGGGGAGTTGGTGTTACCTCTGCGTGCTCATGCACCCAGTGCAGAATCTGTTTGGATGGGTCAAGGAGGTCCAGGGCAGCCATGCCAGCTCCCACAATCAGAAAGTCCTCTCGTCTGCACTGCATGTCCAGGCTATGCTGCCCAGAAGAGCGGTTGGCCTGCAGCAGCTGGATGAAGGACTCCAAGCAGCTCAGGAACGCGTTTCTCCACTCTGGAAGGGGGGAGTCGCAGCGCAGGTACCAGGCCATGCTGCCCTTCTGCCAGGCAAACGCGCTGCGCATGCTCTCACAGCTACCTGAGCAAGACACATAGAGCGCTTCTGCAGGATTGCCAGTCCTTGCCTCAGCATACAGCTCTCAGTAGCAGTGCTAACAGAAGCATTGCCTGTAGCAGCCTAACAGCGCCATGCAAGCCAGGTCAGTAGCTCTCAGCACACATGCTTTTGGTGAACAATAGATAAACAGTCCTATGATTTTCACACACAACATATGGACGTTTTGAGGCAAGGACAACCAGTTGCTTTTGCATTGCTGGAGTTGCTGCAAATCAAGCATGCTGGTTTCCAATGATACCTGTCTCTCTCCAGTCCTGGAAGTATGCATCTGCAATCTTCACAGCAGTATCAAAGCTGTCTTGATGTATCAACAGGTCCATCTTCAAGAGGTAGGCTGCTCTGCTGTGCTGCTTCAAGCGAGTGAAAAGCTTTGCATGTGATGAGAAATCCTCTTCCTTGTCAAGGCAACCAAGCCTGAAAGCAGGCATGTATCAGCACGATACTGCACAGAGGGCTGATGCAACAACGGAAAACTTGGCAAAAACTAAACGCAAGAAGTGCAACTGAGATGCAGAGCAGGTCTACATGGATGTGAAGGTGCGAGGCACAGGCGACATGCTGCTGTGGTGACGTTGACAAGGAGCACAAGCGTACCTGAGATGCAAAGAGTAGCCAACGAGGAGCTGGTAAGCTTTGCACGCATCATAGCGTGACAGGCTGCTTTCAAACAGATACTGCTCGCCCTTTGCCTGAAGGGCTTCACCAGGCCATGTACCCAGATAGAAGTCCTCCTGTAGCAACACCTTGACAGGGTGAGAAGCTAGCTTAGCCTCAGACCGCAAGTCTGCAACGCATACATGGCAGTGCAAGCACAGGCTGCAGTATCAGAACCCTTCTGGCCAACAACAGCAAGTCACAGAGCGAGATGCACGTGGCATACTGGTCCCACCTCCTGTGGAAAGGTTGCCAGGGTGTCCAGCAACAGCACGGCGTTGGCATTGAATACTTGCTGCCACACTGGACGTGCCACAGAGGCAGGCAAGCGGTAACGCCCAGAGCTGAGGGACAGCAGATGTTCACAGCGGTCCTCAGACCCAGACACCACAGCTAGAGCCTCTGCAAGGTCATGCTGACTGTACTGTGCTCCATACCACTCAAAGCTGCTACTGCTGGGCTCTGGCTCCACCACAACAAATCCTTGATGACCTGCAAAAAGGTGAGTTTGCATCATCTTCTGGCGAATCATTTCCAGCTCAGTCATCTACTTGAGAGCCAACAGCAGTGTTAACTTTCACACAAATCCAATCAAAAAATGTCACTAGATTCCACGCAGCAGCAAGGGAGCAGCCAATCACTGTACTCACCTGTGCCAAGCCAGATGAAGTTATGTGGCGACTGCATTGACATTGTGGTGTTCCTCATGCAGCGCATGTCCAGCAGATCCAAGAGGAAGGAGCCAGCAGCAGCAGTCGATGCTGCAAGGCCAGAGGCACTGCCCCAGAGCTCTGTATATGTTCTCAGCGGAAGCAGCTCTACCAGCAGGTCAACAGCCTGCAACACGGCACGAGGTGGCGCTAGCACAATGTGTCATGCAGCGGCTGTTCACACTTTGGTAGATTGGGCAGCAGACCCACCTCAGCCAAGTGCTTGGCTCCTCTGGTCAGCTGCTGCTGGTCGAACCAAAGGAAATACACTGAATCCAGCAGGTTTGCTGCATGGATGAACTTGAGTTGCAGCCGGGTTGGGTCTGCTGCAAGGGCTTGCCTGGATTCCGTGACCATGTTGAACAGGTGCAGATCAAGCTGCAACTTGTCACCTGCACGTGCACAGTGTGTTGCATCTGACAGAAACAGCCTCACTGTAGCTTCACTGTAGCCAAGCTTGACTTGTGAGGCCTGTCAAGCTCACCCGCATCCCACAACTTCGAGGTCCAGCTGAGCAGGTCAGCTGGGTTCTCAGATAGTACTTGGGTGTAGCGGCGCTGTAGAGTGCATGAGGCAATGACTGAGTGCTTCCATGACAGGCCCTGTGCATGGTCAGGTGATACACCATGAGCAAGCCATGCAGGCTTGGAGAGGGCCAGCTGATAGCGCCACACCCTGCAGACAAGCACCTTGCTGGCAAAGGGTCGTCTAGCAGACTGAGCGACAGAGGCAGAGTGCACCAAAAGCTTCACCTGTCATCGCTCAGCAGGCTGAAGAGGTGTTGGCAGGATATCTGAAGCGTTGCTGCAGAGGCTGGGCTTGTATACGCTGCTATGAGCTCTAGTGCACTGTCAGGCAAAGCCAGCAGCGATGGCTTGCTACGTGGAGAGGCTGCTCTGTACACCTTATCCTGCACATACAGACAGTCACATCCCAGACCAGGGAGCCATGTCTTCTTGACTTGATGTGAAGCACACAACACCAGACATAATCAGATAAGCTCACTTCAGCAGCTGACACGTCTCTCTGGTGCTGCTGTACATATGGTAGCATTAGCTGAGTCATGTAAGACGCTTTGCCAGGGACCTGAGTGCTGTTGAGTACATACTCCACTGAGCTCTCCTGCACAGTTGAGCCTCGTCGTGTGCAAACTTGCTAAGCGCTACCAGGTGGCAAGTGCTGTTGCAAGACTTGCTTTGTGAGCGTAACGAGGGCGCTGTTGACAAGTTCTCTGGGTGTTGACCGAGAACATGACCCTTACCTGGGTCAGGTCAGGCAGAGGTGATGAAGGACGAAACTCGACGTGATATGTTGTGCCGCATCGTGCAGCTGCTTTTGGGGTCCTGCTGAGGCAGGCGGACACGGCAAACGGCAACTTTGACGCTGCGAAGCTGGTGGCATGGGCACCTGCTCCTGACCGTCTGCTGGCGTTCCACAACGCGGATTTGGCGCTGAAGAAGGTCATGTTGAAAGCAATAGCAAATGCAGAAACTAGCCCGCACGATAACGGGAAGATGTTATCGTTCTGTGTAGGGGTCTGTGAAGCTTGTTCAAACTTGCATGTAAGGGTACAGCACCGATCCAGGGGGGCCGCAAGGTATGGCAGGGCCCAAACTGGGGGTAATGTGAGCATTTAATGATGCAGCTTTTTCCGATGAGTTGTGTGTGTACACGTGACACGTGTTGCTGTATGTACGCTGCTGTTGCCGCATAACATTGTCATGTATATGCGTGTACTACGAATACCCCATGCAATAATGTGCTTTTGCAACATCGCACATGCGTGATCAGGAGCACAGATATGTTGTGCAGTGAAGCGCACACCAGAAGAAGGATCACAGGTTGCAATTGGGTCTATCTGCTCATGCTCAGAGATGAGCAGTGCTTTTGAACAAAAGGATCATTTCACACCAGGCTCAGCTTGGGCTGGAACTGTCCCATGGCTGTATGTGTTCATTGAATGGCATGCATGTCATCAAACCACTTGGTCAACAGTTCCTGAACAATGATAACAGACTTGGCGACTCCAGCTCACAAGAGCATGCAAACAGTCTGGCCTAATGAGGAAATGTTTCTAGTTTCTGGCTGGGCTGGTTCCTGCTGACAGAGGCAGAGCACCGATCATGACACTTTCTGAACAGCTGGCCCTCCATTGGCATGCCACATGACCAGCAGGCTGCAAGGCCCTGTGCTGTCCTTGTCTTGATTCAGCCAGCAGCAGGCTTGGAGACCAGAGGAGGAGAGGAGCCGGGGGAATCAGAGTCAGACAACCCTTCCGGGTAATGACTGGACAGACCAGCGGCTCTGCCCGGAAGTGTCTGCTGCTCAGCATACAGCCGCTGTCCTCTCTGTTCATGCTGATCCTCCAAGAGGGCTTGTGACTCCTTGTCGCTCATATCAGGCCCAGGCTGCTCCTGCATCACATGCATTCTGATGTTTCTATGCCACATGTCCCAGGCTCGGTCTTGCCCAAAGCACAACCAAACATTTGCACACCGAGAGCACCAGCTGATTCCTGACCAAAGTGGTGCAGTGCAGTGATTACAGTTCACAGACACACACAGAACAGTTCACATACAGTACCTGCAGAGCATTTGCAAAAAGTACCTGACTGCCGTCATTGCCTGCTTGAGCAGGTCTGCTGGGCCTAGGCAGCCTCCTGGGGGTCTGGGGGTTGGCAGGCTGTGCCTGCAGAGTGCCAGATAGCTGCTTAGGCAAGGTTGGAGTGACCACATACACAAAGCGACCCCAAATCATGCTGGCTCCTGGTCATCTTGCTGGCCTGGTTGTTTGACAACAAAGCAGTATGATGGTGCAGAGCTGTTTGCACAACAGCAACTTTGCAGCAAGCAGCCAGTAATGGTCTTGTCTTTGGCCACCATGGAAACTGCAGATTGGGCAGCTTCTTCTAGCAGCAGTGACTGCCAGCCCTTTCAAGCATACCTGCGCAGGGTCTTGGAGGCGCTGTCTTGCCGCCTGCTCAGCCAGGGGGCGGGAAGAGGTGCTGGGGCTGTCTGCTGCTAGAGCTGAAGCTGCATGGCGAGAAGGGCAATGAGGCACTGCAAACTTGGGCACTGCAAACTTGGGTACTGCCCTTTGTTGCAAAATTGTGCTGGTAAAAGATGCAATGGAAGGCTGTGAACGAGGCAGTGAGTTGGGCAAGCAGCACCCCAATGATACAGTGCATGCATGGCTGGGTGGCTGAAGCATGAGGGAGTGAATGGAAAGTCAGGCATATGACACCCGCTTGCTCCACCGTCATGTTCCAACTTCATTTTTGAAACTTAGTTTCAATTTAATTACAGTCCTTGGGGCCAGCAGGGCGACCGACAGACTGTCAAATGGCAAGACTTGTCTCCAGGATGTCCGTGAAAGAGCCAGACATGCTGGTCAGTTTATGAAGCTAGAGTCCAGTCATTGTGCACCAGCTTGTAAACCACAATTAGCAAGCAGGGGTCTTAAATTGAGAGCAGTCCTTACCTGAAGGCCCTGACAACTTGGCCTCTGGCAGCTTCTCTGCAGCTGCCTGGAAAGCCAGCCTGTGCTTCCCAATGAGCTGCACAAACAGTTTGGGATTCTGCATCATCCGCACTTGCAGCAGGGCGTGCTTCCACTGACTGCTTCCTTCTGCACTGGCGTTGACCCGAGCCACAGCAATTGACAGCGCATCCCTGTCCCCTTGGATGTCGCGTATCTTGATGTACTCAGGGCGACCCATGCCTTCGGGGCTTGCCTTGATAAGGGCCCCCACCATGTCAGTCTGGCGCCCTGGGTCCGCCCTGCATGCCCAATCTAGCTGATGTGTCACACCATTCAAGCCTATATCCCTACAGCAGGTGACGGATTGTGCAAGCAAGACAGCAGGGGGCAAACATGTGTGAAGGACGTTGACATGAGGTCATACTGGGGCGCAAGCAGTGAGCTGCACACTCGATTCCTTAGCAGAGGTCAGCTAGCTTACATGTGCTTTGAGACCGTGATGTAGAGGGCGGTGCGCCCCTCACTGTTCATGAGGGTGATATTGGCATGCCGCTTGTGGGACAGGAGCTGAAGCAGAGCCTCCTTGTGGCCACCCTTGGCTGCAATGTGCAGCGCTGTGTCAAACTCCTGAACAGCAGCAGCCAGTCCCGTGTCAGATGTGCAAGCACTGTCTTGCCAGCTGTGTCAGTCCAGCAATGCAGAGTGCTGCTGACATCACTGCTTGTAAATGGTTTCACCAGCACAGACTGCAGCATTTCGTATGGGCAATGTGCAGTACATTGGTGTCAAAACATGTGACAGATCCTTGCACTCGTGTGTTCCATATTCTGCCGCTTCATGACACATCTATGGCGCCAGTGTTGGGTATAGCAGCTCCGCTGATGCTCTGCCACTGATACACCAATGCAGACATGCAGAGGGAGACAACACGTGCATGGCAAGCAGCTAAGACGCCACAGCAGAGTGACTCAGAGGGCATCGTTGCCTCGTCTGTGCTTCAGCGTGCTAACATTCCTGCTGGGGCTTCTGGTGGCAGCAGCAGAACATGACAGGTCCTGTGCTGCTGTCTGGCTTTCCTTTGGTTTGGGCAGTAGCGGCAAGTGCAGGACAGGCAGGCCATGCAGGTCATGCTCACCAGGAGTGTCTCACGCGATGCATCAGAGCCCTGCTCCATCAGGAACTGGATCAGGCTTGGCTCGTTGCACCTTGCGGCCAGCAACAGCAGCGTCCAGCCGTCCCTGGGCTCCATGTCCATGCGCAATAAACTGTTAGGCTGCCGCTCCCAAGCATACATCAGCGCTGTTGTCAGCCCATTCTCTGCTAGTGTGTGCATGGGAGAGCGGCCCTCCTCATCCCTCACTTTCATGCTAGCATTATACTTCAGCAGCTGCTGGAAGATTGTCTGCAGATGGCCACAGGCTCACGACGATTTCAGCTTTGAGCGCTCATCACAACAGAATCTGTTGCTGGCAAGACTTGCGCTCATTGGTGATGGGTCACAACCAAATATCTGCTGATGTTGTGAGTGCCAGTATAAAAGAGGTCCACTATATACTATATGTAAACATTGCCCTTATGAACACTGATGCATACACACCTGTGCTTTACAGGTGGCCATGCAAGCACTCTCATGGGTGCGAAAGCCACAACTTTCTCAGGCAAAACAAGCACTGTCTGACTTTACTGTCATAGTCGGACACAATGTAAATTGTACTTCAGTTGTTGCTAAGCTGTTTCTGGCCATTGGCAAGGTGGAAAGCAGCATTTTGTTGTCTCAGCACTGCAAGCAGCCAAAGAGTGCAGAGCAACCTGTTAAAAGCATGTAGTAGGATGTTTGACAGGCAAACTTGAGCTTGCAAGAGGATGGTCAAGCTGTCGGTATGCACCCTGACCAGGAACTCTATGTGGTCTGCACCTGCTGTCCATGCTATGATACAAGAAAGCGCTGTGTGAACTCGTGTGCCACTCTGAGTCAAAGCAGTCAATGTTCTGTAAGGCTGTCTTGTCCTTGTGGGGTTATAATGCAACTAAATAAGGATATATGATACTGTAAAATTCACCATACCATACTGCAAAGCATGTAATGTCAAGGTCATGGTAAAGCGCTCTTGTTCACATGGCCAACTGGACAGCAAGTGACCTGGTAGGTATCAGCAAAAGCCTTGACGTCACACTTTGCACACCCCAATCCCTGAACTTACAGCTTGTAGGATTTGCTGCTAACATGCAGATCTGCATGCTCACGCAGCAAGGCTGCAGTTGACGCATCAGCGTGATGTGGCACAGCGTGGCATGGTGAGACTAGGATGGTGCAGTCAGGCAATGACTCACCTTGGCTGCCTTCAAGCGGCTGTCATTCACAGAATTCACAGCTAGCACAGCCTCATCATCTTCCTCATCTTTGTTGCTGGCCTGGACGGCAAGGTAAGCCTCCACCAGGAAAGCTGCAGCATGGTGCATGGCTGTCTTGCAACCAGCATAGCGCAGGTCCACTGGGTGGTTCAGCTTCAGCAGCAGTTCCACTAGCTTGGGGTGCTCTTGTAGCACAGCCCGCGAAAGCAGTGTCACGTTGTTTGCGTCAGGCCTCGATAAGCTCACCCCAGCGTCAAACAGTTGGCCCAGGACCACAGGATGGCCCCCTAGCACAGCCTGCAGCGTGTCAAGCCATGTGTCAGCACTAGGCATGTGCAAACTCGCTCTGATTGAGGCGACCAGCAATTTTGGCGCCACATTACCCTTACAGTCACTTGCAAATCCCTGACTGACTGACTGGCAAAGGAAATCACACAAAAAGCGTTTCCGTGCTTTTGCTACTCTTGGTCATTTTCCAGTTTGAAAGCAGCAATCAGCTCGTCTCGGCATTGCAACCAAACTTTTTAACTGCTGTGAGATTTCACTAAGTAACCCTGTGGAAATACAAAAAACTATGTGCAAAAGACATAGCCCAATTCTGCCACAAACCCTGGTCAGACTTTCCCACACCTGCAACTCACACTGTGAGACATGTGGTACCTGTTACTTTGACTCAAAAGGGTCAATTATTTAACCTTGTGTAGCTGTGGTCTGCTAGTTTTCTGTAAAGATCTGATACCCTTTGATTGGAGCTGGAGAGCATTACTGCTAAATAACCATACTGGGCCTCAGACTTGATGTAATTTCACCGTCACAGAAAAAGACCAAATGACCTTCTGACACAGAGGCAACAGCAATTTGACAGTAATCTACTTTGTGACTGTCAGAAGCTGATTTGATGTTAAGGTGACTTGCACACCCCTGGTCAGCACCCATGCAGCGTGTTTTGCTTGCAAGCTGCATGGGCAACAACAGGCCAGTGTCTGCTCAGATGAGGCAAAAACGGTTACAGCAAAGTGCCTTGAACATTCAACAGCTATACTTGCCACAGCATGATCATGTCAACTGCAAGCACCTTTCTGTTCCCACATTTGGCAAGCTGTATGCATTGCATGTCAGCTTCACGCCCAGATGTGCTCAGCACAAGCAGGGGTGTGTTGGCTGACCTTGATGAGAGGGGTGTCCCCTTCCACAGTCTCAGCATGAATGTCAACCACGCTGTTTCTGAGCAGCCAGCTTGTGGCATATGAGTTCCCACTGCTGCAGGCAAGATGCAGCACGGTCCGCTGGTCTGGTAGCCTTTGTGCCGCCAGCTGTAGGCATCTGGTGTCAAAGGGCGCCTTGCCCATGACCAAGTCCAGCACCTGTCCTGTGTTGGAGCTGTGTCCGGAGACCACAATCCCCAGGGCGGTCTGGTGAGAAGGGGTGGTATAAAACCTGTCAGCCCCCCTCTCTAGAAGCTTGGACATTGCCTTGCAACTCTGAGGCTGCTGCATTGCAGCTACCATGAAGGGTGTGTGCTGCACGTCATTGCAGGCTTCCAGATTGGGGTCATATGCCAGGAGCACTTCCAACAGGCTCAAGCTGCCTGCAGCCCCAATGCCCGTATGTGGGCTTGCAATGCGCCAGCCAAGATATGCAGAGCTGTGCCTCAGCAGTCAGGCACCATGCATATCAGCTGTGAAACGGTCTCAAAGGTGAGTGCAATGCATCTGTTCTTGCACATGTACATAGCAGCAGCGTGACAGGCAATTGCCATTGTACCAATTGAGACCTGGTTTTATTTTGTGCTTCGACAGGAACTTGTCTCGATTATTGAGCTGGTTCTGTCTGCATGCAGATGCTGAGCTCAGCAACAGACATTGCAAACATGCAAATAGCATGAGTGCACGTGAACTTTGCAATGTGTATTGAAATCTGCTCAAGATCACTCAAGAGTGCTGAAGCGCGAGTCAGAGGAAGCCAGTGACGCACCTGATCTGACAGCGGCGTGAAGCACAGCATCGCCGCGCTGGCTCCTGTGCACCTTCACGTTGATCAGCTGCGGTGCTGCCTCCAGCAGCCTTGTTGTGAAGCTCAACATTCCCCTACGCCAGTGCAAACCATCTGCTTGAGGTCAATCATGACTGTGCCACTCAGGTGTGCAAGCAGCAGCTGAAACCATGCAGCACCGAGGCATTACCATGAATCACGCAACAAACACTTTCATGAAACAATGTCTGGGCACATCGCCAGCTGATGTGTGCTGCGGGACCTGCTTGAAAAGCCGGGGATGCACAGGTCAGAGGTTGGCCACATTGACAGGCAGAAGTCAGCAAGCTGGTTGCAATCAACATGGTCTGAAGGTCGCATGCTGTCAAGCTGCAATCCAACAGCAAAGCATGAACTTAGTGATCAGATCTGGAGCATGCAAGCATCTGCACCTCCAAGCACTTGCTGCGTAGCCAAGCACATGCTGTCAGGTTTGCTTATCATCGACACAGCCAGCTTAGGCACAAGATTGCGATTACACTGGAACAACACAAGCCACAAGCAGATGGTGTGAAGCAGGGTTTACCTTCTGGCAG
>JAABUW010010688.1_pt1 | contig 10151 bp, 14 predicted proteins | sample 5560081 | NCBI WGS metagenome assembly JAABUW01 (sample SAMN10711882, study PRJNA513363) | rock metagenome | isolation source: Antarctica rocks | place: Antarctica: Victoria Land, Knobhead sud | reverse complement strand
GTTGTATACATTTGTCTATCTGCTACATGAGTGCGCTGGGCTTACAACACCAGGTTGGTTGCAGTAACGCTCTGTGCTGAGGTCATGCTGCTTGGGAAGCTTGACTGTCTTGACTTGACAAGCAAAGCGATTTCAGCATAGACATCTTCAATTGAGCATTGAACCCAGGCAAATGTTGTACACATTTGTCTGTCTGATAGATCAGTGCGCTAGGCTTGCAACACCAGGTTGGTAGCAGCACTGTCTTGTGCTGAGTACATGCAGAGCTGCTTTTGCTGGGTTCCAACAGTCGTCTGTTCTGAAGTCACTCTGCCTGAGAGCAGTGCTACACCAGAGTGCACTTTAGCACAGAGAACTAATGAAATCCAGTGCAAGCAGCTTGTAGTCCTCAGTACACATGGGAAGCACTCAGGCAGCATCATCGTATGATATAGACATACCCAGAAACTCTGTAATATGGTCAGTGTGCTGACTGCCATTGTGCACAACAGTCCAACAGTAATGAACTTTCATTGACAATACTAAAAAATAACTGCACAGGAGAATGTGCAAAGCAATTGGAGCATTCACAATGCACCACAACATTGTGGGGGACCCAGCATTGTTATGAGCTATCTCTTGTGCTAACTGCAGATGACGAAGGCTGTCCAGGTTAACGCAATTGCAGACATCTGTCGCTGCAACAGCAGCAGATTGACTTGAGGTCAGGGGTTGCATTCAAGCTGCATTTCTTGCAGCAGTGAACCTTAATCATGACCATGAATTCCTGCTGTTCTCGTACTCTGCTGCTCATTGCTAAAGGTGAGCAGAACGGGGAGGTGACAAGAGTAAATGAGCATCATTGACACCAGAGTGAACCAGTCCACAAGTTCAACAGAAGTTGTGGTCTGCAACCTTGTGGTGACAATGAGGATAAGACACTGGCATGTGTACATTCAGAAAACATACATCAATATTTTCAGAACAAACTTTGGCTCAATGTTTTCAGGTGCGATTCAACGTATGAAGTCAAAACTGATTGACATCGGTACACCTTGAGCTGCAACTGTTCTGAGGGTATCCCTTGTGCACTGTCTGCTTAAACTAACAGAGGTTGCTAACATCAAGGTTGGTCTTGTGCCCGTCTTGAGCTACAAGATGTTCAATGACATTGGCCAACATGACTGCAGATACATACGAGGTATATTCTACTTTTACTTCTGCATTCACATAGCAGAGCTGCCCCTGTAGTTACGACCAGTTCAATAGCTTCTATGCTGAACTGTTTACTTCAGATTTGCGCCGAGTCTGTCCAAACTTCAGAAGATGGTGCACGTCAGAAGTTAGCTTCAACTGATTCTGACAGTCAGGATCCTCTGGAGTTGTGCAGTACACACAAACTTTGCCTACACCCAGTCTTGTCATGATGACCGCCCTTATTAATGCTGACAATGCAGTGCCCGTTGCCAAATGGCATTCAGCGTGGAGTTTGCTGCAGCTGTCTTGCTGCAGTGGTAGGATACATAGCGTGAGACCAAGCAGTGTTGCAGCTCTGCTTGCGCAAGCACCCTGTACACTATGACTGCAGGAAGCTGTGAATGCAAAAACAAGCAGAAATAATCACAACATAATGCCTTGCATAGGATGTCATCTGTTGCCGCTCAGCCCTGCACCTAAACAGGGTAGGCAAAATAGTAAGCTTGTCTACAACAGGGCCATGCATATCATGGCATAGTGGTTCTAGCCAAAGCTTGCCCAGTCTGAAGTCATGGAAAGGACCTGCGCTTGTCACCATGCTGAACAAAGCTGCTCCCAAAGACAGTCAACATAACATAAACCAGTCTGAGTTTCTGCTAAGCTGGTTTGGAGTTTTTGCCCAGAAATCCATTTATACAACATCACACAATGCTATATTCCCATTGGAGACAAAGCAGAAAACTGCTGACCTGCCACCAGGTTTGCGCAGGACACCAACTTCCAGCTATGTCTCATGTGAGCAAGCTGCATAAGTTCACACTGATCTACAGCCTATGAAACACCTCAAACAGCGTGCCTTATACGTCAGCAGCCTTGAAGTCTCGGTGTGCTTGATGCACTGCATTCAAAGCTTGCAAGCACACCTCATTGCAAACGATGAAGAGCAGTTGAGCTTTAGTCAGGAAGGAAACCATGGAGCATGCGCTGCTGCTCCCAGGTGAAGGAAACCATGGAGCATGCGCTGCTGCTCCCAGGTGTCCTTCCTTGTTGAGGCTGTATTTTGTAGCATTTGTTGCTGTTGCAGCAGGTTGCTGTACAATGCTTCTTTGCAACAAAAGGCTGGCATTGTACATAATCTGTTCAGTACACAAGGCTGCTGCCTTGTAAGTTCTAGTAGTGCTGCCTTTGAGGTTCCTGGTAAGCTGAAGAGCTAACAGGACATGCATCAAACCATGCGCCTTTGTGCAGCACCAGAGTCTATACACCACGGGAACAACGGACTGTATGGCCCGTGGGCACAGTCAATTTTGCATGGATGTACAGATCAACTTCGTCACAAAGTCTTGGGACAAAATGAATCTGCATGTGCCTGCAGAATCGACTTTGCCCATGGCCTAGGCCATGCTATTTGCTAGCGCTTATGTTTCAAGATGGGGGCATTAAAGAGCAGTGCAAGCAGGAGCTCGTGACAGCAGCACATGACTCATCGTGGAACTGCCTGTGCAATGATGCCGAGCAGGCCAACTGTGATGCACAAGAGATTCTGCCGTGGAGATGCCATATTAGTCTCATGTCTCTTGCTCACTGAGTCTTATTTTGGAAGCAGCAACGACTTTTCCAGGACTAAAGCAGAAAGACGTCTAGCAGCAAAGCATCAGGGAACAAAACTAAGACCAGGCGTAGTAGTAAATGCAATAGCATTAGTAGTCCTTTGTCTGACGCCAATTTTGCATCCTGATGCTAACAACTACTGCTGATCAGTTCCTCCTAGATCCCAAATAACGGTGACAAGGAAAAGGAAAGCAGCCTTTGCTAAAGTGTCCAGTTAACATGATAGCAGCTTACGTCAAACTGCATGGCTGACCCATAACTCACAGGCGTGAATGTGAGGCATTGCATAGCACTAGTAGCTACTCATGACTGCAGCACACTGTTTGCGCTAAGCGCAATAAGAACGTCATCTTATTCGACTGCCCACTCTTTGCAGAAGATCAAGGCACCAGGGCAAGTTGTCTGGCTGTTGTAACAGTGCGGTCTTATAGGATCAAGCCCAACTTTGCATATACAGCGATGATGCCCAATTGGGCAAATGGCTGCTGCCAGATGCAATATTGATTGTGAACAACACACCAGCAATGCTAGGGGCAAATTTGCTTGTGTGATGTACACGAGCAATGCCACTCCTAGCAGCCACCACTGCAACAACGAGGAGCAACACACCAGCAGGTTTTGATGGTGGGATCACTGACAAGGGCCCCAGCGCTACGTTGATGCTGATCGAGGACAGGTCAAGGAAACAAGGGTGCAGAAGACAAACCTCAGCACCACCGCCCACAGGCTTTACCACCTCTGGGTCGTAGAAGAAGAAGGCACGGGGCAGGGTGACACAGTCAGGGTGGTTGGAGGCGCCATTCTTGAGGGCCACATCCAGGGCCTGCACTGAGTCTTGGGGGAGCGCTCCCTTGGCCTTGCCCCTACAGCACACATGGACAGACTCAGCATGCTGCATGTATAAAACTGACATTGACAGAAGTGCTGAAAGCAGCAGGACCTGCTTGAGATTCACAACGGAACCTCGTGCCATTGGTGCTTGTTGGGCAGCAGCATGAAAGGCGTTCAGAAGCATCACAGCACAAACTGAGATACATATCAAGAACAGGATTTGGTACTTACGCAACAAATTGCGTGAGGGATCTGATGTCCACTGTTGCTGCCCATTTGATTCGGACAAGGAAGGTCTCTTCAGGCCCACCCTGCTCTGACACGATCACCTGCGACATGCAACCACTTAGTAAGTTGATGATGTGATGGTTGGCATTCAGGCATCGCCACATACCTTTTCAAAGCATGACACAAACATTGACTATATGGTGCTGCAAAGGACTAAGCAAGACAAGGGCAACCATGCAAGACGCAAGCCGCTTATGACAATGGTATCTGGCGTTTGGTTTCTGGTAGGTGGCAAGGATCACCAAAACATGGATTGTACCCACAGTAAGCGAGCAGAAGAAACAGAGGTGTGTAACACCCACCTTGAAGTTGTGCTCCTGGTTGATATCCATGAAATCTTTGGCAGTGTAGATGTTCTTGCGACCATCAAAGGCCCAGCCTTGCCACTTCTCATCAAGAGCCAGCTTTGAGATGACCTCCTTGCAGACTGTGACAGGCAGGGGCCGTGAGGGGACGGCCCCTGCCTTGCTCTTCTTACGCGACTCAGATCTGCTCTCTTCAATGTTTGAGGGACCAGCCTCACCACCTGCAAGCACATGAACATAGTGTGACATATCTGACAAGGCTGTCAAAGGGCTTTGGAACCACGCTCTGGGCCAAGCTGCACTACAGAAGACAGAAGAAGACAGAAGAAGAGAGAAGAAGGAGACAGAAGAAGAGAAGAAAAGTCAGGTTCTTATCACCCAGATCTGGATGTGGGTATGAAAGAGATATGCAATGAGCATGTGCAGTAAGGATAGTTGGAAGCATTAGCACATCTCATCAAGAAGCTCACACTCACGTGCAGCGCAACAAGGTTGGATTGCAGTGCAACAGCTCTGCTTAGGACAATGTTTCAAACAATGCAATGGATTTGTGACATACAGGCAAGAAGTGCTGTGTCATGCAGTGAAAACAACTCACTCTTGCGTGGCCTGGTCATGACTACATCGTAGTGGAAAGCTTGGGTCAAGTTGCACTTGACTTCAAAGTGGTTAACCTTGATGCGCACAGTCTGTCCAGCCATGCAGTATCCAGGGCGGGGAGGACGGGCTGTCTTTGCCAGTGCCTGCAGTGCAATAAGTAAAGATGAAGCACACCTACATGCTTCACAATGCATGAAACATCTGTGTGGCCTGAGCTTTACTGTAGCGTGGGTGCATCAGCCAGCAAGCAAAGCCTGCAGCTTCAGGCACAGCATACAGCACGTCAAGGGCATTTAACAGGAGGTTCTGTTTGGGTTTTGCGTTGTGAAGCACCAGTCTGCAAACTACAGAATACAGTTTTGTTGTGAGGACACCTCATGCACCGAGTTCCTGCTGTTCAAAGATGGCTGCTGACCTTTGCATTGTCAGGCAAAGCTGATAGCAGCTCCTTCATACTGAGACGAGCTGACTCAGCAGGTGCCACACTGGTAGTGGGTAGAGTAGCTCTAGTTGCCTGAGAGACCATGGGGCCTTTGCCGCGGCCACCTCCTCCTCCTCCTCCTCCACCACGACCACCACCAAAGTCCCTGCCACCACCACGGCCACCGCCTCTGCCACCAAAGTCACCCCCAAGGCCACCACCACGGCCACCAAAGTCACCTCCACGGCCACCGCCACCGCCGCGTCCACCAAAGTCACCCCCACGGCCACCACCGCCTCTGCCACCAAAGTCACCCCCACGGCCACCACCTCGGCCACCAAAGTCACCGCCTCGTCCACCTCCACGGCCACCGCCATAGTCTGCAAACATGTGAACACAATCAATACTATTGCTTGCTGCCAATGAAGCCAGCCAAATGTCCCATTTTGGATGAAGAATATGCCTGAAAGCATGTGTTGCCAGTGAGAGGAACTGACAGTGGTGACATTGAAGACCCAGATGGCAAACTCCTGCAAAGCATATACACTGACAACCTGCAGTGGTTGCCAAGAGTCACACCCATCAAGCACATGGTGGCATGTCATACCCACATGCTGGAAAGCCAGTAGCCAAACAGCTTAGCCACCAAAATGCCACCATGGCACTCCTACAGAACGGCAGACAGTATTTGACAACAATGTCTGACTGACGTCAAGACTGAAAGCCAGACATGGTATTGTAGGGGCTAGGACATCACACCCACATGCAACAAAAGCCGCAAAGCACAGTCCTGTCAGCAGAACAGCAATTGATGGAGCAGAGGGTGTCATTGCCAGAGCCAACATGGGTTTGAGAGACCTTGGCTGAAAACCCACAACAGCGACATGCTCGTAAGCTGTGTGTGACATGGAACAAGGTGATCTGCAGATCTTGCCACCTATTGGCCTGCACTTGCAACACCCGCACGGTCTTTTTGTTTGAGCTGTAAAAATACAGGCCAATAAGGGTAAGGCAGGTGCTGGACAGCCAGCTTGGCAAGACCTGCAGGACGAAGAGTGCATGTTGAGAATGGTAGCGTGCGGTGTGTTTGCATTGGTGCTTCACCCATCAGCTTCTGGCACTACTGTGAAGACCCCTCTGCAGTTCAAGCAAACTGCACCCATCTAGCAAACGTGTCTTAGCACACTGTGTGATAAACGGTATTTGCACAGCCAAAAAGGAGTGCACAACCCCTGCAGCATGGCACAGGAGAGTTGTACGCAATGCTTGCTGAGGTCCAACAGAAGGAACACCACAGCAGGCTCTGCAGACGAGGAGAGAGAACAATAGTGAAGGAGGGGGTTTGCCGGAGCCACTGTCAAGCCTGACAGGAAGGTTGACATACAACACACATATCAGCAGCTACAAGATGGTCATGGCAGCACTTTGCACTGTCGAACAAGATCCGCACAGGCCGTTCTTTTGGCTTCAGATCATAGCCGCAGAGCAGGGAAACCAAACTCGGCAGTTCCAGGCTCTATGCAGCAGAGTATCTCAATCAAATGCTATGTGGATATGTGGAGGGACGAACAAGAGAATGCAGTGCAGGCCCGGCGCTTCTTGCAGCTAGGGTGTGTGCAGGCACTTCCGAGAGAAAGTGCGACATACCTCCTGCACGACCACCGCCTCGGGGACCGCCTCCTTCACGGCCGCGACCTCCTCTGCCACCACGGCCACCAGGCTGCGCCCAGTCAGCCATCCTACAGTCTTCTGGTCGCTGATCTGGGAAAGGCTCGAAAGCTGTAGGCCTAACTCTGTCTTGCCTTGGAGAAAACGGACAATACACGCCCGAAGGCGGACAGCAAGCAGCAAGTCACAGACGGTTTTTAAGCCCCTGAAACTGCTGCTGTGGAAACTAAGCCGTGTCAGTAGCTTACTTGCAAGTCCGCGCGAACAAGGTTACTTCAAGACGTGAAATTAATTGTAGTTTAGAAATTGGGCAATAAAATTGCCGTGTTGAACACGCCCCTAGCTGCAATGTTGATGCGCCCTATGGTGAGCCTCGTGCAATGCTGCTTGTGATCAAAGTTGATGTCAGCCTCCAGTATGTACTCAGGTGCCCCGCAGCAACAGGCTGTGTAGAAGGCGCAAAGCACTTGAGACCTGAACCCAAGTTGCTTTGCAAGGTGACCAAAACCTGCTCGGAGTGAACGGCAACTACCTCAGCCCGTTTCTTTTACGCTTGGACGATCTGCTCATACATTGAAGACTGCTGAATCAGCTGCTGGAGGTCCAGGCTGCAGACTTTCGAGGGTCAGGCTGAAGGTATGTCTGACCTAACGCCGTCTTCTGGGCAGCTTGCGATAGTTGCAAGTCTTGAACCCTGACCTTCAGCTGTACACAGGCAGTGTACCAAGACAAGTACGATACTCGACTTTTGAAGGGTAACAACAGAAAGCAGGTCACCAAACTGCGTGTCTGCCCTAGTCAGTTGGTTTTCCAAGGTCAGATGGCTGGCCTTTGCCCTGTAGCCAAGTTGAAAGCAGTCCAGGCAGAGCATGGTCAGATCAAGAAATAAGTGGTGGCTGACAAGGCATCTTGTTTGAGCTCGTTGCCATGGTCAAGGGCAACAAGTTCAAGGCGCCAGAATTCCTGCAAAAACAAGCCTTAAAAGCCAAGATCAAACCTCAGCTAGCAGCAGCAGCACCTATCACGTCCAATAAGCTGCACACTATTGACCAGGTACATCCTCCCCAGCAGGCTGATCATCAGCAACCAGCAAAGCTAGGCACAAAGCGCAAAGCTTCATCTCAGGCTCTGGCAGAGCTCTCAAATGTATCACCAGTATCAGCAATAGCAGGATCAGCACAAGCAACCAGAAAGCAGAACAAGAGGAAGGTCAAGCAAAACAGGACAGCCGTCACAGATGAAATGCAAGACTTGCCTCCACCAGCTGCACGTGCTGTCAAGAAACAAAAGTTTAGCAAGCAAGCTGCAGCCGTTCCTACAATCTTGACAGCTCCAGCTCCACAAGGCAAAGCCATCAACAGCAACTGGGCTGCTCTGAAGGGCATTGTGACCAGCTCTGCTCCAAGAAGGCAAACAGCAAAAGGCACACCAGCTGCTGATAGGCCGCCAGTGCTGAAGGCCCCTCAGCAAGTGGGAACAAGAGCTGGCATGACGCCTGTTGTGGCTATTGACTGTGAAATGGTGGGAGTAGGGCCTGATGGCACACGCAGTGCCCTGGCCAGGTACAGCTCACTTTGACAGAAGAGTATGCTTTGTTGACAGCAACCGTAGACCATGCATCAGTCATTGCCATATGACAGCAACTATAGCTGTGCATCAGTCATCAGCATGTTGATAGGCTCAAGCCTCACATATGAATTTTGGCAGCTTAGTGCATAAGCAACACGTCTGCGGCAACTGTGTGACAGCATGCAGATCAGTGCACTTGTGTTGTGATGGAGTGCTGTATGTGTTGCTGGTAGTCTCTATGCCAGTTGTGCCCACGGTGGCTATGGCACGCGAACATTTTTTGCAAAATGTATAAGTCTATGCCCATCATGTATGGTCTCAGCTGCAAGCCATAGCTTTTGTGACTTCAGTCTTGTCACTGGCAGGATTTGCGTGGTGAACAATGATGGTGGAGTGTTGATAGATCAGTACGTGCAGCCTCAAGAGAAGGTCACAGATTACAGGACCTTTGTCAGTGGCATCGAGCCCAAGCACCTGAAGCATGGTGCTGTCAGTCTGTCTGAAGCCCAGAAGATGGTGGCTCAAATCTTGACAGGCCGCATCCTTGTTGGCCATTCTGTTCACCATGATCTGCAGGTCAATTACTTGCCCCATCTTTGTCATGTGCTGTCGGGCATGCACAAGCATGCAATGACGCGCATTGGAACTCTGTTCAGCAATCCTTCCAATTGGTCTGTATACCGAGCCAGTACAGTACAGAACAAGAGTGGCATACTGACCTTTGTCTCATCTGCCCTGAAATGTTGTTCATGGAATGCTATCAGCCACAACGCTGAGTCAATGTCTGCATGGAGCCTTTTGTATGATCTACTCACCCCGTGAGCCATTTGAAAGCCTGGAACCATGCCTATAGCAAGCACCAAAACTTAATAGAGATCGTGCCACCCGTAGTCATCTGATATCATTTTTGTTTCTGCAAGTGCATGTGTGTTGCTGCTCAGTCAGTTTGACTGCAGATGCAAGCTGGCTCTTGCATCATGTTCTCTCAGACTTCTTCAGCTTTGTATTTTGCATCAACCTGCTATGTGCAAGCCACCTGAAGCATTTTGCATGCTTTGCAGGCACTGCTGCTGAGTCACCCAAGAAAAACGACTCGTGACACTGCTACTTACCCACCCTTGATGATGTCAGTGGGCAAGGGTCAGAAGGCCAAGTCCAGGTCTTTGCGCCATTTGGCGGAGACAGAGCTGGGTCTCAGCATCCAAGCTGGCGAGCACAGCCCTGTTGATGATGCAAGGAGTACTCTCTACTTGTATCACAAACACCGTAAGGTGTGTGTGCTTGCAGCTCATGCCTTTGTTCAGCTAGCATGTGTATGTAATGCGCTTGCCAGAGGCGCTGTGTCAAGTGCATGTTCGAGATTGTTGACAAATTGCGTCTGTGATGATGTGTTCTACTGTGTACTTCCTCTAGGTGTACAGACAGCTGCAAGCAAGTCATCTCTCATCAGTCAACAGACCTTGCACTCAACAATGAAGACGATAGAAAGACAGCATGCTGCATCAGCAGCCCATTACATTTTCTTTGCAGCCGTTGGCCTTCAGGAGCACATCGATTTGTGCATCAGCCTACGCTAAAACACAGCTACGTTGTGCAGGATTGGGAGCATCACCTGCAACACGGGACCCTCAAAGATCTTGTGGCTCCCCGCCTCCAGAAAAAGATTGTGCTGCAGCAAGTTG
>JAABUW010010687.1_pt1 | contig 10151 bp, 9 predicted proteins | sample 5560081 | NCBI WGS metagenome assembly JAABUW01 (sample SAMN10711882, study PRJNA513363) | rock metagenome | isolation source: Antarctica rocks | place: Antarctica: Victoria Land, Knobhead sud | reverse complement strand
TTTGACGAGCGGCGACTGGAAACGGAGCAAAGGTCCACGGAACTGAGGCACCGGCACAAGGCGAAAGCCGCCGGACAACGGCTACTCCTCGGGACCTACCGCCACCGCGCCAGTCGTCGACTCTACTTGACGTGCCGGGAGGGAAGTGACAGACCTCAAGCGTCATGCCGGTTTCGTCAGCAAGCTTCTGAAGTTCGACTTTGAACAGCCGCACACGTGAACCGTTGGAACCGCCGCCATCGGCCGTGATCATCAAGCGGTTGGCGTTCGGATACTGCTCGCGACCCATGATATCCAGCCAGCGGCGGATCGAGTTGACCGAGAACTGTGCGGTGTCGTTGTCGATACCAACACTCACGCAGCCCGCATTGGCCGCAATGTCGTAAACGCCGTAGGGCACCACCTTGCCAAGCTCGTCATCGACAAAATCATGAACCTTGACCTTGTCGGGACGGCCTTCCGGCCGATAGTCGCTGCCGCCGTTCTTGTAGGACCCAATCAACTCCTTCTTCTTGGTGTCGATCGAGATGACCGGCTGACCTGCCGCCTGGGCTGCAATCACTGCAGCGTTGATGTGCTCGAACTGCGCGTCACGATCGGGATTGCGGCGGCTTTCCAAAGTCTTACGGTTGACCTGCCGACGGTAGTTCAGCCGGCTCAGCAGCTTGGGAATGCTGCTCTTGGCGACCGGGTGTCCCATCGCACACAGCGCCGCCGCCAGCTTCGCATGGCTTTTTGATACCCATAGCAGCGGTCGCATTGGATCGCCCATCGTCGCCGGCTCCAGCAACTGGCGAAGGTCTTCAAGCAGGGTCGGATCAGTGACGGTCAGCGCATGCCGTCCACTACCGGGCCGTCGAATGACGCCGGGCAGTGCTCCAGGATCGTCAAGGTCTTTCAGACCGCGGCCAATCGTGCTGCGGGCGATCCCCGTTGCGCGCGCCGACGCGCTGATGCCGCCATGTCCGGCCGTCCGCGCCTCCGCCGCCGCGAACAGCCGTCGGCCACGCTCGTTCAGGCTACGACCAATCGCCGCATACCCTTGGCCAATCGCCGATGCATCTGCCATCCACACAGTCTACCCAGTCATTGGACCGCGCCGGAATCCCAAATGTGCGCCGGCATGAATGCATTGCACTCGCTGGATGCACTGACTGCGCGATTCGGGAATTGTTGGGCGTCGCCTAAGCGGCATCGCAAACGGCTGGCGTAGAGGCGCAGCTTCTACGAACCGAGGATCCACCGGCCTGGTGGTTTGCTTCATCTGGCCGGAAACGGACTGGCGACTTTGGAGCAGGCAACGACCCAAAGCGGGAATTCACGGGCGATCAGCGAGGGGAGCACTGTCAGGACGGCAGCAGCAACTCCGGCAGCCCAGAAAGGTCATCCAGCACGGCGTGAGGCGGCCAGTCCGGATTGGGGGGTTCACCCACCCGGTCGATCCAGACGGATCGGACGCCGAGTTCATGGCAGACCTTCAGATCGGTGAACTGGCCCATGCCCACGTGAACAGTCTCATCCTTCGTCACTCCCATGGCGGAGTAGGCGTGGAGGAAAAGCCGATGATCTGGCTTGTATGCCTGGGCTTGCTGGGCGGTGATGACGAAGTCGAGCGGGGTGCCGATCGCAGCGACCGTTCCGGCGATGAGGTCGTCATCGGTGTTGCTGATAATGGCGAGCCGGTAGCGCGCGTGCAGGCGATCCAGCGCGGCAGGCACTTCGGGGTGCGGTTCGATCCTCCGCAGGATCGACAGCAACATCTCCTGGTCGTCCATGGTGGCCGTGTACCCGATCTCGGCAAGCGCCTCGTCCAGGCTTGAATGCAGGACAGACTTGTAGTTGCGGAAGGGCGGACGCTGCTGTTGTGTCACCGCCACCTCCCGCAGCCGTTCTGCCAAGGCGGCTGCCTGGTCCTCCGCGTCATGCTCTCCGAGGTGTCTGGAAAGGATCGCGAGGGCGGCTTCCCTCACGGCGCGATGCCATTGGACCAAGGTGCCGTAGCAGTCGAAGGTGATGACCTTGGGCGCGGGAGCGAGCTTCAGCGTGGAACACTTTCCTGCAACGTGCCATGGACGACGCGGCGACATCATGCCTCTTCAATGCTGACCTGAGAAGGCATGGAACGCTGAGTGCCTTCGCGCTCAGGCCGGCATCAAGGTAGCTACGACGTATCACTGGCCGCGATGTCTGCGGTCCACCCCAAGCACGCATCAATTTGCCACAAGTGGCCGAGAGCTGCCTGTCAGCTCTCGGACGCGCACTGTGGCATGGCGGACGTTGACGTTGGGCGGTAACGTCGGCAGTCACCGACCAAAGCCAGACACTATGCGTTGCAAAGCCTCTGCTCAGACGCAGACGTTCGCTCACCGCCGAGGTGGCGGTGATGTGCGAGGAAGTCCACGCAGGCTCGTAGCCGCGGCGTAATCGGCCTAGGTCATGCCGCCGCCGGCATAGGCAGCGTTCGCAGGGTCAGAGGAGGCGGGCGACACAGTGAGTTCGGTTCCGTAGGTCCCGCCATAAGCACCTGGGCCAAAGCTGCCGGCCATGCCGATGCGGGGGCCGATTGCGGCGACGTAGCTCACCGTCTCGTCCGGCAGGATCGTGCTGCCGTTCAGGTAGGCGTCCACCCGGTCCGGTCCGGCGTTGTAGGCGGCCAGGAAGGCGGGCGCGCCGAAGCGGGCATGCATCTCCTGCAAATAGGCGGTCCCGGCCAGGATGTTGCTGCGGGGGTCGTACGGATCGGGGCCGAGGGCATAGCGTTGCCGCAGCAGGTCGTAAGTGCCGGGCATGACCTGCATCAGCCCCATGGCGCCGGCGCTGGAAGTGATCGGGGCACCGTCCGCGCTGGCCTGCTGGCCGCCCGACTCCTGCTGCATGACCGCGCGGATCCAAGCTTCCGGGAAGCTGAAGCGGACGGCGGCTTCGTGGACGTAAGGACCCCAAGAATCGCCGAACGGGCCGGGCGCCGGGTAGCTCTGGCTGGCGTGGGCCTCGAACACCGCAGCCTCCCGCGGCGCGTCGGGGTCGTAGCCGTAGTCGCCGTTGCCGTCATAGCCGCGCCGGCCATCCCAGCGGGCCGTGTGGTAGGGCTGTCTGCCGCATCCCGTCAGCGCCAGGGCCAGAAGGGCCGCGCCAACCAGCAAAGCGAGGGAGCCAGTGAACGCGGGCTGATGCATGGTGGCCCCCCGTTGCCCGGGCAGGCAGCCACCCGGCAAGGCGGAGCATAGGGGAGCGTCATCGGTCCTGTCCTGACCGAACCGATGCCTTGGGATCAAAAATAGTTAGGAGCGGGAAAGCTTCTCGACGGTCAGCGGATCCAAAGCGCCATCGAAGTATTTGTGCAGGGCGCGACGGAACACCGGCCCGTCCTGCTGTGCCAGTGCAAACAAGGTCATCGACGACCGGAACTTCAGGTCGTCCGGGCTGCCGAGGATCTGGTGGATGGACCGGTCCTCGACCTTGTTGACCAACTCGGCGCACTCAGTGAGCCGCGGCCCTAGAACCGGATGTTCCAGGTAGGCCTGAGCCTCGGCCAGGGAAGCGATGGCATAGCGCCGGGCCATGGGGCTGTGCCCCAGGCCGCTCAGTTGCGGAAACACGAACCACATCCAGTGGCTGCGTTTGCGGCCCTCACTCAGTTCGAGGCGAACCTGCGACAAAACTGGGGCCTGAGCCTGCACGAAGCGGTCGAGGTCGAACGGATCTGGCATGGTCCGCCATCCTACACAACCGACGTAGCCGCCGGAAAGAGTGCGGGCGGGGTCCAGTTCGGCATCTCTGTTGTGGCTGCGACGGTCAACCTAAAATCGCGGCAGGCCGGACTGCTGGACCATGGGCGCTTGGCCCGTCCCCGTCGCGGGCAGAAAAGCCTCCATCCTGCCGGTCAGTTGAGTGGCGGCGGTTGCTCGTGGGGCGGCGGCAGTTTGGGCGGGGGCAGCACCTCGTCCGGTCCAGGCGCAGGCAGCTCGGGTGGGATCGGTGGTGTGGCCGGCGGCATCGGTTCGGGCATTTGCAGCTGCATCATCGCTCTCTTCCTCGGCCTCAACTCGGTGCGCCTCCGGGACATGCCCGGCGGTGTGGGCCAGAACACAGGTCAGCGTGACCAATGTAAGTGGCAGAATGCGAAAGAAGCGAGCGGCATCTGGTCGGCCACATGCTTCAGCACCGCTCCGCCGGTCCGGCCGCGGTTGCAGCTGATCATGTTGGTTTCGGCGCGTCCCACTGTCGCGCCAAGCGCTGCAGCTTGGGACGCAGTTTCAGGAACCGGCAGTATAGGTTCTCCAGTGTCGCAAGAACACGCAGGTTCCGCGCAGCCAGCCCGAGTGGACGAAGCCACGGAATAGCTCGCCACATGGCGGCAAAGGCTGCGGCTCCGGACAGCATTCGGCCGTCTTCCAGGGCATGGAAGCGCGTCAGCAGTGCCGCACGGTCGATCGGACACACCGTGTCTTCCTGCGCCACGTCCACAAAGGCGATGGCGTGCCGACGATCCAGCCGGCGCATCAAAGCAATCTCCCTGCGGCAAAGAGGACAGCCGCCGTCGAACCAGACGAGCACTTCAGACATGTCGCCCATATGAGCAAGAGTGGTTCCTTGTCAGCCGAGCCGGGCAGCCCGAAACAGCTGCCTCCGACTGTTCCCCGACATCCAGCAAACCGATCCGTGCGAGGTTCAATCCGTCCGCGCGGCCTGCTTCTGGGTGTCGGCCGTTACCCGCCACACGGTGTTGCCGACGTCGTCGGCGACCATCAGCGCGCCCGTCTTGTCCAGCGCCAGGCCGACCGGGCGGCCACGGGCGTGGCCGTCCTGGTCCAGGAACCCGGTGACAACGTCCGCGGCCATGCCGTTCGGCTTGCCGGTCGCAAAGGGGATGAACACAACCTTGTAGCCATTGAGGATCTGCCGGTTCCAGCTGCCGTGCTCACCGACAAAGGCGCCGCCGCTGTACTTCGCAGGCAGGCCATTGCCGGTGTCGAACACGAGCCCGAGTGCGGCCACGTGCGAACTCAGCGCATAGTCGGGCACGATGGCCTTCGCGACCAGGTCCGGCCGTTCCGGCTTCACGCGCGGGTCGACATGCTGGCCGTAGTAGCTGTACGGCCAGCCGTAGAACCCGCCGTCCTTGACCGACGTCATGTAGTCGGGGACGAGGTTCGGGCCGAGCTCGTCGCGCTCGTTGATGACGGCCCAGAGGGCATGGCTTTGCGGCTCCCAGCTCAGGCCGTTCGGGTTGCGCAGGCCGTCGGCGAAGATGCGGTGGGCGCCGGTCGCGCGGTCGATCTCCCAGATGGAGGCGCGGTCGAGTTCGGCGCCGATGCCGTTCTCCGTGATGTTGCTGTTCGAGCCGACGCCGGCGTAGAGCTTCGTGCCGTCCTCGCTGGCAACCAGGCTCTTGGTCCAGTGATGGTCGATGGGCCCGCCGGGCAGCGGCGTCAGCACGGTGCCCGGCTCGGTGATGCTGGTAGCGCCGGTGGTATAGTGGAAGCGCAGGATCGCGTCGGTGTTGGCGACATAAAGGTCGTTGCCGACCAGCGCGACGCCGAACGGCGAATACAGATGATCGATGAGGACGGTGCGAAGGTCATACTTGCCGTCGCCATGGGTGTCGCGGAGCAGGGTGATGCGGTTGCTGCCTTTGCTCGAGCCGGCCGAGGTGACGAACGACTCGACCCAGTGCATCACGATGTTCTTCGGGCGGCTGACCGGGTCGAGGTCCGGGCTGCGCGACTCGACCACCAGCACGTCGCCGTTCGGCAGCGTGTAGACCGAGCGCGGGTGCTCAAGGCCGGTGGCCATCGCCGTGACTTTCAGGCCGTCCGGCACTGTCGGCGCCTCCCCGTCCTTCCAGCCGACCACCTGGGCCAGGTGCATCGGCGGGAGCAGATACTGCTGCGGCTCCGGCAGGACGGGGTTGGGGCCGACCTGCGTCTTGACGTCGAAGTCGTCGGGGGCGGCGGCACCGGTCAAGGCGGCGACCGCAACGCCCGCAAACGCGAGCCGCCGCGTCAGCTTGAAGGGTCCGGCTGTCATTGGCGTACTCCTGAGTATGGCATCACCACGCCTGGCCGACGGCCTGCGCTGGAGGCGAGCCAGGCAGTTGCCAGCATGAGCAGGACGGTAACGAATGAGAGTGCAAGGCCGGTCGGCATCACCGAGGTCCAGGCGTCGCGGCTGTGCACCAAGTTGTTGAGGAACGCGATCACGAGGACCAGCAGGCTGCCGAGCATAAGGGTCCAGGCGGGCCGCTGCGCGCGATCGCGGCGATGGGTCAGCCAACTCACGATGCCCGCGATGGCGGCCACCACGCCGCCGGCCATCCCCGCAGCCAGCAGCCAGGCGGAGAAATCCGTCCACATGACGTTGGTTGTCTGCACGTAGGCGAGATCCGTGAGCAGCCCGCACGTGAAGCAGGCAATGGGGAAGGAGGCGAGTATGCGCAGGATCGACTGTCCGCCGCGCCTTGCCGTGGGCTCGGTTGTGTCGCTGTTCATCAACTCTTCCTACTGCCGGAGGGCCGTCCGCGGGCGATGCCTCACCTCGTAGCATACGAAATCGCGGCATGGGGGTTGCCTCAACTTCCTGTATGGCCTCCCGTGCTTCTGCTGGACATGAACTCCGATCCTCTAGAGACCCGTTCGGGATACACCCGCAGCAGCTGCATGAAACGAAGGTGCTGGTCGAGCCGATCTGGACAAAGGGCAGCTTTCGGGCGGGCGCTAGCCGCTGTGCAATGACCACAATGGGCGCTGAGCTGCCCTCGGTACCGGTTCGCGAATGACCGCTTTCGGGATCAAGTATTCGGGCGCGGTATGATGGACTGGGGGTCGATAGCTCGCATTGGCATGTAGCGTGAGCACGTCGCTCTGATTGCGTGAGCATGGCGCTTCGCCCATTGTCACCGAATCCGAGCAGGAAACGGCTCCGTTTGCGAGCACGGCCCTGGATGATTGCAAGCGGCTACACCTAGCGTCTTTCAGCCCCGTCCTGACGGACGTCGTGATGCGGCAGCGGCGCAAACACATGGTCAACCTGAAACATCGGCCCTTCGGATCACCCCTGGCTCCGGGACAAACAGCATGCACAGCGCGCCAAAGAACGGCCCTGCTGCCAGGACCAGGAAAGCACCCAGAAACGAGCCGGTCTGCTGGAAGACGGCGCCGACCGCCAGCGGCACGATGACGCTGCCCAGTTGCCAAAACCCGGCCGTCAGCCCGGTCATTGAGCCAGCGCGCTCCGGGCCGGACACCTCCGCCACCAGCACGGCAAGCAACGGGCTATATACGAACGCGCCCAGCCCAAGCAGAGGCGCGGCAAGCTGGAATGAGAGTCGGTCCTGCAAGGTGCCGAACACCACCAGCATGACCGTGAACAGCGCGAAGCACCCCACGACCAGCCACTTGGGCCGGTTGCCCAGCCGGTCCGACAGCCAGCCGAACGCCGGCTTGCCGGCGATGGCGGCTGCACCCACGATGGAGACGACAAAGCCGGCCTCCACCGGCGAGAGGCCGTGTCCCCGAATCATCAATGCATTGGCCCAGAAGGCAAAGCCCCAGGTGCCCCAGAACCCGCCGAACCCGGCGAGCGTCAGCAGGATCATCGACGGGTTGCGGAGCAGCGGAAGCAGGCTTGGCCCGACGGTTGCGGCCGGCGCCACCGCTGCCTCCGCCGCATTCGCCGGCGGGCGGTCGCGCAGCATGAGGCAGGCCACCACACCGACGCCGAGCGTGACGGCGCCCAGCACCTGGTACACCCCGCGCCAGCCGAACGCGGCGGCCAGCGTCGGCACAAGTGCATTCGTCGTGGCCAAGCCGAGCGAGGAGGCGATCAGGAACAGACCCATCGCCTTGCCCCGGCTGCCGCGGTCGAACCAGGCCACGATCAGCTTGATGCAGGCCGCATAGTCCGCCCCGGCGCACAGTCCCATCAGCGCCTGGATGATGAGGCCCATGGCGACCGAGGTCGTGAAGCCGAACAGGAACGTGCATAGGCCCAGCGCAAGCATGGAGGCTGAAAGGGTCGCACGCCCGCCGATCCGGTCGCTGGCGAAACCGCCCGCCACGTTGCATATGACATACCCGGCATAGAACGCGGTCACGAACACACCCAATGCCGCCACCGGCAGTCCGAGGGACCCGCCGACGGACACGGCGACGTTCGCCCAGGTCAGCCGGTCCACGAAGCTGATGAGGAACGTCAGCCAGCAGACGAACAGGATAACCCAGCGGTACCTTGGCGCAGGTGCCACGATGCCGCGGGCGTATGCAGTTGCTGACATGGTCGGTTCTTCCCTTCGCGTCCTCCGCTTCGTTTAACCGGCGGGGCTGCTCGTTTGGCGTCCAAGCAAGGCTTGCGGCGCAGCTACATGTCGGTGCCGAGGTACGCGCCTTGCCGGGCCAGCGTGGCCTGCAACGCCGGCACATCGACCTGCCTCGTCGTGCCGTTGCCGGACACCGCCATAGCGGCGGCCACCCCCGCGGCCTCCCCCATGACGAAGCACGCCCCCGACACACGGGCGGCGGACTGGCCGCCGTGCGTCATGGAGGCGCAGCGTCCGGCGACCAGCAGGTTGTCGAGGCCCAGTGGCAGCAGCATCCGGTAGGGCAGGTGGTTGAAGCCGCGGCTGCCGGGAATATTTTGCCAACGGAATATTACGTCGCCGGCCACATGGTCCTCGACCGGCCAGCCGTTTACCCCAATGGTGTCGTCAAAGCTGGCGCAGCCCAGCACGTCGTCTTCGGTCAGCACGTAGTCGCCCAGCACGCGGCGCGTCTCGCGGATACCGATCTGCGGCGGGATGTCCACGATGTACGAGTTGGCGAAGCCAGGGATGGCCTGCTTCAGCAGCGCAAAGGCATCGCCGATCTGACGCCGGCCCTCGATCTCGCCGTAGCTGAGCTGGTCCGCATCCGTGCCATCTACGGCTGATCCGTCGGGGTTGGCGACCTGGGTCAGGTTCACCCGCCACTCGATGTCATGATTCTGCGGGCGGATGATGGGCGTCTTGCGCGGGAAGTTGCGTCCCGACCGCTGCTCGGCTGCTGCCATCAGCGCTGGAAAGCTGTCCCAGCCGCGGTTGCGCGCCAGCTCCGGCGCCACGTCGTTGATGCGGAACATGGTGGAGGGATACATCAACGCGCCGCTATCGGTACCGACCTCGACCAGGGCGCCCGCCCAGGTGGCCAGGTCCCCATCGCCGGACCCGTCGATGAAGACGCGCGCCTCCACGGCGCTGCGCCCGGACTTGGTCTCGATCAGGAGCGCCGCGACGCGGGATGGGCCGTCCATCACCACGCCGGCCGCGAGGGCATGGAACAGTATCTTGACCCCGGCCTGCAGCAGCAGCGCGTCGGCGGCGATCTTGTAGGCTGCGGTGTCGTAGGCCTGGGCGTTGATCTTGCCGAACACCGTGTGCGGCATCTTCAGGCCGCCCAGCGCGTCGATGCGCGCCAGCAGATCGTCCGCGACGCCATGCACGACCTGGTCGATCCTGCCGAACCGGTTGGCGAACAGCCCGCAGAAGTTGGTGACCCCGGCCGCGGTGCCCATGCCACCCAGGAAGCCGTAGCGTTCTAGCAGGAGCACGGACGCCCCAGCCCGGGCCGCCGCTGTGGCGGCTGCGATGCCGGCGGGGCCGCCGCCGAGCACGCACACGTCGAACGTGCCGAACACAGGCACCTCGCGGCTTGGCTCATGCAGGCTTCTAGCAGCCATGGCGTCTTCCCTCCCTCTCGTTGCTGGCAGCTATAAGCCTTCCATATCCCATATAGAATGCGCTTAATTGCACAAGGAGCTTACGCATTCCGCGAAAGGTCGTGCCGTGGACACGTTGCAGAACCTTTGTGCGTTCCTGGCAGTCGCCGCGACCGGCAGCTTCTCTGCCGCTGCTAGGCAGTCCCGGGTTGCAACCTCTGTCATTGCCAAGCGGATCGACCAGTTGGAGGCGGTGACGGGCACGCGCCTGTTTCAGCGCACCACGCGGTCGGTGTCGCTGAACGAGGCCGGGCAAAACTGGATCGGACGTGTCCGCACCATGGTCGCCGACATGGACGACGGGCGTGGTTCAAAATCTGCGCTTTTCGGGTGACACAGGCGTGCGGAGACCGCGGCCCGTGAGGGCCGGATTGCGACTGGCAGGGTGGGTCCTATGCGGG
>JAABUW010010683.1_pt1 | contig 10155 bp, 17 predicted proteins | sample 5560081 | NCBI WGS metagenome assembly JAABUW01 (sample SAMN10711882, study PRJNA513363) | rock metagenome | isolation source: Antarctica rocks | place: Antarctica: Victoria Land, Knobhead sud | reverse complement strand
AGATGCCAAGAGTGTTATTTCATTTTCCACAAGGTGTAAGTACTGATGTAAAGACTCAGCTCACGGTGAGTCCTCTTTCTGGTCAGTGCAATATGTTGCTGCTGCATGAGACTAAGGAGGCAGGTCATCATATCTACAGTGCAGACATCAACACACTATTGGCCTGCGGTGTTGACGCCTGGTTGCGCTGGTCATCACATTTTCTTGCCCGTGTCTTCGCCAGTTACAGGGCACATGACTGCTGGTCTGCTATATCATTGCTGCAGCACGCTGGGCGCATGTCATAGCAGCTGTCTTCAGGGTGCAGCTTGTCATGTGACATGTATATGCCATGAATGCGCTGCTATCTGCATCACCCCCTGTGCTACGTGTTGTGTACAGGCAATGGGAGTGCTGGTGTCAGGCCCAGGGCCGTTCAAGCCTGCCCTTTTGCCACCAATGCCGCCAGGGCCTAGTGTGATCAATCTGGATGTCACAACTCTCTGCGCTCTTGTATCAGAAGTCAGTCATGCAGATCCAAAGGGCCCTGAGTTGCAAGCTTGGGCTCAGAGAGTCACTCACTGGCGGGTAGGCACCTACATAACCTCTCGCATGAAGTGGAATTGAGTGGCACTGCTCTTCTCACAACACTCCTTAATGCTGGCGATCACATAGTCAAGGCCAGCTCGTCGTAGATCTATTGCCTGCATTCAAAGTCAAGAAGCGTGCGTATGCACACGTCAGCACTATTGTGCAGTTGCTGCATGACATGAGTGCCTCCTGTCGAGGTGAGCTTTGGTTTCGTCATGTCCAGGTTGGCTGTGTTGGTGCACCTGCAGAAGACATGTCTCATAATTGCATCTTACGGGCACTCTTGAGGCTCACAATGCTGGCATGATTTGTGCATGCAGGAAAGCTTGGCAGCAGAAAGTCAGGAGCCAATGTTGACCTTGTTGCAGCCATATATAGATGGGAAAGAACTGATTGCAGCTGAGGCTGCTATGTTGCAGTTTCAGAAGCTCTTAGACCAGTTTGGGGGTCACAACGAAAGATGTCGTTCGCAGGCTTTGCAAAAGAAATTACGAGTCTTCAGTTGTGATCCATCAGAGGCAGGAAAGACGTCAAGTGATGTGTCAGCAGTAGGGAACAGCACTCAGCAAGCTCACACACATGATGTTGACAGCTTTGAGTTTCTGGGGAACAGAGTTGCCCACTTGCAAGCAATTTCAGCTGCTCAGAGGATTGTGTTTGCCTTGGGGGATGACCAGCATGCTGTGACATTGACTGCAAACGGGCGGGCTTCTGACTTTGCAGCACGTCAGGGTGTCAGAGTAGAAGTGTTTGTTCACAGGGCTGCCTGGCTAACAGGTCTATGACCACAGCTGCATATGTTTGTACATTTGTTGAAATGTTGTTTACACCTTGAAGCTCTTCAGCCTGACCTGACAACGCTCATCAGCAGCGTATTTGCAGTACTCGTGTATGCCCATAGACCCATTAGACCTATGGGCAGTACGACATACGGTATTTGGAGTGTCTCTGCATATGCATGCATGCGCAGGACAGGCCTGCATGCTCTGAATCCTTGAGGCAAAAAGACGTTTTATACTCATGTTTTGAATACCATTTAGCATCAGCCAAGAGCCCAGTATCTCCCCAACGCAGCATCAAGCCCCTGAAAGTGGCCGGGTGGCATAGAACTTGACTGTTGACCAGAAATCTCGTTCGTCTGTAAAGTTGGAGTAGGGCCAAGGATGGGTGCAACCGTGCGCAGATCGGCGAACGCGAAGGCCTCGTCCTGGCGCGACGTTATGAACATGGTCTTTTTGGCCTCACAGCCGGCTCTGTGCTAACAGGCCGCCTCTGACACTAAGCCAAAACCAAGTGGTTCGAGTCAAGCGGCCCTGCGCGATAAACCGCACGACATGACCAGAGTGTTTGCATCCTCTGAGTAGTATTGTTTTGCCTGGATGGGTGGCACCAAGAACAAAGAGGAGAAAAAGAAGAAGGCTCATGTGTACTCGTACGTACTTACAAGCTTTGTTCCAACTGTCTCCCTTGAGCAAGCTGTTTAATTATTACGTATGTGCTGGTGCAATTGCTGTACAACTGTTGTTACACTACAAGGTCATGTCTCATAGAAGCTTCCATCTCTTGCAAACTCTGTTTTTCTTGACTCTGCAGGTCTGGTGCAAGTGGGGGAGCCAATAAGGGGCCTGCAGTGATTGACAAGCGCAACCAGGTGCTTGACTGTCCACACTGTGACCGCACCTTTCAGCAAATACAGAGGTTCCGGGAGCACATCGCCAAGAAGCATCCAGAAGAGCAGCTTGAAGAAGCAAGTCATGTTCCGTCTTCTGCTGAGACACAGGTGGAGCCATTGCATGAGCCTTGAGTTGTGTAAAGTATATTTGGTGTCTGTCAACATGCAGACTTTGCTGAGCTACTTTGTGTTGTACCAGAATCTTGGTTTTGGTGTATTGTTGTTCCAGTGTCTGCTCTGCAGTGCAGATACCATTGTCATTGTAGGCATCATGTTATCTGGGTTGCTCATGCTGAGACTTCTGGACTGAATCTGGCTGCAGACCAAGAGTACAATGCAGCCTGGCAGCAAGGGGGGCTACTACACAGAGAAGTCCCCCAAAATGCTGCTGTTGGAGTGGTGCCAGCAGCAAAAAAGGCCAAAGCCAAGATACAAAGTACTGGCTGCTGCTGCTAACACCATGAGGTGCAAGGTAAGCTTCATAAGAGACGTGTGCACAAAAGTAGTGTGCATTGCTGCTGTTCAACTCTGCTACTCACACGCGTTGCACTTCAGCTAGAAGCTGTCAGGCCTGGCTTTGATGGATTCAGTGGCTCAGAGAGTTGCTGCCGTCTGCACATGAAGCCAGACTGGTTCCTTTTGTGCCAATCTTACAAGGAACAGTGCCTACCTTTTTGTGCCAATCTTACAAGGAATAGTGCCCATGTCAGCTGAGTGGCATGTTTGGCTGCACATCCGTTATCAAGTATCATGCAATGAAGCAGGTAGTGCTACCAGATGACAAGAATGCTGACAAGGACATTGTGGTGTTCCTGGATGAAGCACAAGCAGCAGGCACCTCTGAGGAGGCTCAAGAGAGAGGTGCTGTTGCTGCCTTGGCCAAAGTTGCAGGCAATCGCAACATGCAGAGGGTCCTTCCCCAGCCCTTTCAAGCTGCATGGACCTGGTGTGTGCAGCAGGTCAGCAAGCCATATGTCCAGCTGTTGCTGTCACCACCTTGATTTCCTGTTGATGACTTACGCTGTGACAATGCATCTTTCTGTGTTCTCTGCTGGCTAAGGCCTGCAGACAGAGCTTGTTGTCAAAGGCGTGATGCTGTCTGTGATGGCAGTCTGTGCTCGAATGTATGTTCTGCAGTGCTGAAACAAGGTACATGGCGTCTGTACATGACCTAATCAGGCTGAGTAGCAGACTTGCTTGGCACAGTCTGTTTTTGGTGGTGTGCAGGAGGAAGATGCACAGGCGCGCCAAGCAAGGGCAGCAGCTGCAGCAGAAAGCCACAAGGAGCGTGATGCTGGCCGCCGCAAGGCTCTGGCCCGCAAGGTGCCCGTGACTGCCATCATGAGTCAACAGCAGCGCTGCCGAGTAGAGCAGGTGCTTGCCCAGCTGAGGGACGCTCAGCAAGTATCCTCCAATGGCAACTCAGCAGGCGAGTGCTTTTATAATCTTCCATTACCTTGAATATACGATAGGTCCCACACAACAGCAGCATTGTGCCACGAGCAAACATCACAAATGTTTGCTTGCATTGTGTTCTGACGCACTGTCTCCCTGTGATGCTCAATCTGAGAAGTGTATAGTTGATATGTTTGTACATCACCAGAGGCTGAGTGGCTGTTCATTGCTGTGATGTCTGCTCTTGACAAAAGCTATGAGCTTGAGGTGCAGGGGAGCATGAGGTGATCACCTGCGAGCTGCAAGGGCTGGGCTTCACTGAGCAAGATGCAGAAAGTGCCATCAACAGCGTATCTCACCCCAATCTAGCTGTCTGCCTGGACTGGCTGTGCTTGCACATTCCTGAAGAGGAACTACCGCTTGCTTTTGCGCCTGGTAAGCTTCTGTACATGCTGTTCATTTGTCAATGTAAGCTCTTCTATCCTTGCCTCATTTAGATGAGCACAAGCTTGAAGTTGCCTTTCGTCCATGCTTGCTAGCGCGCTAATGACTGTTCCTGCATGCATTTGTCAGCTATCTCGTATGGGCTGGAAGCTCACTATGTTGAGGTCAAACAAATGTGTACTGATGCATGCACATTCACCTGACCTTGCCGGCAGCAGTGCCCTGCTGACCATGCCAAACTGTTGTGAAGGTGCTGCTGGCAAGCCTGTGAGCGTGCTGTTTGCTGGCAAATCAGCGGAGGCTTTGCAGGATCCTGCAGTGGCGCAGTTGTCCAGGTGGGGCTACCCTGTGCCATCATGTGTGGAGGCTCTGCAGCGCCTCAAGGGCAGCCCTGACGCAGCACACCAAGATCTCTTTGCACGACTCTCAGGTCAGAGCTCTTTACAGCAGCAAACCCTTAGGCATGTCATACAGTGCCTTTGGAACATCAGAGTTCATTCACTTGTCATGACCTTGCTGTAGCTGTTATGTGTCATGGTTTGGCGATGAGTTGGCATCATGGACATGCAGGCATTGAGCGGACGGACAGTATGGACACAGCCCTTTTGGAAGGACAGGGCAGTGCAAATGCTGAGTGGCAGAATGATGTGGAGGGACTGATTGCTGTGTTCGAAGCTATGGTGTCAACCCCTGGGACATCTACCATGCTGTTCAAAACTGCAGGGCCACAAGTAGGCCAAGCTAACTTGCATCACCAACTTGCCAGCCCTGTCAATGTCCTTCCGGGCTACCAGTACTGGTACAGTGCTGGAGAAATTGCATGCCGTACCAAAACCTACTTACATGCCAAGGTCCAGCATCAGGCTGGCGCCAGTGTCTCTGCTGTTGCTTGCAAGCTGTTTTGGCACACTCAGGCCAGCCAGTAGCATTGCCACACACATGTTGCCCAAGCTCATGCTACTGCCTGTTTCTTTGGCTTTGTGGCAACCAATGCAAGTGGTTGCCACAAACTTGCATTGTTCGACATAGATAACCGCTCAAGCCCCATGTGCATGTGTAGGAGGGATCAATCGTGGAGCTGCAGGCTTGGCAACCGTTCAGCTATCCTGATGACATCCCCAGAATTGGTATCAGGTCAGTTCAGCTGTTGGCCTGCATAGCTATTGCACATGGTGGCTTGGCAACGACTACTTCTTGACACCCTGCATGCAGCAAATGACTGCACAAGCATGCTGAACCAGTTGTGCACACATGTTACATGCCTGTACATTCGCTGTATAATGTTTTATGTGTATGTCAAGCTGATCTCTAAAGCATGGATGTATATGGTAATTAGAGCTTCCTGTTATGCACACAGGTGCTCCCAGCTGAGTACTCGGCAGCTCCTCTTCCTCACCCAGCAGCTTGCTGGTGTAGCCAAGCAAGAAGCTGGACAGAGCATGTTACACATCATTGTAGCTGCCCTAGCTGACATGCTAGAAGCCCTCCCTGTTGAGCCTCCCTACCCCACCATTGCACCCCCTCCTGGAGCTAGACAGGCTACATCTGACTCAGCCAAACAAATACCAGCTATTGCACCAGCAGTCAGTCATGCCGGTGATGCTAGCCAGCACAGGCAACGGGGCGGCAACAGGCGTCTTCCAAATGTCAGGGAACAGCAATTGGAGAGCAGGCAGCTGCAGCAGCAGCAGGAAGCACTTTTGGTTCAGCCAGCGCATGCATCTATGCGGCAGGCCCGTCAGAAGCTTCCTGCCTTCAGCAAGCGCAAAGACTTGCTCACCAAGCTCAGTCAGCATTCTGTCATTGTGATCAGCGGAGCCACAGGTATGACCTGCTCTGATAGTCATAGATCGTGAATGGTCAAATTGGGTTGTGGTGCAGAACTTTGTTCAGTCAGATGCTGTATGAGAGGCATCAGAGTGTCTACAGCTTGTGGCATTTCTGTCTGTGTGCCCTCGAGTAAAACAGTATTGAGTGTGGACAATGCACAAGGTTTGCCAATTCAATGCCATCTCAGCTCATGCTGGTCAACCACCACAACTACACCCTCATCCGTGGTTTGTACCAACTGCTGCAGTACATGACATACATGCCTGTTTTTAGCTATCAACTGCAAGTCAAAGCTAGCTGACAGCACATCCTAAGCTGCCCATGTTGCTTGGATCACTTATGCAGTAATCACATTGTCGCTGAACTGTGTCACTGGATGCTCAGGTTGTGGCAAAAGCACTCAGGTGCCCCAGTACATCTTGGAAGATGCCATTGCTGCTGGCAACGGAGCAGCGTGTAACATAATCTGCACACAGCCACGCCGCATTTCAGCTGTTGGTGTATCCACCAGGGTGGCACAAGTGAGCTGAATTGGCTGCATGCCAACTTTTGAGCCCATGTTTCCCAGGAGCACCCTGTCTCACTAAGTCACAGACTGCACTGGCCAAGCATATGCTTGGTATACAGCACAGCACATGGTACAGGGCATTGCTTATGCATATGCATGCAACATCTTGGACTGCATGTGCTTTGTCTCTGTGCATCGCAGTGTCAGCAGATGCATGCATGAAATGGGCAGCCGAATCAGATTGCCACCACATGTTTGCTATGCACTGTTTAGGAAAGAGGCGAGGGTGTTGGGAGTGTGGTGGGGTACTCAGTACGTCTGGAGTCACGCACATCCCAGCGTACACGATTGCTGTTCTGCACAACAGGTTAGCTTTTTACAAATATGCCCTTTATCTGCTTTCCTGTTTGTATGATACTGCTCTGATACTGATTTGTATAATATTGATTCTGTGTCAAACGGCTAAATGTGCCTGTTCGCTGCCTATTGTTGCCAGGAATTTCAGTGATATGTTGCAGTATGAGCAGGTGACATGGCACAGCGTGAGCATGTGACAAGACAAAGGATGTGCATGACATTAGGATGACATCCAGTATGACTGCAGGAATACTGCTGCGACGCTTTCTGGGTGATCCTGGTCTAGAGGGTGTCAGCCATGTTGTGATTGATGAGGTGCATGAGCGCAGTGTGGACACAGATCTATCCCTGCTGCTGCTGCGAGACCTGCTGAACCAGGGCAGCCCAATCAAAGTCATTCTCATGTCAGCTACAGCTAATGCAGAGCTCTTTGCCAGCTATTTTAGTAATCAGGTTATCATCTGCCATCTGTCTAAGGCTTTGCGCTCATAGTCATTCTGATGGGCAATCTTGCCTCCACAAACAACCTCCTGAGAATATGAGCTTGACGTGCTGGCCACTGTGTTTTGCACAGACTATCATGCGCATTCATGTTTTGCTGCCTGTGTACTGCCCAGCCTGGTCTTTATATCACATAGCTCTGCTTTCATGAATTGCTCAACTGCAGCACAGATGCTCAGTTGGTATACTCGCTGTGGCATAGCATCACCTGGGGCATTGCAGCGCTGCGTGGTAGTGTGCAGGGCAAGCAGAAGGCTGCAATGCTGAGCATTCCTGGGCTGACCCACCCTGTCAGGGATCTGTACCTGGAGGATGTGCTGGAGCGCACCAACTTCATCATTGGCCGAGGCTCCAAGTCAGTGTTGCTGCAGTCTGTTCATTGTTCTGTTCATGATCATGTCCTGTCAGCTTGAAGCATAGTTGAACAATCATTATTATCTTGCTTGCAACAGCTGCCAGTCACTTTTGTCTGCTGTCGCAGAAGTCTTGAGTGGCCAAGTTGGGATTACACAGAGGAACGTATCTTGCTGTGCTGCATGTCAAGCTGTGACTAGACTTAGGATGCTCTTGCTAGTGCCTATCCATATGCTCTGCAGATGGGCCCGCAAAGGGACAAGCAGCACAGGCAAGGAAGCCAGTGTGGGTGTGGCAAGCAGCTGGGAGGAGACAAGCAGTGCATACAGCCCAAGCACGCTGAAGAGTCTGGAGCTGATTGATGAAAACCAGGTCAACTATGACCTGCTGGAAGCCCTGGTTGTGCACATTGTGGACACCGAGTCTGCGCAGGGCCCAGGAGCTTTTCTCCGGGTATGCTGTCTTGTGCTTCCTTCCTTGCTGTACTCTGCTATGAATGCATAATGTCATATCCACCATCAGTGACATTATCAGTGTTTGAAGCATACTGACTGACACCACCAGCTTTGTAGCCCTGTCTGCTGTTTGCAAACACCTCCTGTGCGCAGCAGTCCACACCCGATGCAAGTACATTGCAGGACTGGGCAGATGCACTTGACATGGCATCTGCAAGTCAGGAGGGCAAGGCCATACTCATCTTCATGCCCGGTGCACCTGAGATTGCCCGCCTGGTGCGCCTCCTGGAGTCCTCCTCCCGCCTCAGGCAGGCTGGCCAGGGGCGCTGCAAGGTTCTGCCCCTACACGGAGCCCTCCCCTCTCATGCTCAGGTATCACTGCCTGCCAGCGTGTTCTTCAGTGAAGACAAATGCCAAAAAGGCATTGTGCAATCAACGTGGAGCTGCAATGATTCGAGCATAGACCTAGCCACAAGGCTTCACATTTGTACAGCTGTGACAGTGTTTTGTTATCCTTATGTCCTCTTCTGTATTCTTGCATTCTTTTCCCTCTTGCTGCTACATGGTGTCTTTGTGCACGGAAGCTGAGATCACGACGTCGCAGACATCAGACTATGCGATATGTGTTTGGCTTGTATCTACCCAATCTAGAACACAAGTCAGTGAAGCATGATGGAGTGACTGAGTACGTATGCAGGTGCGCGTGTTTGAGCGTCTGCCAGCAGGCATGCGCAAAATTGTGGTGGCCACCAATGTAGCAGAGACCTCCATTACCATTGATGACGTGGGTTTTGTCATTGACTCTGGGCGGGTCAAGGAGATGAGGTCAGTACTGCTCCCCTTGCATTTCTATAGTACAAAACTGGTTTGGTATAGTGTGCTGTAGAGCAGCAACAGCGCCATCCCAGATACTTGCTTCACTGCTGTTGCTGTATGTGCCAAAAACATTTCCATTTGGTTTGACAGGTGCATTTCCTGAATGCATGCAAGCTTCCCCCAGGTTTGGCCAACTATAGCAGCAGAGTGACTCACACATGGTGTGCGCCTTGCAGCTATGATTCTGAGAGGGGGATTAGCAGATTGGCAGAGGGGTGGGTGTCCCTGGCTGCAGCGCAGCAGCGGCGCGGGCGCGCTGGCCGGGTGCAACCTGGTGTCTGCTTCAAACTCTTCAGCCACAGGCAGGCAGCCCAAATGCAGGTGGGACCCCCTCAAATGACTTCTTGCACACTCAACAAAAGTTCACTCACAGTACATCTGTCGGTTTGCCGCGTGTTGACAGTGTATGGAACATGCTACGCAGCAGGTGACATGGTAGAGAGCAATCGTGCGTGTTCTAGCAGCATCATGCGTCTTGTGTTTTTCCAAAGCTGTTTCAACATGAGTACAGATGCCTCAGCACTTTGACTGCCAGGCACACATCTATACTCCAGTCAAACTGTCCTGCCCCATATCAGCTTGTAGAAGCATCTGTGCTCAGCAAACACCGCAACTGTTGTGCTGAATGCTACAGGACCAACAGCCTCCAGAGGTGTGCAGAACACCTCTGCAGCAGTTGTGTCTCACAGTCAAGACCAGGTTTGGCGATGACCACAAGCTACTGGATGTTCTGAGTCAAATGCTGACTCCCCCTCCCCCCTCTGCAATCATGTCATCAGTGGACTCCTTGTCCAGCCTGGGAGCCTTGGACGAGGAAGAGGCCTTGACTGCTCTTGGCCGCCTGCTCAGCCAGATTCCCATGGACCCCAGACTAGCCAAAACATGCATCTTTGCCTGTATGCTCAGGTCACCTCTTGCTCATACTTCCAGACATCAATTCTGCTGTTGAGTGCTTCTGTACACAGACAGGCCTCTTGCCTGCCCACAATCCAGCAGCCTCTCAAACGAACAGCTTATGGTCAACACAGGCACAAAGGTTTCAAACGCTGATCTGGCACATACCACAAGCACTAAAGCTGGAAAACAGCCTGTAAAGACTGCTGGCATTGCAATTATGTGGTTTACGATTGCTCTTTACACATTCGTGCTTTATACGAAACTCAAACAGTGATACTCTGGCCTGGGTGCAGATG
>JAABUW010010682.1_pt1 | contig 10155 bp, 12 predicted proteins | sample 5560081 | NCBI WGS metagenome assembly JAABUW01 (sample SAMN10711882, study PRJNA513363) | rock metagenome | isolation source: Antarctica rocks | place: Antarctica: Victoria Land, Knobhead sud | reverse complement strand
CTGCCGCTGTGCGGAATGCTACCCTCTACTGAAAAAAAACCCGCAGCTAATGGAAGAGGAGGAGTCATACGAGCCTCCCATCTCCGAAAGTGGCGACGAGGCTGGTGGACAAAGTGTAGGGACGGGAAGCCTGCTTGACAGGGGAGAGGCAGCGCTGAGTAACGTGGATCGTGTGAGAGCTATCGGTGAGTGACCTTTCACCATCATCATCCCTACACCAGACTACGAGATGATTCTGATTGTTGCCTATAGAGGGTGTAATGGTCTACAACCATCTCAAAGACAAAGTCAAAAGCTTTCTGCAGCCATTTGCAGAGAGCGGTCAAGCTGTAGGCGCAGAGGATATTAAAGCGTACTTTGAGAAGCTGAGGGGCGATGAACAAGGAATCACAGCAGCATCCGTCTCAGGCGCTGGGAGTAACGGAGACGGCGGTGGTGATAATCGAAGAGAGCAGAGTGGTAAGTCAACCTCTCCGTCCGGTTTCTTGGTCAAGATGTGCTCATAGCGTCGTTATAGGCTACTAGATCTTCAAATGGTGACTGGAGTCTTACCTAGGTCAAGTGACCGCCCTACATAACAGCATTGGCAGGGTAGAAATTAGACCACCTCACCGCTGCTTCCATATCATCCACTCACCCTGTATACTTACCATGTCACCTCCTCTCAAATGCAGCTGCTGCACTGGAACGCTTTTATAACCCAGTCTAGTCGCCCATGTACAATAGTGGGCTTTCCAAGCCCGTCAAAGCAACCACTGCCATGAAACCCAAGCCAATCACAGCATTCATCACCAGCGGATTCAAACTCGAAGCCAACCAATTCTAATGTTGACAAGCTGAAAGACTCACGGTCGCTATCTCTTATTACCCGATAATCAATCAGACAAGCATACAGCCCGCCGGAATGTCCGCACAGCACTCTCGACAATTCCCAAAGCTGTTCGATTCCACCATAGCTCCAGCCCCTTAAGCAACACTTTTCCGAGCTCCCACCTCATCAACTCCCCGCGGCTCAAGTACTCCAGTCCAACAGCGGCCAGAATGCGCGCCTGCGAGCCCAAAAATGACAAAGACTTGGCCTCAGTAAGCTCTTCAATTGCCGACAAGCTGGCTGCTGCTCCACTAATCAACCCGGAAGCCAGCTCCACAAGTTCCAAATCGGCGCAAGGCTTGAGTGTTGAAGTTCGATTGCTAGACGCTGCTGTATATCTAGTTAGGAGTGACTTATAGCAATAATGCGTTGTGGGACCTGAATACCTTCCAATATATCCGCCCCCTACTCCGATTCTCTTCTTTTTATTTGCGTTCGTTGGCAAAGTTTGTAACAACTTGTTCCGTCCTTTATTAGCTTGGTAATATCTTCTTATGCATCTCTACTATTTCATGTGTCTTCATTTGTCGCCTTCGTGTACTAGCTATCGTTTCACTGCAGCATTGGACGTCCTTATCTAGCCTACGGTGCTAGAAGTGAAAGCTGGGAGTTGAAGGAGAAGGGACTCAAATGAGAATATGGGGAGGAAAAGGACGTGCTGAACGATGTTTGCAAGATTGATCTCAAGATTGACGTCCCAGGAGTGTACACTTGCTTGTCCCTGTGTCAGTGGAGAATACAAAAGGAAAATACTTGCGAAGTACAGGCTATAAGGTACTTAGTAGTTTTCTGAGCCGAGGTATGCATACAATTACAACATGATCATGGGCAGGCAATCATATATGGGAATGCTACGGCCAAGTACCAAACACAGCAGGGCAATCTCAGCTTTCCACCCACCTACCCCAGCACGTCAAGCTACAGTAACGTTCTCACCAAAACTCCCGCCAATTACTTGGATTTCGAGATGTCCTTTGATACCTTCATCGCGTCAGTCAAACTCCCACATAGCTCCGAAGTGAACAACGTCAACGGCTTACCGAGATCATCCCAAATGCCAGACTGCCCCTTGCGGATGCACATTGCATTAATCGCCACCGCCGCGTCCCAGAATTTATACCACACGCTTGTATCTTCCTGATTGGGAGCACGCGTGCTGACGAGCATGGTACAAAGACCATCTGTAGATATAGTCAGGATCAGTAGTGCTATAATCATAAAAATTGGAGGAGTCATAATTACCATCCGATGTCCATTTTCTCGGCAATACAGTGTCAGGATCTGTGCCAACTCGACCAAATGTTTGAGTCGTGGAGGAAGTCCGCATGCGGTCCGCAAGACCCTCGCAGGCAGTCAGAATTCGATTGTCGCTGGGGATGCTGCCGTAGCAGCGTAGTTCGGGTCGGAAACGAGAGACTGTCACTGAGAGACCGCCGTCGCCTGTATTTCCTCATCGTCAATAACATCGCTTGTCATTCCGATTTATGCAGATTGGCGCCTTACCAAAATCCCACACCGCGCCTCCAGTCGACGATTTACCATGCACACATCCATCAATCACCACAGATGATGCTAGTGCCAGATCCGCTAGCCTCGCTTTTGCGATCGACCGTCCCGGCCGTAGAAGGGGCTCGATGGCGCAGGTACCGTCCGCTTATGTTATTTCAGCACTTGGTTTGGCTATTTAGAATATTCCATGGGTACTCACAGCTCAGATACCTTTTCGGCAGTCCAATATCGTATCGCCTGTCCGCATCACGGGAGCCGAATGTCAGTACTGGACCTGGGGCACGTGGTATTGCTGCCCAAGCTGACAGACAGCTTTCGGGGTTCAAATTGCGATCCCATTTTCCGCCGTCGCAGGTGTACTTTACAACCGTGTCTTGATCGGGTATTCCACCGGATGAAGTGGCATTCAATTCACTGGTGATGATCGCCGTCGCCGGCGATGCTAATGAGAGCGATCCATTGCTGTTCACCAACCGAGTGAGTGGACCGCTCAATGACGCTGGGACCGCCTGAGCTATAGGTTGTGGAAACGACACCACTGCTGCTGAGGCCAGAGAGATTACTGATTGGATGGTTAAGAGAAAGAACATCTTCGGCGAAGGGAGGATGAGATGACAATGGAGTAGTGAATGGGTCCGAATCTCAGGCCCATATTTATACCTTCGCGCGCACGGCGATTGGATTCCAACTCCCGGATGAATATGAGTTCTTTACGGTTCCAGTGGGATTGATCTTCGGGATTTGGCGTTCATGTGATCGAAATGGCCTCCAAAGTGCGGTTAAGCGGCCCAGGTCGCATATGTGGGGTATGGGGGTATGGGGTAACAGGTAAATCCACTGGAGGGTAGGGATACTCCCCGAGTAGTCACGGTTGTTCTGTAACATCGTACAGTCAGTCGAACATATGCAACCAGTGGTCAGCTCTTGGAGTAAGCGATCCGTAATTAGCAGAGTCTAATGACCATTTGAGGGATGAACTTCCACGTGTTTTCTCCTATAGTAATTGCGGCATATAGCCGCAAGTCACTTCTTAACCAGTAAGGCTCGGCTTACCATATAACAATGAATCTTCAGATGCCGTCGAGAACCTGCTGTCCCATCCTTGGTGAGCTTATTCTGAGCCGTGATTATACATCCGGCCGCATCCTGTGGTCGGCTTTCAAACCACGTGGCAAGTCCCTGTCGTTGTTTTGGTTTCCCAAAGCGTTGTTGGCTATTTCCCGCGATGGAAGATATTCGGTACTCGTTGGGGGAAGTGCGGCGTGTCTGAGCAGTACTGGCAATAACACTCGGATCGAATAAATGATCGTCCTAGTCAATCCTTCTGAAAATATTTCCTGCTTTGCCAGGGCCATGATGGCTGGGAGTGAAGACCCCGAAGGCTCCACTTGGCATCGCTGCCACGGTACCTGTTCAATCTTCTCGATTCCAACACTAACATGCGTATCTAGTTTTGCAGCTTCCTATTCCGCAAATAGAATATCTGCCACGCCAACGGACGAGGAGCGTCTCGAGGCAACTCTCGCCATTGAGTCCTCATGAATGACACTTGACTAAACGGCAGTACTTGTAACTTAGAGCGACTCAAAGCATCTTTCTCGCCCGAAGTACCGATGAATATTAAGGCTCTGCAATATGTGAGCTGCGTCTTGATTATCTAGAACAGGATTCTGTTATCAAAGTCCTAGCCCAAGAAGCTGCTCTGCTCTACACACAATCGCAGTAAGTATTGAAAACCATGTTGTCAGAACAGATTCAAGCCTTCAGGGGCAGTATAGTGTACTTCAACAACGAAAGAAAAGGTACCAAGAGAAGTAGCAACTTTACACGGCGGCCATCAGCACATGCAATTGCCGGTGTTTCATCAGCCATCAGCAAATGATGGAAGAGATTGCTTAAGCGAGCCATTCTTCAAAATGTAGTATCAAGCGACAAGCGACTCAGAGTGAGCGTCGAGAGCGTTAGTAATAGGACGGGAGGTACTAAATTCTCTCCTCCCTCTTGGTGCGATATCCTATCCCAAATTTAGCAGTGCAGCGGTGGCCTAATAGTAGTAACTCTGGTAAGCTTCTTGTCTTGGTGGGAGGAAAAGCCTCTTTCTTTCTAAGATAAAACGTTCATGAAGGAAAGCGTCTACTTCTAAAGGGCTCGGAGAGGTGTCTCGTGTGAATGTATTTTCAATCAAAGGTACGAGATGAAAGATTGCCTCAGTACCTCAGACGTGCTAATTGGCCAGCAAGCTGGTCGCTAAGCCCCTTCGGGTTAGCGAGGCTGACTACGCAGCGTAGAGGCAGCACGTCTAAGCGTAAATATCTGTAATTTTACCAGATATCATGTTTTTAGCTGACGCACCCGCAAAATTTTTGGCTTATTAATAAAATTCATTAATATTTAACTTTATGACTATTCTACGTAGAATTATACTATTAAAAAACTAGCTATGTTAATACCTAATTATACTCTTACTTCTTCTGATTCTAATGAGCCTACTTTCAGCCTAATTTGACTGCGATAACCCGTCCGTAACGCTGTCGCCGTTCATTGACTTCTAAATTCCTAAAAATCCTAGGTGCTGGCCAGCGATAATGATAATACCCTTACTCCATTTTCTAGCGGTTAGTAGGTCGGATAGGGTATCTAAGGTACCGGAGCATGTGTATCTAACATATAGTGTACTTAATGTGGGTAAACTAAGTACTGTGGCTGTTTTAGTGGAAGCGGTTGCGGAGCGATAGGGCGCGATAGGGCTTAATTAGCCTGTATACTTATAATTAGCTTATTTTACGATTAATTAGGGTTTATAATATATATACTGTGCCCCGTACGTACCCCGTAGTAAATAATACCGATGTTATTAATGTACTGTTGATAAATAAGGAGTTTATAAGCAAATCAATAAAAGTTTGCGCTTAGACGTGTTACCGCCCGGCTGCGGAGTTAGCATCGCTAACCCGAAGGGGCTTAGCGACCGGCTTGCCGGCCAATAAGAACACGTCTGAGGTACTGAGGCAAATGAAAGAGGTGATTGGATGATTGCTGACTAAGTGCTGGAAGAGACGCTAAGAGTAAGCGGACTTGGAAATTAATTCGGACACTAGGACTAATTGAGCATCCGCCAAGTGTCCGAATTATCTTGAAACCCGCCTGGAATAACCCAGAGTACCTTAGGTATTTTACAATCTTACAGAATCGTAGAGGAGTCTTGGACAGCTATATATCTTATCGGAGTTCTTGCCCGTCTGTAGAAGAGACGATCATCTGATTCTTTGGGCTGATCTATGCTCGGATGTGTTGATATTTAATATCTATATTCGGCGGCGCTGGAAACGCTACTCCAGGAAGTCACCGATTGCAGGTATGAACACTACCAACCCGCCGTCATCTGCTGCAACGGCAAGAGCCTTAGAAGCGACACAAAGTCTGAAAGGAAGTGTGCAAGCAGCTTTCGGTGGTATAAACCCTTTCTCCTTTACTCCCTTTATCTCTGTTCGGCCTCGCTTCACGAAAGAGCAAAACAGGCATCAATCTATCTACAGACGATGCCATCAATTGACCCCTTCATTGAATTCACTTATCTCTCCCCGCCTGTCTACAGCAACTCTACAGCAAGTAGCTATTCTGATAGCCTTGATCTCCTTCCAGAATCACACGATGCTAAGAAATTGCCCCCAAACAATGGTTACACGAGCAAAGTCAAGGTTCTTGACCGCTACAAGGTTGTTGGGTTCATTAGTAGTGGCACGTATGGGCGGGTATACAAGGCCGTCGGCCATAACGGACAATCTGGCGAATTTGCGATAAAGAAGTGTGTCTACTCTGCTACCTAGTGTCATCATTAATTACGTTCGAACAGGTTCAAACCTGACAAGGAGGGCGAAACCCAGTACACTGGGATATCACAATCCGCATGCCGTGAGATGGCTTTATGTACTGAGCTTTCGCATCCAAACATCATCCACCTTGTCGAAATCATCCTGGAAGACAAATGCATCTTCATGGTCTTCGAATATGCAGAACACGATCTGTTACGGATTATCCAGCATCATAGCCAGCCCACTCGGCATCCGATTCCAGCATCTGCGATAAAGTCCATACTATTCCAGCTGCTCAATGGACTGCTCTACCTGCACACCAACTGGGTGCTCCACCGAGATTTGAAGCCTGCCAACATCATGGTGACGTCCAAAGGAGAAGTCAGGATCGGCGATCTCGGACTGGCTCGTCTATTTCACAAGCCGCTGACCTCACTGTTTAACGGCGACAAGGTTGTGGTCACGATATGGTACCGTGCCCCTGAGCTGCTCCTCTCAGCCAGACATTATACGCCTGCAATAGATCTTTGGGCAGTAGGCTGCATCTTCGCTGAACTCTTATATCTTCGTCCAATATTCAAAGGTGAGGAAGCCAAGTTGGACGGCAAGAAGACGGTGCCGTTCCAGAGGAACCAGATGCAGAAAATTGTAGAAATATTGGGTATGCCTACGAAGGAGAGATGGCCTGGCCTGATACATCACATGGATTACAAGGAACTAAATGGGCTCTCTTCCGCAGTTCGAGAAAGTGGTCAGGGCAGGACAGGACTGGAAGCTTGGTATTGGAACACACTGAAGAGCACTGGCTACCAAGACTCTCCTCCCTCTGCGAATCCCGGCCCGCAAGGTCTCAATTTACTGTCAAAACTTCTTGTGTATGACCCAGCACAACGGCTCACGGCAGAGCAAGCTCTTCAGCACCCGTACTTCACGGCGAACGGTGACCGAGTGTCAGCCAATTGCTTTGAGGGAATGACTACCCAGTATCCGCATCGCCGCGTCAGTCAAGACGACAACGATATTAGGACGAGCAGCTTGCCAGGGACGAAGAGGGGTGGTCTACCAGATGATAGCAGACCCACCAAGCGATTAAAGATTGAGCCGCATGGCGGAGGCCCTACCGCGTTATGAGGAGTGGCCAGTTAGTGAGGAACACTACCCTTGGATCGCAATGGCATGGAGTGGCAAACACAAAGAAGAAAAGATTACGGACCATAAAACCCGTTGGCCACATCCGCTATGAGAATGGGCATAATGTAGATTTAGTGACATGGCGTCCTTGTGCCAGTGGCCGTTGAGATGTCCTCGGTAGTCTTTTCCCAAGGCGCAAACCTGACCTGAGGTGTGGCGCAACCGCTCCGCAGGGCTGGAGAGCGCAGGGGTTCTCCACGTTTCGTGTAGCATCAATCACCATATTTTGTTTGTCTTGCTGTCCTTCTCTGCCGTTACCTTGGTAGAGCACATTCGTTCATTTGAGAATCATTGCCTTGTTTGAGATAGATAGCGGCCGCCGACGCTGTCCCGTGGTCCTGGAGAGGTCACGCCATCCATCGTCTTTCCTTAGTCCCACCCAAACGATCCTCGAGCGATTGCGCACTTCCATGCTTGACCCGCATGGATGTCCAAAGACAACAATCTGCTGGCTTCCTTAGGCACCCATGAGACCAATTACCCATCCAGTACCCCCACGCCTACCATCAACACGCCCTCCTCAAGCCCCCATTCCAGGCCCTCATCACGGCGAGCCTCGCCCTTTCGTCCATCGCAGCTAAAAGCAAGAGTATCTCCGCCGCCTAATCTTCGACAGCCTAGCGTCACTTTCAAATCACATGTGGATCGCGCCTGGGTGGAAGGAGCGGCTGACGAGTCGGACTACGATTTTGACGAAGAGGAAGGCGAGATGGGGGATGCCCGGCCGCCCTTGCATCGCCCTACAGATGGTCGGTCAGGCGTGCCTCTGTTAAAGGATGAGCGAGGACGAGCCTCATATGATGTTTCGAACGGAAGTGCAAGACCAGCCTTCGCCACTAGAAGATCCACGTTTCGGAGCCGCAGTCCAGACATGGAGGGATCCTCGGCGGTGAGGAAGAAATATACATATGCAGCGTTCTTCTTGCTGCTGAGCTTGATTACTTTCGTCATTCAGACCGAGACGGCGAATTATATACAGAAGGATCTGGGGTGGAACAAGGCTTTTGCCATGCTGTGAGCATTCCCAAGCTATGGTTGAAAGGGGCTGGGCCAATGCTGATCTTTGCCAGATGGTTTACACACGGATCATGGTCGTTATTATGGCCTACACAGCTACTCATACTTCGATTGTCTAGATGGAGAACACCATGGAAAGCCTTCTGGCGGCGGCATGTCTACATCATCCGCACCACAGCACAGATGGTCCAGTCTCAAGATGTCCACCTCACAGCGCGGGAGTCGCACAAGTCGCCAGTGGCCTACATACTTAAAACAACAGCTTTTGTCACATGTGCATTGACTGTCGCTGGTGGCTCGTGGTACGTGGCGGTAGACTTGACCTCGACAAGTGACCTCACAGCTATCTACAACTGTTCCGCGTTCTTCGCCTATGCTTTCAGCATCCCCTTGCTAGGAGATAAGCTGCGCTTTGACAAGGTGTTCTCCGTCATCGTGGCCACGGCTGGGGTGTTCATCGTGGTTTATGGCGACAAGGCGGTGAGGAATCATGGAGGAAAATCTGGCGGTGCAGCGGGCGGAGGGGACGAGGGGGAAGAGACATCGAACAGATTACTCGGAAATATCGTTATTGGCATTGGCAGCGTCCTGTACGGTCTCTACGAAGTGCTGTACAAAAAGCTTGCTTGCCCGCCCGAAGGAACCAGTCCCGGCCGCGGCATGATCTTCGCCATGACTTTCGGGAGTCTGATTGGTTCCTTCACGCTACTTGTCTTGTGGATATTCATCCCGATATTCCACTATACTGGTATTGAAACCTGGGAAACGCCGAATGCAGAGCAAGCTTACATGCTGCTTATATCGACGCTTGCGAACGCCACTTTCTCCGGATCCTTTCTGGTGCTCATTTCTTTAACGTCGCCCGTCCTCTCCTCGGTCGCTGCGCTGCTTACAATCTTTCTCATCGTGATCGTGGATTGGTTGTACAAAAACGAGAAACTGTCCCCTGCTGCTGTTCTTGGGGGAATCTTGATAGTTGCGGCGTTCATACTGCTGAGCTGGAGTACGTATAGGGAGATGGATGAGGATAGACGGAAACGGTACGTTGGGTCTTCAAGTCCGCAGACAATTGACGATATATACTAATTGGAAAACAGAATGGAAGAAGATCCAATAGATACCAGCGACGATGAGTAATCTCGACGTTGCGTTGCACCCTTGGATAATGTATATTTTTAGCATGGCGACGGCGTTGGATACTGGGCTAGATTTCTGAGAGAGAGTCAGAAGCCCCCAACTATAATAATTTAACTAGTACCAGTCACTGGACAGTAGAGGTGCTTATGCTGCGATGCCGATAGGCCTCGGTGTAAACCACGCCTACCATAACTGAACCCCCTTCCCGCCATAGCAAGCGTATCAAGCCAAGAAAATGCTGCCTAATGCGCCATGCAGCAACTCCCTAGCCATCCAAACACTCATTACCCATAATCCTCGCCACAGCCGTTCCGCACCTCCCATCCCATCTCACACCCCCGATTCCGACTCTTATCCGTACCATCTCACATGCCCCTCCCCACACCCCTCCTCCACCCACAGCCCCAACCCCTTCAACGAAAACAATTGAACTTCCCCAACGAAAAACGCCACGGCGCGCGTCTAGCACCGTGCTTATCGACGACCACGCCCCCGCCGACATGCTTGCCGCCGAAGCCTTTGCTGTAGAAGAAGGGCATGATGGATGGATGGTAGTTGGTACGCAGGTGGTGGTGGTGGTGGTGATGGTGGGGTCTGGGATGGGGTAGGTAGTCGTAG
>JAABUW010010680.1_pt1 | contig 10156 bp, 14 predicted proteins | sample 5560081 | NCBI WGS metagenome assembly JAABUW01 (sample SAMN10711882, study PRJNA513363) | rock metagenome | isolation source: Antarctica rocks | place: Antarctica: Victoria Land, Knobhead sud | reverse complement strand
ACCCAGGTCAGCAAGAAGGGGGTCTTCAAAGGAGGCTTCCACGACGTCAGCAGGTGTGTGCTGTGCAGCGTATCTTGTCAAGATACTCACCTTATAGACTGGGTGGCCGTTTCTGCTGCTTCATGCCTCCTCCTGTCGTAGGTTGCCTTCATAGGGAGCCTCTGATAGTTTTCTTGATTTCGAGAATGCCGATTTGCCTTCATTCATTCATTAAATATGTGTCTTCCCAAAGATCAGGTATGTGCAGTCCTGAATAGATCCCTGTATGAAGCCCTGTTCTGGCAGTCAGTGTACCATCAATCATGTGTGTTGATGTGTTTCTGCAGCTGCATGGACATCGCTCGTAACCCAACCGTGCAAAAGCCTGTTTGATCTCTTGTTACGAGAGCAGCTTTGCGCCAGCACTCAGCTAGCCATGGACAGCAATGCACATGCAAGCGTGCAGTACTATTTGGACCTTGTAGGGTTTGCCCACATGACTTGCTGCTGCGTCAGCTGAGCACTGAGTGCCGAGCACTGCGTGCTCAACACAGGTCAAGGCTGGACTTGATGAAGGCCATCAAAGACCTGCAAGAGCAGGTGGACAAGGCAAATGGTGGCGCAGAGAAACGCGAGGCCCAGGCCATGCAAGTGGAGAATGACCTGAATGCCATCTTGACAGAAGTGCAGCGCCTGGAGCCCAAGCAGCACTACCTCAAGTAACCCACTCTGCTGTTGCACTGCATGCTCACATTGCCTAGGTCACGTAGTCCTGACAATCAGAACAGAACAAAATGGCCTTCAACAATCCATTATTGCCCATGTTGAGCAGGTTTCTGGATTTCGATTTAGTCCTGATTGGCCTATTGTACATGGCATACCCCGATGGTTGCCGGCATAGATTTACATTCCTGCCAAGGCTAAGGCCCTACCCCATGAGGGGGCATCGGCTCTTGTAGGTTTCTGGATATGCTGTATGCAATTTGTGGGTCCTGCAGGCATCTGATGTGACTTTGGTATATTTTGAGCACTCAGATATTAGCTTTCTGTTCTGACAGTCTTGGCCAGTGTGGGCTGAATGAGATGCTGTGTTGGGCAGCTTCTTTGCCAACACTGTGCTGTTGTACCCAAGCTGCCACAGTGGCCTCATCAGCGCAGGCCCTAGTTGTTATCAGATCCTGCTTTCTGCCGTAATCAAGGTGTATTTGTAAGTGTAACAGTTGTATGACATAGCTTGCAAGCAGGCGGCCAGCATCCCAAATCAGTTCACCCAGAGGGTTGAGCAACCACAGGCTTTGTCATTTCCAGCTCCACACAAGACATGCATAGCACAGCTACACTGTTTTTTATACCATGGACTTTGTCACTCCAGCCGTGTGGCTGCCCATGGCTGTCTGTTGCTTGCAGGGTTGGCAGAGCAGAGCTGGAAAGTGACCTGAAAAGCCTGACTCAGCAGGAGCGCAGCTTTGACAAGCAGCTGGAATGTTGCAGGAACCAAAATGGATCTAATTTGTGGCTGCTCATCATCACATCCACTACAACTCTGCAGCTGCTTACGGCTGTCTGTTGCTTGTAGAGAGGGCATAGCACAGCTAGAAAGCGACCTGGCAAGCCTGACTCAGCAGGAGAGCAGCTTGCGCAAGCAGCTGGAGCAGAAGGAGACGCGGCTGCAGACGGTTGAGGTCAACATACAGGAGCTGAAGCAGAACGTACAGGAGCATCAGGCCGAGCTGCATACCGAGCTGCACAACCACCTGTCTGCTGTGGAAAGGCAGGAACTTGCTGACCTTACTCCAAGGCTCAAGCAGCTGCAGGTTGGTTAGCTGCTATATAGTGCTGTGATTCCTGTCACCATCAACATCATCATCACATGTCTTGGGGTAAAAGCTACATCACAGCAGGGATTACATGAAATGCAAAATGGCCGCCTGGCAGCTGTCTTCTGCTTCACATAGCCCAGCCTGTGTCATCTTCATCATAGTCACAGAATGGCTACCAGTGCAGCTCAGTATCCCTGCAACAAGTGCACTGATCAGGTCTGCGATGCCCCGTGCTGATGCTGAAAGCCCACCAGCACATGTGGGTCAAAACATACTGCTCATTTATGAATCCCTGCAACTTGACCACCTGCAGTCCTGATCATGCAAAGCAGCACAGCAAAGCGGCTCTTCACTACATCTGCTTGAGGAGAGCTACATACATCAAGTTGTGTCTGTCATGTCGCATGTACCTCTGTCACGATCAACAGAGCAAGGTGGGACTGATGCATGCGCAGGAGGAGGTGGTGAGGCTGAGTGCACAGCGTATGGAGGAGGAGGCGCGAGTCACGGAGCTGGAGGATGTGCTGAACAGCAACCTGCTCAAGCGGCGCCAGGAACTTAATCAGCGCCTTGAGCAAGCTGATGTCGAGGCTGACAGGTGGGCTTGTCTCTGTATGTGTGTGGGTGTGTGCCTTTGTTTGTGACATGGTATGTGATCCATGCCTGTGCGTGAGTGTGTCTGTATGTTGCCAGATACACGTCTTGCTGCTTTTGTTTGCTACTGCTGTCGCTCCAGTCATGACTGCTCTGTTGCTCGCTGCAAATCATTAGTAAAAGAGGCAATCCAGTGGCAGTTGTCAAGACATCTGAATATGCACAGTCATGATGGCATTTTGCATGCAGCAGCTGTGTGAAAGAGAACTGCTTGCACTAAAGGCTGCACAGTGGCACCACCAGGAGTGCATTCAGGCAGGGCTTGAAGGTGGACAGGAGGTGCAGGCAGCCCAGTGCATCAGGCATCTGTCATTGGTATAGTCACTATTGCACAAACCATCTGCGCTGGCAACTGTTGCCATCTTCAACACGTGCCTTTACTGCAACAGCAATGTGATTCTGCAGACTACATAGAACCGAGTGATTATCATCAACACACCTCTGCAACACAGACCCTGCATGGGACATGTGGTGCATCCAGGTGAAGGCTAGAGGCAAGGAGACACAATGCACAGGCAGCCAAAGCCACTGCAGCTAACCAGTGAGGCTTGTGCATGTAGGCAAGGCTGAAATATGGGAGGAACAAGTCCAGGCAGCTGAGAACACAATGAAGTGCAGTGTGTGTGTTGCTGTGATCACCACGTATGGCTGACTGATATGTCATGTGTCTGCACAGAAAGGCTGGAGGCAATGAGGAAGGAAGCACAGGCTGCAGAGGTGGCAATCCAATGAAGTGTATGATGGTGTGATCACCACGTGTGGTTGACTGATATGGTATGTGGGTGCAGACAAAGGTCAGAGACAAGGAGGAAGGAAGTACAGGCAGGCAGCAGAGTGGAGAGTATAATGCTTCGATCACCACGTCTGGCTGGTTGATGCGGCTTTTTGTGTAGACAAAGGCTAGAGACAATGACAGAGCAAGCACAGGCTGCTGAGGCAGCCATCCAATGAAGCAGTGACATGTGGCTGACTGATATGTCATGTGTGTGTGTGTGTGCAGACAAAGGCTAGAGTCCAGGAGGAAGGAAGCGCAGGCTGCTGAGGCGGCCGTGAAGGAGCTGACTGAGAGGGAGCGCAGGCTGGAGGGGGAACTAGAAGAGGCCACCAAGCAAGTGCGAGACCTAAAGGAAGAGGCTGACAACCTCAAGGACACAGAGACTTCTGAGGCCCAGCATGTGCAGGTACAGATACCATGTCAACACCATGTTGCAGCTGTGCATTTCAAGCCTGGGATTGCATTTGACTCTGTTGAGTGCAAGGCTTGCTGCAGATGTGACCAAGATGCTCTGGAGTGCCCATGTCACAGTGTGTGTATGTGAAAGGGCAAAAAGTGTGCTGTGCCTGCTCGCAAGACTGCATTGTAGCTTGGGTTTTGCATCATGCAAAAAAGATAAAAGCAAAAAAGCTTAAAGCTACCAGAGTTTCTTCATTTGTACATTATGATGTTTTTTGAGCTAAAAACACAAAAAAATAGAAACCCCAAAATGTATGGTCTTATTTTATCGTTGCTTATCATAACAGTTGTATTTTTTTTCTTTTCAATGAGGGATACTCCGTATTTTCTTGGCAAAATACCCTGATGCCCCTGGTTTGCTGACAGGGGAGCTTCAGGAGCAGAGCGATGCTGCAGTGAGTATTAACTAAATCAGGCAACAGCTCACCAGACCCTTGTTCAGAGCTTGGTTGTGTATGCTTTTGCTTCTGTGACTGTAACTACCCATGCATGCAAGACAGCATCAAGCCTCTGAAGATGCTGGTAAGCTGTGAGCAGGCAAAAGTTGCCGTCACGCCGACGTCCAAATGTGCCATGGTGTCAAGCGCATCTGCCTGACTTTTACCACATTTTGTTTGCAGGATGAGCAGAAAGCTTTGGAGACGCTGATGAGCAAGCGCAGTGCATTGCAAGGCAAGCGCACGGAGCTGGAGCGCAAGATCAAGGACTTGGGCAGCCTGCCGTCTGAAGCATTTGAAAAGTACCGTGACCACACCCTCCAGGAGCTGCACAAGCTGCTGCAAAAGGCCAACACTCAGCTCAAGAAGTTCAGGTGTGGATGTTGCCTTGCCTAATGCCCACATGCATCATACCTTTGTCCACAGTACATCTCAGCATCAGTCCACATCCCAACTTGTCTAGTTAAAGCTTGTCTTGCAAACAAGCTGTGCATACCATCAGCTTTCTGACATACAGCTGAGTGACAGCCAGAAGCAGCTCAGCTGTTGCATAGCAGTACTGCTATGTCTGCTGACTATGGCTCACATGCGTCTGCACTGCATCTGCTGACTATATGCACCTTGCTGCAGTCATATAACACAAAGTTTGCACTAGTTGCATGACATCTTGTCCTTGCTCACTCAGTCAGCCCTAAAAAGGCAACCATATATGGTAACACAGTGCAGCTCAGCTATTGCAAAGGCCTATTTCTATTTCTGTTGACTGAGTACGTCTCTTGCAGCCATGTGGCAACAGAGTGCAGCTCAGCTGTTGCAGAGGACCATGACTGCATCTGCTGACCTTGTATATATGCTACAGCCATCTGGACCAGAACACCAACTTCCCAGTGCGGCTCAGCTGTCAAAGAGGACTGTTTATGCATCAGCTGACTGGACTTATGTCTTGCAGCCATGTGAACAAGAAGGCGCTGGACCAGTACACCAACTTCACAGAGCAGCGGGAGGAGCTGGCCAGGCGGCAGACTGAGAATGGGCGCGGCGAGGACAAGATCAAGCAGCTGATCCAGACCCTAGACATGCGTAAGGATGAAGCCATTGAGCGCACCTTCAAGGTAAACACTCTTCATGCCAACTCTCCATGATTGGGTGTAGCCTTGCCTCGGCAGTAATGGCTGGTAATGGGTCCAAATGGATAGACACAGGAGCAAAGCGTCAGGCATCATGAGTGATGCTTGGATTCGTTTTGGCCGTAATCAACTCTGCCTCAGCTTTGCAGGCTGCAGTGCATGTCTCTGTTGCATGGATGCATGTTGGTGTTGAGGTCCTGGTACACTGATGCTGTCTTGGTACTCAAGCAGACACTTTGAAGGTGGCTGCTGGTCCTGCATGCGATGCCCTTTCCACCGTCTTGCAGAAAGCTGCCTGAAGAGATGCAGCTCATGAATTCTTTGTGAGATGTAATCTTCAGGCAATGCCCACAGCAGGCTATCTTGCTCAAAGTGTCTTTGCTTCTTTCATATGAGTCCTGTGATTCATTTGCATTCACTTAAATTGTTGTTCTCCCAGCTGCACAAGAGATACCGTTTGGAAAATGCAGCGTTGCAGCTGTTTTTTGCCGCCTTTTATGACAGATCAAGCAGGGGCGTTTGTCAGGTGCACTAATTCTGCTGAATATGGTTGCAGCAAGTGGCCAAAAACTTCAGGGAGATTTTTGGGGAGCTGGCCCCCGGGGGGCGGGGGGAGCTGGTCATGCAGAAGCGCCTGCGCCCTGACCCTCAGGATGAGCTGGAGGCTGAAGAGGAGGAAGAGGCTGGCCCCAGCGACAGACCTGATGCCATGGAACGCTATGCTGGAGTCAAAGTCAAGGTAGCACTTGCTCAAGCTGTGACTCACCGACTGGGTCTGCATGGCCGCCTATAATAATAATAATAGTTTTAACGCTTTCCGGCTCATGATGAGCTAGGTACGTGCAGGGCAAGACTCACCAACTATGTCTCCATGGCCGCCTGCTGTACTTGAAATTTATAACATAAGACAAGGCCTTGCACATACAATGGCTGCTGCAATGACAGTACATTGACAGAATGACGCATTTCTGGGACATGGGCTGTATTCAAAAAAAATCAGGAGAGTTGTGCACAGCATCTATGGCAGCACTGTTTTGCCTTACATTGGTACCGTACACTACCTTTGTGCCGTACACTCAGCACAACATGACACATACACATGCATGCAGGTGTCATTTGGCAGTGGGGAGACAATGGCAATGAAGCAGCTGTCAGGAGGGCAGAAGACTCTGGTGGCTTTGGCACTCATCTTTGCTATTCAGAGATGTGACCCAGCGCCCTTTTACCTTTTTGATGAGATTGATGCTGCTTTGGACCCACAGGTCAGCATCACCTGAAGTTGTCTGTGCTTGTGGTGCTTCTTGCTGCAGTGCTTGATGAGACGGCTGCAGACCCAATTGTTGCAGTTCTCTGTACATACCACTGCAGTCTGTGCTGCATGGTCTTGGTCCTTTGCATTGCTTCAGCAGTGCACCTCCAGCATTGGTGTGTCATGCAGCATATCATCATCTTGCTGGTTGCAAATGTTGGCGTTTTCTCTTCAGAGTTTTATGTGGCTCAGCCAGATGTCATAATTGTCAAAAGTTGCCGTGCATGGGGCCTGAGTCTGAACAGATTATCGTTCCCACCAAGACTTTTGTGTACAAAATAGGGGGGTCCTCCAGGGTCGAATTGATGGCCCCTTGGTCATTCTGAGCCCCAAGGGCAACAAGCAGAAACTTTCACAATTTTTTGTCCACGAGGGTGCCTCTGTGTCTTGCAGTATCGGACAACAGTAGCCAAGATGCTAGCCAAGCAAGCCAATGACCCTCGCAACCCTGCTCAGTTCATCATCACCACCTTCCACCCTCAGATCATCCATGAAACTGACAAGGTTTACGGAGTGTCACATCAAAACCGAATATCAAGGTAAAACAATTTGCGCACTCCTTGCAGGTGATTGCAGGGCTTGGACTGTCAGTCGTGAGGCATAAGTCCTGTTGCTATTGCAGCAGCTTAACGGTATACACAGCTACTCACAGGCGACTTCATGATTTTGCAGGATTGATGTTGTGACCAAAGAGGATGCTCTGGACTTTCTGCAAAGTGAAGAGAACAGGCAGAAGACAAATGAATGAACCGCAACATCTGCCTAACCAAACGACTACAGAGTAAACATGCCTCTGCATGGTCTTGTTCTGTTTAAAGTTTCTACTGCAAAACACCAATAGATGTGTTACTCGAAATGTTTTGGTACAACATGCTTCAATTTAAGGACTTAAACTACAGTCTATGGCTGCTACTGGTTCATTCATCCTGGACTCATGCATTTCTGTGGTGCGTCTGCAATGGACACTGTGTCAGTTCTACAGCCTGATATAGGCTGTGAGCTGACTGCTTGGTCCAACTCACGAGCAACACACTTATTACGGGTGTGGACAGGAAAGGCTGAGCTCAATACTGTCTGTGTCTGAGTGGAGATATGACTAGGACTCCATTGCTGTGACCCTCTTCTTAGGCTTCTCCACAGGTATTCGCAGCTTCTGCTTGACTGCCTTCTCCTTTGCCTGGACCTTTTCCTTGACAGGCTCTGCCTGCTCAACTGCCATAGGTTGCACTTCAGCTTCTGCTTGAGCTTGTTGCTCTCTGTGCAATCGGGCAACAGGAGCCTCAATGAGGTCAATCCCTGTTTCAAGCTCTTTCTGGTCTGCTCGGTTCTGTTGCTTGGCAGCACGCTTCATGCGAGCTTCATGGAAACGATCCTGGCGAGCCACACGAACCTGCATTGATACAACAGAAAAGTTGCTGCAACATGTTCTTGTTGTGAAGCAATTCATAGAGTGGGCATGCAAGATGTATCTGTAGACAAGCACATATCAGAATACAAGCAAAGTACTTGAAACAGTGGTGGTGATATAAATCTTATAATAGAGATTAATGTGGCCATGTATCTTGTCAGAGCTTTGCATACCTCTTCCACCTTCTGCATAGCCTTCACAGACTTATGCACAAGCTCTCTGTTGTATTTCACAGGTTTGTTGCGCTGTCTTTCCATCTCAAACGTGGTGTCCTACAAACCACAGCTCAACACGTTGTGTTGTGGGTTTGCTCGTTGGTTGCAGGCTTCAAAATGAGCAAGGCATGCAGCTTTAATCATGCGGGAAGCAGACTCCAGGATTTTCAACATACCTCAGCCAGTTCCTTGCCAGCAAGCTTTCTGTATGCCTTTGTCCACTTGACCTTTCTAGGATTTCGCTTCATCTTAAAGTTCTTGTGGCATTTGCTGCGGCAGAAATTAAATACCTGCAGTAAGGTTGCACATCTTGTCAGTATGTTGCCTTAGGCTGCAGTACAGGAGTTGCTGCTGCAGCTTTTGAATGCGTACGGAAGCATCATTGCGGACGAAGCTGATTCCATGCCCAGGGTATATTGTGCTAGAGCAGAACCAGCACTTCTCCAAACGCATGTCTGCCTAAAGAGTAGCAGTCCACTTGAGCTTGTCTTGACACGTCCTTGATCGGAGAACACGCGGCTGCACAGCTCGCGGAGCAGCCTGTACGCGGTGATGCAGATGGCTAATACTGCTGAAGCAACACAAGCGCGCACGGGGGAGCACTGCAAGCGTACCGTCGACTTTGCTTGTTCAGGCGGCCAGGTGAGTCATGTGCCTGTTCAAGCATGCCACACGGGACGTCAACTGCAATTGGAACTGCGAGTTCCCGTCGACGCGACGGGATGCTCTCGAGACCCGCAACACCGACGATGCGCTCCTAGTCACTTTTGAGACAAATCTGTTGGGAGTCGTTTGAAACGAGCGTTGTGAGTAGTGTGGGCAGCAGGTTGACGACCATGACTTTCGACGGCCTGGTTCCGGAGGACTTTGAGGAATTCAGATCAGTGAAGTTTTGGGACGGCTTTTTCCAAAAACGTAATCGAAAGGCCTTCGAGTGGTATGGAGAGTGGAAGCAGCTGCAGCCTTTGGTGTGGGGTGCGTGTGCCAGACCTAACAAGCAAATTGTGATGCTGGGCTGCGGCAACTCCGATCTTTCGGCTCAGATGTGAGCATCACATGCCACATAGTCGTCCAACTCCTGAGTTTGCATGGAGTTTGTGCTAAAGGTGTCTGCTTGCCCTACCTCTCAGTTCTAATGCCTCATCGTAGGTACGACGCTGGCTGCCGCTCTATTACCAATATCGACTTCAGCAAGATTTGCATCAAGGAGATGATGGTGAAAAACCTACGACAAAGGCCACAGATGAAGTGGTTTGTAATGGACATGACACAGATGACAGTAGGTTACATGCTGTCGACGACACTGCTTTCGGCTTGCAAATGGAGAGAAGTACACAATGCAGTGCTGCTATGATGCATTCAAACATGCATTCAGATGGTAGACTCACAACTCATGCATAATGCATTGTGCATTGGCCAGCTATCGTTTACAAAAATGCAAGCACACCTTTGCCTTAACAGTTGTAAGCTGGCATGCCAGCATGCTTATTGGTTGCAGTTCAAGGACAAAAGCTTCCACATTGCATTTGACAAAGGTGCTCTTGATGCCCTGATGGGAGAGGATACAGACGCTGCTAGAGTAGCCGGAGGCAAGCTCCTATCAGAAGTCCAGAGGGTGCTTGACAGCTGTGATGGCCAGTACCTGTGTGTCACTTTAGGCCAGACTCATGTCTTGAGTGAGCGTGCTATCTGCCACCAGCTATCTGCCATCGAGCCTCCAAGACTGCACTGTTGCTGTCTTGGTGGCTGTCTCAGTTGCTGTCTCAATTGCACAGTGCTCAATCATGCAGAAATGCAGCACATTTGTTGACTGCACCAACTCTTTCATTGGCCATTTGCTATTCTCGACATGCGCACCGCTCATTCACTGCAATATATTTCTCTGTTCTAGGCTGACTTTCCTGCTTACCCATGACACATTGCAGCAAAAGGTACAGTCATACAGAGTGCTACTGTGTCTATGCAGGCAAGCT
>JAABUW010010679.1_pt1 | contig 10157 bp, 15 predicted proteins | sample 5560081 | NCBI WGS metagenome assembly JAABUW01 (sample SAMN10711882, study PRJNA513363) | rock metagenome | isolation source: Antarctica rocks | place: Antarctica: Victoria Land, Knobhead sud | reverse complement strand
GCTGACCAGAGCCGCAATGGGTGGGATGTCTTCATGTGGGCCTGCCTGGGGGGTCACGCAGCAGTGGTGACCAAGCTGGTGGGGCTGGGCAGCAACATTGGGGTGAAGGACAGGGAGGACAGGCTGGGCCTGCACTGGGCTGCTGAGAAGGGTCACGCTGACGCTGTTGGGGTGCTGGTCAGGGATATGCTGCAGGCCAACCTGGACATCCAAGCCACGGTGAGACTGTCATGCTGCAATGGAAAAAAAGGATACTAAAACAACAGGGAAAGGCAAGAAAAGAAAAGGAAAGGCAACAAAAGAAAAGGAAAGGCAAGATAAGACAACTGGGGTCCTGGTCAGGGACACCCAGGCCACGGTGAAACTGTCGTGCTGCAGTGGAAAGATAAGGGAGAGACAAAACAGAATGTAAAGAAAAGGACAGAAACGACACGACCATATCTTTTGGCATTTATTGAGAAACGCCTAAGGGTGAGAACCCTGCATGTAGGGATACCACGTAACACCCAACCACATGCAGTAGTGGCCCGCTTTATTAGGCAGACACATGACCACGCTGCACCACATAGCACTGACAGTTTGTTTCTGGCAGACTACCCAGGGCCTGTCACGCTGCAGGTAGAAACTCAGTTCGTTATGCGTGAGAACAGTAGTGCAGCATACCCAGCAGCCGCTCACATGAGCAAGAAGACCGCACCGCATCTTGCATTGCACCTGCTACTGTCTTACTCATCTGTTTTGCAACACTCTTAACCACACAGCGCCCTTGTGACTACAGGACTCTAAGGGCTTCACAGCACTGCAGCTGGCAGCCAAGAACCGCCACATGGAGACGGTGGCCAAGCTGCTGGACAGTGCCGGGACCAAGGAGGAGAAGGGGTACACAGCCCTCCACCTGGCAGTGCAAGCTGGCAACTCTGACCTTGTGCGCCAGCTGCTGCCCCTGCCTGCTTGTGACCCCTCAGCCAAGGATGTTGATGGGCTCACTGCCCTTCATTGGGCTGCCTCCAAAGGCAAGCTGCACTGGCTGCCACCCTCTCCTGTTGCTCCCTCTACACCAAAAATCTAAAATATGACATGAATAACGATGGAATGCGTTTGTGTTACGAACCTCATTACCATAACCAGTACTCTTACTCTCATGTCCTCTACATACTGTAGTGTTTGCCTATCTGCTGTACTCTTGTGGCCTCTACATACTGTAAGTTTTACCCATCTGCTCTACTCTCGTGTCTTCTATACATTGTCGTGTTTTCTGTACAAAGCAGCAGGCTTTGCTGGTAAGCATGATGTTGCTGCCCACGCTGAGTTGCAGAGGCTCAAGGTCAGTGCAAACATGAGGCAAGCTTGGAAATGGTTTCCTGGCTCTTGTTTTGCTGCTGTGTTTGATCCTGTGCTGACAACCATTGCTTATCTGCACTGTACATGGTTTGGTAGTATGCAGCAAATCTGTTCAGACCTGGTCTGCTTTGTCTGTTGCCTCAGAGTATGTACCTCCAAGGACTGAGCTTGCTCCTGACTGAAGTAGTGCTCTTGATCATTGAGATGGCTGGCATAATTCTTGCAGGGCAGCTTGGGATGCTGGCAGCCTTGCTGAAGAGAGGGTGTCAGGTGAACGCTCCCACCAATGATGGCTGGACAGCCTTGCATGAGGCAGCTGCCAATGGCCATGCTCTCATTGTGGACAAGCTTCTGGCCTCAGCAGCTCAGGTCAGCCATCCTTTGTGCCTTCCACTCCATGGACTGCCACTTGTCAATGCCATGCTTGCCTTCCTTCAACTTTACCTGCTGTGTGCATCCATACATTTGCTTGACTGTGTGCATCCACACATTTGCTTGACTTAGACCTGCTGTGAGGAATGATGCTCTTCCGTGTCGTAATCTTGAGTTTGAAATTCAACTAGCGGTGCCAATACGGATATGTACTAATTTGTGAAATCCAATCCTGTGTTTCCTGCATCACATGCCATTCTTGGTCATGTGGGTGCTGGTCAGGCAGGATCTTTGAGAGAGAGGCAGGGCACCAGCTCGCCACTGTCCTCAAACAAGAGAATGGCCTCAGACACACGTCCTCAAGCCCACTGACCTATGGTTCATGGTATTATTCTTTGCGATGAAAACAAACCCCTTTGTGAAATGTGACACTTTTACCAATCTTGGTGACATGCAGGTGGACCTGAAAACCTCCAATGGCTCGACTGCTCTGCACAACGCCGCCAACTGCGGCCACTCAGCAGTCGTGAAGCAGCTGCTACAAGCTGGGGCAGGGGTGGGTCAGTGCGCTCTCACTGGGGCCAATGCCCTCTTCAATGCTGCCACAGCCGGTCACACAGAGTGTGTGGAGGTGCTGTTGGAGGCCGGAAGCATCGTGGATGCTGTCACCACTTCTGGATCTACGGCGCTACACAGCGCTGCCAGCAATGGCCACGCTGAGGTTGTGCAGCGTCTCATAGCTGCTGGTGCTGATGTGGATGTACAGGTATGTGATGTGGCTCTTGATACCAACACCTTGCTACTGCTGCTACCGCTGCTGCTGTGTATTTGTTCTCTTGACTCATTGCATGTCCATACTAGTCATGTATGGCCAGCATCATGGTGCCACACACCCGCTTGTCTTGCGCTTGGCATGAGCCAATTTGCGCTGAGAACTGAATGCCCCTGAATGCGCCTGCACATTGTACACAATGTGAGCAAAAGCATGTCATCTGTAATGCATTGAGACATCAAGTTAATATGCACTTTCGTGCTCAGTCACCCATCCCCCTGACCCTCTCCTCCCCCCCCCCCTTGAAGCGCCTCCATGTTAAAAAGTCAAGTGCAGGCTTTAGGATTCATGCATGCCCTTGCCTCAGAACTCCATTTCAGTTCTGACTCTCGGGCTTTTGCCGTGCCCTTGCCACATGGTGCTGTAACCCACAAGAGCATATCAGTCATGAGAGCAGGGTCACACAAACTTATCAAGACCCTGAATTTTGACTGCCTTTGCACAAAAATCGTGCTGTGTCCTGGTATCTCAGGGTTGAATACGTCTCAAGCTTATTGGGTGAGGTGAATTTGTCCTGTTACAAGCGCTTTTGCAGACCAGTGCTTGTCCCCTGCAGGCTCAGAATGGGTCCACAGCGCTGCACAATGCTGCTGCCAATGGGCATGCCAAGGCTGTGGAGGCTCTTGTAGCTGCCCCCTCCTGCGACTGTGATGTACAGAACTCCAATGGCAACACTGCCTTGCACCTTGCTGCCTCCAAAGGTAATAAGCAATGTATTCTTACTGTAACCTGACCATATGCTGCTTATCAGCAACCAGCTGTACTTTCCATGAATTCTTTTTCAGCATGTCAGATTCACATCACCTGCTGCCTTTGCTTGTTGATGTGATGCCACTTGTGTCCTGAAAGCATTACTGCAAGTCAGATTTTCCAGTGGCGCAGACAATCATGGCTGAGTCACTCTGTTGGATGAGGCAGCAAAAGCCATGTCTTGGTTTGCCTGGTTGTTGCTTGAGCATTGCCTGCACTCATGAATAGCTTTTGCAGTGTTGCCCCGCCTGCAGGGTGCCTGACAGCAGACTGCCCAAAATGCTGGTAGTAGGCCACAACTGTCGCAGTAAACCAAATACTGATTTGATCAATGTTGTCCAGCCTGATGTTCAAAAGATTTACAACACAGAACAAGCCTATCTGGAGGGAGCTGACTTGCATCGCACGCACCTGATGCCTGTTTGGCTAAGGCCGCGTCGTGATTATTTCCACTGACATTATCACATGCTTGCTGGCAGGGTGATGCAATGTGGGTTTGTCTTGCATTCAACTTGGATGAATGTTGTGGCAGGTCACAATGATGCTGTTGAGGCGCTCCTGGTGGCGTCAGCAGACCCCAACATTCGCAACTCCAAGTCTTGGACGGCAGTCCAGTCAGCCTCTGCCAACGGCCACTTTGAGGCGGTCTTGCGTCTGGTGCAGCATGGAGCCTCCTGGCGCAACAAAGCTGACTGTGATGTCATCAAGACCCTCTGTCGCAAGTCCACCTTCAAGTAAGCATCCTTGCCTTTTACCCATTCCTGGGGTAGCGCCAGTCTACTTGCCTTCAACCCCTTTTCATTGCCCATGACCAGCTGCCGTGCCACTGCATCTTGCTTTGTCTGTTGCCAAACTCCTGCTTCCTGTCTGTACACTCACATCAGAGACCCCAGCACAGCTGTTGCTTCATCTCAGCACAGCGAGAAGATGCCTCAACAACAGCTAACGCTGCAGGCCTTCAATCTGCATCTCGCTTGACTTACACCAGTAGTCATAAGCTCTGCCAAAGTTCCCAATGCTGCACCACTCTTTCACAATTCAAGAGTGGTGTTTGCCACAATGTGGTTTTCCCTTTCTGCTGGTTAAAGCTCTTGACATGTGCAGGCCTAGCTACATTGAGGGCAGGCTGAGGTTGGCAGAGAATAGGGAGAGGCAGAGGGGCAAGGGGGCGGCCCCTGCAGCTGGTGCCCTCACAGATGGGCCCCCAACAGCTGAGGAGCGTGCTGCTGCTGAGAAGGCAGCTGAGGCCAACATGGCTCGCCTTCTGCAAGAAGAAGATGCTGCCAAGGTCAGTATGTCAAACAGTATGTCACACCTGTGCTTGTGACAATTGCCTCAAGCCAATTGTCATCATTGGCTTGAGGCAGCTCAAGCCAATGATGACAGAGCACCACCAGTATCATCCTCAGTTGCCATCTGCATTTTAGTCGGGAAGGTCAATGCTTTCTTGGTGCATATCTTATGGTACTATGTAAATTGGCGTTGCTGTAACCATAGTGACATATGTTGGCACTCACAGCCCCTTCAATCATTTCATCAGTACAGTCATCAGAACAGTCAGGTATGTACACAGTCCAGAGTAGCCCCCTGCATTGGATCCTGATTTGATAGTCAGCATGCCAGCAATGACGTGATCTGACTCACAGCTGTCAGTAGCAAACCACCCTAAAGCAGCTTCTTGCAGCAACCACCACCTCACACATATGTTCCCTCTCCAGGAGATGCAGGAGCGCAAGAAGATCAAGAAGAAGGAGCGCAAGAAGAAGAAGAAGCCGGAGAGTGAGGCAGACCCTGACCCCGAGCTTGATGCTGTGAGGGCTGACACGTCTGAGGCTGAGGCTGGCGAGCCTGGTGAGTCCAGCGATGAAGCAGCTGCACAAGCAGCCAGCCCACAAGGCAGTGCAGAGCATGTGGGCCCACAAGAGGCAACAGATGCTGCTGCTGCTGCTGGGCCTGCTGCCGCTGCAGCTGCTGCTGACGGTGAGTGGCCAATGTGCTATGTGTCATTGCTCCATGGCACGGCTGTGCAGTCACTGTCAGCAGACTCGAATGTTGTTTGAGCATGTAGACAACTGCTCAAAGTTGCTTAGATTGGCTCAAAGAACAAAGCTTAGGTGCTCAGTCTGGTCTGTGTGCACACTGCATACTGCTCTGTTCTGGTAAGTATAGTATAGTACTGGAGCCAGGTGAGCGGAGTGATAGCATCAACTATGTACGTCATGTAAAAGCAGCTGCTGAGTCATTGGTGATGCAGGGACGCCAGCAGCAAAGGCTGCTCCCAAGAGGAGGCGTGGTGGCAAGCACCGCAACAAAGGCTTGCTTGCAGCAGAGGCTGCTGCGGATGACAGTGGGGAGATTGCAGCTGCTGCTCAGTCCAGCAGTGATGGCCCTGCAGAGGGTGATGCTCCTCAGAGTGTGCCACCCCTTCAGCTAGAGCGTCTTGCTAGCAATGGTGCAGCAGGTGAGCTTTATAGCCTATGCCACAATACAGCTTAGGCTTTGTCACATCTGGGTTGTTGAAAAGGTGTGCAACAGACTGCCTTGCCACCTTGTGCATTGCCAACACATTCAAAGGATGACTGGAATGCATGGCATCATCAGTGCTACCCAATACATGACAATGACATCAGGAATACCCAGAATCACGCCGTGTTGCCCAATCAGGCATTCGTTTCTTCACAAACACTCAACTTTGTGATGCTGCATGCTGGCTGCCACTGCTCAGTGCATGCTTCTCCTGCTTTTGTGGTCCCTGTTGTTTTTGCAATCAAGCACAGCTGCTCAGTTGCTGATCTGTTCAGGGGCTTCAGATGATGTGGCTGAGCCTCCCAAACTCAGCAGGAGGCGCAACAGGGGGCAGCAACCAGATGTCCCTGCACCTGCCCTCAGCCCTAAAGCCTCAGCAAGCACGGCTGCGGCTCAAGCACAGCAGCCCATCAGAAAGCCTCAGCAAGCTGCTGACGCAGCTGCCAAACAGCCTAGCAAAGCAGAGAGTGCTGCTGCTGCAAAGGTTGGTGAGCTTGAAGGCATGGTCAAGCAAACTGTCCCCAGTTCAGCGTCAAATGCTGTGCCTGACAAGCAGAAGCCTGCCAAGCGAAAGGGCAGCAATGAACAGGGAGCAGGTCAGGCCAAATCTGGGGAGCAGGGCGAGCAGCCCAAACAGCAACAGCGACAAGCTGATGTCAGAACCAGAACAGCACCTGCTGCCTCAGCTGCTGCTCAGGGCTTTGCTAGGAATGGCCCCAGTCATCAGCCTGCGTCCAGTGCTCAAGACACTGCTCGGGGGTCAGAAGCTGCCCTCCAATCTGAAGCGCTCCCATCACCACAGCAGCAGCCGCAAAAATCGAGCCAGCAGCAGCAACGGCACACACCGGCTGCACAGCCTGGCACCCGCCCTGCACCCCCTCCAGCCAACCCCCCACCCACCCGCAGCGCAGCTGCCAGCCGAGGCTCAGCTCGACCGGCCACCAACTACAGCGCTGCTGTCTCTGGCCTGGTCCAGAACACTGCTGCGCTCAATCTCAGGGATTCTGCCGAGCCTTCATCTGCTGCTCAGCCTAATGGTGTTGCTGCCAGTCTGGTTCGCCCTGCCGACCCACCCTCCAAGCCAGCTGCTGCTGTGCCTGCTGCTGCAAATGCAGCTGTGCCTGTTGCAAACCAGGTGCAGTCACGAAAACAGCAGCAGCCTGCACAGCAGCAAGGCAGGCAGCAACAACAGAAGCAGCCGCAGCAGCAGCAGCACTCGCAGCACCTTCAGCAGCCGCAGCTAAGCTTGCCTGCTGCAGATGCCCATGTCAGTATGCCTCAATACTCAGCTCAGCAGCAGCAGCAGCAGCAGCAGCAAGGCTATGTGCACAAGCCTGCTGGTGTGTCCAGGGGGGGTGCTCAGTACCCCTGGGACATGCCACTACCCCCTGTGTCCACACCTCACCCAGCTACCCACCTCCACATCCCCAATGTAGACTGGAGCTTCCATGCTCCTGCAGGGGCTGCGGCGCCTGGCCCTGCCCCAGGCTTCTCCAGAACAGCCTCAGCAGGCAACCTGGCAAACGCCTGGCCGCAGCATGGCACAGCTCAGATGCTGCCGCCGCCCACAAATGCTTCAGCACGTCAAGCGCATGCTGCATCAAGCCGAGGCGACAGCTTTGACAGTAGTACACAGCGTACTAGCCAGGCAGTGCAACAGCCGCAGAAGAGTGGCAACCGGGCTTCCACCTCAGGCTTTGTGGTGGCCTCCCCGCCAGGCAGGCCGGGGCAGAACGAAACCAGGGCAGGGCAGACAGGCAATAGTGTACGGCCTAGCGCTGGCATCTTGAGCGTTCAGATGAACACTGCTGGCCATTCTCGACCCCCGGGCTCACATGCTCAGCCTGCGTCTGCAATGCCACAAGCTGGCGGGCAGCAGGCACAGGCACAGGCACAAGCACCCTACTCTGGTATGGGTTCATCTGGGCAGAACATGGGTCAGGGGGTGTCCTTGCCCAGCTCGATAGCCAACAACATTTGGGCTGTTGGTGAAGGAAACTCGGATTCTCAGGGAACCAGCGCAGAACAGAGACCCCACATGTGGGCCAGTCCGTCACGGAACAGCCCTCTGAGAAGGGCTGGTGAATTCAGCGGCCACGGCATTGCCAGACAGCCCTCTTTGTCTCAAGCAACTGAGATCAGAAGGGTAGCTGAAGCCTCAGGCCTGTGCTGTCCCATCACTAAGGATCTCATGAGCGATCCAGTTGTCTTGATCTCAGATGGGTACACATATGAGCGGGCTGCTATAACAAAATGGTTGGAACGCAATGAGACATCGCCAATAACCAAAGCGCCATTGCAGCATAAGGACATGGTCCCAAACTTGACCATGCGCTCTGCCATACAGCTGCTCATCCCGTCTGCCAATAGCCAGAGGTTGTTTTCCTCACAGTTGGAACGTAGGCATATTTGAGGGCATTTGTTGTTTGTGCCCTGCTAGAACCGCCTTTACTGCAGCTTGGCCTTGTAGTGCAGCACAGTTCACAGATACTCCAACGCCTTCACAGCTAGATAGCTGCTTCTGAACAGTGTAGGCAGTTTTTGCAGTTTCTTAGCATGTTTGTCTGTAAATTACAGGGCACTGTCGGTAAGCCTAACGTTAGGGGAACTGCTACCAAGCGCTTTGCTACTTACACTTGTGATGTGTGTCGAACTTTCTTGTTGAAAAGCTGGTAATAGTGCACATGCCTTGCGAGCATCGATCAATGACAGTGATGTATGGTGCTGGAACCTCTTCTCGTCAGCATCAGTACAGTGTACATGTTGTGCATCACTGTTGGGCAGACTGCTGCAAACATGTCTTTAGTCGGCTTGAAAGCAGGCCCTCTTCAAGCACTGAACATTGAATGCTGTGACCTCTCTGGTCCTCTTGATAACTGAATCTTAGATGCTGCTCTTTGTGCACACCTGTACATCACAAGTGCTGTTAAGCAGAGCATGCACATGCCCAGTTCGTTCGTGTGACTGATGCAATCCTTGCGTCAAGGCATGCAGCATGTGACAGAACAAGCACCAATCAGCTTGTTGACAAAGGTACTTGCAGACCTGTCAATTGCCGCATCCATGTCAGCACATCATTCCCAAAATGGATTTGCTGCCAGGTGTCGAAACCTGCATTGGCGTTTGCTGCCATGTGAGGTAGCTGTCGTGTTGGCAGCACCTCAATGCTCTGGAGTACGCCCTGGATTAGCAAGCTGGCAGACTTACAACACACAAAGCTAGCCTACACTCACAACTCTTGCACATAGCTCCATGTGCTTTTTACCATGAATGCCCGGTGCGGTTGCAGACTTATTTGCAGTATGAGCAGCATCATCACAGCTGTAAACGTACGAGACACAGACATATTTGATCTTCAGCTTGATTGATGACGCTATTATGAAAAGCTACCATGGAGAACAACCGCAGAAGGAAGCCTACCTGCTTGTCTCTGGCCCAGCCACAACTGCAGGGACACCAGCCAGCCAGCTTTGTAACCACCACCTGCGTCATCATCCTCATCATCACTTGCAGCACCTTCACTCAGCCAGGTGTGCTCACAGCAGTTGGATGAAGTTGACACATGTTTGCATCCAACAACTGCTCATGTAAGCTGTCAACAGCAACAGCAACATCATACTTTACAGGCCATATTTTGCATGACCATTTACCGGACAAATCTTGAGCTTGTGCCTTACAGGCATACAGCATGGCAATTGTAATCATGGGACAGGCTGGGGGGAAGTTTTAAATGCTAAAAGGCCAAACCTGGTCAGAACAAATCATATTGTACCTACTTGGGGTACTTGAACTTCTTGATGTTGTTTGCTTTCCACTGATTTGCAGGCAGCCTGCATCAGCAAAGTTGCTTCCAGAAATTTCCAGCATGGGTGGTCCTGGCTATTCCCAGCAGTAGCAAGCCTACAGGTAGGTCTTCAGCTCCAGGTATGATGCAAGGTCAGGCTTGGCCCCCGCCTGACACTTCTTTGGGTCAAAGCAGTCAATTTCAGCAGCCAGCAAGATACGCAGCTTGTCTACTCTCAAGCGGATCAAGGCAGCGTACTCGCTGGTTGCGTCAACCTCAGATTGCTGTGTGCTCAGAGCTTCAAATCTGCATATTTTCAGATGGCAAGTTTTGCCAGCGCAGGATTACAGCATACACTGCTGAAGTCCCCTGCTTGTGCAAATGAAATGTGTCACAGCAGGACAGTGTGTGTCAGCTGTAAACCATGGCCAGTGTCTTAGGTTTGTACATGTTGCAAACAGCCATCGGAGAAAGCGTACTTGTAACCATAGTACTGGAAGAGATCTGCGTCGGGATATGTTGTTTGAGGAAGTTGATGGATGTCCAGGTACA
>JAABUW010010677.1_pt1 | contig 10158 bp, 16 predicted proteins | sample 5560081 | NCBI WGS metagenome assembly JAABUW01 (sample SAMN10711882, study PRJNA513363) | rock metagenome | isolation source: Antarctica rocks | place: Antarctica: Victoria Land, Knobhead sud | reverse complement strand
AAAGGCATGTCAAGAGAATGAACCTGGAGATGGAGAGAGAGACGGAGAGAGCATGAGCTGATGGGGCAGAGATTGTGGGATGGGAAGGCAAGATTGGTCTACCTTGCTGAGGATCAACAGCCAGAGACCAAACTGCACCACCATTGCTGTCTGAAACAGTGCTGGCTTGCAGTGATGTTAAATCCCACTCAGTAAGAAGCCCGTCCAGTCCTCCAGAGAACAGTCTCCATCTCACGCTTGACTTGTCAAACGTCCAAGCTAGACATGAAATGGCTGAGTTTTCCTTGCCCGGAATCCTCTGCAGGTGTACAGGGTGGTTGTCACTATGGCCCGCTTTTTAACTCCAGCAAGGTTGCTGTAAGGCCACCTCACCTTCATACATTGCCAATGCTCTGTGTTCCATAATTCGATCGACCCGCTTTCGCGAGCGACAGCAACGACAGTGCCATCCGCTGTGGCTGCAAGCGCTGTTACGGCAGTTGGGGACCACTCGACCACACGAGCTCTGTGCAACGCAACAAGCTCTCCATCCCCATACACATCAGCCCGCTTTCTCTTGCCGTTTATCCCAGGCATGTCGCGCGACCGCTGCACTCAGCTAAGCTCCACTTCAAAGGACCGCTTGCTTGCAAAGTCGCGTGCGGCTTTGTCGACAGCTGCAAGGACTTGCCAATTTGTTTGTTCGGCTCGCGTCTGTTGATTTCGGAGCGCCGTGGGTTTCGCTACGTTTACTTGTAACGAGCTTTCGGAGCCGCATGGAAGAAGAAGAGGGCCGCCTTCTCCGAAACCACCGAAATCGCTGTGGGTGCAAGTGTGCACCACTGCCGGACGTTTCTGCACTGCCGCTGGGATAAAATTTGTATTGTAGTCAGGATGAACGCATTGCTCCGCAGCTCCAAGCAGGCCTTGCAACATGCTGGCCGGTCGTTCGCCAGCGGTCCTCACCCTGAGAGGAAAGTTGCCCTTCTAGGTGCAGCAGGAGGCATCGGTCAGCCACTAGGGCTTCTGTTGAAGGTGCGCATGCTCGCTGCCGTTCACATCACATTCTCCTCTACTGTTAAGGTCTAAAACGCACAGTTGTTCTGCAGATTTCCCCATATGTCAGCCACCTCTCTTTGTACGATATCGCTGGGACTCCCGGTGTAGCTGCCGACATCAGCCACATCAACTCCAAGGCCATTGTCAAGGTTGGTGGCTGCACTCTGTATCGTCGCTGCAGGACCTTGACGCCCAAGGACAGACAATCTCCTTATTGATTCACTGCTTGATGACTGTGTTGATGACGTCAGGGGTATACTCAAGACGGCATCAAAGAGGCCTTAACGGGTGCAGATCTCGTCATCATCCCTGCGGGCGTCCCTAGAAAGCCTGGAATGACCAGAGATGACCTGTTCAAAGTCCGTCAGCCAATATTTAGGGTTTGCTTAGCTGCCTACTGGCAGGCGTAAAGTGGCTCTAACAATGGCATGCATGCTGCAGATCAATGCCAACATCGTGAAGACCCTTGCAACAGCAGTCGCACAGCACTGCCCAAACGTGAGCAATGTGCTTGCTGGTCCATGCCTTTTATTTTGATTGCCATACCCATCTTGAAGGTGAATGTTGAAAATGGTTTGATTGTGCAGGCAATGATCAACATGATCTCCAACCCTGTCAACTCCACTGTGCCAATTGCGGCAGAGGTGCTGAAGGCTGCTGGAGTCTACGACAAGAGAAAGCTATTTGGTGTGACTACTCTTGATGTGGTAAGCAATCAGGCAGAATCCGCAGGCCTGCGGCACACAACTTGTTGACATGCTCAAGTCTCTGGCTTGATTGCAACAGCATGGCAGATACTCACCACACCTGAGACGCATGCAGGACACTGCTGTCATGCCTGTGCTTTTCTGTCTGCCATCAGAAAGGCCCCACAAATGGAACGTTTTTGCCTCACATTCCACTCATGATCAGTGACAGATGGCAGCCTTCCACCTCTCGGCTGTGGCTGCATCTTGAGGCTTGCTGTCACCCTACACAACGAGCTTTGTACAAGCCTGTCTCAATGCACAGATGTAGATCCACGCCATTAGTTCTTATTCCACAAGCCACTGGACAGGAGCAATTTGGGACCAATATGCTGCAGGTCAGGGCCAAGACCTTCTATGCAGAGAAGAAGGGCCTGAACGTTGCAGATGTGGATGTGCCGGTCATTGGTGGACATGCTGGCATCACCATCTTGCCCTTGTTCTCCCAAGCCAGCCCACATGCACAGCTGAGTGATGAGGAGACTGACCAGCTGACTAAGCGAACACAGGACGGAGGCACTGAGGTTGTTACTGCCAAGGCTGGCAAGGTGATCTCCACTCCACACTCTCACACTCTCTTGCTGTGTGACGTTTGATGATTTGTCAGTTGCAAGTATCCTGTGACCCTTGCACGTTGTTCACTGCTTGTCAACACTCACAACTGCACTAGATAATGTGAGCTGCCCTTGTTGATCCCCAAGCGGATGTCAGTCACACTAGTATGACCAAGACTTGTGCAATCTGGATGCAAAAGCTATGCAATTTGGGTTGTGTCAGATCACAAAGGGTGCAGTTTTGAAGCCCTGCTTGTATGACAAAGCCTAAACAAGACTAAGCTGGTGGAGTGTTGAGAGGGAAAACCCAGCCTGAGGTTAAAAATGTTTGTTTTGCTTATTACCTGTTTGTGCATGTTGTGTCATGTAATCCATTTGACTGATGCTGTCCACTGTTTAAGCATTAATCAGCCTGATGTTGTGCAGGGTTCAGCCACGCTGTCCATGGCGTATGCTGGAGCCCTCTTTGCTGACTCATGCTTGCGAGGCTTGAATGGTGACAGCAACGTCTTTGACTACTCTTATGTGGAGTCTGATGTCACTGATGTGCCCTTCTTCTCAAGCAGGGTGGACCTTGGACCTGACGGTACGCACAGTCTCGCCCATCCAATTTGTGTGCATGATTGCAGTGTTGTCCAAAAGACTGTACAGTTTGAGCCATGTTTTTGTAGCAGGATTGGCCTGCAACCTAAAGTTCTTCATTGGGAAGCTTAGCCAGTTCCTTATGTCAACCCCAATTTGAAATGCACACAAGTGATTTTTTGCGTCGTGCAAACGCTACACATACAATGCGACACAAACAATCTTTTAAGCTGGTGAATGGTCGTTCAGCAGAGGGTGTGTGGCATGGGCACAACCTCCTCTTTTCAGAACCTTACCTGATTGTATGTTCATAGCGCTGTGTCTTGGGCATTTTAGTCAAAAGGCAAATTTTGCTGTTGTGGCAGGCTTGTTGTGTATTGTTATGTATCCTTGCACACTGTTCTGAAGCTTGTTCTGGATGACTTGTTGCAGGCATTGAAAAGGTACACGGCCTGCCCAGCGGCCTCAGCGCATACGAGCAGGATGCACTCAAGAAGTGCATGCCAGAGTTGTCTAGCTCCATCCAAAAGGGCATTGACTTTGCCAACGCCAAATAGACAGTACACAACCTTTTCAGTGTTGGTCTACTGCTAATTCTGCACCACACACTCAGCTAGTTGCAATTTGTAAATCTGCCACGACATAATTTACACATTTTGCTGCGTGCCTGCCAATTCTGGATACAGGCAACAGCAGGTGGTCACAGGTTGTTATTGCTGCTGGACTGTATGCATCAGCATACGTCTTTGATCATGGGCAGGTCAAACTGAAGGTGCTTCAGCTGGCAATTGCATAAAATCAGTCAGCTGTCATGATTTCATTCTGAACTATTTGTTGAGGACTCGTTGCAATGAATAAACGGTGCACAATATCACAAAGCAGACTCTGCGTCCTCTGCCAACAGACACAACACTGAGGGGCTGGAGCTTGCAGCAGAGTAGATCAAACGTTTGCCATTATGTGGCAGGCATCGTAGCATTTGTGAGAGTAATTGCAACTTATTGTACATGCAAGAGGCTGGCAAAAGCCAGCAGAAGCAATGCAGCTGCCCCAGCAGCCAAGGGCACTGTAACAAGCCAGCTGACAACAATCTTACTAAACACAGACCACTCAATACTTCTGACACCAGCTTCAGCAATACCAACAGCAACAATTGACCCAATTTGGCAGTGTGTAGATGATACTGGCATGCCAACTACACTAGCCAGCACCACACTTAGAGTGGATCCCAATTCAATAGCAAACCCCTTGCTGAAGTTGATGGCAACCAAATCTTTGCCAACTGTCTTCATGACTCGGTGTCCCCATGTCGACAAACCCTGTACCGCAGTTCAGGCTTCTGTGGCACAGCGGTTTACTGAGTGTGTGTCCTAGTTGCGCAGCTGCTGCACAGCAGGTGCGGCCAAGTTTCATCACAATTTCTTGTATAAATGATGCAAAGTCTGCCAGGGAGTCGTACAATGAGATCCAGAAGACAACATGCTGGCAGCAGCTACAGGCAGGGTGCGATACAGCACCCTCAACTATGTCTCTGCGCACAATAGTAAAAACAGTCCACCCAGATACATTGTGGGCTGAGCAAACATTTAGTGCAAAAAATGCACAGCAAGCTGGCATGCAAGACCTGCACGTGGAGGTGACATCTGGAAGCCTGCATGCCAGGTGGGCATGCAGAAACTACATCACCAGGTTGCCTGCATCAGAATGCTCACCACAACAATACCCAAACCGCAGAATGCTAGCACCCAGAATGGTGTTGTTATACTCTCACACCCGGCATTGCTCAGGTACAGACTTTGCACAGCGGCAAAGGGCCCAGCAGCATTGGCAGTGTCATTGGCCCCATGCGCAAAGCTCTTCAAGCAGGCAGTTAGCACCTGCACAGCATAGCATGCAAATTGACACGTCAGCCTGTTACGTCAACTCAGCATGCCAAGGAATGCACAACAGCAAACACCAATGATAATGAATAGGTCTGCAGCAGACACACATGGAAGGATGCAAGCAGTTTGGAGTAGCAGAACGTGCAAGTTTTGCAATCTGGGGAGCAAAAACATGTCGAAAGGGTTTTGAAGAGCCACGCATGGTGCACAGCCTCAGGTCACCCTGGACCAGGCTTCCACATAATGACCTTACATCCTGCACCACAAATAATGCACCACGCACCAGTGCTACTTGTAAGTTTGAGCATCAGCAACGCATTGCCACACATTGATAGTGGCAGCAAAATCTCTGACCCAAGCTCTAGAGTTGACCTGCCACTGTGACCATTGCTGAGGCAAATGAGCATTTTGGCAGAGCAACAGCTGTATCTGTTGCTGTATTCAAATTTTGACAATTTCTTCTTTCCTTTTGACAACTTTTCTTTGTTTTGTTTGTTATTTTTTATCACAACTGCCAGATTTATGACAGCTGTACCTGCAGGTACAGGAACACTTGCTCTGCTGCAGCAGCCTGCCTGCCCTGACCACATGGGTGATGATGCTGCCCCTGGGGATCGCGCTGCTCCCCAGTGGTCAGGGTGTTTGGTGGGGGGCTCAGCTGGGGGTGACCTGTGATCTGATCAGTAGCAGGTTCATTGGATGGTGCTGCCAAGCTGATATCTTGAGCATCAGTGCTGGCTGCAGCCGATGGCTCTGTGTACAGCAGCTGCATGTCACCGATGGAGTTTGGAACACTGTCTACAGAAAACACCCCTGCAAGGATACATACAAAGGTCAGACTGTGCTGTCAGCTAAAGTGCAGCTGACTTGAGGCCGTTGGGCAGTGCACTTCATGAAGTTGAAGCTAGGGAGCAGGCATGTTTATGCTGCAGTTCATGTGTTTTGATGTGATCTGTGAGCAGTGCTGCGTCCTCATGGGTGTGAGCTTGCTGGTATGCAACGAGGTTTGTTGGACATATGGAAGAAGCCAGCAGAGCAAAAGGTCAGCAGAATCATGGGAGTAATGCAGTAGCCTGACTGCAGCCCTGAGGCCATACTTCTGCAGCAAGATGACTTTTCAACAGAGCAACTGCATCAAGCGTCGACAAGAGCTTGCCGCGCTGCGTAACATGTTTCATCTGATGAAACTTGTTGCAGTGCATGTTCCATGCATGTGCAGAATGTGTGCTGCTATTGCGTGGCTGAGTTCTACTCACAGCTTTCAGATGCATCAGTGGTTGTGCGCTGCTGGCGGTCCTGCTGCAGGAGACCGGTCAGTTCACTGCCATCAGAGTTCAAGCCAGGCTCATATGGCCTGCACAGCATGCACAGCATGCACACTCACAACACAACACTATGACTCATTCTTCACGACCCTGACCCAACCAGATCAGATCACGCCCTTGCACAGACAACGGAATCCACAAGCATGTGTCAGCTATTCCAGACAGGTGCAGTCCTGCAGCCCATGACGTGATGCGGCCGGTCCAACCCATATGGGGAAGCATGCACAATGCTGAGGATGGTGACCGACAGGCAGCACTGACCAGTTCAACAGAATGCTGAGCTTTTGGGGCTCAATGCCAGACCATGATGCAAAGCACCAGATGTCGCGCAGGGCAAAGCTGAGGGCACCATGAGCAAAGGCATGTAGCAATGAGCTGATGACTCTGAGTCTGTTACCATAAGCTTGTGCTGGTCAGTAGCAAAGTGCGAGTGCAGGGGCAAGGCATGTCACTCACAAGCATGCAGGTGCATGGTACTGGTCACTGACAAGCACGCAGGTGCACGATCTGGTGACTCACAAGCATGCAGGTGCAAAGTATGGTCACTCACAAGCACGCACGGCACTCAGCCTGAAGTGCTCACAAGACAGATATCTTGGGCTCTGATGACGCAGCTGCCTCCCTCCCAGTCAAGTTGGATGGCCCCAAGCTGTGGATCTTCTGCCGCAGCTGTGGCACCAGCAGGAGCTGCACTACTACAACCACTGCCACAGCTACGGCAAGGGTGACCACAGCTGTGAGCCAGGCTGGCCATGCATGTGTTGGCTCTGCTTTGATGAGGACCAGTGACAGCACAACGCCCACAGAAGCACCATACAGCAGTGGCAGTGCTCTCATTGCCACCTTGAACGGATTGTTAGCCTGTGTATCATACATGATAGTCTTGCATGTTTTCCTACAAAATCATGAAGATACATGATTCGATGAATATGCTGGGCAGCTCTTAGCCACATGTGTGTTCATGGACATGCTGTAACATGACGAGAGGACGTGACTCTCATGCATTTGCTGCTATGCTTCATCATGTGCATCAGTGTTCAAAATTCATCACCCTCAAATTGAGTGGGACAGCCACAGATCATACGCATAGTTCAGAACATCACAAGTTTCTGCAGCAGCTGGACTTGCATTTGGTTGTGAAAGCTGACAAAAGTACATGCAAATTTGCATGTTGCTTGGTGCTATGTGGAGGTTACCTTGAAGACAACCATCTGTATGGCAAGATGCATTGCTGCAGATAGTATACCGGCAAGGAGCGGGGACACAAACCAGCTGGCAACAATTGTAAGCAGGCCAGGGTAGCCCCAGCTGACACAAGCAGTGCCAGCACCCACCACTGTCATTCCAAGGACCGCCCCCACAATGGCATGTGTGGTGGACACTGGCATGCCAAAGAATGTTGCTGACAGCATGAACAGCATCCCAGACAACAAGGCACAGGCCATACCTGCATTCATGAAACATGTAGATGATGCTAGGAAGCAAGGAGCACAAAGAGGACATGTTAATTTGTTGTACTGATGCTGTTGTGCAACTTGCTGCTGCGTGCCCTGTAGCAAGTGTTGCATAAGCAACTGGATGCTTCAACCATGAGATGGCTTGGAGGCATACAGACTTGAAAGCTTACATCAACAGCAACATTCTGGGGTTCAGAGTGCTTACCAAGCATGAAAAGCATTGCGCCTGGGCTGCCAGCAGAGGTGCAGTTCCAGCACCCTGCTTCATCTAGATGAGAAATCTGACGCACTATCGTATCTGACACCTACGCCACTGGAGAAGGTGAAGCACATGAAATCAAGACGGGCACAGCTACTTTTTCGACGCATTCAAAAAGTAAGCATTTGAGGCGCAAGGGGATTTACCCCTCTTCCAAGAGTGACAGCCCCAGATAACTCGCAGACTGAAGCAACGAGGACTGCACGTCGCAACGTGAGAGCCCCGCTCCCAACTGACGTGCCAAAGCTGCAGCGCTGATAATCTGAGTATGCATGCCATGATGGCATGTACAGCTTGCAAGGCGGAGTTCACCTGTTTGCAACATCGTTTGCTCCGATGCCGAAGGAAAACCAGAAGGCAACCACAACGCTGCAATAGAAAACTCCGGCTGCCACCGTCGACATACCCTCGGCATGTTACAAATGTTGCGTTGGAAGCACCATGCAGTACCCGCTCTGCAAGCGGAGTCTGGTTCAGCACGAGCACAGACGTAACTTTGGTGGTGATCAGGCTGCAAAGCTGGTGTACTGCTATGTGCTTAAGGGCATGAAGAACCATGTAACGCCGCTTCATCTTCTTGCACCATAAGCTGTTCAATTATTTTCGTAGTGGTATAATGAATCCGATGACAAGTTCCCGAAACTGCACTCTTCAGCAAAAGTCGGTAAACTGTCGGGATCAGTACATAGAGAGTGTCACTCAAATGTATCGTGAGGCATGAAGAGGTTTCATATGCATGTAGGAAGGGCTGGCTGAGTGCTGATATACTGCAAGCTGTCAGCTATCAAAGGCTCTGAGGCTCAGCCTTGGTCAAGCTGATGTAAGCTGCCGGCCATGAGCTCAGGCGCAAAGCATGTAGAGTTCTCGCAAGACGAGGCAGTGTGTATACCTATATCAGCAGAATAAAAAGCCCTCAGAATGAGTGCAAAGGCTGGTACGAACAGTCCAGGCATCAGCAGATATCCGTCCACTCAGGCACAAGGCAAACAGGCTCGTGACCGGCGCGCTGAAGCTGTATTCTGCGGGTGTTCGCTGTTGACTGTGTACACTTCAGCTCCTAGTCTGTGCGTGAGACAAACTCAGAAAATCCGCCTGCAGAGTGACTCACAGAAAGGTCGCATTGCATGGGGGCACCCCCAAAACGCCTAGGGCAAAAGCAGCAAGATTCAAAAGCAAGCAATTGCATGGCAACACATACACACATGTACAGCAGGCAATCTTTTATGCATCACTGTGCAATAGCTACAAACAGTAAGAGTGAAGCACATGACAGGCAACATGTACCAGAACATGGCCCGTGGTGTGCCTGGTATCAGCGATGCAACATCACATGCAGTGCAGACAAAAAGGCTGTTACGCATGCAAGACAGATGAAATGCATGTAGTCATGGTGACAAATCAAGAGACACTTGTATGCGAGCGTAGAGGAGGCAGAGAGGTGTGCATCACCAGTTGATTGCTGGTTGATGACACTTTTACCTCAAGAAGTTGTGATGGGCAATCTGCAAGATGTGGCAGAAACAGCCACTGCTGGTGTTGCTGCTGCTTGTGCTATCTGTGCTGCCGCTGCCGCTGCTACTGCTGCTGTCAAGATGCCATTGCGATATGCAAGTATGAATGCAAAGTGCTGCATGCTGAATGTAATAGTCTGCCTTATACAGTGGATTATGTACATTGTGGTGAATCTGTTCAAAAGACCACAGAAGATAGGCATTCACAACATCTGTTATTGGTGTGGTCAACGCAGTAAGCAAACAGTCTGTCCGAGAAACTCAGGGACATTCCACACTGGACAGACGAAGTCAGACTCATTGTCTACCTGTTCACTTATTGGTAACTTCAATATTACCATTCATACTGCATGTGACACACTGACCTACTGACAATGCAGCATGGAACTCTGGCTTTCCTTCAGCAACTGCAATGTTGCGTTACAGTCAAGAGACGACAAGCACAAAGTTTGTGCTTTGTTTGACGTGTGGTGAGTTTTGTCATCTGCAATATGCGTTACACCAGCTAAAAGACCGTCATCCCAGCAACCTCGATCAAAGCTGACACCACAGGGTGATTTGATCCATCCTTTTGTGTATGTCGTATGCTCTCTGAAACAATGCCCTGGCATTATCATCTTGTCCCTGTACAAAAGACATAATCTAGTTTGAATTCATGACTGGTCAGACAATGCACTTATGTTTCACAAGCTGACTACTGTGACGTAACATTGTGCAGAATGTGACGCTCTAGTTGCCGCGTAGCAAAGCAACATCAGAATGGCAACCAGTGAATGTGCAAAGGCTCATGACACTCATGTCAT
>JAABUW010010676.1_pt1 | contig 10159 bp, 7 predicted proteins | sample 5560081 | NCBI WGS metagenome assembly JAABUW01 (sample SAMN10711882, study PRJNA513363) | rock metagenome | isolation source: Antarctica rocks | place: Antarctica: Victoria Land, Knobhead sud | reverse complement strand
GTGCGTCACGAGCCCGGTCCGACAGCGCACTGCGCAGGGCGGCCGCCTTCATCTTCTTGGGCGTTCGCTGTGCATAGTTACGGGGCACCGGGCCGTGGACGACGCCACCTCCGGCAAACTGCGGCGCGCGCGTCGAGCCCTGGCGGGCCCGGCCGGTGCCCTTCTGCCGGTACGGCTTGGCGCCACCGCCACTGACCTCGCCACGCGTCTTGGCCGATGCCGTGCCCTGCCGGGCCGCCGCCAGCTGAGCAACGACGACCTGGTGCAGCAGCGGCACATTGACCGGCGCGTCGAAGACGTCGGCGGGCAGCTCGACCGTGCCGGACGACGAACCGTCCGGGCTGAGCACCTCGAGCGTGGTCATGTCAGAGAGCACCCTTCACTGCTTTGTCCGCGCCGCCCTTGGCGGCCGTGCGGACGAGGATCAAACTGCCCTTGGCACCCGGGATGGCGCCCTTGATGAGCAGCAGTCCGGCGTCGGAGTCGACGGCATGGACGCGCAGGTTTTGCGTCGTCGTGCGGACGTTGCCCATCCGGCCGGCCATCTTCATGCCCTTGAACACGCGGGACGGGGTGGCGCAGGCGCCGATAGAGCCCGGCGATCGGTGCTTGCGCTGGGTGCCGTGTCCAGCACCCAGTCCGTGGAAGCCGTGCCGCTTCATGACACCGGCCGTCCCCTTCCCCTTGCTGGTGCCCATCACGTCGACGATGGCGCCGGCGGCGAACACGTCGGCGCCGATCTCCTGGCCCAGGGTGTAATCGGCGGCGTCCGGCGTGCGGATCTCGATCACGTGGCGGCGTGGGGTCACGCCAGCCTTGCCGAAGTGGCCGGCCAGCGGCTTGGTGACCCGGCGGGGGTCGATCGCACCGAAGGCCATCTGCACGGCCGAGTAGCCGTCCTTGTCCGGCGTGCGGACCTGGGTGACCACGCACGGACCGGCCTTGACCACGGTCACCGGCACGATGCGGTTGGACTCGTCGAAGACCTGGGTCATGCCGAGCTTCTCGCCCAGCACTCCCTTGATCTGCGTTCCTGTCGCGGGCTCAGTCATGGTCGGAATACCTCTACAGCTTGATGGCGATGTCGACGCCGGCGGGCAGGTCCAGCCGCATCAGCGCGTCCACCGTCTTCGGGGTGGGATCGAGGATGTCGATCAGGCGCTTGTGCGTACGCATCTCGAAGTGCTCGCGGGAGTCCTTGTACTTGTGCGGGGAGCGGATCACGCAGTACACGTTCTTTTCGGTCGGCAACGGCACCGGGCCAGCCACCTGCGCACCAGTCCGGGTCACCGTGTCGACAATCTTGCGTGCCGAGCTGTCGATGACCTCATGGTCGTAGGCCTTGAGCCGAATGCGGATCTTCTGTCCCGCCATGAGTTGTCCTTGTCACTAGAAATAACGCCGCACGTCCTTGGCCCTGCACGGCTGCGGCGGCCGGATCGGCCGCCGCAGTCGTCTCGAGCTACTTGTTGATCTTGGTCACTCGACCGGCGCCTACGGTGCGGCCACCCTCTCGGATAGCGAAACGCAGGCCTTCCTCCATCGCGATCGGCTGAATAAGGGCGACGCTCATCTCGGTGTTGTCTCCCGGCATGACCATCTCGGTGCCCTCGGGGAGGGTCACAACGCCGGTCACGTCGGTGGTGCGGAAGTAGAACTGCGGCCGATAGTTGTTGAAGAACGGCGTGTGCCGGCCACCCTCGTCCTTGGACAGGATGTAGACCTGCGCCTCGAACTCGGTGTGCGGGGTGATGGAGCCCGGCTTGCAGACGACCTGGCCGCGCTCGACCTCCTCGCGCTTGATGCCCCGCAGCAGCAGGCCGACGTTGTCACCGGCGCGGCCCTGGTCGAGCAGCTTGCGGAACATCTCGACACCGGTCACCGTCGTGGACATCGACTTCTCCTTGATGCCGACGATCTCGACGGTCTCGTTGACGTTGACGATGCCGCGCTCCACCCGGCCGGTGACAACCGTGCCGCGTCCGGTGATCGTGAAAACGTCCTCGACGGGCATGAGGAATGCCTTCTCGATGTCGCGGACCGGCTCGGGGATCGAATCATCGACCGCGTCCATCAGCTCGAGCAGCTTGGCGCCCCACTCGGCGTCGCCCTCGAGGGCCTTGAGAGCGGAGACCCGCACGATCGGCACGTCGTCACCCGGGTATTCCTGGTTGGACAGCAGCTCGCGCACCTCCAGCTCGACGAGCTCGAGGATCTCCTCGTCGTCGACCATGTCGGCCTTGTTCAGCGCCACCACGATGTAGGGGACGCCGACCTGGCGCGCCAGCAGCACATGCTCGCGGGTCTGCGGCATCGGGCCGTCCGTAGCTGCCACCACCAGGATTGCGCCGTCCATCTGGGCCGCACCGGTGATCATGTTCTTGATGTAGTCGGCGTGACCGGGGCAGTCGACATGGGCATAGTGCCGCTTGTCCGTCTGGTATTCGACGTGCGCGATGGAAATGGTGATGCCGCGCTGCCGCTCCTCCGGAGCCTTGTCGATCTGGTCGAACGGCGTGAACGGGTTCAGGTCCGGATGGGCGTCATGCAGGACCTTCGTGATCGCCGCGGTCAAGGTGGTCTTGCCGTGGTCGATGTGACCGATCGTGCCGATGTTGACGTGCGGCTTGGTCCGCTCGAACTTCGCCTTCGCCACTTGCTTCTCCTTAGGACTGGGCTTGATGTACGCCGTACGACGTCTGGACTGACAACTACCGTGCTGCGGTGCTCCGGGCTCGCTCCGCTCCTCGCTTCGCTGCGGTGCTCACTCGCCCGTCGCCTTCGCGATACCTGCTGCTCGGCTCCGGGCTCGCTCCGCTCCTCGCTTCGCTGCGGTGCTCACTCGCCCGTCGCCTTCGCGATGATCTCCTTGGCGACACTCTGCGGGACCTCAGCGTAGGAGTCGAACAACATGCTGTAGCTCGCCCGGCCCTGGGTCTTCGACCGAAGGTCGCCGACGTAACCGAACATCTCCGAGAGCGGCACCAATGCCCGCACGACACGGGCTCCGCCGCGCTCTTCCATTGCCTGGATGGTGCCGCGACGGGAGTTGAGGTCGCCGATGACGTCCCCCATGTTGGCCTCCGGGGTGACCACTTCCACCGCCATCATCGGCTCCAGGATGACCGGGTCAGCCTTGCGGGCGGCCTCCTTGAAGGCCATCGACCCGGCAATCTTGAACGCCATCTCGGAAGAGTCGACCTCGTGGTACTGGCCGTCCAGCAGCGTCACTTTGATGCCCACCAGCGGATAGCCGGCCAACACGCCGTACTGCATGGCGTCCTGCGCGCCGGCATCCACCGAGGGGATGTATTCGCGCGGAATCCGACCGCCACTGACCTTGTTCTCGAACTCATACGTCGCATCGGAATCAAGGCCGAGTGGAGCCAGCGCGATCTGCACCTTGGCGAACTGACCCGAACCACCCGTCTGCTTCTTGTGGGTGTAGTCGTGGCGCTCGACCGTCTTGCGGATCGTCTCCCGATAGGCCACCTGCGGCTTGCCGACATTGGCCTCGACCTTGAACTCGCGCCGCATCCGGTCGACCAGCACGTCGAGATGCAATTCCCCCATTCCGGCGATGATGGTCTGGCCGGTCTCCTCGTCGTTGCGGACCTGGAACGTCGGGTCCTCTTCGGCGAGCTTCTGGATCGCGGTGCCGAGCTTTTCCTGGTCACCCTTGGTCTTGGGCTCGATCGCCACGTGGATGACCGGGGCCGGGAAGGTCATCGACTCGAGAATCACCGGGTCGTTGGGGTCGCACAATGTGTCGCCGGTGGTGGTCTGCTTCAGTCCCACCACCGCGACGATCTGGCCGGCACCGGTCGAGTCGCGCTCCTCGCGCTTGTTGGCGTGCATCTGGTAGATCTTGCCGATCCGCTCCTTACGGTCCTTGGTGCTGTTGAGCACCGCGGAGCTCGTTGTGAGGCGGCCGGAGTAGACCCGGATATACGTCAGCTTGCCGAGATGCTGGTCGGTCTGGATCTTGAACGCCAGCGCCGAGAAAGGCTCGCTCTCATCGGCATGACGGATGACCTCGGTCTCGCCGTCGAGCGCCGTGCCGTGGATCGCCTCGATGTCGAGCGGGCTGGGCAGGTAGTCGACAACGGCGTCCAGCATCGGCTGCACACCCTTGTTCTTGAATGCCGAGCCGCACAGCACCGGCGTGAGCTTGCTGGCGATGGTGGCCCGCCGGATGCCGGCGCGCAGCTCGGCTTCGGTGAGCTCTGCCTCCCGCTCGAGGTAGCCCTCCATGATCTCGTCGTCGGCCTCGGCCAACGTCTCGACCAGCTTGTGGCGCCACTCGGCGGCCTCGGCGCGCAAATTGTTGGGGATCTCGACGGTCTCGTACGACGCGCCCTTGTCCTCGCTCTCCCAGCGCAGCGCCTTCATCGTGATCAGGTCGAGGATGCCGATGAAGTCGGCCTCGGCACCCCACGGCAGTTGCAGCACGAGCGGGACGGCGTTGAGCCGCTCGACGATCATCTCGATGGTGCGGAAGTAATTAGCGCCCGTACGGTCCATCTTGTTGACGAAGCACATCCGCGGCACGGCGTATTTGTCCGCCTGCCGCCAGACATTCTCGGTCTGCGGCTCCACGCCGGCGACCGCGTCATAGACTGCCACCGCGCCGTCGAGCACCCGTAGTGAGCGCTCCACCTCGACGGTGAAGTCGACGTGGCCGGGGGTGTCGATGATGTTGATGGTGTGGTCGCGCCACTCGGTCTTGGTCGCGGCAGAGGTGATCGTGATGCCGCGTTCCTGCTCCTGCGGCATCCAGTCCATCGTCGCGGCGCCGTCGTGTACTTCACCGATCTTGTAGTTGATTCCGGTGTAGTACAGGATTCGCTCGGTCGTCGTGGTCTTGCCCGCGTCGATATGGGCCATGATCCCGATGTTCCGGGTGTGGCGCAGATCGTCTGGGACGGAAATCACTTCGGTGTCGTCTCTTCTCTGTATCGTTCGTTCGTTACCAGCGGTAGTGCGCGAAGGCCTTGTTGGACTCCGCCATCTTGTGGGTGTCCTCGCGGCGCTTGACGGCCGCCCCGAGGCCGTTGCTCGCATCGAGCAGCTCGTTCATCAACCGTTCGGTCATCGTCTTCTCACGACGACCCTGGCTGTAGGTAACCAGCCAGCGCAGGGCCAACGTCGTCTGGCGGGGTGGCTTCACCTCGATCGGCACCTGGTAGGTCGCACCGCCGACTCGGCGGCTCTTGACCTCGAGCGTCGGCTTGACGTTGTCAAGTGCTCGCTTGAGCGTGATGACCGGGTCGGTGCCCGACTTGTCCCGGCAACCCTCCAGGGCGCCGTAGACGATGCGCTCGGCTGTTGACCGCTTGCCGGCCCGCAGGACCTTGTTGATCAGGCTGGTCACCAGGGGAGAGCCGTAGACCGGGTCTACAACGACGGCGTGCCGCGGAGGCGGGCCCTTGCGAGGCATTAGCTCTTCTCCTTCTTGGCGCCGTAGCGACTGCGGGACTGCTTGCGGTTACGGACCCCTTGCGTGTCCAGCGAGCCGCGAATGATCTTGTAACGCACACCAGGAAGGTCTTTGACCCGGCCACCACGTACGAGCACGATCGAGTGCTCCTGCAGGTTGTGTCCGACACCCGGGATGTAAGCAGTGACCTCGACTCCGCTGGTCAGGCGCACCCGCGCGACCTTGCGAAGCGCGGAGTTCGGCTTCTTGGGCGTCGTGGTGTAGACGCGGGTGCAGACACCCCGACGCTGCGGACTGCCTTTGAGTGCGGGCGTCTTGGTCTTTTCGACCTTGTCCTCCCGGCCCTTGCGGACCAGCTGCTGAATCGTAGGCACCGCGTCTCCGTCTTCTCTCGGATCGAGCATCTGCTTCGGTTGGCCTGCACCCCCGGCCCCCGCGGTCGGGCGTGTTACCCGGGCGAGGTTCACCAATGGAGGCGCGAGGGCTCATGTGCCGCCGTCTGCGCCAAACGCGCGCAGACTCCCCGGCTCGGCCGGGCACGACAGCCAAGGGTAACCGACCCGGGCCTGGAAGGTCAAAGCCGGATGAGTGAAGGTCCGCTCCGGCCGAGCACACCGTTCTAATAGCCGCTGTAGGAAGTGCCGCTCCTGTTGATACTGGCGACCACGACAAGTACGACAACGGCCAGGATGACGAACAGACCCACAGTGATCCAGCTCATGACCCGACCCGCGGCGACCATGCCCAGTCCACTCAGGCGCCCGCCGGAGCCGGCAATCTCGCGCTTGGCACCACTCGACATCACCAGCGAAATAACCGCCGGAACGATGCCGATGCCGTATAGAACGAGGAGCACCATGCTGGCGATGCCCAGCACAAGCACCGTCGTTGCCTTGCCGGAGGTCTGAGGAACGCCGCTTGGGTAACCGCCAGCATGGTTGTAGGCCCCGTGCGGCGGCTGGCCGTACTGAGGTTGGCCGTACTGAGGTTGGCCGTACTGAGGTTGGTCGTACTGAGGTTGGCCATACGGCGGTTGGCCCTGGGTGAAGTGTTCGCCGGTCGGTGGTGCCGGATCGGAATACGTCGGCGGCTCATAGCTCGACACCCCCTCCGGAGTAGCTGAGCCGAACGCCGGCAAGGCAACAGGCGACCCGGCCGATGGAGCGCTCCGGCCGGCTGGCGGCTCCGGTGGCCGCGCCCATGGATCGCGGGTCGGGTCGAACGCCGTGGCGCCACCAGTCGGGTCAGCTGGCCCTCCGTGGTCAATCGACCGGTCCCCGGACTCGCTCATGTATGTCCCTCCATCAAACCCGCTCGCACGCATGACGCCCGAGCGCCGACTCAACAGTGCCTCAACTCACCGGCGTGTCAGCCGGCATCTCGCCACAATCACCCCATCGGCGGCGGATGCTGGAACCGAAGACAGGGGCGGCCGCAGCAAGCGGGCGCCCCTGTCCGGTAACTGGCAATGGCGGGACGTATCTACCGGTCGCTGAAGCGGCCGTAGTCGTACTCATCGAGCGGCACTGCCTGCCCACTGCCGCTGCCGAAGACGTAGTCCGGGTCGTCGTACCCGCTCATCGAGTACACCTGCGCCCGCGCCTCCTCGGTCGGCTCCACCCGGATGTTGCGGTAGCGGCTGATGCCGGTCCCGGCCGGGATGAGCTTGCCGATAATGACGTTTTCCTTCAGCCCCAACAGCGAGTCGCTCTTGGCCTGGATCGCCGCATCGGTGAGCACCCGGGTGGTCTCCTGGAAGGAGGCCGCCGACAGCCACGACTCGGTGGCCAGCGACGCCTTGGTGATCCCCATCAGCACCGGCCGGCCGGAGGCCGGCTCCGAGCCCTCGGCCACCACCCGGCGGTTCTCCACCTCGAACAGTGCCCGCTCGACGAGCGCGCCGGGGAGGAAGTCCGTCGATCCCGAATCGATGATGGTCACCCGCTTGAGCATCTGGCGGATGATCACCTCGATGTGCTTGTCGTGGATCGACACACCTTGACTGCGGTAGACCTCCTGCACCTCGCGGACGAGGTGTCGCTGCACCTCGCGAGGACCGAGGACACGCAGCACGTCGTGCGGGTCGATCGCACCGTCGGTCAGCTGCTGACCCACGCTGACCGAGCCGCCGTCGGCCACCCGCAGCCGCGCGCGCCGGCTAATCTTCTCGTACGCGATCGGCTCACTGCCGTCATCGGGGGTGACAGTGATCTTGCGACCCTTGTCGCTGTCCTCGATCGAGACCCGGCCGGTCACCTCGGTGATCGGCGCCTTGCCCTTGGGCACCCGGGCCTCGAACAGCTCGACCACCCGAGGCAGCCCGTGCGTGATGTCCTCACCAGCGACACCGCCGGTGTGGAAGGTTCGCATGGTCAGCTGAGTGCCGGGCTCACCGATGGACTGGGCGGCGATGATGCCGACCGCCTCACCGACGTCCACCGTTTTACCCGTAGCCAGCGACCGGCCGTAGCAGGCGGCACATACCCCGACCCGCGAGTCGCAGGTGAGCACCGAGCGCAGCCGCACCTCGAGTACGTCCGAGGCGACCAGCTGGCCGATGAGCACATCGCCGAGGTCGCTGCCCGCGGGGATCTCGGGAACCTCCGTGCCCTGCCGGGTCTTGGGAACGGCGGCAAGGGTACGGGCGTAGACACTCGAGTCGGCGTAGTCACGCAACGCCAGCGTGCCGTCGGGCCGCTCCTGTGCAATGTGGACCAGCTCGCCTCGCGACGTGCCGCAGTCCTCCTCGCGGATGATGACGTCCTGCGAGACATCGACCAGCCGCCGGGTGAGGTAACCGGAGTCGGCCGTCCGCAGCGCGGTGTCGGCCAACCCCTTGCGGGCACCGTGGGTGGAGATGAAGTACTCCAGCACGGTCAGGCCCTCGCGGAAGTTGGTCTTGATCGGCCGGGGAATGATCTCGCCCTTGGGGTTGGCGACCAGCCCGCGCATCCCGGCAATCTGCCGGACCTGCATCATGTTGCCCCGGGCACCGGAATTGACCATCATCCAGACCGGGTTGGTCGGCGGGAAGTTGGCCTCCATCGCCTTGGCCACCTCGGCCGTGGCCTTGGTCCAGATCTCGATGAGCTCCTGACGGCGCTCCTCGTCGGTGATGACGCCCCGCTGATACTGCTTCTCGATCTTGTCGGCATCCTTCTCGTAGCGGTCGAGGATGATCTGCTTGTTCGGCGGGGTCACCACATCGGAGATCGAGATGGTCACCCCGGCCCGGGTGGCCCAGTAGAAACCGGCCGCCTTGAGCGCATCGAGCGTCGCCGCGACCTGCACCTTGGGGTAGCGCTCAGCCAGGTCGTTGACGATCTCCGACAGCTGCGGCTTGCGGACCTCGTAGTTGACGAACCGGTAGTCCTCGGGAAGTGCCTCGTTGAAAAGCACCCGGCCCAGCGTGGTCTCCACGATCAGCGGCGTTCCCGGCGTCCAGTCCTGCGGAGCGGCCCAGCTGCTGTCACCGTTGTCGACGGCGGGCACGTCATCGAGGCGCACCCGTACCTTCGCCTGCATGGACAGCTCGCGGTTGTCGTAGGACATGGTCGCCTCGGCCGGGGCCGAGTAGACCCGGCCCTCGCCTGCGCCACCCACCTGCAGAGCCGTCAGGTGGTAGATGCCCAGCACCATGTCCTGGGTAGGCGACGTGATCGGGCGACCGGATGCCGGCGAGAGGATGTTGTTGCTCGACAGCATGAGGATCCGGGCCTCGGCCTGCGCCTCGGCCGACAGCGGCAGGTGCACCGCCATCTGGTCGCCGTCGAAGTCGGCATTGAATGCCGTGCACACGAGCGGGTGGATCTGGATGGCCTTGCCCTCGACCAACTGCGGCTCGAAGGCCTGGATGCCCAGCCGGTGCAGCGTCGGTGCCCGGTTGAGCAGCACCGGGTGCTCGGTGATGACCTCCTCGAGCACATCCCAGACGACCGGGCGGGCCCGCTCGACCATGCGCTTGGCGCTCTTGATGTTCTGCGCATGGTTGAGATCGACCAGCCGCTTCATGACGAACGGCTTGAAGAGCTCCAGCGCCATCTGCTTGGGCAGCCCGCACTGGTGCAGCTTGAGCTGCGGGCCGACGACGATGACCGAGCGGCCGGAGTAGTCCACACGCTTGCCGAGCAGGTTCTGGCGGAACCGGCCCTGCTTGCCCTTGAGCATGTCCGACAGCGACTTCAGCGGGCGGTTTCCCGGCCCGGTGACCGGCCGGCCGCGCCGGCCGTTGTCGAACAACGCGTCGACGGCTTCCTGCAGCATCCGCTTCTCGTTGTTCACGATGATCTCGGGCGCGCCGAGGTCCAGCAGCCGCTTGAGCCGGTTGTTGCGGTTGATCACCCGGCGGTACAGGTCGTTGAGATCGCTGGTCGCGAAGCGGCCACCGTCGAGCTGCACCATCGGACGCAGGTCCGGCGGGATCACTGGCACGCAGTCCAGGACCATGCCCATCGGGCTGTTGGTCGTATTCAGGAACGCCGCCACAACGCGGAGCCGCTTGAGCGCGCGAACCTTGCGCTGTCCCTTGCCGCTGCGGATGGTCTCGCGCAGGGACTCGGCCTCGGCGTCGAGGTCGAAGCCCTGCAGGAGCCGCTGCAATGCCTCGGCACCCATGCCCCCGGTGAAGTACTCACCGAATCGGTCACGCAGCTCGCGGTAGAGCATCTCATCGACCACCAATTGCTTGGTGTCGAGCTTGCGGAAGGTGTCGATCACCTC
>JAABUW010010671.1_pt1 | contig 10168 bp, 8 predicted proteins | sample 5560081 | NCBI WGS metagenome assembly JAABUW01 (sample SAMN10711882, study PRJNA513363) | rock metagenome | isolation source: Antarctica rocks | place: Antarctica: Victoria Land, Knobhead sud | reverse complement strand
CGATCTGACGCAGACTGTAGCCGTTTAGACGGATATTCAACCACTTTGATCCTTCTTAGCTCCTCAATCTCGTCGACGCTTAAATCCGGGATTTCGCCCAGCAGATCGCCATCTGTGATCTCACTAGTGTTGCTGCCCTTCTTGCATGAGCCCTCTGCTTTGGATGAATTGCGCGACTTGACCCAGATCTGCTTCTCATGGTCGAACGTCATACCAGCTACTTGGTCAGACAGCAGATGAGCAACTGTTTCGGGTGCAATGATCGCTCTATTTCTTGAGCCACGTGAAGAACTTGATGGAACCGAACATTGTGTGGAGGGTCCTGACGTTGAATGCGATCCAAACGACTGCGGCTGGGCGTTGGTGGTAGTTAGTGGCACCTCTGTTGCAGAAGAAGGCTGCTTTCGCTCGTAGGTAGCCTTTGTACGGCCAAGAATTCGAATATTTGAATCACTCTCTAGATGAGCATCGTCCTCTTGGACAGCATTTCGAACATCGGCCGATGGATTTTCGGCAGACCGAGCAATCTTGAGAGATTTCAGAGATGATGATAATGCCATGTCAATATCTTCGTCCTCTTCGAATTTTCGTAACTGGCTGATGATCCTTGCGTCCACTTGAGCTGGTTCTCGTAATCTACGCATGCTGCCACCTTCTCGACTAGGCGGTCGAGAGAACTCGTCTTTTGTAGAATCCAGGAGCTTCGAGTCGTGGTCGTAGTCCTCTTCGTAAGCGTCGGCTGCAGGCTCTTCCTCACTGATATGACTACTTGGAGGCCGGCCTCGGGCTCGGATGAGCTGCATGATTTGCTGCGCTTCATTGAAGAAGTCTGCAGTCGTTACTGAAGGTTTTCGAACTTCATCAGACATATCTTGCGCCACGTTCAGAGCAAGGCTGGCCAACTCTTCAGCGAGTCTTTCCGTCGGAGCGTCCACCACCGGCTCAGACTCGTTCAGGCAAGAAACGCCACTTATTTGATGGTGTCGCTGGTGTTGCCTGAGAGCAGCGGAAGCATTGGTTCCATGCAGGCCAGGATGTCCACTTTGACTCGGCGTTGGATTTCTTGGACGCAATATATGCCGGCTTGCCAGAACACTCGGATCAGCCGTCTGAGTACTGTCTTCGTATAGAGCATCTTTCCTTTTCCGACCCACCATGGACTGTTTGGGGACCTGGTTCACCTCTGGCTTGAGTGGAGAGCTGATGGTATCCAAATTCAGCTCAGATTCTACCAGCGTTCGCCGACGTTTAGATTGTGGTACTTTTGCTGGTGAATTTGGCAGCCGCTTGCCATGAGCTGTCTGGACGACTTCTTGAGGCTGGTCATCGTATGTGCTGCCAGTTCTCCGCTCATTCTCGAGGTCCGGGGCCATAGCGTCATCCGGAATTGCTGTTGATGTCGAAGGATATTTCTTCCTTTTCCTTTTAGGGGTACTGCCGGCAAACTCGTCTGCAGCCGCCTCGAACGTCAATTGTCCAGCTATTCGTCTAGGCACCGGCACATCTCGAGGCCTCTCGCTTGGGAACGGTAACGGAAGAGGGCGATATGAGTCGAATGGATGGTTGTCGAGCTCCCCCTCACCAAAGCTACTAAACCTAGAAGTAGGCCGTTTTCCCCCAGAGTTCGTGTTCCGACCTGATGCGCTGGACGCTCGAGATCTATCATCTGGGCTAGCTATATCCTCCTTGTCTTCGAGATCGTCATCTACCTCAGCGCTGTCAGGCATCGTCTCTTCGAATTTGCTCATTCTTCGCGACAATCGATCGTTTGTATAGGTGTCATACAGGCCGAACAACTTCAGTGGGCTACCAGACGACCTCGGCCTCTCGGAGCTCTCTCCATCCACTTGATTTCCTTTTGGGGTGAAGGGTTGATCTGCTGCCTCCTTCTTCGCCAGTAGGCTTCTTGAGGAGCTTCCGCTCGGATTTCTTCTTGCAGTGCTTGCACGCGAAGACCCCGCAACATTAATAGAAGGTGAAGAGGATGGGCTGAGCGGCTTCCTCATGAACGAACCCTCCTGCGAATGGCCCCCTCTTTGCCGATTCACGAAGCCTCCATTTAGCATGAAGGACTCAGTACCGGTGGAGAGGTCATCAGGTAGAGAATGGCTCGTGCGGTCGCTACTCGGACATTGTTGGCTTACAGAGACTTTAGGGGTGCTTGCACCCGCATAGCCTATATCACGATCACTTGAACGAGAAGTGGGCCTCTGTTTGTTCAGAAGCATCATATTCTGCATCCGCTGGAGGACCTGTTCTGTATCGATCACTGCAGCATAGTCAATTCGTCCATCGACTGTGTGTTGTCGGGACACGTAGAACGGGCTCAGGCCCTCATTGTAATCCTCCGTCTGGCCACTTGTGACCCTGCTACGTTCCGCGATCGTGTCCAGCAACACTGAGTCTTCGTGGCATTGATCTGGGCCGTTCATTCGTGGGGTTGCCGTTCCGCTGCGATCGGAGGACGACCCACTCGCTTCTCTATCCGCAGCGGTATGCTTGTCGGTCTGATCTTGGAGATGGCCATCCGGAACTTGGCTTGATTCGACCGCACCCCCCTCACGGCCGGGATATTGTTCTATCGCGTCGCTTCCTTGGTGTGCCATATCTTGCAATTTTTCGGCAGCCCGGTTCACAGTATCTGATGTTTGTGTCGCCTGCTGTCGAGGTTTTCCTATTCGAGTGGCTGGCGATTGGGTGGATTGCGATGGTGGGCTAGATGGCACCTTGTCTGCGGCGTTAGAATGATGATTCTTGCCCTTCTTTTGTTTTCCTTTGCCCTTGACTGTTGGAGGTTTGAAGACGTTTTGAAGCCCTATCGGGCTGAACAGGTCCGGCTGCTCGTTGGAGGCCCTGTTGCTTCCAAGTCGTCTCTTCCACTCTGGCGTGCCATGACTGTTTTGGGGTTTGGATGGCGAGACCTTATACTGCACAGTATCCTGCGGGATAGGTGGTGGAGAGCTCACTGGAACCTTTTTCTTATGGGATCTGTTGGCCTTTGGGGCTGCATCAGCCAGCTTGACAGCATCTTTTCGATGCGGTTCGTTGTTGTGGGTATTCAAATTCGAGGGCGTTTTCTCGCGCAGTGGTTGCTTGATAGAGTCTTGCAAGGCTATGGAAGTTGCGCGTTGTGCGCTAGCTGTGCTATCTGTAGAGAGACGGGAGCTCGTTCTCGATTTGATGCGGGGTATGCGACTTTGTGACCCATTGCTCAGCTGACCCAGGCTGCTCGCTACCGAAGGACTTTGTCTTGCTTGCTCTGAGTGAGGTGAACGAGGCTGCGAGACCCAATCCTCCGAAAGTGAGTCGAAGAGCTGATCCATACTCTGCTATCGGCGGGTGTCTGCGCTTGACCCCAAAACTCTTCAATCATGCGTCTGCGCACGGGAATCATTTTCTAAGACTGAAGGGTAAGCATGATGGTGTGTGGAATCGAGTGCGACGCCGTTCGAATATCATTATCAGTCTCAATCGATCCGGATGATCTATGTACATGACGCGTGGGGCATCGCTTATCGCACCAAAACAACAGACTACCTTTTCCGGCATAGTAAATCTCCAGCTGCCGAAGTTTAACCGCTCACATCTACGGCAAAAACGATCCACCTAAAGTATCGAGTCATTGAGTATGGAGAGTATACTCTCTGCTAGGCTTCTGGGTGCATTCACACGGTGCAATGCATTTCTTTTCATGATCGATCTTCTCCACGCTCAGCCAATCCGTACGTCATGTCATTGATGCACGCATTTCAGCCCCGCTCTCGACGCACAGTACTCTTCTTCTTCCTTGTTCCTCAGCAGAGAATCAACAACCCGATAAAGAGACGGATTAAATGAAAGACGAATAGCAGACCGATCGCCAATCATTACGGCTAGGGGAGCAGTCTGTTGAGCAGATTAGTTCCAGATCAGTGCAGATACGCGACCAAGGTCCCGTAGAGGAATTCGATACTTCGAGCACATAGCGTTACAATGTCTATATAAATATTGATATGCATGCTATAGCCAGAACAGCAGAGGCAGGTAAGTCTGCAACAATTCTTGTCTTGATCGTATCGATTCTACCGCCATATATCTCTTTAGCTATAATCAGAAGCCACTGATCCGCGTACATCAGTTAAGCGGATATTTTCTCTTGCTCCTCGCCACAGGCTTCATCTCTAGCCTCGGACCCATGCTCATTATCAAGACTATCTTTACTCGACTTGTATTCCTTCATCCATCTCTGCGCCCGATTCCACATATCGCTCAGATTCGGTATCTGTTGCAAGCATTCCCTCTTTAAGTTGCTTTTTACAGCATCTTCCAGCGCATGCACGTCGTTCTTAGCCACGCTTCTTAGGCTCTCCATGGTATCGTCCCAATGACGTCTCAACAAACGATTGTCCCATCTATCCCGAGCGTACACGGCGCAATCTTCTTCGTCATCGTAGGATGGGATTGGCGGCTCTTCCTCGGCAAAGGGCTCGATGTCTTGCATGAATACGGGATGATCCTCGGCCTTCCAGTGAGGAACCACGTTGACCATCTCCCAGTCGACAATACCAGTAATATCAAATGTCTCGGGGTTGACGAGTATGTTTGCAGGATTCAGATCAGAATGATCAAGCATACAAGAAAGCCCATTCTGCTCCTCCGCGAACAACGCAGGCAGTATTTTCAGGTACTCATGACACAGAGATGTCATAGCTGGGCTCTCCTCTGCGAGATCGCTGTCATATTCATCGTCACCTTCAGTCTGATATTTTTTGATCCATTCCAATTCCATGTGGATCAGCGCGCTCAGCCATTGAATCGGGTTTGAGTAGGGTCCGCGATCACCTGAGATATATAGTCGGCCACGTATGATAAAGAGACCATCTAGCAGTTGACCAATGGCGAAATCGTCTTTACCGATATGGCCGGCAAGCGTAGGCTTGGTTTGGGGCGTATTGGCGATTGACTCAAGAAGAGGCTTCAATCGGTTGGTATCCTCAGATGACGACCCATGCAGTTGTAAAGACTCGAAACCTGTGGATACCAAACTTTCCCTGGCGTCAGAATCTTGCTTCTGGTCCGATATATCCGGCTTCTCGTCGGCCGCCACAACATCGGTGGATGAGTCGTGAGCCATCGCGTTGATACGCTTTCCACCTATGTTTTCGAGGGCCGATCTGAAGTAGAGCGCTCCGATGGAATCAAATTTTTGGTCTTGCATCTCTTTGATGAAGCCGGCCAGGACCTCCACCAGCACGAGCTTCCGCTCCCATGGTATCTTCCGCCAAACATCACACATTGGAACTCCTTGAATCTTTTCCATCAGGATCCATTCAAAGCCAAGCTCGCCATTCCGGTTGGATTGCCAGGCGATGATCCGTGGTGCTGGCATCGATGTTTGAGCGCGTAAGAAAGCGATTGTAGCGACCTCGCTCTCGGTCTTGAGGTATGGATCCACTGGCAGCGCTACACGCAATAGATAGGATGGTTGGTGATCGTGATAAGTGATTTGATAGAGCTTGTTGAATCCTCCTTCGGCGAAAAAGCTAACATCAAGCAGATCTTCCTCGATGGTAGTGTTAATTTCTGATTGAAGATGTTGTCTAGCCAGAGACTTTACCGCAGCGATATCAGGTTCTTGGGGCCATACTGGCGTGTGACCTTGGTACCACGTCCATCGCAGCGGCGTGCGAAGATTGCGCTGCTCAGCCATTGTTGGTGATAACTGTGTGAGTTTGATCAGTGGTAAGGTAGGACTGATATGTTTTCTAATCAGTATGGTGTGCGAAGTCGATTATGTGGGTACCAAAGATGACAAGTCCGAATGCGGCAGACTGGAGTTTATGAGGGAAAACTGAATGGCTCTTGGTGACAATGAACGTCGGATTCAGGTTGTTGATTATCAATGCCAGTGTCATTCGACAATGAAGTTTGTACCCTGCCAAGGAATTTAACGCAACCGCGCGCTCAAGCTCTTTGTCAAGGGGGAGCTTTATCACTGTTTGCACCGCAGTCCAACAATGCGTTTGTTCTCTGACACAAGCAGCCTAGTACGGCTCAGACTCAGGCAGGGAGTAAGTCCAGGCCTGAACACGGATGTATTTCATCACTCTCCCATAACACATTGTCTCTGCATCAAAGTCTTTCATCTACAAGCAGTCTCTGTGCATTGAACACACCCACGGCGACTTCGTAACAATGCCTGCATCGGAGAAACTTTGCAAACCCAGGTACAGGCCTCGAGACGTGTTGACAATATCATCGTCTTGGAGCCACATCTGCTTGAACTGTGGCATTGACATGCTAGGAGTATGCGCTTTCACGAGTCACCTACTTCACTTCATCACTTCTTTGTGATGGCTATCAGCGATCGAACACAATAGGTGACAGTGCATTGTGAGTGAGTAATCTTTCCATGTCTATAAAGTCTTCGTCTTCTCCGCTCTCCTGGTTTACATTAACAGCCCACTCCACACCAATCCTCCTCTGTCATCCAGCGAAACAACCAAATCATTCAACGAAATCTACCGTCAAACCTAAACAACGCAATCCATCATGGCCGAAAAAAAGATGATCAAGAGATTCATTGACAGCCTTAGCGATGGCAAGCTCTCCGGCTGGCGCGATAAAGAGTATACCATCGCCGACGACCGAAAGCTCGGCTACCGAATCGACCATCAAGGTACAAACAAGAACGCTGCTACTAAGAAGCATCGGATCTACATCCAGAACTGCAAGGGCGGCAAGTCCAAGTATAGCAATCAGCCGGCGAAGAAAATTCTCGCGGAGGTCCACTGTGATGACCCTGAAGACGCGGACAAGGTCCGTGATGGTCTCAAGGAGAGTGTTGATTCAGAAGTTCTAGTGGTGGTCCAGGCGAGAGCTCGATACGGCTGGGCAAGGATGGAGCTGGCACGGTGAGGGATCTGACATCCGGGAATCTACTGACGGCTGAGCATGCATATTCGGTCTTGTGAACTTCCCTCTTTGTAAGAGATCGAGCTTGCACTACAGTGAATCATTTTACTCTGCACATCAGTCATACCTTGAATTGCTTGATGCTGCACAGACCGGGAAATCTTTTACCAATAATAAGTGACCTTCTTCTTTTGAAGACAACAGACAAGGCAAGAGATCTATGAGTATTCTATTGAGAATAAGTGAACTTCTTTTCTCTCTTTGTAAGACGAAGAGTTTGTATGACCTACATGAATCTACACAACACACCAAATCACATGTTGAATCTCCTAATAGAGGACTAAAGAATTTGTTGACCATAGTTCAGTTGAGATGTCTCCGCTGTGAGAACGAGGGATTCGGAAGGAGCGCACAGCCCGCCAAAGCAATGTTTCCTAGAGCCACTGAGATCCCAAGGAGAAAGCAACCCTTGCGGTGGCAGGAAAAGGTGCACCATCTTTCTTGGCACAGTATGGAAGAACGTATTGACGACTTCACGATTGGCTGGACGACCGATGAAGGCCCCATAGCTTGAGAGAAGACATTGTCGAAGCATATTGACTTAATCAAACGCCCAATAGACGAATCCTTGAGAAGTGCATTATGCCATCGCATGGGATAGAAATATGCGGACTTCCTCGCAGAAGCGATTGCGAATAACACCATGAAACACACGTCAAATTTGCCTAAGGAAATATATGATCAACTTACCGCTGTCATCAACCTTTGATGATGGAAAAAACTAGAAACCATGATGGAGGCATGGATCAGCCGCACAATGCTTGAACATCGATCACTGTTGAACGCTAGAGGGTGCCGACCATGCATGCATTGACTCGTCGTCTTCTATTCCTCAAGAACACTGTACAATCCAGATTTCAGACTCCAGCGTCCAGTATGCTATGCGTGCCCCTTCGCACTCTATATGCTACCGCTAATGCCAAATACAAAGCCAAGTAATTTGATTAAACAGCTATGCCCTTTTTCCTCCATCTTCTCCACGCAGTACTCCATAAACCTATGGCGAGCCATGAGCAAACCGCCATAGCCCAGAAGGTAGCCGCGTAGCATTTGAGACCGTAGCATCTCGTTTCCTCTTCCGATACTCCGATCGTCTCAGTACTTCTTGCTACTTTCTGCTCAATGCCTGCCTGGTAGACAGCACTGTATACAGCACCCCAAACTGCTGCACCACCAGCAGGCATCACAGCGACGATTCCCCAGTTCGTGCCGAAGTTCTGTACGCCCCATACAACGGAAATGATAATAGGTGTCAGTGAGAAAGCCGCGCCGTAGCCGAGGCCCTGCAACGCGGATACCAGACCGAAAAGGGAAGGGTGTGACTGTATGAGACCTGAGGCGAGCAGGATCTGTGCCATTGAGAGGATGAACGTGGATGTAAGAAGAAATGCAAGACGTGATATACCAGGGGGTGATTGAGAGGAATACTGACGGTCTGCGGTCGAGGGAGGAGCGAGGAGGTCGGAGAGTGTACCGGTAGCAAGACGTGCGAGCGTTGAAGTCAAGGCGACAATAGAGACATGTGTTGCTGGCGAATTGGATGCCGGCGGTCCCGCTGAGGAGGGCGGATAGAAAGTGGAGAGGATCGTGCCAAGATTGTTAATGAAGGCTTCACCTGGGCCAGTTACAAGGAAAAAGCCAGCGGCGAGAAGCCACATTGTGGGATCTACCAAGAAAAGCCGGGTCTCGGTGTTGAGAAGCCAGGTCTTCTTTCGGCGGTCCTCTGAAGAATTTGCGGAGTCATTAGATCTGAAAGAAGCGCTTCCAGGGGCTGGATCTGGAGGTGGTGGGGTTAGGGTGCCGTAGGTGTTAGCACTGTGGTTGGACGTGCTATCGTGCAGCAGGGAGCGTTGGAAGAGAGGACTATCTTCTAGTAGCTCACTACGTTCCAGCTCGGATAAGGCATCATCGATGAGCTCATCTTCGTCGACGACCTGTAGAGCTAAGGCGCCTATGAGGCCGACGGAGAAGAGTAGAATGGCGAGGAAGAGGAAGAAGTTGAAGACATCAACGTCGCCTCGAACTCGGTCGTAGAGGAGTCGACTGCCTACTTGACTCTGCCACATCCCACTTAGTCCGAATGCTGCGATAGGCATAGCAAGCGCAAGGCCCTTGTGGCTACCACGGCCAAAGTTCTTCGCACATGTGGTTACAGCGCTCAGATACATGCAGCTCGTACCCATCCCTATACCCACGAATGCCAATATCATCACGCCGAACGGCCATGAATGGCTGTCGCCGTGATCATTTGCGCGGTAAGTGAACGCTGCAAGAAGATAGCCTGCGCCGAAGAAAAATCCGGCAAGAGCGGAGAGAGGCCGAGGATTATAGCGATCGCAGAGGTAACCGAAGAGAGGTACAGGCAGGTACATAGCGAGCTCGGCGGTAATAGAGACAGCGTTGACTTGAAACTGGCTGTAGCGGAGGCGAGTCTGGAATAAGGGAGCGTAGAGGGAGTATGCCGTTATGGAACCAGCACAGAGACTAGTAGGAGTTCAAGTCAGCTTCTTCGATCTCCGGGTTTTGCTGAAGGACCTCGATGCAGAAGGCTTTCAGGACGTTCTCAGGCTCACCAGCTCAGTATAGCGCAAGCAAAGCTCGAGTATCTTGACACAGCACGCTTCATTTTTCGTCTGTCGCGCTCGATCACACCGTCAACTATGTCACTAAGAAGGCTATCATCGTCCCTAAGCAGCCCACTAGGCCCAGAACCCTCAGAGCCATGATGAGTCGAAGAGGGTTTCTTGCGATTCTCATCGAAGTCAAGCTTGTCGATGCCGCCGTTGACGCTGCGACTGGGGCTCCTGGAGGCCATTGTGTTGGTTCATACTCGCCGGTCTACTGGAGAGAAATGGAGGAGAGGTGGAAAGTGAAGAGGAATACGCCACGGTCAGGCGCTGTATCAGCTTCCGCACTTCAGTCGGGCAGGATTGGCCTCGGATGATGTACTACGTACTTTAAACAGCCCCCGCCCAGAAAATTCTACCTAGGGTTGATATTAGGGTATAGAGCCTTTCTTGGCAAGAGGAACAACTCGAATCAGAAAATTTGGAGAATCGTAAGAGCGACCACAACGAGCTGATATCTAGCTCTAAGCCATTCTTCACACCTTACATACCCTCGGTCAATTTAGGAAGCCTGCGGATCAAAGAAACGCATTATGCCATAGGATCCAAGGAGTAGCACAGAGAGCAATTTACGATCCTCGGGACAT
>JAABUW010010669.1_pt1 | contig 10169 bp, 10 predicted proteins | sample 5560081 | NCBI WGS metagenome assembly JAABUW01 (sample SAMN10711882, study PRJNA513363) | rock metagenome | isolation source: Antarctica rocks | place: Antarctica: Victoria Land, Knobhead sud | reverse complement strand
AGTAATAAGATCTGTAAGTACGTAACTTTAAAAATAGATTTCTTAGTAAGTATTATAGCTATTCTAAATTCTAGTAGATAGAATGCTAGATTATATACTAAAGTTACTAAAAACGCTAATATAATAACTTAATTATATTAACATAGCCTTAAATAATAGATCTAGTTCTACTAGTTAAATGCGCTAAATTTAGAAACGCTATATCTAGTTATATATAAGTAAATTATAATATTTTAAGTTATAATACTACTATATAAGTACTACCGAACAAAATAGCTTATTTAGATTTTTAATAAATATACTAGTTTAACGAATAAAATAAAGGCTTAGCGGCGGAAACGGAAAAAGTTTTAGCGTATCCTTATAAAGTTAACCGGAAAAGTTGGTATATATATATACAGTTTAAGCTTAAACCCCCCTAAAGACGTCGTAGGCACGGACTACTTAAGTCGGAGGTCGGGCGCTAAGCCTGCGCTACCATGGTTTTTACTAAGACAAGATGTAGTTGCCGTAACAGCAACAGCGCACGGACTACAGATCTGGGGTAGCACGGCTGCAACACATTCGTGGTTGTATCACTCGAGCTTCGTATTAAAAAGGATACACGGAATCAGAATTAGGTGGACGTCACCAGATGGCATCTTCATTCGCAAAGTGGGTATCTCAAAAGCAACAACATCCTCTGCAAAACCAGACGCCTCGCTGCTAAGTACTCATCACGTCCGTCAAAGACAGCGCATCTCTCATCAATCATAGCCAGTCCCCGTACTAGGCTGCGTCGTAGGGCTCTTCCACCGCTCTCGTCCCTCGTCAAACGAGCGAGTTCGCCGACTTCTTACTCTCAACCGTTTGGTGGACCGACGACACAGGTGTCTGCTCGATCCGCACACTCGAGCCAGAGTCCCTTCGCACAGTCTCCTGTTCTGGTGAGTCACTCAGCACCGCTCTCTCGATGCTAGATCTGTTGCTGGTCTTCTTCTTCGACCAGAAAAGATGCGGATGCGTGAACTCGGTCGGCTCTTTCTCGCCAACCACATGTGGCTCCTCGCCTCGAAGCAGATCCTCGAGAGTCATCCCTCCCCCTGCTCCTCGGACATCGTCCATTTCCAGGTCTGCTGCCAGGCTGCCGTCGCGGCGCCAAAGGTGTCCGGGGTTAGACGGCTTCGGCTTTCCTTCAACGGTGCTGGTGTTTGTGCGGCTTATAGCCGTCTTGGGAGATAAGCTGTCTTGCCGAGATTTCCCGTGGACGCTTTCCGCGCCGAATGGTCTTCGCCAGAGGGTCCAGACGAACGGCAGGTTCGCTACGAGTAGCGCTGTGGAGCTCTCGCGGGTGTACCAGTACGTCCATTCAGCACCGAAGGGTTCCGTGAATGAGTAGATCTTGTTCAGGATTGCTGCAACGATCGTGAAAATACCAAGAGAAAAGATACCGATCACAGGGATCTTTTTCTTCCAAGGTAAAGTCAACCGAAGAAACATTGGTAGCCCGACTGCTAGCATAATGCAGTCCGAAGTCAGATTGAACGCTGCGTTCATGATGAGATGGTTGGTAGCGGCATCGCACTGCTTGTTCGGCGTCGGAACAGCCCAATAATTGGAGAACGGTTGACACCAGTACCCGAAGTACAGGCTGTCCATGACAATGAATGTCGTGATGACGTAGCCAGCGAGGACCTTGATGGCGATGTTCTCCTTCCGCATGGTCGTTAATCGTAGGTATAGGACGATGAGACAGCCTTTGGCTATCCAAATCACGACGCATTGACATTGCTCAACAACAAGCACCATCTTACTGCCATATTCTCTGTCGTGGATCTCTTTCTTGTCCAATGTGGAAAGGTCGAAGCCGGGAGGTAGTAGGTTTGATGAGGTGTCTCGGACGATGTTCAACGAAGCGATGAGTGTGGTATAGAAGCAGAGAGCGACGATCATTAGGTATTCGTCTGCCTCGTACTTTGAGAATGCTCCGAGGGTCATTCGGCGGGATATGCTATAACACCCATGTTGATTAGTGAGGCTTCCTTTCGCACTTCATGAAAGATAGTTGATGTACAATCGACTCGCCGCAACGAACATCACCACACCAAACCACACCCACGACTCCACCTGGAGGTCGAGCATTGCTTCAGTTGCTCAAGGCTGGTCGTTACTCATCGAGATAATTCTTGCGGAGTTTGAGATTGTGAGTAAGATGTGAGGCGTCGTGGCATATCGAGTCGAGTCGAGTCCGCCGCAGTGCTAATGTTGCACCGGTCGTATCGTAGGAAGAGAATGTGAATAGAGAAGAAGAAGCGAAGTGGACTCGGCCCGTCTTTACAGCCTCGCAGATAAGAACGTGGGCCACGGCAGACTCCACCCCCAAGAGTCCGAGCGACGTTGAGGCTTGCAAGTTGCGCCGCCCGACACAAGTGAGGCCTCGAGATCTTGGTCCTACATCGTGCAGATGTTCAGCCAAGTGAAGCGATGGGATATACAGGACGGCTTGGTGAGTTGCACGTACTTTGGCCGAGTCTTACACAAAGTCGGGCCTGCCGACACTACTCGAGTTTGACGGGCAGAACATCCCGCGCCTGAGCACATGAGGGTCGGGAAATCCCAAACAGTTAAACAGGTTTGGGGGATCTGCAACCGGCCCACGTGGTCGCTGACTCGCTGTTCGCGAGTGAACGCTCTCAGCTTTGACCTCTTCCTTTGTTCACTTCACCTTTCACTCTGTCTTCAGCATCCATCTTAACATCCTCTTGATCTTTGAGACACCACAGCAGTGTAACTCGACTATACGGCGTTCCATACAGCAGACGCTCATGGAGCCAATGGTGTATATACACAAACTAAGCTACATTGCCTACCCACCTGCACAACATCAAGTAAAATCGCCAGTCATTACTCCATCCGCTGCCTCCTTCGTCCCCTTCCCTCCTCTTCCTTCTCTTCTACCCCACTGTCGTCCTCCATTGAGTCTTCCCGCACCGGCGACACACCCGGAGACATGCCCTTGCTACTCCGACCCGGAGGTTTGAGGGGTGGCTCGGGAGGGAACACCTCTCGCTTGATACCCTGCATCTCGGCCCACACGTTGTACGAATACTTTGGCTTCGGATCTGGTGCGAGCGGAATGGGAGTCAAAAGATCCGCGACCAGGGATTCAGGCCGCTCTGCCCTTTTGGATGGCCTAATCACCTTGACCTTCCTCTCCGCGCCATCGTGAACCTGCTGAGTCTTGAAGGTGTCGGCATCCGGTTCTTTCAGGACCTTTCTGAGGTACTCGGGTGAACATACCACCTGGCTTGCTGGATCCTGTTTCTGCCAAGCTCTAATTTCGTTGTACTCCGCTTCGGAATAGACAAAGCTTTTCCTGGAATCCAAGGACGATACTGGACTGTCATCGTTATCGCGCCGCTTTAACGAGATGGTCCGCGGAGTCTCAGCGCGATCACCTGGCTTCTCGAGTGCTCTCTCCTTTCCCTTGTCACTCTTTGCCTCCTTCGGGCCATCATCGACCTGGATTTTCGGTGGAGGAGATGGCGTCGTGTCACTCTCTATCTCTATACCGCTGCTGGTCTCACTGTGCTGCATAGAGGGCTGCTGGCTCTCTTCCAACAAGGCAGCCATCTCGGCCACCTCTTTGGTCGCCTCATCCATCCTCTTTAAGAACAACTCTCGTAGGTTCGTCACCAAATCACGCAACCACGTCCCGTTCCCCACGGTCTTGACGTTCGAGGCGGTTCTCGCCAAAGCATTCATGTTCGCTAAGCAGGGCCAGAATTCACCACCATCCGTTGGGCCTTGACCTTTCTGGTTAACAATCGAAGGGCGCCATTTCGAGCGGCGAGCTTGTTCTTCCGTGGTGGTGTTCCAGGCCCACACAAGCGGCGAGGTTTCGTTGTGGACGGACTGCGCGAAGTTGGTCGTGGGGACGAATGTATGGTGTCTGGTTCGATGAGCGAGGCTGGCTAGGGCCTGGACGCGGTGGCGTAGGTCTACATGGTATTTCTCGCTTTCATGGGCGCGTGAACGCTGAGTTGCTCTGGGGTTCGATGGTACTGGCATTGTGGTTCGGTCTGAGTGTATCACGAAAGGTGGTAAGAGATGTTGTGCGACTCTGAATATGTTGTTGACATCCAGCAGGTCCAGGCTCCATTTGTACGACCTCATATGTTTGCTTGAGTTTGCGAACCTCGCGATTGACTGTGAAGTGAATGTTGGACGAGTCACAGGCATCGACTCGACACGATTCACCTCGCAGTCAACAAAGTCGTTTGCATCCTCGAGCAAACGCAAGATACTCTACAAATGGCTGTCCCAACTCCTGGCCTCCTCAAAACCACAAAACGAACCACACAGCATCCCAACCCTTCCAAATAGCATAACAACCACCAGTAGATCCAATGCAGACCACCGGCCCCCTCGACCTCGCGAGGGTCGACCCTCGTAAACGCATAAGCCGCCTCGTAGATCTAGGCCAAGAGACGTGGAAAGGCGACTTCTTCCCAAACACTCTTTTTGCTATGGATGTCTATCATGAATCCCATGCCCTCGAACAAGACTGGTACGCCGCTGTCTCCGAAGAGCTCATGCGCTCCAAGCTGCCGCCTTCGAAGCGGGACCCTACTCATCACGGGCAGGTGAAGGTGGAGAAGAGCAATTTCGGGTTCTGGCCTTGTATTGCGCAAATTGTCGCGACGGCGGAGATCGCGGCGAGGCAGAACGCTGATTGGAAGTGGAGGAACAAGATGGTTGAGCATTTGTAAGTTTCTCTTGCCGTTCATTGTCGCGCTGATCACATGTGTTGGTGTGATTGGCTGTGTTGCGTTGCTGACAGGTGCGTTAGAAAAGAGTTGATTGCGAAGCGGCTGGAAGAGGCGCAGGTGGAGGTGGAGTGGGTAGCTGTGTTGTTGGATCAGGTTGATAAGAAAGGGCCAGCTATATTGCGGCAGCCGAAGGTCCGTTTCGAGGAGAACCCGAAGACGGCGAAGAGTGAGAAAGGTAAGTCAAAGGCGAAATCTGTCGAGCAGCGACCGACATCGAGCAAGAGTGCCAAGGACAAAGCACGGCAGACAGCTCCCTCGAAAACATCTACCGCGCAGCCAGCTCCCGCGCAGCCAGAGCCCGAGTCGCCTGGCATGCGCGCCGAGAGACCTGTGACGGCGGAGAATCGTGCCGAGAAGCGACTCGTCAGCGCCATGAAGCAGCGTGATACCAACAACGAGAGTCCAATCTGGTTCGCGCAGTTCTCCGAGGGTCTCTCCTACAAGATCATACCTAAAAGCGCCGAATCTACAGCAAACAGACCCGACTCCCGTTCTCCCGAAGAAGCCGCCGTCGAAACAAAGGTACTCACAGCAGAGTACATCAGATCTGCTCTGGAAAGATCCGCCTCCCCTGGCCCACCGCTCTCTCCAGGCGCAGAAAGGAAGGCAAAACTCGTTCAGCTTCCGCGGATCGCGGCCCCAGCACTCGCCGAGCAGTCCGCGATGCTTTTCAATGCGAATCGTCCGACGGGATATGAGAAGATGATGTCTGAGTGGCACAGGGAGAAGGGGGGTGTCGTGATTCCGTCGCTGGGGGAGCTGCACATGGGACCGAAGGGGCCGAAGCAAAGGGAGCCTGTCATGACTCCAGTTACGGAGGTGACGGAATCTTCTTCGGAGGATCAGAAGGGTGAGGAGGGGAGGGAGAGGAGGAGGCGGTGATGTGAGTTGATCTTGTGAGCTTCTGTGGATGTTGTTTGGCTTGGGTAATTAGTTTAGATCAGAGTATGTAGATATTATGATGTGGTTCATCATTATGGGCCTGGTCCGTGTTCAGTGTGAGAAATCATAGCCGCCAAGGGTCGTGAAGGGGAGTGCTGGTCGAGTCCTGCATCGATAGAAGACAAAGCACGGAGCGAGCACATGAACGGCAAGCTCGACTGTGAAATATGTCGTAAGCGTGTCACAGACATCCATTGCTCATGCTACGATACCGAGAAGAGTTGCGCTTCTGATCGCAGTGGGCCTGTCCCTTCGCTGATACCCCAACCCACGATCTTTCGTCCCCAACACCATGCTATGCACCCATATCTTCAGTTGCCAGCACCTCAAATGCAATCATCGACATCCTGATCTCATCAATGCAAGGCCCTCCCTCGCGCTTTTTCTCGCAGTATTTCGTCCTACTTCGCCGCCCCCTCCTTCTTCATACCCACGATACTCGGACTCCCCCTCCTCGAATGCTCCGGCGTATCCGCATGCACAGCCTTACTCCCCTTCTCCCGCCACGTACTCACTGCCGGCACATCCGCAAACATCCTCTCCTCCTCCGTCTTATACGCCCTCGGCGTCAGCCGAATCAGACAATGCAACGGCACCTCCATCCACGGACTCTGCTCCTGGTTGCTACCCATAAAGTACGCGTAGATACACCGCAAAACCGCCTGGTGCGTCACGATCAGAATATTCTCGCTCCGCTCCAGCTCCATGATAATCGGCTCGAGCCTAATCACCACGTCGCGGTAGCTTTCGCCGCCCAGGTAGCGGTAGTTGTATTTATCTGCGTCGCGCGCAGCGAAGTCGGCGGGGTATTGTTGTTCGATGTCGGCGTAGGTGAGGCCGTCGCAGACGCCTGAGTCGAGCTCGTCGAGGGCTTTCCAGGAGAGTTTTTCGTAGGGGAGGTGGGCGGCGGTTTGGGCGGTACGTTTGAGGGTTGAGGTCCAAACGGTGAGGGGAGCGTCGCCAGCGGAGTTGCGGACGAGGGCCGGGAGTTCGGAGGCGTAGCGGAAGCCTCGCGGGGAGAGGTCAGCGTCGCCGCCGATTTGGCCGGAGACGTTGAACATGGATTCGCCGTGCTAGATACAGGTCAGCGCTGGATTGTGCAGGGTGGGGACAGGGAGGGGCTTACCCGACTGATCCAGATCGAGCGCGGCTTGATGTGCAGATTCATGAGGTAGTAGACCACCCGCGACTGAAGGTAGTCCTGAATCCGGTTGATAATGACTTGCGAGCCGACGTTGATGATCTTGCAGTACGTCAAATCCTGCTCGTCCTCATCCAGCGTCTCGTATACCCGCTCGTACATCCGTATCCGCTCCCGGAAGTCCTTGGCCGCCTCTTCCGGGTCCTGCCCGCAGTAGTCTGGGCTCGTGGTCTTCACCTCGATGATGTTGCTCATGATAAGATCTTCCTCGTCACACTTGCTCTCCACAAACAACGTTTCGATGCCCTCTGAATCGCAGCGGTCCTTGATCCACCTACGGCGCGCCTTCGTGCTGTTCGTAGCGTCAAGAATCGCGATGAGGTTCTTGGGAGACTTGAACCACACGATCATATCCGCGACAGCAGCTTCGGCGGCAGCTTTGCGAAGACGCTCTCCTTCTTTGTTAGAGGTATCGAAGAACGATGCATTAGGCTGGGGCGTGTTGGTGCGTCGGTATGATCCTACGTTGAAGCACCTGGCGGATATGCTAAGCCAGCCAAGGTACCTCACGACTGAGAGTGAGCGTTAGCAAGTTCGCCACAATGAAGACATGTCTAAGGTAGGAAGTGATACCTTTCTGAGCAATCAGACTCTTGCCGCGAGCTGGCAGTCCGACCATAACCACACAAATTCGTGTATCTTCAACCTGAACACCAACACCATTAGTATTCGAGCTTTTTCTGGTGCGAATCGCCGGCCGCATGAAGTCCCCCTGGGGCGAGCGGCTGAGCTCTGGCTTGTACTGCTCCGGAGTCTCCTTAGGTCCACTGGGAACAGCCTTCGGTTCCGAAACAGAAGGCATGGTGGCGACGGCAATGGCAGTGGCTTCGGCCCTGTCTGGGTGGTCCTGTGAGGTGAGGTTCTGTGGTAACTCCTCGGGTCGGAATAGCCAGTAGTAGTGTCCGGGTCGAGCGCTTGCAACCAGTATTGGACTCGAGGGTTGTTAACGTGGCCGGAAGTAAGCCAGGTTTGCTCGAGGAGTGCAATCAGAATGTGCACTCGCCGCCGAGGACTCTTGGTGACTTTGAGCAAATGTGAGCTTCTGTAGCAAACTCATGGAACTTTCTAATAGTCTTGGCACGCTTTCATATGATGGTTGATATAAACATCCGCCGAGTTTTCGGGTCCACGAAATGCTCCCCAGGGCACTGGCAACAATGATTTCTTTGCGAAAGAGCGTCTGAGAAGGAGGTAGGTCGTCGAGATGAAGAGCTCCAGCCCAGGCACATGCTCGCCGCCAGCGGTTAGAGAACCACGAGCAGATGGTACTTCCTGGATATCGAGAACGCGGGGCACACGACATCCAACGGCAGTGACGTTGGAGCAGTGGTGGGCCGCGACTAATCCCTTCCGGCCTCGCGGGTAGACTCGGATGGGGTCGCTGCTAGACTATCCCTTCATCCATTCTCACGAGCGGCCTGAGGTTTTGCATCAAACTGAGCAGAAACGACTTACTCTGGCCATGGAGTAATTCGTGACATTCGGCACGCTCGTCCTCTTCTCGTTCATCGTCGTCGGGTGGGTAGCGGTGCCATTCACGATCGCGTCCATCTGAGCTTGATATGAGGGTCTAAATCACCAGGAACGATGCGAATGTTGGAACGACACCCAAACGACTCCGAGATCCGCAAATGGACGATGTGTGCTATACAGAAGACAGTCGAGAGTCGAGAGCGTGGTGGGATCTCTCAGCATTCTGCCGCTGCCTCCACGTGCGTGCTTCTTTTCGGACGCTAGCTCCACGCCTTATCTCGACCTCCTTGCTGGCTCTGGTAGAGCTTGATAGTATCTGGTTATCATCGACATGGAGCCCTACGAGCACGCGACAGAGGTGCTTGGGCTCCTCTGCGGTTCAAGGCAACCATGAAGCTTCTGCCGAAATGGCTGATTGTCTACACGAAGTCTTTCTAAGCACCAATCAGTCGAAAACCGAAACTAACATCCTCATGATAAGCTGACCTTCCTCCGCTCAGAAAGCATGCTTGGCCAATGACCAAACCGAGGCACCCTACACGCTCTTTTCCGGCTTCGGTATGGACGCAGCAGCGCACACTAAGTTAAGATATTCCATCGCGATGTATCCCCACACATCTTCAAGCCTTCCAAGATCTCTACTATGGTCTTCTTGCGTTCACATACCCTTGCGAAATCATGTCTTTCTTATTTCCCAACCTCACCATCCCTATCGATGGCTGCGCGGCCCCATCGAAAGAGCGGCGCAAGCAAAAGCGAACCTACCGCGACCTCGAAGCCCTCCTGCGAGTCTGTCGCCGGACCTCCAAACGACTCAAGAAGAGTCCCAAACCAGACAACCACAGATGCGCCATCTGTCTGGACACAGAGCAAGACATCTACATCCGGCTCCCATGTTGCCACCAACGCATCGGACTCATATGTCTAGACAAATGGCTCACCAAAAACTACAACTGCCCCTACTGCCGCCACGAGCTCATCCGACGCCCAAATAGCATATAGATACTAGTTCGCTCCCGTGTGGCGACGCTCCGGACTTCGGTCGGCGAATACGCGTGGCAGCAATATTTCCACGGCATTAGTTCCTTCCAAGCCTGGCTGTTGGATTATCGAGCTCGAGGACTCGATTTTCAATTCAACGACACATTACTTCGGGCTCCCGATGATGCGGATGAGCTGCTACTGCTTAAAGCCAAGCCGGAAGGTGACCAGGCGATCAAGCTGCGAATAGTGTGGAAAGATGCCGGACTCGCGGGCCCTTTTAATGGAAGTATCATGAAGAGGGTCTGGTGGCGTCTAGCGGACGGACTCGCAGGGTTTGCGAATGGGTGGCTGGATTCATACATGGATGTGTATCTGGCGCATTATGTGATATAGTCTTACCGGACTCATCACTGCTTGTCGCATCTGGGCGGCGACTGAATGACTTGCCGGACTCTGGAGCGCGTACCTCATTTAGGAACAGCCCTGGGAGCATGCCACGAAACCGAGTGGATCCACTTTGTGGGATGTGAGAGGTAATCACGAACCTCCCGACAGGGCAACTTACTCGGGAACTACCCTGTAGAAGTATGAGTTCCGACAACCAGAGATTGTCGAGCCACTGCTGCTTACGCTCCTGGTAAGCAGCCTCCGTTCCGCTCGAGATTCACACTTTGGTTATGATCGAAAAGAATGCACATCAGATTGGCTCTGCATCGTCGGCAAAACTCGAAGGTGCGCGGCGCACTTAAGGGAAAAAT
>JAABUW010010668.1_pt1 | contig 10170 bp, 3 predicted proteins | sample 5560081 | NCBI WGS metagenome assembly JAABUW01 (sample SAMN10711882, study PRJNA513363) | rock metagenome | isolation source: Antarctica rocks | place: Antarctica: Victoria Land, Knobhead sud | reverse complement strand
TCTCTATCCGACTCGAGGTCTACTATAGAAAGCGGGTATATTAGCTAGTAAGGGATCTTAGCTCCTAGTTTAAGCTTAATCTCGTAATCCTATTACTAATATTTAGGTAGGGCTTTAAGTCCTATCTCTTTATAAAAGAGTTACTTCTATTTCTTAAATTCTTTAGGGATTCCTAGAGGTACGTAATTTCCTCCTTTACTCTTACCCCGTAACCTAGTTTAGCCTATATTAGTATCTATAGAGTCTAAGCTAACTTTCTATAGTATTATTAGTAGTTAGCAATTTATTTTATTAATCTACCTTTCCTTATTTAGAGTTAAACGCTACTAGCTTCTAGAGTAGATATTAGTAACGTATCTATATCTCTTAAACCTAAGTACTCTCTTAACCTAGTTAATATCTAGGTTATACTTTTTAAGCTAAGGAGTACCTAGTACGACGTCGTATCTAGCTATAGGTACGATATCTAAGATAACTTCCTCGTAGTATCCTTAGAAAGCAAGTAGTAGCGGTATTATTTTACTATCTATACTAGGTAGATTAGAGCCGTTAATAGCTCTTACCTCGTACCCTCTATCTTTCTTCCTTTAGGTAGCTATTCTAAGTCGTCGTACGAGTCGCTCTAAGATAAATATTCCGCTAGCTCCGGAGTCTATTATAGTAAGGATTTTATATCTATCGATAATATAATTTATATAGAAAACTATTCCTATTATTACTTAAGCGTTATATAGCTCCTTTTAGTCGCTTATACTAATAGGGCCTATTTTTTTTAAATAGTAGTCTAGTAAATTTATATCCTTAATATAGATTTCCTAGTTAAGAGGTCTATCTCGAGGTCTAAATATAACCTTACTTTATATTATTCGCGTCTATAATAATCCTCTTATTATTATTTTAATATAACTAAGGGTTATTCCTTACTATACTAGTAGTAGCGGTCCTAGAGGTAGAAGTAGTAGTATTACCTACTAGCGTATATATTCGTTATACTTTACTCGTATTTCTCTAAATATAAGAGCGTCGTTCTAGTACTAAGTACTAACTCTAATAGGTTATAATTTCTCGGTATCGTTAATCTAGTAGTCTTACGCGTTCTCTTATCTATAGGCTAATAATCCTTCTATTAGAGGTTATATAGCTTCTAACGCTAGTAATATTACTTTCTATTAGTATAACTTCTCGAATATATCTATAATTCTAGTAGTCGATCTTAACTAGTTAGTAGTTCTATAATATAGATTAGAGTTATTCTAGTATAACTCTATAGGATATAGGTATCGTTTCCTAGTAATCTTTAGAAATACTTCTTTATAGTTTCGTATAAGGTAGAGGGCTATTTTTATAATTAGCTATAGTTCTTCTACTAAGATATTAAGTATTTCTAAATCGTCTAGTTCTTTATTAGAGTCTTCGCTCTTAGAACTCTCTAAAGTAGTTTCGTTTTTAGTATCGGATTCGGTAATCTCGGTAATTACTTCTAATATCTATTTATTATCTATTAAGAGTTCGTTATCTAGATAGAGAGAAGAGATCTATTAGTCCTTAGTTCTATCTAAGTCGTAATAGTCTCTTTTAACTATAACGTAGTTCTAGATCTCTCTCTTTCTAATTCGTTTATTAGTAAGTCTAGTATCTCGTTATCGTTTAGGTTTATTAATAGAATCGGAGATTTATCTAATTCGTAACCTATCTCCTTCTTTAGAGATAGTAATATATTTTTATATAGTATAGCGTCCTCTTATCTAAATAGAGGTAGGGATCTTCCTTAGGCGTAGTTATCGTTATTCCTTAACTACTATAGTAGCTATTATTCTATAACGTTAAACTCGCGTTATAGTCGCGACGTTTATATATATACTCTTACCTATTCCTATTAATCTAGTAACTAGTATAGCTAATTCTATTATTACTAGGCTTAATTATATAGTTACTATAATATTTCTATAAGTTAGTTTAGCCTTACGTAGGTTTAGTAACTTCCTTACTATACGCGTAGCTAGCGCTATTCTAGTTAGATATTATTAACGTCTTTCTATAGTTCTTATCGTTCCTAGTATAGGTTATCTAGCTTATATTCTTTTCCTTAAGCTATTCTTCTAACGTTATTTATTCGAGTATATTAATTTCTATTACTCGTTGCTTCTTTAGGTATTAGGAGTATATAACCTATTCGAGTCGTTTATACTTCTCTATCTCTAAATCTATTATAGAGTATTAGAAGTAGTAAGCGTCTTCTATTCTAGTAAAGTTATTACTAATCTATTAATTCTTACCTAGGCCTATATACTATCTAAACGGTAGATATTATACCTAAAAGTCTAGTCTATAGATTAGATTAGGGTCTACGAGCTAAGGCTCTATAAGATTATTATTCCCGCCTCGACTATATATTAAGGGCGTAGCCGTATCCTAAGTCTTATCGATAGGAGACTTATTTTCCTATCTAATTATTACGTTAATCTACTACTATAGCTATACCTTTAGTCTATAGTAGTTACGTACGTAATATCTAACTTTATAATAGTTATAATACTCGTCGGTTTTTCTATCTTTCTTACCCTAAGGCTTTTTCTTAGCTCTAGCTTTTCTAAAAGATCCCTTCTTAGGTATTTATTAGGTAGCGTTAATTTCTATATCGTTAGGGTCGCGTCGTTTATTCCCTTTAGACTAACTAATTAGAATATAGCTAGTACGTCCGCGTCCTTAATATATATATCGTTTTTCTATAGCTCTCTTATAGAGACGATCGTTAATATTAATTAACGATTTAATAAGTATATCTAAGTTTATTATATTATTCTTCTCTATACGTACTAGTTTATCCTTTATATTATTCTTAAGACCTTTATAGTATATAATATATAAGGCGTTATTATCCTACTTAGTTTTATTAGAATACTCCTTAAACTTAGCTATATACTAGGATACTAATATTCGTTAAACGATATTCTAAAAGATATAGATTATAACCTTCTTTTCGTTACTAAATTCGTAAATTGTTTTTATCTTATTATAGAATCTAACGAAGTTAGAAAAGATCCTACTCTCGTCCTTCTAGTATATAATAAAGTCTTTAGTCCTTAGTCTTATCTAGTACTAAGCTTCCCCTTAGAGGTATATCGTCGTAATAAGATATCTCTTCTTATAGGAGCTAACTCCGTCTAATTTAAAGTAAAGTAAGAGTTAGTTAATCTAGTTATCTAGCTTATTATAGTCTCTATAGAAGAAGTCTACCTTAGTCTTACTATTAGTCCTATAATCGGTCGTTAGAGCTACGCTTTCGTCTCTATAGCCTAAGCCTTATATACTACTAGTAGTACTTATTCTAAGGGTATTTAAAGTATTACGATCCTATAAGGTAGTATTACGTAAGTACTTCTTTAAAGAGTAGGTAGTAGTAGGTATTATAGGTAAGATAACTTAATATATATAAATAGCTATAGACCTTTTAGTATAATTATAATATAAGTTAAATATAGGAATATCTAAGACTTTTCTATATTCCTATATATCTAAGTAAGTATTATAGCTCGACTCCTTAGGAATCGATCTCGATACCTACTTAGGCAAGCTTTATAGGCTCGTCTTACTAAGCTTTAGATCTTAATACTTTAAGAGTCGAGTAGTCCTAGCTCGACTATACCTTAGTCGAGCTATTCTATATAAGCTCCTAAGCTAATTATTCCGTAGTTTAGACGTATCTACTATATATCCGTAATATAGTACTACTCTTAAAGAGTACGAGAGAATACGTAGAGCTAAGGAGAGCTAGGAGAGAGTATTCTAAGTATATAGAAACTAAGGATATCTTTAATATACTTATAGTTAACTTATATTATAATCCTACTAAAAGGTTTATAGCTATTTATATATATTAAGTTATCTTATCTATAACACCTATTACTAACTACTCTTTCAAGAAGTACTTATATAATACTACCTTATAGGATTATAATATGTAGTTACGTAGAATTTACTAAAAAATAAGCGATATTCTTTTAGACGTTAAAGGGTTAGAATAATAGGAAATAAATTAGAAGTAAAACCTCCGATTCTAAATTAAGTACCCTTAAGAACGGAATTAATAAACCTAAGGAATAAATTAAAATAAATACTATCTCTTTTCTTTAAGTCTTTAGTATCTAGACTCTATACTTAGCGTTTAGTTATTAATACTAACCTCTTCTATATTACTTAAGGATTATAAGAATAGTTATTATAGAACTAGTTTTAGATTCTTACTATTTACTATTATTAATATTATAAGATATATTACGTTATATAGTTAGTAACTTACTTACTAGCGTATAATATAGAGTTAGGTAATTAGGCGAATATTTAGTATTTAAAGAGTTCTCTTACTTACGTATCCTATATAACGAAATTTCTTTTTTTTTTCTCTTTATACTTATCTTATATACTATCCTATTATATACGCTAGGACGCGTATAATTTTCGTTTAATTTTACGTTTAAGTAAAAATCTACTCTTAATAAGATAAGCTTCTTAATTAGGCTCTATATAGAGTAGTACTTATAATACTTATATAGCTATATAAGGAAAGAAAGGAAAATAAGTTAAATCTATAAACGAAAATACCTAGACGTAGGATTTTCTAGTTAATAGCTAGTAATATATATAGTTAAGAATAATTATAGACTATTATAAGAATTATACTAAAAAGTTATTTCTATTTCTACGTAGGCTAGTAAAGAACGATTATTAAACGACTATTTAGTTCGTTTAAGGCGGTTTAAACTAAATAATTAATACGTTACTAACTACTAATTAAGTAATCTAGACCGTCTATTTGTTCGTCTATTTATAAACTAGTCGTTTAGTATACTACTATTATTTATAGTATAGTAATATTTAACCTAAACTCTAACTCTAGTTAATTAGCTAATAAGATCTCTATTTAAGGCGGAGGGCGCTATATTACTTATCTAACTACGCTAATAGGCTCCTACTATATCTTTTAGTTATTAGCTCTATATACGACGTAGTACGTAACTTTCTATACCCTATAGGTAATAATAACGGAACTATTACGAGCGTACTTAAGGTTACGCTAAATAGCTAAGACTACTTACCCTTAGTAACGCTAAGTACTACGGACTAGTCTACGGCGGTAGGACCCGATCCCGGCTGCCGTGCTAAGCGATTCGAGACCGAACGTACCTCACACCGGCTTAAATGTTTCTATTCGGGTCCTGTGCAACGGAACCTTTGATGATGCGGGCGCGTCGCGGTCGCGGGGAGATGGATGGTGCGCGTGGTAGTCCGTCGGTTTTGCGACTCGCGGGACCTTACGCCTGTTCTACATCCTGTCGCCACTCAGATCCGGCGCGTAATTGTTGCAAGGCCGCTCTCTTAGGATGTCGTTAGTGAGTATAGACTAGGAGGTGTACACTCCGCAATGCATCGTTCAGAGCCAGCGTCGGCTAACAGGACGCAGCTCCGCCGATGGGCGCCCCTAGTTATTAAGGCATTTGTCGGAGTATTAGGTCGCGCCTTGCATGCCTTGCAGAGTCGCTGTCCCTCGGGCGGAGATCGAGAGCCACTTGCGCGTGTCCCACAAGGAGGTTAAATGTAAGGACCGTCGCGCTCTCGTTGGAGACTTCAAAGACTTGCCTATTGCTAACACCGCCGCTAACCTGCGGCTTCTTCCCGATGGATCTCCGCCACTCTCCTTCCTTAAACCACCGAAAGCGGGCTTCTTCTGTCCGATATGCCCTACTTTCAAAACCGTTAGTTGGTATGAAGCAAGGCGACACGCAAAAATGGCGCGTAGCCAGCCTCTGAAGCCCTCAAACAGAGGTAGAGCATCCTGCTTCTTACAGAGATGAACGGTCCGCACCGGTGCCGTTTCTACACTGTAGATATAGGCTCCGTCCCAAAGAGCTGCTGTAGCTCGAGCGTCACTAGCCTTCCGACACCCTCGGAAAGCAGGGTAGAGGAGCGAACGCTCGCCGATATGGAAGCAGCGAGGAGGAGAGGCTCCAGAAGGAAGGCGAGCAGGACATTGCGTTCGACAATGACCTAGAGCCCGACGACATTGCGGACTGGCTCCGGGGTTGTGGCTGGACGCGATGGTTCAAGCACAAGCCATCCCTATTATAGTTGCCGCTACTGCGCCGCCGGTAATCGGGTGCCCTCGCGATCTTTACCTTGGACGGTACAACGGTCGGGATTGCGCTAGTCCGGCGGCTTTCGAGAGGACCTTACAACTCCTAGTAATGGCATCGCGAGAGGTCCTCCGCCGGTGTCAGGAGACTGTGACTCGAACACCACATATACTGAGGTGTTGGACACCTAGTTGGGCCATCTATTACCACGGAAGAGGTCAGCAACTTCACTTGCTCGGCAGGAATCGAACGTGAGCTCTGTAACGCCAAGCTCTACCACTCCTAGCGATGACAAGCCAAGGGAAGTGAAGAGCGCGCCCTACCATGATCGACGATACGAAACATTACTCGCTACCAAAGACTTGTTGCCTTTAATGACAACCTGGCAGGCCGTGGACGCGGCAACCGCACACCGCCAGAACTGGAGATGCCTGGCGTGGGTCTCGTAGTACGTAGCCTCGAGTAGCAGCATCTGAACATTCTCAAGGGAAGTCAAAGATGCTACGAAGCCATGTCACCGCAGCGCTTCATTAAACATGGCAAGTCCGGGTGGCTCGCTCACGCTGCCGCCTCTGAACCCGCTCGGTTGTCCTTGTGTGGTGGAGATGGGCCGTTGAAAGACCCCGTCAATTGCAACCTTTCCCAACGCAAAGACGAGGAGTGCAAGCACGGCGTTGATTCTCCATTTGGGTAGCCGTCTCGGAAAAGTGGAGCGACCACGTCGTTCATGAAAGCATCCCGATTGAGCAGCGGCAATAAGGCGTTGTATGTGTTGAAGTATGCTTCGCATCGCTCCTGGATTTGCTGGATCGTCAAGGAAGGGAAGGCGACATTGGACGAGGATCCATGTTCATGTTGTTCATGTGCGGCTGTGTTGAGGGCGTAGTAGGGCAGCCTCTGTGCGCTGGGAAGCGGGAGAGCGTGCTTCGTCATCTCCAGCCGTAGAAACCAAGGGGTACCTCCTTGAAGCACATACTGCAGATCAGGAGCAGCCTTGATGCCAGATTTGGTGAGATGAGTGTGGATACTCGGCCAGATGATGATCTTGTGAGGTACTGTGAGGTGCTGATACGTCTTCTGTAGCTCCGTAGGAAATTCCGCCTGAGAGTCGATTTCGAGTGGAGTGCTTGTGCTTGTGCTTTTCTGGTTCGACGACGCTCGGCTTCCTGGCGTGTCTTGGCCACCCAATGCGAGAATGTCGAACACGTTTCTCTAGTCGTGTAAGGGCATCCAAGATATGAACCATGGTCTTGTCTTTCATACGACACGATGTCAGTCATCCAGAGCGACGAATGAACGAGCATGTTGGGAGCTATAGTCATTCGACGTACTTCGTTGGCCGCTGTCGGTAGGAACTATCTACATTCAGACGCGTGCAAAAGCCACTTGCGTCAGGGTCAGTAACTTACCCAAAATGCACCCTTGGCTTGATACTCTTTGACCAACGAGATCCCAACATGTGACACTACTTTGTAGGCTCGCAACAACATATCCCATTTGCTAACAGCACCTTCACCAATAGTGCCAAACCGCCTTGTACAGTTGTGTCTTGTACAACACTGCGTATCAACCTTTAGGGTCTGTACAGCACATGCACAAGGGTCAAAACCTTTACAACACGACCATCGCCATTACTAGTCGTTGAAAACTCCAGATTCGGAACTCACTTTTCCTCTCACAGCATACCAATAGGCAACCTGGTTCACAATAACAACGACAGTGGTGAGGAGACAATACGACAACTAATATGTGGTGGTATAAAGTTGCAGGATCCTATCAAATCAACCCATCCAGCGACTAATCGCCCATCTCGTCTTCTGAGACCGCGTTCGGCTGCAACTAACATTTCAGACCATTGAAGGTGGCCAGGAGCGGACTAGGATCATTGTTGGTGTCAATCAGATACGAGTTGCAGACGTTGTTGTCATTAGAAATCTGGTTTCCGGTATTCCAGAAGATCCGCTCGATCCATCCCTGAGCTGCGCCCCAACTGTAAATGCCGGTCATGTACTGGCTCACGGTGTCCCAGCTAAGGCTGCATGGCGGGTTGGCGTTGCCGGGTGCGATCTCCGTAACCCAGAGCGGCTTATCATAAAACTTATCGTGGAAGGTCGTAATCTCTGACTCCGCAGAGCCTATGTCTGGCTGATATACGTGGATGTTGTATGCATGGAAAAAGGATTGACAGCCACACGCGGCATAGAAGTCAGTCAGCCAGCTGCTGGTTGGATCGGCGGTGACTGGCGCGATGAACTTGGTCGAAAGGCCGGGGGTAGCGAGAAGCGGCTGAATGGCCGACGCTGCATCCTGCGGAGACATCGTAGGAGTGACTCCGGCGTAGGAGAAGTCTGGCTCATTGAACGTGAGCAAGTATTCGGGCGGGTTCGGCCCATTGACGAGCTGGACGGCCGCAGGCACGTCCGATGCGAAGGCCATCATCGGGATCTGGCCCAGTGCAGTGCCGATGCTGAAAGTCAACCAATTCGAGGCGCCGGTCATTTGTGGAAATTGACTAGACGGGTCCGCACCGCCATTGAAGACCACGTTTATGAAATCTGCCGGGCAGGTGTCTGCTGCTCGGCTTCCGACCACACGTGGCGGGGACGGAAAGGCGAGGACATGGCCAGCAAGAGAAAGCAGAACTAGCTGCGTGGAAGAAAACATTTTGAAGAAAGGATGATAGACACGAACCGGGTTCGATGACTTGAACAAAGCTTAGATCCGCTCGTGTTTGATTGCTGGAGATGGAGCATGGGAAGACGAATAGTATTTATGCCTTCCATAAGTGGCGCCGTGTGATGAAAGGGCGACGCTAGATTTGGTTTCTAGTTCTGCTGCGGAAAGGATGCTCCGCCGGAGAAGATTTGGCAAGCCCGTTTCGGCAGCCCTGGACACGATGCTCCCTGAAACCTAAGGGCTCCCTTGGAGCGATCAGTTTCAACTTCCAAGCCACTGCCCTAACGGGTGGTCCACATGTGTTGTATCCGATCCACCGTCGGGCCAAAGCACGACGGTGGTCAGTGACCATGCCTAATATTCGTGCTGCAGGGCCGAAATCACTCAGCTTGTACTGAAGGGATGGCCGAACGCTTATGGATTCAACAGCGATCCTACACGGGCGAGGACTCCTTTGAGAGAATCACATACGCAGATCCTGGATGTATTGTCGGCCGCATCGGTCAATCAGAGCAGTCTTGCGGCCAAAAACTATCCTAGCAAGAAGGCACGCGGTGTCGGCCGCAGAGGAGTCGGACGGAGTCCCGGACCATGCTACGACGCGGCGGCCAAGGAGCCAGAAACAACGAAGGGCACTAAAGCGGGCCGGGTGCCCACCTACAATTGATGTGCCATTAGCCGGTCCCCACTGTCTGCGCTCGATGCTACAGCTAGTCTAGTCGCAACATTTCTAGCCAAACCCCCGTTATTATAGGTACTATATAGGAGGGGGACAAAAAGACTAATATCCCTACAAAGAGGAATGGGTAAGCTAGGCCCAATTAGGCCTAGCTCATCAAAATTAAGGTTTTGGCCAATTATAGGTAGCGGACGCTAGATAAGCAAACCCTAGTCGCGTTAGCTAATTACGTATAAAGCTATAAGTCGCAACTTTAGCTATCTATCTATCTATTTATCTATTCTAGTTCTATCTTAACTTTTCGACGTATATAGTTTAGACAAGCGAATTTAAGAAGGGCTATACCTTTAGGCTTAACCGCGTAGGGTAGAGCCTTACAGATACGGCTAAGTAGGTTAGACTATTAATTTCTACGGTACGCCGTATTACGAATAAACTACTAATACTAGCGTTAACGCTACTACGCTATAGACGGCCCCTAATATATAAGACCTTAATACGAAAGCGCCTTATACGCCGCGTAACCCTTAATACTAACTACCGCTATATATTACTTCTTAATATTACTAATTTAGAAGATATTATAGCTTCTAACTATACGCTAAGAAGACTATTTAATAAGGCTAGATACTACTACTAAATCTCGCGTTTAAAACCCTTCCTTAACGATAAAGTAAAAGTAAA
>JAABUW010010662.1_pt1 | contig 10172 bp, 2 predicted proteins | sample 5560081 | NCBI WGS metagenome assembly JAABUW01 (sample SAMN10711882, study PRJNA513363) | rock metagenome | isolation source: Antarctica rocks | place: Antarctica: Victoria Land, Knobhead sud | reverse complement strand
GTTTTTAAATTGCGTAATCAACAACTATAGAGAGATTGCACAATATATAATTTTTTTGTCTAATCTAACAATTGAAGAACATAATAGAGCGAAGAAATCTTCGTTGTTTAACAAACAAGATAAAAAATATTATTATCGAACAAAATATTCGAAAGCAAATTGACAAGATAATTACTTACTTTGCTTAACAACAAAATCTAATGTTTATAATTTTTATTATAAGAACAAAGTATTAAGTTTTAAAGAACAATAATTGATACGTTATATATATAAACTCAACAATTTTCACAATATATTAACAAAAATGTTTAATATCAAGAGTTAATTTATAAAATTTCTAAGAAGCAAGCAAGAATTCTTTTTGTACAAGTACATAATAAGCGTTTAAGAGACGCAACAAGTAGTATAAATCTACAAATATAAATAATTTAAAATTCGCTTTGCACGCTATAAACGCTCTCGACTAATTAATCTATTAATAAGATTAAAAATACGAAAAAGAAACAACGATTTTGTAAAAGAACTTTATCGAAAAATTTTACAAAGAGAGACAAGTACAAAATCTTAAACTACACGATTTTAATAAATCGAAACAAAGACAATTTCGAAGACTATAATAGCAAACAATAAAAAAGAAGACAAATCAAAGAAGAAAAAATTTATATCGACGAAGTCGCAAAAAGAGCAATTAAAGACAACTCGAAAAAAATTTATATTAGATAGCAAAAAAGAAGACAACAAATCTTAGCGAATAGAGAGATCGTAAATTGATTTTTGAAATATTTAAACTTGGTATTAAATATGCTCTTAATTTTCTATTCGCAATATAATCGAAATCTATATAGAGACAAAGTTGTGCATTATATTAACAACATTTGTATTATATTGTGCGTTATCTTGTTTCGATCTTTTAATTTTTTTCGATATCGATTTTTCGATTATATGTTTCTTCGATTTCTTTGTCGACTTCTTAAGATAGATTTGCTTAATTAAAGTATTTATCTTCTTTAATATTAATATTTTAATTGCGTTTTTCTCAAAGTTTTTTACTAACTTGCTAGAGAAAACTATGTCGACAATTGCATCTATTGTCGATTAATAAATTGCAATTCTTTTTAATTTAATAATGCTTTAACACTTATTACGAAATACAATTATAATATCGATTGCTTTTTTACAAATTCTCTTTGTTTTTTTAGCGTAATTGCAAAACAATTTTAGTAAAATTATCTTAAGAAGATCGATGCAAATATCGAGTATTTCGACAAATATCGCAAGTCGAATTTTCGAAATAGCATTTTTCTTAATACTCGCAATCGCTTCGAAAATTCTAGTAAAATAAATCTTTAAAAATCGCAAGTCTTGATTTATATCTTTTTGTAAATTGTTACAATCTACTTAGTTACTACATTTTTTGTTAAAAAATATTGCTAAATTTATTGTTAATAATTGTTAATGCTTGCAACATACTATAATTATATATACTAAAATTTAAAAATAAAGCATTAATTTCAAATAGAATATATAATCAATATAGCATCTAAATATTAAGCAAGATTTTTTATTTATTTATTTGCTCTTTGAATCTTAAACTTAAAGACGTAAAAGTTAACATTATATTTTATATATAACAATATATTTAGAAGAATTATAATAAATAGTTGTTGTTATAATACTTAATAGTGTTACGAGTTTGTCAAAGCTATATTAGTAATTTAGGTTCTACGTCTTTGGGGCGAACTTGTTATTATATTCGATATATTTAAGAAGCGAACATTTTAAGCATAATGTTTAACATATTCGACGAACAAGTATTGCGAACAATTATGTTCGTTATGTTCGACAAACAAACAAAGCGAACAACTCGTATTTCTTTAGTATATAGAAACTAGAATACGACTCTTTTATAAATTGTGTTCAATTTATTATAGATTTTTATTTATTGTTACTTTGATTTATCGAATCTCTATTAAGATTTATTGAACATAGAAATTGTATATAGTTGCAAATTCTTGTTACTAAGTGATTGCTTGCATTGTCTAAAGACGTCTACAAATCTCTTTAAAAGCACAATTTACTCTAATATTTTCGAAGAAAGTACTAGCGTAACACTTTGAACACTCTAAGAATATCTATATTAGATCAACGCGTCTCTATCTTAAGTACTAGCTCATTAGTATTACGTCGATTATCAATTATAAGAGATAACAAGATTGAGATTAATAAACTCAATATCTATTATAAAGATCGTATTGATCTAGAGAACTAATTTATGCAAGTAAATATCTATTTTATTTTCTATTTTGTTCTAGCGAATTAGAAGACAATTTTCGCATTAACATTTCTTAGAGAGAGAGTTTAACATTAGCTCAAACTAAACTTACGAAAATATTTGAAAAATAATAGCGAAAATTCTCGTGCGATATTTATAAACTTCAACAACTTCAAAGAAGAAATGCGAAAAATCTTTGAAACATTTAACGAAAAACAAATTGCGAAAAGAGTAATTTAACATTTAATTTAACCAATCTTTGCAATAGATTACGCAATTAGATTTCAAAAGTATATTAATTTAATCAAATAAAACGATGTTGTATTTATAACAATGTTTCGACGAGATTTTAAAGATAATTTAAAGAACGAAATTATGCGTAATAAAAGAATTCTTAACGACATGTTCGATCTTATTAAAGTAGTTATCGATTTCGACAACAAACTATACAAAAGAGTTATAAAAAAAAAGATACGATCAATCTTAAGAAAAAATAGAAATTTTCTTTGAATTAATAATCGAATATTAGCAAAAAGAATCTCGTTTTAATTAGAAGTATAGTAATTCTAATTATTGTAAGCTTGCATCTATAAAACTAGATTCTACTTAACAACGTAAAGAGAAAAACTTTAAAAAAAAGTAAGATAACAAATCTTAAAAAATATGCTATTTATGTAACAAACTAGATTACTTCGCAAGAGATTATTAATTACGAAACTTAATAAATTGTCGACAAATCAATACTATATTAAGAGAGATACTTAATAGCTAGAACAATATTAGAGAGCAAATTAACACAAAGACGAACACTCTTAAAACTAGATTAAACGACAACTACTATTTGATAGAAAACTCAAATTAATTATAGAAAGTTCTAGATAAAACATTATCAAGCAAGATATTCGCATTTACGCAAAAAGTCAATCAAATACTTAATAAGACTATAAGAGCGAAACGATTAAGAACGTTATATTCTTACTTAATAACAAACTTAAACGACAAATATAACTAAAAGAACTTTCACAAATGTCTAAACGACATTACGAAACACTTCGAGACTTTAGCTAGTTTATCGAAGAAACAACAAATAAATTAGATCGTAAATAAATGCGAGAAAGCGCTAAGAAGCGACGCCACTATAAAAAGAGATATTTTTAAGGAAATCGAACAACAACTAAGCAATGTTAGTTTATCTAAATAAGCGATAAAGGAAGCAAAGAAATATGCGACACTTAGTTGAACAAGATATTATAACAACTTATATTAGATTTATCTAGAAGACAAAGAAGAAGTCAATTGATTTTTTAGAAAGTTAAAGTTATTAATTTAGCATAGAAAAGAAGCTTAGCGCAAGCAGACGCTCGAAGCAAAAGTCGCAACACAAAAATAAAAAAAAGTTCAAATTCTTTAGTAAAGAGCATACCAAAGAAATGCAATATATTAGTCCAACAATAGCAACTAAACTTAATAGCATACGTACGATGTTTTATTATATTAATTAAAATCAATAATTGTTAATTTATCGCAATAATTAATTCTAGTGCGATAAATAATTTTATAATCAAAGCTCTTGTTAAGAGAAAAGAATATTCTACTTAAAAGAAGTCTAACGTATACAACTTAATAATTGTAGATAAAAACTTATTATTCGACGAAAATAAAAAAGTAAATAGAGAAACGAAATCACTATCAATAGCTATTTAGCAATATCACAAGAAACTAATCTTTAATATAGTGAAAATAATTATTTATAATATCGTTTTAAGAATGTCTTGATTAAAGCAACACAATCTAGAAGTTAACTAAAATACACGAGTACTTAAATTTGCACGATATAATTATATAATTTACATTTAATCTACGCATCAATAGCGTTCGATAATAGATAAAAAAACAAATTAAAAATTAATCGCAAGTAGCGAATTTGCATTTTCGAAAAAAGACAATTTAACAAAGTTTGACTTAATAGATACTAGTAAAGATTAATTGAATTATAAAATTAAAATAAGTGAAAAAAATTACGAATTTTTTGAAAGTCTTAGACTATTTAGTACAACAAAGAAATCGCTAAAGTACGTATTACGAATATATAACAATTGAGAGCATCTATTTCAAAAAAAGAAAACAACAAAGATTCTTTCTAAACATTAATTGTGAAATTACAAAATTAGACTTGAACTAGACAAGTAGTTTACATTTAAATTTATATATACTTTATCTAAGAAGAAGCTCGAAGTACTTTGCGAATATCTAGTAGAAAATCAAAAAAAGAAATTTATTAGAAAATTCTAATTATAGACAAAATACTTGATTCTCTTTGTATTAAAGAAGAATAAAACTTTTTGTCTATATGTCGATTACTAGAAGCTAAATAATATTACGATTAAGAATCGATATTTACTATTTAATATTAACGAGCTTTAGAATCGACTATTTGAAGCGAAATACTTTATTAAACTAGATTTACGAGAAGCGTACAATCAAATTAGAATAAAAATAAAGAAAGAGTAAAAAATAGCTTTTCGCACACAATATAAATTATACAAATACACGATAATGTCGTTTGAGCTCACGAACGTCTTAACAAAGTGTTAAGAAATAATCAATAATATACTACGACAATATTTGAATCAATTTGTTATAGCATACTTGAACAACATCATAATTTATTCAAAAATCTTAAAAAAGCATATTAATTATATTTTTAAAGTATTAGAATGTCTAAACATAAAAAACTTACATTTTAAGTTAAAGAAATGCGAATTTTATCAAAAGAAAGTTAATTTTCTCAAATTTGTCGTTAAACGATACAAAATACGCATAGATCTTAAGAAGCTACAAGCAATTAAAAAATAAAAATTATTAATAAATGTTAAAAAAGTATAATTTTTTCTAGATTTTATAAACTATAACAAGAAATTTATCAAAAACTACTTAGTAAACGCGATATTATTAACGAATTTTACGAAAAAGAATACGTTATAAATATAGAAATTCGCAAAAGAGAAATTATTCTAAAATCTTAAGCTAAAATGCTTAAAAGAGTTAATACTAAAAATGTACAATTCGCAATTGTTAAACAAGATTGAAATTGACGCATTAAATTTAATTATTAATATATACTTTAATTAAAGATATAAAGACATATAACACTTAATAATATATCTTTCGAAAAAACTCTTATTAGTTAAACAAAACTATGATGTTCACAATAAGAAACTATTCGCTATAGTAGTTTTCTTGAAATTATGAAAAGTATATACGAAAGAATTGTTAAAACTTACGATTCTTATAGATTACAAAAATCTTGTGCACTTTATTACTACAAAGTAGCTTAACAAAAGACAAGTGCAATAATTAGAAAAACTTAAACAATACAAGTTTAAAATATAGTATATTTTAGGCAAAAATAATAACAAAGTAGACGCACTTAGCAAAAGAAATAATTATATAGAAACGAAGAAATCGTTTAATTACAACATAGTTAAAATTAACGAAAACGAATTATTATTAGCAAACAAATACGAACTAAATGCAACACTACGAATACTTCAAGATAATACGAAAGAATTTTCAATAAAGAAAGGAAAACTCTAGATATTTATCGATAAAATCGACAAATATATAAAAGAGCATTATAATAAATTACTACAAAGACATCTAGAAATAACAAAAACTCTTTAGCTTTTACGCTAGTATTGTTAGTTTTTATAGATAAGACAAGTTGTCGAGATATACATCAAACAATGTCTTAGCTATTAATAGAACAAACATAATACGTACGCGAGCTATAACGAAATTCAATATTAAAAATTATCTAAATCGTCATGGAATGAAGTCACGATAAACTTTATTACTAAGTTGCTAAAGTTGACGAATCTAGCAACTAGAAATAGATATAATTTAATACTAGTAATAGTTGATAAGCTTATTAAATACTTACATATTATTGTATATTGAATCGACTTATACAATATTACGATATACTTAAGGGACTAACTAGTGATAGAGACAAGCTCTTCACGTCTAACTATTGGAAGACGCTTCTCTTAATGTTAAATATAAGACTCCAAATGTCTATTGCTTATCACTCGATCACGAATAACTAAATAAAGAGAACAAACTAGAGTCTTAAACAATATTTGAGACACTATATCAACAATACTTATAGTAATTAAGTATTACTTTTATCTATGACACAACTAGCACTTAATACAAAGATTTCGAATATTATTAAGATAACTTTATTCTTTGCCAACTATAACAAGAAACTAAATCTCTTCGAGAAAAAGCGCACGCATTTGTTTGCGCAATTAGTTATCGAAAGAGTAACGACATTAAAAAAGATACACGACAACATCTCGAAGATGCAAAAAAGATCAATCAAGTATTAAAACAAGAAACGAAAAACGACACCTCAATTAAAAGAAAGAAATAAAGTATATTTTTTTACAAAAAATCTTAGAACAAGGAAGTCAAGCAAGAAATTAAATTATGTCAAAGTTGAATTATTTCTCGTTAAGAAGACTAAGGAATCAATCAACTACAAACTTGACTTATCTAAGAACGCCAAAATATTTCTAGTATTTTATATCTTATTGTTGAAGCTAGCAAACCCAATCACGTCTTTATAGAACACATTTTATTTTTATTCGCAAAAAAAGAACTAGTTCGAGATCGAAGAAATTCTACAACAAGAAGATCAAAAGTATCTTATCAAGTAAAAAAAATATTCTACTTTAGAAAACATCTAGAAGTCAAAGAAGAATCTTAATTGTTATTAGAATTTTCTAAAGAAGTTTTATTGAGACAAGACATAAAAATAGCATCTTAATTTCAATTAATCAAAAATTAAAATTGTTCGAATGATACGTCAAATAGTAATTCGAGAGTCTTTGTAATAGATTCGACAAAGTGTGCTTCATTCATCTTTAGATCGCCAATATTCTTTTATTTTGTTACAATTATTTCTTTCTTCTTATTCTTTAGAAAATTCAATTGTTTTTCTAGTCGACTTAGCTTTGCACGCGCATCGCGCACTTCTTTCTTTAAGCGCATTCGCTTTCTATAAATTCGTTTAATCGATGCAAGAAAAATTGCCAAATCACAATTACGACTAGATCGCACACATTTCACACACTTTTTAAAATTATTATCCACACAATAGATCTTACTAAACATCGTATAGTTACGACAAGGACGCATCGCTAAGAATATTAGACTTAGAGCGTCAAAAAGATCTTTCTTTCGAAAGAAGAAATTTCTAATATTAATCTTTTTTGAAGACATAATAAGAAGACATTGGGTTTCAAGACAAAAACCTTAAAAAAGAAGAATAATATCACGAGCTTATTAAAGTTGTATCAATAATTTAGATTCTACGTCTTTGGGGCGAACTTGCTATTATGTTCGACATACTTAAGAAACAAATATCTTAAGTATAATGTTTAACATGTTCGACGAACGAATATTGCGAGCAATTATGCTCGCTATGTTCGACGAACGAGCAAGACGAGCAACTTGTATTTTCTTAGTATATAGAAATTAAAATACGACTCCCTTATAAATCGTGTTTAACTTATTATAGATTTTTACTTATTGTTACTCTAGTTCATCGAATCTCTATTAAGATTTATTAAATATAGGAATTGCCTATAGTTGCAAACTCTTATTATCAAGTGATTGCTTGCATTGTCTAAAGACGTCTACAAATCTCTCCAAAAGCACAATTTACCCTAATATCTTCGAAGGAAGTACTAGCGTAACAAAGAGATAGATTAAATTTCTCTAACATAATTTACATAGATTATATGTAAAGTCTTAAATTTAAAAGCAACTTTAATTGAACGTTTTATTGTTTTCGATATTAAGTATGCGATAATTTGATCAATTTACTCTTTTAAAAGACTTCTTTGTACAATATATAGTACGTCAATTACAACAAGTACATAGTCTACGTTACGCTCACAAACATCTTAATTGTTTTCGCTAACGTCTTGACGCTTTATTTGATTCAAAGTTTTCGATAAAAAAACGTTGTAAATTTCGAGTTATCTTTAGACGAAAATCAAACGCGTAGTGTTTACAAGATAAAATTCAACACAATTTCGTTTTTGTAAAGACTATTGACAATAGCATCTCCTAAGAAGGCGAACGCAACAACAATAATAAAATAGATAAAGAAATATAAATTATTAAGCATAAAAGCATTGTACGAAGATATCGTTAAGCAATGCTAGTTTAAGTGCATAAAGTTAACGTTTATTGCAAGAAGTTTAAGACAAACACTTTCTAAATTAGTGACTCTAGAGATTGATGTTTTTTTTGACATCTCTCTTTTTATTGTTGAAGTAGCTACGAATTCCTCGAATTCTTCTAGCAAACATAAGAGTCAATTATATAGAAATCGTAAGAGCGACGTTGCAAGAGCTAATTATAGTTATTTAAAAATTTAAGCAAAAGCAAATATTAAGTTCGACTAAATATGTTAGATAGAGTAGCGAATAACAACTTTTATAGAATAATTACAATACACGTTATTCTCGATTACGCATCGAGAGTTAACGCAAAAAATTAATAGCTTGTAACAACAATAATACTTTTGTATAACTAGCAAGAGTCTCTTTTTCTTTGTTTGCTATTGTCGCAACATTTAATTTACAAGATATAGTTATTTATTATTGACAACACCAACGTCTAGATTCGTGTTGTTTGCTTTTTATCTTTTAATTAACAATATATTATTTATTAATATTACGAAATCTTGGCGTTTCTTGTTTAGCTTACGTTGGAGTTAAGGATTTTGCAAGTAGTCTTTTACATTGTAGCAATATTCGATCTTGCTTCTAAATATATTGTTAAGCAATATAGTATATAACAATAGAGAGAAAAGACTCAAATTGTAATTAAGTACAATCTTCTTGTTTTTAGAATGCTTCTTTTTATCTTTCTTTTATAATATTCGAACGCAATCTTCGAATGTAATCAAGAGAATATTTTCTAGCGTTAATATATTTTTGTAGAAAGAATCTTTTAAGTTTGCGACAAAGAAGACTTTTGTATTAGAAAAGAATTACTTAACGTTATTAAAATTGCAAAGCTAAAAATTGTAAAAGTCTCGCAATCGAATTAAGATACTTTTAAGTTAAATCTTTTAATAACTAAAACTTTAATTATAAAGGAAATAAATTGTTTGCAAAGATTGTTTTGTCAATACTTATATAGTACTATTTTGTAGTTTATTGAACAACAACTTGTTTAAGAGATTTGTTAAACTTCTATAAGAAATAAAAATTATAATTAAAGTTTAAACGCTTAACGTCTTAACACTCTTAACAAAGCAAATAATGTTTAGCTAGCAATATAGTTAGCATTTGAATATTGCGAAGACAATTACACTTACGTAATTTAAGTAACAAAGCAATTTTGTCTCTCGAATCTCTTTCTTTAGTTTTGTCAATTCTAGTAGTTGCTCTTAATTTGATATTAGATCTAGCAATTATTTTACGACAAACAATTTGCTATTAAAGACTCGAAAACAAATATAAACAATTTCGTATTTGCTTTGATTTACACAATAAAGATTAATAAATTTTCTGTCTATTCGATTTGTTAAACTTGTGATTAACTCAAGATTTCTTACAAAAGCAAATAGCACTTTATTGATTAATCGAATGTATATTGTAAAGATCTTAAGAAATGCTAGCAAACTTTTTATATACAACATTAGAACAATTTGAAATATAAAGTTCGCTTATCGATCAATCTAAACGTACGAAGTTTGACGTAGCAAATATGTTGCGTAATAAAAAAGCTAGAAATCTTGCGAGAAATAATTTGACACTTTCGTATTATTACTAGAGACGTCGATTAAGAGTAAGATACTAGTTTGCATTTTAAA
>JAABUW010010661.1_pt1 | contig 10172 bp, 9 predicted proteins | sample 5560081 | NCBI WGS metagenome assembly JAABUW01 (sample SAMN10711882, study PRJNA513363) | rock metagenome | isolation source: Antarctica rocks | place: Antarctica: Victoria Land, Knobhead sud | reverse complement strand
GGGGCTGATCCCGCTGCGCGACGCCATCCGCGCCGTGCTGCGGGCGCAGGAGGCGAACGAGCCGTGGGGGATGCTGCAGGGCCGGATGCGGGCGGCCTACCAGGGGTTCGTGCGGCAATTCGGGCCGGTGAACCTGACCAACGTCAGCACGGCCACCGATCCCAAGACGGGCGAGGTGCGCGAGACGGTGCGCCGGCCGAACCTGCAGCCGTTCCTGGACGACCCGGATGTTTGGCTGGTGTCGTCGGTCGAGCAGTACGACGAGGACGCCGGCACGGCCAAGATGGGGCCGATCTTCACCGAGCGGGTGATCCACCCCCCGGCCGAGCCGGTCATCACCAGCGCCGCGGACGCGCTCGCGGTGACGCTGCACGAGGTCGGCCATGTGGACCTGGCGCGGGTCGCCGAGATGCTGGGCCGCCCGCGCGAGCAGGCGGTCGCCGAGCTGGGCGACGCGGTGTTCCTCAACCCGGACGCGACCAAGGCGGATGCGGAGGCGTGGGAGACGGCGGACGCCTACCTGTCCGGCGCGGTCCGCACCAAGCTGGCGGCGGCTACCGCGGCGGTGGCGCTGGACCCGCGCTACGCCCGCAACGTGGACGCCCTGCGCCGGGTGCAGCCCGTGGACCTGAAGCCGTCCGAGATCACCGCGCGCCTGGGGGCGCCCTGGATACCAGCCGGGGTGGTGCAGGCGTTCTCCAAGCAGGTGATCGGCGTCGAGACACGGGTGCGGCACACGGTCGAGGTCGCGGCCTGGTCCCTCGACGTGGACGCCTTCGAGGGCTTGGCCGCCGCCACGTCGGAGTGGGGCACCGCCCGGCGCCACGCGGGCGAGCTGCTGCACGACGCGCTGAACGCCTCCATCCCGCAGATCTACGACACCGTGCGCGAGCCGGGCGGCAAGGAGAGCCGGGTGCTGAACGCCTCGGAGACGGAGGCGGCGAAGGAGAAGCTGCTCAAGATCAAGCAGGCGTTCGAGCGCTGGATCTGGACCGACGTGGAGCGCACGGACCGGCTGGCCAGGCTGTACAACGATGCGTTCAACAACCTGGTGCCGCGGTCCTTCGACGGGCGGCACCTGCAGCTGCCCGGCGCCAGCACCGCCATCAGCCTGCGCGACCATCAGAAGCGGGTGATCTGGCGCATCGTCGCCGCTGGCGGCACCTACATCGCCCACGCGGTCGGGGCCGGCAAGACGTTCAGCATGGCCGCGGCGGTGATGGAGCAGAAGCGCCTGGGATTGATCTCCAAGGCGATGATGACGGTGCCCGGCCACTGCCTGGCCCAGGCCAGCCGGGAGTTCCTGCTGCTCTACCCCAACGCCCGCATCCTGGTGGCGGACGAGACCAACTTCAGCAAGGACAAGCGGCAGCGCTTCCTGGCGCGCGCGGCGACGGCGACGTGGGATTGCATCATCATCACGCACTCGGCCTTCAAGTTCATCCCGGCGCCGGCCGACTTCGAGCGCGGGCTGATTGGGGAGGCGCTGGCGAGCTATTCCGTCCTGCTGGAGAAGGTGGACGGCGACGACCGCCTGACGCGCAAGCGCATCGAGCGCATGAAGGAGGGATTGCAGGACAAGCTGGAGGCGCTGCGCACGCGCAAGGACGACCTGCTGACCATCGCCGAGATGGGGGTGGACCAGCTGATCGTGGACGAGGCGCAGGAGTTCAGGAAGCTCAGCTTCGCCACCAACATGAGCGGCCTGAAGGGCGTGGCGCCGGACGGGTCGCAGCGGGCCTGGGACCTGCACGCCAAGGCGCGCTTCATCGCGCAGCGCCAGCCCACCCGGCCGCTGATCCTGGCCTCGGGCACGCCGATCACCAACACGCTGGGCGAGATGTTCACCCTGCAGCGCTTCATGCAGCCCGAGGTGCTGGAGGAGCGCGGCATCCACGAGTTCGACGCCTGGGCGTCCAGCTTCGGCGACACCCGCACCAAGTTGGAGCTGCAGCCGTCGGGCATCTACAAGCCCGTGACCCGGTTCGCGGAGTTCGTGAACGTGCCGGAGCTGATCTCCATGTTCCGGTCGGTCGCGGACGTGGTGCTGATGAGCGACCTGCGCCACCACCTCCGGCTGCCCGCGGTCCGCACCGGCAAGCGCCAGATCGTCACCGCCAAGGCCAGTCCGGCGTTCCGGGCCTACCAGGGGGTGCTGGCCGAGCGCATCCGCGAGATCGAGTTGCGCAAGGGGCCGCCCGTGAAGGGGCAGGACATCCTGCTGTCGGTCATCACCGACGGGCGGCACGCCGCCATCGACATGCGGTTCGTGCAGCCGGTGGACGGGGAGGACCCGGCCAACGACAACGAGCCGGGCAACAAGCTGAACGCGCTGATCGCCAACGTCCACCGCATCTGGCTGGAGACGGCCGGCAACCGCTACCTGGCACCGGACACGGGCAAGCCGCACCCGGTGCCAGGGGCGGCGCAGATGGTGTTCTCCGACCTCGGCACGGAGGCGGCGGACGGCAAGCGCGGCTTCTCCGCCTACCTGTGGATCAGGGACGAGCTGGTGCGGCTGGGGGTGCCGCGCGAGCAGGTGGCCTTCATGCAGGACTTCAAGAAGTCGGAGGCCAAGCAGAAGCTGTTCGCAGCCGTGAACGGCGGCAAGGTGCGGGTGCTGATCGGCTCCACCCAGACCATGGGCACCGGCGTCAACGCGCAGCAGCGCCTGGCCGCCCTGCACCACCTCGACGTGCCCTGGCTGCCCAGCGACATCGAGCAGCGGGAGGGGCGCATCGAGCGCCAGGGCAACCAGAACGCGGAGATCTGCATCTACGCCTATGCCACGCTGGGCAGCATGGATGCCACGTCCTGGCAGCTGCTGGAGCGCAAGTCGCGCTTCATCGCGGCGGCGCTGGGCGGCGACCGCAGCGTGCGGCGGCTGGAGGACGCCGGCAGCCAAGTGAACCAGTTCGCCATGGCCAAGGCGCTGGCCTCGGGCGACCCGCGCCTGATGCAGAAAGCCGGGCTGGAGGCCGAGCTGGCGCGGCTGGAGCGGCTGCGGGCGGCGCACTTCGACGACCAGCTCGCCATCCGGCAGCAGGTCGCCGACGCCGAGCGCACCATCGGCAGCTCGACGCGGCGGATCGGCAGCATCGAGCAGGACATCGCGGCGCGCACCCCGACTCGCGGCGACCTGTTCACCATGGAGGTGGCCGGCAAGGTCCGCACCGAGCGCAAGGAGGCCGGTGCCTCCCTGCTCAGCCGCATCCGGCTGCTGGAGCGGGGCCGGGAAGGAGGGGCCTGGACCCTGGGCCGCATCGGCGGCTTCGAGGTCAAGGCGGCGGGCGAGCCGTACGGCCTGATCGAGTATCGCCAGGACGTGTGGCTGGACCGGCACGGCTACGAGCAGGCGATACAGTTGGACGACGACCTGACCGCGCTGGGGCTGGTCGCACGGCTGGAGTACCAGCTCGACCGCTTCGAGGCCGACCTGGCGGAGCACCGCCGGAAGGTGGCCGAGGCCGAGGGGCGCCTGCCCGGCTACCAGCGCCGGCTGGGCGAGGGCTTCGGCCTGCAGGAGGAGCTGGACGCCAAGCGGGCGGAGCTGGTCGCGCTGGAGGTGGACCTGGAGGCGAACGCCAGGGCCGGCGCGGAGGACGAGGTGCCGGCGGCGGCATAGCCGGGCAGGGGCAGAGGCGGAAGCGGAGAGAAGGCGGATGGAGGGTGGGGAGGGACGGTGCGCTCGCATCGTCGCTCCTGCCGCCACCGCTTCGCTCCATCGCTGGCTGCGCCACCCCGGCCCCGCTGGCACGCAGCCCGCCAGCGCGGGCCGCGCGCTGCGCAGGGCCGGGGCGCTCGCCGGCAATTGTGCCGGCAGGACCGCGACGCGGCGGGGGAGGGGTCATCCAGGAACGAGGGATGACGGAAACCCGAGCCAGAAGGTTAGAGAACCATGGAATTGAAAACGGTCGATCCCCGCACGCTGAAGATCAACCCGGACAACCCCCGCCGCACCGGCGCCGGCGAGCACCCGGACGCGCAGATGGTGGCCAACATCAAGGCCGTGGGCATCCTGCAGCCGCCCGTGGTGCGCGAGAAGGGCAGGCACCTGGAGATCGTCGCCGGGCACCGCCGGGTGGCGGCAGCCATAGCGGCCGGGTTCCCGGACGTGCTGGTGCTGGTGCGCGGGCCGGACGACGGCGGCGATGGGGTGCGCGCGCTGTCCGAGAACGTGGTCCGGGCGCCGCTCGACGTTGTTTCGCAATGGAAGGCGATAGAGGCCCTGGTCTCCGCGGACTGGTCGGAGGAGGCCATCGGCACCGCCCTGGCCCTGCCGATCCGCACCCTGCGCAAGCTCCGGCTGCTGGCGCAGATGCTGCCTGCGATGCTGACGCAGATGGAATTGGGCGACGTGCCAGGGGAGGCGTACCTGCGGGTCATCGCCGCGGCGTCGTCGGCCGAGCAGGCGGCGGCGTGGAAGCGGTGCAAGCCCAAGAAGGGCCAGAAGGCGGCCTGGCACGAGGTCGCGCGGGTCCTGGAGAAGCGCACGCTGCCCGCCAAGGTCGCCCGGTTCGACGACGAGCTGGCCCGGATCTACGGCATCACCTGGACCGACGACCTGTTCGTGCCGGCCGGCGAGGACGGGCGCACCACCGACCAGGTGGAGCAGTTCATGGCGGCGCAGGGGGAGTGGCTGGCCAACAACCTGCCGGAAGACGGGCACCTGACCGAGCTGGACCAGTATGGCAGCCCCAAGCTGCCGCGGGAGGCCATGCGGTCCTACGGCCCGACGCGCAAGGGCGAAAGCATCGCCTGCTACGTCGATCCGCGCACCGGCGAGGTGGAGCAGGTGGGCTACCGGCTGCCGGAGCTGCGCCGCGGTGCCGACGCCGGCACGGGCGCGGGCACCGGCGAGAGGCCGGTGCCGCAGCCGCGGGCGGACATTACCAGCAAGGGCGTGGACATGATCGGCGCGCTGCGGACCGACGCGCTGCACCAGGCGCTGCGCGAGTCGCCGATCCCCGACGAGGTGCTGATCGGACTGCTGGTGCTCGGGCTGGGCGCGCAGAACGTGCAGGTCCACTCCGGCGCGGCGGCCAAGGGCTACGGCTGGCGCGAAGGGATCGCCGGGCGGCTGACCGAGGGCGGCGTGCTGACGCAGGACCTGGGCGTGCTCCGGGTCGCAGCGCGCGAGATGCTGGTCGAGGTGCTGTCCTGCCGCGTGGGCATGAGCCAGAGCGGCATGGGCGCCCGCTACGCCGGCGCCGCCATCGGGGCGGATGCCCTGCTGCCGGACATGGCGACGACGGACTTCCTCAAGTGCCTGTCCAAGCAGGCCATGGAGCGCACGGCGTCGGCCAACGGGGTCGCGCCGCGCAACACCGGTAAAGAGACGCGCGTCGCGATGATCGCGCACTGCGCCGGCGGGACCTTCGTCCACCCGGCCGCTCTGTTCCCGCCCACGGCGCAGGAGCTGCAAGCCCGCCGCCACCGCGGCAGCCTGATCGTCGCCGAGCAGACGGACGGCGGCAGCGCACGGAACGGCGACCTGGCGCCGGACGGCGAGGACCTGGACGGCGCGGATGCCGAGGGGGCCGGCGCCGAGGATGACGTGCCGCCCGACGGCGCGATGCCGCCGCCCATCGCTGCGGCGGTCAGGCAGCAGCCCGCCGCTTGACCACGCGCCGCCCGGTCCCAGGCCGGGCGGCGCGTCCGCACCAACCCACTGTCCGGCCGGCGCGCGCACATCGGGTGTGCGCGTGCGGCCGTACGTCCATCCAAAAGGACCAGACACCATGGCCGTCACCGTTACGCTGTCAACCGTGCCCGCGACCGCAGCCAGGGAGAAGCATGGCACCACCATGTCGCTCGACCTGTTCGGGCCGTCGCTGGATGCCGAGACCTTGCGCGCGATCTCGAACGTCGCTGAGATCAAGGCCGCCATCGCCCGGTTCGGCGCCAAGGTCCGTGCCGCGCATCCCGAAGCGTCGTTCTACGTGTCCGTCAGCTTGGCCAAGGGCAGCCGCAAGCCGAACGGCTACGACGCCGCGCGCCGTGGCAACGGACTGGGCCAGGAGAACTTCGTCAGCGTCACCGACGGGCGCACAGAGCCGGAGATGCAGGCGGGGGTAGTCAGTGCCCTGCCAGGGTAGGCAGGAGCAGGCGCATGATCCGGCAGTACTACGCCCAGCGGGCGCGCGGCGGGGACAACCCGCTGCGCGTCGGCACGGTCGCCGCGGGCAGCATCTTCTACTTGCAGGACGAAGGGTTCTTCCGTGACCGCTACGGCGGCACGGCGGTCTGCCGCACGCCCTGGCAGGTGCTGGGCTTCCTGAACGGCACGATAGGCGCTGCGCGCCGCAACCGCGACACCGGGCACTGGGAGGACGCTTACCTCTCCGGCCGGTCGGACATGGCGCTCGTGCGGTCGCTGCGCGACTCCCGCATCGTGCGCCAGGTCGCCGTCCGCACGCTGGTCCTCCACGACGACCTCGGCCTGGCCAGGCAGCCCACCCGCTACCCGACCCTACCCGACGTGCGGCGGTTCCGCCCGGCGCGCTTCGCGCCTGCCGGCGCTGTTGCGCCGCCAGCACCGCGGCAACGCCGGGCTGCCTGACGGCATGCCTGCTCGCCTCCTCCGGGCACCCGGGGGAGGCGTGATGCTTCTCCCTCCCTTTCACCCAGCCCGCCGGCAGCCGCCGAGCGGGCCTTCCCGGTTCAGGGGTTCGCCATGCACGGTCACTCCAATCTCCAGCGCGCCGCCGACGCCAGTTGCCTCGCCAGCGCCCGTAGTTGGCGCAAGGAGGCCGAGCACCTCCGCGACAACGCCGAAGCGGCCTACCTCACCGCCGGCCAGCGCGCGACGCTGCTGCGCGAGGCCGAGGCCGCCGAGCGCCAGGCCGACTGGTGGCTCGACGCCATAACGGCGCACTGACGTAGCGATGGTGCAGCAGCCCGAACGTCAGCTTTCGATCCATAGCGGACGTGCGCGGCAGACCCTATCTGCCTGCCCATGCTGATCCGGAAAGCTGAAGCGGCCGATGCGCAAGCGATAGCCGCCATTATCCTTCCCACCATCAGGGAGGGTACGACCTACTCCCTTGATCCGAAGATGAGCGAATCCGACGCGCTGGCTTACTGGATTGGGCCGGACAAGGAGACCTTCGTTGCCGAGGACGCGGGGCAGATCGTCGGCACCTACTACATGCGGCCGAACCAAGCTGGCGGCGGTCGTCATGTTTGCAACTGCGGCTACATGACCAGCGCAGCCGCCGCGGGCCGAGGAATCGCCGGTCGGATGTGCGAACACTCGCTCAGTTATGCGCGTGCGCGGGACTACCGGGCCATGCAGTTCAACTTCGTCGTCAGCACCAATGAGCGGGCGATCCGCCTTTGGCAGCGGATGGGCTTCGAGGTTGTCGGACGGCTTCCTGGCGCGTTTGACCATCCCAATGCTGGCTACGTCGAAGCTTTGGTGATGTTCCAGACGCTTTAGGCCACGTCCGCTATCCACCTGAACCAGACATTCAAACTGAGACAGTGCCGACGTGGCCGTGGTCTATGCAATCAGCACTTTGAGGAAAAGGGCCGCCTGCTCATGCAAGCGGCCCTTCCTGTTCAGGCTGTGCGCGCGGCCTTGCGCGCCTGGTCGGCCCGTCCCGCTTCGGCCAGCCAGTCCGAGGTATCTGCCGCACTGTACGGCATCCAGGTTTCGCTGCGCCGTGCCATCCCGACCGCCCGGCTGACCCCGTGCGCCTCCTGGCACCGCTGGTGCGCCAGGACCAGCAGCTCCGCCGACCGGCTCAGCAGCCCGTCCGCGTCCCGCTCCAGCAGGCCGAGCCACTGGCCCCCACCGGCCTGGGCCAGCGCCAGGCGCTCGCCCGCCGCAACCGCGCGCTTGCCCACCTGGTCGGCACGGCGGCACGCCTCGACGGCTGCCGCCACCATGGGCCGCAGCAGATCATCCAGCGCCGGGCCGCGCTCGGACGGCGCCAGCGGCAGCACCTGCTCGGCGATGTAGTCCGCCGTCTCGGCGTCCACCTGGTTCGCATGCTCCGGGTCCGGCAGCTCCAGGAAGAAGCCCTCGCACACCTGCAGCACCTCCCGCACGTCGGGCTCGATTCCGTGGACCACATCCATCGACGGCGCGACACGCTCCTCGACCGGGAAGCGCAATACGTTCGTCAGGCCAGGCATCAGTTCGATGTTCACAACCCTTGCTCCTCATCCATGGCCGGACTCTAGCGCCAACGGTTCGAGCCTTGCAAGCTAGTATATTGTTTTAATTGTGTTTATTTGGTCATCGAGGCAATCGCCCGCCGCGGCAGCCGGAAGCACGGCACTTGCACCACCCGATCCTGCACCGTCCGCAGGACCGGCACCCTTTGATGTGCCCTTCCAATCGCCGGTCTCCCCGTTCGCGTCCGCACGCGCGATACGGGTGAGGCGGCGCTTGCGCGCCGGCTTCCCCCGTAGGAGCCTCGACGAAGAATGTCCCGCCCCGTCCCGCTGCTGAAGCACGTCGCCATGGCCCGCGTCCGGCCCGGTGCCGGCCCTGCGTTCCAGCACGGGCTTCGCCAACTCAGCCTGTTCGCCGACGGGGCAGGGGCCGTCGCCGTGCCGGACGCCTCGGCCGCGCCGTGCCTCGACCCCTTGGCCGAACAGCAACGGGCGGAGGACGCCTGGCACGCACGCCAGGACCTGCTGCGCGCCGCTCAGCTGGGCCTCGCAGCCCAGCAGCTGTGGGGCTTCCCCAACATGGTCCGCAACCCCGACGGGCCGTGGGGGGACCTGCGCGGCCGGGCCTACGACCTCACCGCCTCCCGACAGTGCTGGCCCGCCTACTACCTCGTGCGCGCCGGCGCCGACGGCGCACAGCGCATCACCGTCCACATCCGGTCGGGCTGCGACGGCATCCCCGCCGTGCCGCGCGCCGCGGCGGTCCTCGCCGATCTGGCGCCGGTCAGCGTCGTCGCCTGCACCGCCCTGCACCCACGGCACGAGGCGTCCTGACGCTCCTGCCTCCCGGATGCCCCGCGCCCGTAGGGCAAGCCACCCTGTCCGGATTACCCCCGGGCTTCCCCCATCATGTGCTCAACCGCTTCCTCCGGCGTGCCGATGAACGTCCCGCCGTCGTCGTCCTGGACCGCCACATACCCGCCGCCCAGCAGCTGCGACCGCATGTGCGCCAGGGCCAGCTCCGCCAGCTCCTCCGTGCCGACCTCCTGGAGGTCGTACGCCGCCCGAAGCTGGCGCGCGACCTGCGCCGGGTCCAAACGCCTCCATCCCATCGCAGCCCTCCTTCGGCTACTCGCCCCGTACCTTATACTTGCATACCTGCGTGCATGACGCGCGCGGCACCAGCGCGGCGTTCACCTCGCTCGGCAGGATGCCAGCGCCGCCAGGGCGCGTCTGCACCCAAGTTGATGGTGCGTCCTACGAAATCATGGCTTGCGTACGCCGGCGACCGGGCTAGGGGAGGCACGCGCAGGGTGCTTGCCCCAGCGCAGGACGTTTCCTCCTCAACTCGGCGGTCCCTCCCAGGGGCCGCCGTCCTTTTCAAACGGCCAAGCAGGGCTGCGGCACCCTCCCCTATTCAAACCTCACCATCTCCTGTGTGTGGGTCGCCTGTGCCACGTCGTCGCATGTGCAGCTGAGGCCGTACGCCTCGAAACCAACGCACAGCAGCATGGCCGCAGCCCTGATGGCAAAACCTCCAAACGCATACGTTCCTGTCCGATATGCCTTCACAAGAAACCTGGTCGTGCCCGCCAAGGTGGCGAAACCAGCCGCGGCCGCAGCCATCCCAATTACCGGGGCGTCCCCGTGCAGGCCGCCGTGCTGGACCTCGAACAACGCACCAGCCACGCCGCATCCAGCGATGAACGCAGGCTCAGCCAGGTGACGCCCGATCTTTCGGGCAACGCCTTTGCCGGCCTGACCGGCCGTGGGCGGGATGCCAGGCGCGGGCGCGACCTTCGTGCTCGGTTCAAACGTCTCCTTCATGGTCGCCATTCCTGGTTCCTCCCCTGCCATGTCACCGGCGCCAGGATCGCCAGCACGGATGCGAACGGGAACAGGGCGGCAGGCTTCGTTTGGCCGTGGGCGCTCGGTCCCCGGCGTCTGGGCGTCTCCCCCGCGAAGCCGCGGGGGCCGGTGTCCGATCGCGCCAAGCGGCGCGACCAAGCCGCCAAGCGGCGTCTTGGCCCTTCGGGTCTGGCCACCTG
>JAABUW010010659.1_pt1 | contig 10174 bp, 7 predicted proteins | sample 5560081 | NCBI WGS metagenome assembly JAABUW01 (sample SAMN10711882, study PRJNA513363) | rock metagenome | isolation source: Antarctica rocks | place: Antarctica: Victoria Land, Knobhead sud | reverse complement strand
AGCTGATTGCAGAGATGCAGTGAGACATACCATCTGTTCAACTCAATCCTCACTCTGGTTCTAAAGTGTTCGTCACAAACTCTGCGGTCTTTGACAATCTTGCGTTCAGCGTTACGTCGGTGGACTTTGCCATGTGTACATCCTGACCTTAAATAACACTGGGTGCCTCTGTTCCTGCCACAGAAGGAAACCAGTGTTCAGCCGCACATGAAGATTTGAAATGATCCTTTCAAGGCAAGTGCGATGTCATCAATCGCCAAAACGGCCACAGAACAGTTGCCCTGCCTACTTTGCCTTGCACTCACCTCAGCACTCGAGCGGCATTCCCCGTGGCAGACTCACTGCGAGGGTGGCCAATCCTCGCCACAATACCGATACCGAGGCTCAAGGCGATGGTTCTTGGGATGAAGGTTTGGCAGAGCCTGATCACCACGCGTCAGACACTGCACCTGTTGTTGACTTGGCCAAAGTACAAAGCCTAGCTTTCCTTGCTGGCGCCTCAACTCTTGCTGCAGTTGTGGCTGTTCAACTATCAGGCACGGCAGACTTGCAAGGTATGGCGTATGACAGCATACCAAAACCTTTGCAAGAGGCACTGCCTCAACTGGGTGAGGACAAAAACAAGGGACCTCTTTCTCAGTGGGATGTTGGCGCTGCAGTTCAGAAGTTTACGGTAAGACAGCCCAGATTCTGTTCTGTTTGCTGGTGCACCAATGCAAGCCAGCCGTCCTTGAGCACTGCAGATACCATTTTGTCAATTGTTGGTGGCCAGGATCTTGTTGGCTGCAAGCATTGTCAGGAAGCAATTGTGCCTCTGTGCATGCATACTACACACCTGCAAGTTAGCCAGCTGAATTGCTGCTGCATGAGATTGAGTACCACGCATCAGCTGTATCAGAACGCAAATGTTGACATAGCCCAACTTCAACTGTTGTCATGACATGCAGGATCAAGGCAACAAGCAGGCAGGGGGATTGACTTTGCCATTTGAGTTGCCATACCAAAATGACAGACCAAAGTCACCTGAGAAACTCAAGGCGGATTTCCAAGAGAGCTTGGACAAGACAAAGCAAGACAGAGAGGCCAAGACTGAGCAGAGCAAGAAAGAGAGGCAGCAGCGTCAAAAGCAGAAAGAGAGGGATAAAGATGGTGCCATCTGCTACTCATTGTTGCCTCGCTGCTTGATCTTTGGAGTTTGGCGACTGCTTGTCAATACATGTGCTCCACAATGCTGCACCAGGTGCATGCTATGTATTTGCAAAGCCTGTAGCCTTGCACAATCTCGCTCGGCTACCAAGCTGATGCTGCAAAGAAGGGCAATGCATCACTGCATCCCTTGACTCATGCAGGTACTGCCTCACCTGTTTCAACATCTCATCACATTGCGTTTCATTGCTTTGTTTTTCATTGCATCGCATTGGCATCAAATTGACTGTGGCCATGGCTACAAGTATGCACAGTGAATCATGTTGACACTCGTAGCCGCACTGTAGCTGCCAAGACTTCAAGGCGTGTGGGTGTTTGCAATTGCATCTGCTCATTCAAATGTTCAACTTTACCTGCAGAGGCTGAAAAGAGGGAGAAAGAGCGAAAGGAAAAGGAAAGGAAAGAGAAGGAGAAGCGCAAGAAGTTCAGGGAGCAAGCCCTGATGGGAGGTGGGCCTTCTGCACTTGATGCCTACCTTGCTTGAGCAGGAGTCTGCCAACTAGTTTGCCTTTCACAAAGACCATGAGCAGTAGTCTGCCAACAAGATATGCACCTCACAAGTACCATGCGCTGTACTATATTTCTCATGATCCTGTATCCAAGCAGAATAAATTCATGCAAGAGATGTTTTGAGGTCTCTGAGGTTTGAGGGTTCTGAATAGCTTTGCAGACCTACCCACTGCTGTCTCGCACCCTGCACCATCTGTTAACAACAAAGCCCTTACTGTGTCACAGATTACCTGCAGGCAGTCTCTTTGGTGTAAGCGCTTTAACCTTTGGCAAGTGGCAGCTGTTTGCAAGTCTAGGAGCTGTTGTCTTCAGGACAATTGGAGGACCCACACTGCTGTCAAGCGTCCTGCGCACACCAGGCATGCCCTTCTGCCTTATCTGCATCTGTAGGCATGGCTATACCGCCAACCCAGAAGCTGCAAGCAAGCAGGAGAATGCACAAATTTGGTACTTTACTTTGTGTACTTTGCAACTTGCCTGCTCCTAAGCACAGACACTACACAAGACAGCAGCACAAGGCAGAAGTCATGAGTTTGTAGCTTTGCAGTAGCTAGGGTGGCTGCGTATAGCTGCACCACTCCAGGACTTGGCAGGGATGCTGAACACAGAGCATACTGTTCATCTAGCTCAACAGCACAAGGTCTGTTGTGCAGGTTATATCATCGGGAGGGGCATGAGGGTTGTGGAGTGGGATGTGACTGAGAGCCCAACTGGACCCACGGGTCACCTGGTGTCCATGAAACTCAGGGCACTCACACCAGATGGCATCCGCATTGCCATCGCTAAAGAGTATGGCTTGAGCAACTACCGTGAGGTAAACTGCCAGGGTTGATGTGTCATCACTTGTCTACTCATGTGGGCTTGATGCTTCCTCACGAGACCCTGCAATTACTATAATTCCTGTCGCTGTGATTACTGCTTGAAGAGCATTGTTGTCAGCTGTTTTGGGGTTGTCTGTTGGGCCACTTGGGTCTTCCCTGGACCAAGCTTGAGGCAGCGCTGTTCTGTGTATCGCCTGCACGGTTTCTGCATGCCAGATGGCTTGTCTGATTGACAGAGGGCATGTCACGAGCAAAGGGCAGCAGAGATCAGCTGAGCATTCCAGGACTTGTCTGACTTCTAATGAATGCCATGCCCATATCCTTCCAAGGAGGGTTGGTACATCTAGTGCATGACTGACATTGCAGCTGACACAAAGGCTGATGTGGACAGGTGAGGCAGGTGTCCCACTGGGTTACCACAACCACGCCCTACTTCTTTGAGCCCATGCGCACAGCAGCCACCTTCAAGATGCTGCCTGACCCTGCCTTTGTGGTAAGCTGGCTCTGCTTTGTCTGTCACAGCTGCCCTTGTGGCATTCAGCTGTGGTCATTACCAGCCAGTGCTTTTGTACTCTGTCTACTTTTAGTTGCCAAACAGTCTCAGCTCTGCAACAAGTCGTGCCGCCTTTTGATCGCGTGGTGTTCTCACGCATGCAATGCTGTTGTTCTGGCATGCTTGTCTGCACAGAACTTAGACTAGACATCTCGTGCAACCTGCTGCTCGGCTATACAGTCCATTGTGTGATAGTACATGCCAGTCTGTTGCCAGCAAATTCCTACTTTGTAAAAGAATGTCAAGTGAACCGCATAACTCAGTCATTATGTCCCGATGTCGGCACATTGGCTCCACACCTGGCCAAAGCCGTTCACAAAGCATGGGAAATGATCAAGACAGCATCCGCATTGTTACAGACAAACAGGCTGCAATCATCAAATGCAGGTCTGGTCAAAGCACCCCCCCACAGGAGCACACAAGCTGCCCACCCGCAGCAGCTCACCTCAAAGTGCTGATACCAGTAGTCAAGATCCTCTGGAAGGTCTGGCCGCAGATCAGGTGCAACCCTGCTTACTGCTACTGCACGCAATTTTCTGCATAGATTGCCGTATTTTGCATGATCAGCTTCAGGATCAATAACAACTCAGCTTCTGTAGATCCTTGTCAACAGTCAGAAGAGGGTTGGGATCAAGCCTGTCTGTTGCATCTCCTTGTTGCATCTGTTGTTTCCCATGTTCTCAGCACATCAGGCTCAGCATCTTGTGAGATGCGTTACACAAGCGGACAGACTGGCACGCGCAATTGGTCACACTCTGTCATGCTGCACCATCTTCTTGTGCTTTGCTGGTGATTGCGTGTCAAACAGCTGTATCATCTATGCTTATAGTCATATTCCAAGGATCAAGCCTGCTCTGCCAGATCTGTTGCGTCCATCAGCAGTCTGACAAATCCGAAGTCCTGCTGCTGAGGTTCATGCGCAGTGTCTTACATCATGGTCTGGTCTCACACAGGTGACTGCACTCATGCTGAAAACAATCTCTGGAGTAGCGGCTGCAAGCAGACTCAGACCAAGGTCAGGTGGCCAAATGGCTGCTGACTCAGATAGCAGCAGACAGCATTTCAATGGCAGTGGCAGTAGATCCGCTCAAGCAGCACCTGATAGGCAAGGCACAGGTCTGTGCTTCTTCAACACTCACGTGTTCACAACTTGTCTTGCACTTTGCAGATGATGCCTTGACTCACATTGTGTTCCTGGTTGTGTTGTTGGCAACTGATTATGACTTGTCACAAGCGCAATGGCTTCGTGCACTGGTGTGAGATGTAACAAACAAGCAGGCAGCATCACCTGCTCACAGTCCATGTACATTGTGTCCATGCATTGTTTGCATATCTAGACCCATTTGGCTTCCGGTCAGCTTCAACACACTGCTGCTGATGTCACTTAACTGCTGCAGCAGCTGCAATGGACAACGCCAGCGAAGCTTCTGAAGAAGATTTTGCCCACAGCCCCAGTGCTCATGCTCAGGAGACACATCCTCAAAGCAATGGAGCAGCTGCACAGACTGTCAGTCAGGATCCTGAACAAACAGCATCTGGACGCAGTCAACAGCATGTTGCTGCTGGCAATGGTATCAGCAGCAGCTCAGCTGGGCATGACAAGCGGCATCAGCCACGCCTGCAAGCTGCCAAGGCATCTGCAGCAACTCTAACAGGGTATGAGAACTCTGATGTTGCTCTGGCAAGCAGGGAGGAAGAGGAGCGGCGGGGTGATAGCCAAGCCAGTCCCAGCAGCAGCAATGGCAGTGAGTCATCACCACACCATGCTGCTGAATCTGGCCTGAGAGATGGGAATGAGGGCGACGAGCCAACACGCAGGACTCAGCACTTGTTTCATCGAAGCAGTAAAGAGTCTGCTGAAGATGCAAGGAGCATAGGCAAAGCAAGACCTACGGGGTATCAGTCTGAACGTGATGTGTTGAGTGACAATCATGGGTCTTCTCGTCAGCAGGACGCCAGGGGCAGTCAAAAGGAAGCAGATGACAGCCAGAAGTCGTCTGAGCAGAAGAATGCACAGGATGGGCAAGAGAGATCAGGGGAAGATGGCAGTCAGAAGTCGTCTGAGCAAAAGAATGCACAGGACGGGCAGGAGAGATCAGGGGAAGATGAAGTTGCTGGCACATTGCACGGAGAAGCTGACACCAATGAGCAGTCAAGTGAAGAGAGCGCTACTGAGGCACATGAGCCACAGCTGTGGAGTGAGCCGTCTGTCCTGCAGTGTCTGTGTGACAGCCCAAGCTTCAGTGCAGATACATGGGGTGAAAGGCTGGAACTGCCAGACGAGTTTGTTTGTTGTACTGAAGATGAGGAGGACTGTATGGTCATGGCTGCTTGTAAGCCTGACAGCAAAATGTTATCGCTTTTTCGTGCATATGCACCTCATAACATTCTGACTTTTATGCGGTTTGCGCGCCTGTTTTCCTTAGAGCGGTAGATACTTTTTTTCTTGACAACCTCCATGTAGTGTTTTTGGACTTGATGACAACGATTTTGTGTAGTAAACTGCTGCTTCAGTGTCAACTGCAATGTTGCAGAAAGGTGAGTGTGTCTGCAGCGTAAGTGTTTACTGAGCTTTCCTGCTTTGGTACAGATGTTGTGGCCTGATTTACTGTGACATCAGCAGGCACTGAGATGTTGAGAGGTGACATCAACTTCAGCAAGATCTTTGCCTACACTTTTACAGCAGGCTGAACGTTATTTAATATTGGCCACTGAGTGGTTGCTGCTTACTTCTGGGTGGCCGATTCTTGACATGAGCATTGGTTGAGGAGCGCTCATAAATTTAGCTTTGACCGCAGCCAGCAGGCAGCCACACTTGACTTTTATAATTCTGCAAGCATCATTGACAAGCAGTCGTATTCATCGACCTTTCTGTTTTGTGATTAGTGCCTTCAATGTCAGGTGTGGTTGCGCCAGCTGGCTCTTGACAATGTGTAGTGCTATTTGTGATACACAACTGCCTCAAGGGCAACGCACAGCTGCCATGAGTCAGTGGCAAGTTTTGGCAAGCAGGTGCAAGCACAGACTTGATGTTGCTCCAAGACCATCCCTGCAACATTGTTTGCCTGGTTTTCGTGGCCATGCACATGCTCACAGCATTCAGTTGTACAGGAAAACAGCCTGTGATTCAGTGGTAGTTGGCACTTGTCAGGCAGGAGTTTACGCTTTTCAGCGATCATAACCGGAGCCTCCAAACGCAGCAGCCAGCTCACTGTGTAGAACTGAGTTTCAAAGACTTCACCAATAAAATCATAGCATGCTGCAAGACATATGTTCATCACAAACAAAATGAACCATGACATTTTTTGCCACTGGCAGCAAAATGAGAGCCTACAGCAACAGCTGAATGCTCAGCTGGAAGAAAGAAATACAGCAAGGGCTGCCTGCATACTCACTTAAGCAAGCAGTACTGACAGCGCTGCTAGCAACCCATTAGACTGCCTGTACTTGGATTGGGACAGCGGTGACAGCTGCAGGCATCGCTGCCACTTTGTCAGCATTGAAAGCTGGATTTGCCCCATCAATTGCAACCTGTTCCTGCTGTGGTGAGCTGTCCAGCAGACTGGCCTGCGCCTTCTTCAAGTAAAACCCAAAATGAAACACTGTGAAGATCACAAAGCAGAAGAAAATCATGAGGAAATCAAAGCAGTAAAAGTATGACTCGTGTGTGGCAACATAGCCAAACCAGCCACCAGCAAACTCAATCAGCCTGAAAATGGACCGAATGTACATCAACCCAATGGTGGAGTACAAGCAGAAGAAGATTGGGTGAAATGCTTTCACACCTCTCAATCCATACTTCCTCTTCAGGTTGATGTACAAAGTCAGGGTGGTGAAACAGGTAAAGAAGATCAGCTGCAGTATGAGTCCAATGATCAACAAAGCCTTGGCAGTGTTCTGATTCCCCGCCGTTTCACTAGACGACAGCCCAGCACCGCCCCCTTGAACTGCCAGGCACAGAATATCACTTGCAAAGAACCCCCGGGCAACCCATGCAGGGTGCAGACGACCCCCCCCATGAGCCATCCTCATGAGCTTGCCAGTTGCACTGTAGTCCACCAGGGCCAAGAAGATGGGTGAGATAATCAGCAAGGCTTGCATGATGACGTATGGGTCATATGCTGGCTTGTGCAGCATCACAATTCTGCAGGCATAGCCTATCACTTCCAACAAAGCGGTGAAAGCAATGGTTAGCATGAACCATGCTCTGGTTTTGCATGTGATAGCCAAGTTGATGAGGCCCAGCAGGGCAAACATGATGAGGGCAAAGATAGCTGGGGCTTCTTTTGGAATCTGGTGAAACCAGATGTAGATCTGCGCATCAAGTCCTGTGTAACCTCCATACGAAAACGCATCTGTAGCCATGAAACCCAACCTGCAATCATGCACAAGAGCTTAATCGACACCCATAGCAGGCGATGGCACTGAGCTCACACGGCTGCTCATTGACTACTTGTGGCAATGATGAGGTGCAATTTTGGCCTGGAGGGCAGCGCATACCCTTCTGTTAGAAATGTTCACTCCTCAAAGCTCTGCACGCCTTGCTGTCTGCCACGTCACTTAGCTGGAAATGCCTGACGGCCGATGCCAAGCGAGTTGTACGCTGCTCCAATCAGATTGACTCTCAGATCCGCAGATGGCCTTCCGAAGGAGCGCCCTTGAAGGACTCGATTGAAGGTCTGCAGCTGCATGCAGGTGGCGTGAGTCAAGCGGATACGAACAAACTGTCGCTGCAAGATGTAACTGCAGCGTTGTAACGTCTGCAAGTTCCATAGCTGATAAACACGCTGAAAATCTCGCTCACCTTGACTGCGTCAGGGGATAGGGTTATGTTGCACTATGCACGGTGGTGCGTCTGCCCCTGCTTGATAAAGCAAAGGACGGCTGTATGTGTGAACGGAGCCCAACAAAAAAGCTCAGCAAATCCTTCGCAGCTTGCCCGTGCCGTGCGCGAGCTGCAGCACTGCTTTTGTCGCCCGAAAGTCCACACACGAAACGCCAACACGAAACGCTCAAGAAGATGAATGCTGCCCTTCACCACCATGGAGCAACAAGGGTTGTACATGCAAGCACAGTCAGCTTGCTTATGTGGGAGTTGTCCTGTGCACTACGTGCCGGTGGTATGCATGATGTGTGTATAGTATCACTACTGCTCTGCACATGTGTTGACGGCCTGCTCACAGCAGCATGCATATGCATGCATGCAACATCGAGTCCTCATTGACACAAGCAACACGCTGGAATGGCGACATATATGGCACGGCCAAGTGTAGCATACGGGTCGACGTATGCCAAACAACAAAGGAACCACACAGCACCGTTTCTTTCTTTGTCTCAGTCTCAGACTTGAAGGCCAGGGCGATACAGACACGCCCTTCTGCCCCGAGACACTGCAGAATATCTGTTCACTTTACACGCTCGGTCTGAGCGATTGTTGGCGTGTGGCCACTGAGAAGTTTATGATAGATGAACATGTGAAGCCCGGAAGTACGAGAGACGGTTCCAGCTCTGCCTGATGTCTCAGGAGCCTGCTTGGCCACAGGTATTCTTTTTGAGAAGCTAGACACGTCCAACTCCTCATGCACTCGGATATGGCACGACAAACCAGAGCATGTGGCACAGGCAGAACCTACTCCTCCGCTTTCACCCTACTTGTCTTTGGTGTGCAGGTTGAAGCCTCACCCAGTGTTGCTGTTGCGATGGTGGCGTTTGGGAGATCAGGTGCACTGTTTGGCTTTTCCAACAGTTGTCACTTTGCTATATTTCAGTGTAGAGTGGCCTCAAGAATGGTTGCTTCTGCTTGACAAAAAGGTTCTGCAAAGTTGCCAATTTTGGATAAGTAGACCTCGTTTGCAACCGCAGACGTCACTAGGACCAGGCACAAATTTTGCATACCTTGCTGAATCCGACCTGCAGCTGGCCTTTGACGAATACAATTGGCGGCAAAGCAGCGTGCCTGTGAACCCTCACACACCCTTAAGGACTATTCAGCAAGCCCAGGATGCAAATGTAAGATCCTCATGTGATATAGGACGAGGCATCAAGGAAAGTGCTGCTTGGTCTCATTTCATGCTGTACACATGCAGGCAACAGCACGTGCTCTAGAGAACTTTAAAGCTCGGGCTGCAATGGCTCGCAGGATGGATCATGAACGTTCCCCTGAGGATAAAGTGGTGAGTCAGATGGAGCTGCAATGCATGCACTGACACAAATTGATGCTGGCACTCACTCATGTGCTGCTGCAAACGTATGATGTTGGTCTATTTGCCACTGAGGATTCTGCATACCTTCCGTGTGGGATTGCTTCAATAGTTGACTCACATCCAGCAGCCTGATTTGGTCCAGACAAGATGGGTCAGTATCAGAGGCCACCAAACAAACCAAGCCAGAAGCAGTCTGTGTGGAGCACTCTTCGGCAGATGTTTTGAAAGTGTGATGTCTCGAGTCTCAGTAGCCTCGTGAGAAATGTGTTTGGCAGCTTATTACGCACGTGTCAGGTATGGGTACAGGGTTGCACAATTGAAAGGGGCACAATTTTGTGTGTCATGCGGTGTGCGGTCAGGCACTTACAAGCGCCTTGCTGAAAGTTAGACGCCATAAATTTATGGTGTCTAGACCCTGCACCTGCATGTCACATATGCTAGCAAGGGATAATTCTGCATAGGGCATAGGTGATCAGCCTACCGTAAGCCCTTAGGCTGGCCAAAACCTGTCGTTGTCCCCTCTCCTCCTCCTCCTGAGTTGACCACCTTCTTCAGTTCAGACCTTCTCAGTATACACAGGTTCTCACACATCAGATGACCAAATTGAACACATTTGACGCGACTGCGTTTGCTGCAACCAGCGATTCTGCATCTTATAACGTTGTGCTTGTAAGCGACCTGTGACATGAAGCAGCAAGCAAAGTCTGCATCAAGAACTTTTACATAGTCCATTTGCTGTAAATGCAGTCTTCTATACACGGGAGAATGCAGGATGTGATATTAGTGTGCTAATTTGGCGCTGAGTGACCAGAACACATGACGAACAGGAGACATGAAACTGACACAACAGCGCCGTCTGATTGCCATTTATAGACTCCAAC
>JAABUW010010654.1_pt1 | contig 10178 bp, 12 predicted proteins | sample 5560081 | NCBI WGS metagenome assembly JAABUW01 (sample SAMN10711882, study PRJNA513363) | rock metagenome | isolation source: Antarctica rocks | place: Antarctica: Victoria Land, Knobhead sud | reverse complement strand
GGGGCGGTACAATGAACTTCTCAAGACAGAGAAAGAAAGAGATGAGGAGATAGAGAAAGCCAAAAGGAAAGAGAAAGGGATTCCAGAAGAGAAAAAGGCAGAGACAGGTTGCATTTCTCTTGCTGCATGTGTTGGGTACTGCACCTTCTGCTTGACCTGCTGCTTTAGACATGACAATCAGGGCTTCGCTCAGCATGACGATGTTGCTGCTGTTGCTGTTGCTGCTGCTATGATCTGGTGGCATGTTGGGCTGTGCATCGCATTTCATGTGTCGGTGTATCTTCATATAGCCTCAGATTCTAAGAGACTATTGCACACCCGCAAAGTCAAGAGGGTTCAGGCTGTGATCTTTGCAGGAATTTAGGGCATGCTGGCCTGCTTTCAGCATGAAGTAGACAAGCTGTCAAGTAAACATTTGCACAGCGTTTGTCAGCAGCATTTTGCTTTGGTATACCAGTCAAGCATGAAGTACTGCAACCAGATGATGCTCACATTGACATCACAGGATTTCAGGCAATGCCCTGGCTTAGCAGCAAAGCTGTCCAAATAAACAGGCATGCCTGTTGCATAACATGTTTGCCAGCCCAAGCATACACTGGTGTGTGATGGCACCCATTCACATGATCCGTTGCTGCATTGCAGAGGTTGACAATACCCCAATCATAAGCATCTCTGAGCTGTCGCGGCTACTTGAGCAGATAGGGGACAGGGAATGGGAGTATACATGGCTACCTACTGCAGCAGTGCATGCACTGGTGTTCTGCCTCATCGCTACAATATATCGCCCAAAGACCAGGTTCAAGCAGGCCCTAGCTTATCTATCTCAGGCGCAGCAACTCATTGATGAAGAACTGCAGCATCAGGGCATCAAGGTCAGCTTGTCTGTCCATGTGACAGCATATGTAATCTTCAGCAAAAGTCAGATTGTTGTGTTATCAGATATTCACAATACCTCCAATGAGCAACCAAACAATCTGCCTGCCATGCGTCTCATGCAGCGTGTACAAATCTATGCAGCTTCATAGTGTCGTGCTGATTGGTGGTCAACATGTGAGCATAATGAACAGGGTAAAGAGAGTGACCTTCCCCTACAAGCAGTATGCCACCACCACAGCCTGCTGTTCATCAAGTTCCTCATCATCGAGGGGGCCGCCATGGTGCACATGACTCAGGTGGAGCTGGAGCATGCTCAGAGGGACCTGAGTGTGCTGCTGGAGCTGTGCACCGACCACCCTGCTCTGCTGGGCAAGCCCCTTCTCAGCAGCCTCTACATGCTCATAGGTCAGTGCAGATGTGTCAATGTCTGCCCCAAGACATCCTCTAGAAGAAAGTGCCTGATGCAAGTCCCCACATTGTTTTTGAATATAGATTTACTTTACAATTTTACAAGTCACACAATAAGTTAATGATGTCTCTGCATTTCCACAAGCTGTCTCGCTGCAGCACCTTGAGTAGTGCTGGGGCTGTGCATGATTTCATTCCTATCACTGTGCCGCTCCCCCAGAGGTCCACCCAGCCTTTGGTATAAGCTGCTATGTGTCAGGATGCGACGCAGCAGGTCACGGGTTCAAGCCTCAGTGGTAACATGCTGATTTCTCAGGCTTCCGTGTCGGGTAGTGGGCAGAGGTTTTCTGCATCGCAAATGCGTCTATGGCACTCACCCTGTCAGCGCACACCCCTTGGGTGCAACTTAGTGTCTCATTTTAGTGCATGTTGGCTCACAGAACTAGGGTTTAGGCACACCTAGTAGGTACCTGGAAAACAATTAGTTGGAACGCCTGTAAATGGTTATTGTTACTGTGCCGCTGTGCCGTATCACTGCTGCCAGCAGCAGTGCTTGTTAGGACAGGCCTTGCACACTGAAATGGCTCAGTGATGTGCTGCAATGCAGGGAACTATGCTCTGGCAGCAGGTGACCTATCAACAGCGGCTGAGCGCTTTGTGGAGGCAGCTCAGACAGGCTCCAGTGCAAGTCAAGCGCGCTTGGCAGCTGTGTCTGCTGCGCTAGCTCTATTGGATACTCAGCAACCTGATGACATTCTAAAAGCTGCTGACATTTTGCGACAGTATGAAGTGTTTGATGACATAGACAGCAAGCTGCCATTTGCAGAACGGTGAGTGGCGAGTCTGTCACATTGTGCCTCAGCTGACTGTGTCATGTCATCAGGGCAAAAGCCGTCAGGGCTGCTGCATGTGATCATGTCAGATGCTGATCACCATCACCAGATGTGTTGCAAGTGGCATGATCACCACAACCAATAGGCAGCTAGTCAAAGCAATTCCACATACATGTTTTCACTTATCATAAAACAGACCTCACTGTATTTGTCCTGATGCATCCAAACCCTTCTGTGTCTTGCAAGTTTTGGGCACGGCTGTGCAGGGGTGCTGGATGCTTTGCAACAGGCCTGGTACTGATGAGACAAGGGCAAGAAACAGAGGGCCACCTGCTTTTGGGTAAAGCCCTCAGGTTCGCTCATGGACACTTATGCAATCAGCAGCTGGTCTCTCAGGTATGAGAAATGACCTTCATGCATCGTGTCCTCATTTGGTGAACCAATATGTGTGCTGCAACAGCCATATGCAATGTGCTTTCATTTGTAGCTGTAAACATGTTTTGACCTGTGTGCTTGTCTCACACATCTGCACACAATATATGAGTATTGCTTGATTGATTGCAAAGCAGCACCAGTGAAAGAGATGATTATTGCAGATCACACTTGCAATGGCGCCAAAGCAAATGCAGAGGGGTGACACAGAGGGGGCTAGAAATATGCTGCTGTCAAGCTTGACATTGTCATCAACTAATCATGATGTGCCTACATTGGTCAGAGGTCTGCACCGCATGTCACACTTCCATGCCAAAACAGGAAACACAAAAGAACACCATGACTGCTTAGAGCGTGCAGAGGAGAAGAACACGCAGTATCTACAAGTCATAGAGGATGCACAAAACGAGCCATCACATATTCAGATCATGCAATGGCAAGGCTTCAGCTGACCTGCTGCCTCCAAACAAAGCAGCCTACCAGCTCCTCCATTTGATTGTGTGCTGGGCTTACTTTCATGTATGTCAGTAAAGATGTTTAATTTATCATCTCTGAAGGTCATTCAAGATCTGTATAGTCTCACAGGTAATGCTTATGGAAGACGCACGTTAGAACTGCAAGGCCCCGTTCCTATTTGCATGTTGAGACTGTAGACAGGTCAAGGGATGCAGTGGCAATCATGGCACAGTTCACATGTCAAAGCTTTGCCATTGGGCTCTGCTTGTCCTCACAGAAACGCTGTAGCCATTGATCCATTTCATACAGAGTGTGCATCACAGACTCCCTTGCTCGGTATCCATGGGACTCATGAGGCAGGATGACTAGCTTGCAAGGGGCACCATGACCTTTCAGCGCTGCATAGAAGCGCTCACTCTGCATGGGAAATGTGCCTGCATATCCAGTCAGCACCAGATCAGATTGTATCCTGCAAACTACCTCTCACCTATTGCTTACATGCTAACACAACAGGCTGACCCACAAGTCGATTGAGACAACACTACTGCTGACTCTGAAAGCAGCAAGGCTTTAAGGACTGAGCGATTACTTATAAGAAAGTTGCAATACAGAGCCAGCAAACTTTCTGCAGAGGACAGCGTATCCTGCACACTACTAAGTCTTCGACCAGCAGATGAGTCACTCGGGAAAACATGCCTGCCAATCCAGCAGCAAGCTGCCAAAGAGGTAAAGAGGTAAAAAAGCACCAGGAGCATTACCCACCTGTGTTATTGTCATCTTCACCATGAATAAGTAGCAGTGGCTTCTTGATCTTGTGAGCTTGCAGGTAGGGACTCATGTTGATGTAAGTGTCTGTCGCCTCCCACAACGTCCTCTCTTCAGCTTGAAAGCCAAAGGGCGTTAGCGTCCTGCACCAGCCAAACATCTCATGCTTTGCCTCAAAAGTGGCATGTAGCTTTCAATTTACAGTGGAGTGGCGCAAGTCCAATAGGTGCATGCACAAAGTACAGGCTGCCAAGCTCAAAATATATGGTGTGTCATATCATACAAGATCAAGAAATCTGAATTGCATGTATCTTGACAAACATGTATGTAAAAACCAATTTTTTTGTTCCGTGCTTGCAGCCTGCCAGCAGCTCATGTCAGTAGCATCATCACCACACAGCATGGTTTTGAGGATGCTGTACAGTCAATGCATGTAGCCAACAGCCACATGCATGACAATCCTGTTGGCGAGATCCATCTGTCACTATCTGCTGGACATACTTGATGACTCTACACCACTAAATATCGTTTGTCACTATAGGTCACCTGTTGTAGGCACCACTACGGGCTATGCCGCAGGCAAAGAGGTCTGGTGCATGCGCCAGCAGGTTGGCTGCCATGAAGGCGCCGTAGGAGTGACCACCCACAGCTATCTTGCTTGTGTCTGCGACCCCCCGCCGCTCCAGCTCCTGACAAACCAAGACCATTAATGTGAGCAGTGCATGCTAATACATCAAGCCTGGTTCTATGCATTGTGACATAGCAGCTGGGAAGACACACTGTGGACACTGCACAGGAAGCAATGGGAGTGTGCAGGCGACATGGCAGGGGCAGCCTTCAATGTGGTGATGAGCACACAGCCAGCGCATAAGTTGTCACCATTTGCAAGCGGCAGGACATAAAAGCAGACTGGTCGCTGACAGATAGTCTAGTCAGCAGTTGGAAGAGGCAGTGGCCGATGCCTCCCCATGGGGTAAAGCCTTAGCCTCAGCAGGACTTGCTAGCAACCATCGGGTTATGCCTTGTACAATAGGCTTATCAGGACTAAACTAGTTGAAAGGCAGTGAAGGCATAAGGGCAAGAGGGCAACCTGCACAGCTGCCCTGGCACTGGCAGTCAGCTGTTCCACATATGTGTTGTTGGGCTCCTCATCTCCCTCGGCCACAATGGGCATGGTTGGCCCATCCAGAATGGCATACTGCCTCGCCAGCCACAGCAGTGGCGACGTGTCACCAATGCTGCTGAATGAGAAGGGGCTCTTACGCATCTGACCTGCAGTGGCACACACGCAACACCTTGAGGTCCCTTGTCTCTCTCTTCGGTATGTGCCCTTGGATGTGAAGAGGACTGGCAGCCTTCGGGTGACGAGACACTTGCTGGCAATGCTTCCATGTTTGAATCTGACCTGGCTGAACACATTGACTGCTGAGGTGCTCAGGTGCTGCATGAATGCATCACACAGCTCAGATTGACTAGTAATGCTGGGCATATGTGCTGTGCGGCATTCAATAGTTGTTGAAACAGCTATAATGCAGCTTGAAATCCACAGCCTGAGTCAACTGCTGATCAGGCTGTGGAACTACAGACCAGGGCTGGGGTAACAAAGGGCTGAGTGCGCTGACAGGGAGGCTTACCAGCAGCATCTTTGGATTTAAACTCGCGGGGGTAGGCCCATATGAGGCAGGGTAGGGGGCCCTCCTTCTCCTTGTTGTACCCAGGCGGCAGGTACAGGGTAGCTGTCATGTCAATGCCATCATCCCTCTTGTACCTGACACCGAACACACCTGTTGAGACAACCTGAGTGCTGCAGAATGGGCAGCACCCATATAAAGTGCAAGACTTGCCAATTGACAAACTCTTTTGTGCATGCAGCGGCGAGCTGTCAAGTACAGTCACCTGAGAGAGCAGTGTGAAAGCAGGGCTGCTTGAGGACAATGCATACCTTGAACCCTATTGCAGTATTTGGGAGGAGCATGAAGGGTGTGCAGACTCAGTGCTGAGTCGAGATCTGTTGGATTCCTTCAAAAGGAGTCAGCATTTGATTGCACACAAGCACATGCAATGTAAGACACACAGGAGAGCAGGTTTGACCTGATGACCTCCTTCTGAAGGTCCTTGATGGAGGGGTGGGGGTGGGGGAAGTGGGTCAGCAGGCGCTCGCTGGAGGGTCCATCCGGCCCTTCTTCCCACTTCTTGATGTAGATCTGGGTCGTCTCTAGGTTGGTTTCTCTAGTAAATAACATAGATAAGCCTTTCAACCTACAGATACAATCAAATTACACTTTCTGTCTGTAAGGCTCAACAGGGGAGTCAACAGACAGTATCTGGGAGTTCAGTCTACACAAAGCACTGTATGTTCAAAGGTGTTCAACACCTGAGCACCACAAGCATGACAGCACCCACTATGGTTGCTTAGTACGACAGCAGTATAGCTTCCCCAGAAAGCACTGATCAGTCAGTCACTATTGTTCTGTCTGCTAAGGTACATACACAGAGTGTCAACAATCTTTTCTCGAACAGTAGCAACAGCCATTGACATGCATTTGCTCTCTTCTTGCGTTGCCGCCGCGCGTCATAGGCAATCACAGAACGAGACGTAAACAGGTGCTTGGCACTGCAGCTGATAATCCAAACCCATATACTGCTGTGGCTAATGTTGCAGCACAAGATGGGTGTCCAAGCAAGCAGGCATGAGCTTGATGTGAGCATACACAGCAAGGCTGGTCACATGTCTCACGTGATGGGCTTGTCATGCTGGTCATTAAGCAGGCTGCCAGTGTCTTCAAGAAAAGGAGGGCTGCTCTGCCACAGGCGCTGGCTCTGCTTAGTCTCCAGGTCCAACACATCCAGGAAGGGCTTGTTGCCCTCAGGAGATGCCCCAGACCCTGCATGCACACACACACACACACTCACACACTCACTTTCACGCCCTGGTACAGGCACCTGTATTTTGTGTCAGACCACATCATAGGCTTTTCACTTGTGTGTAAACATAGTCACAGCAGCAAGAATGCAGCCTTTGCAGAAGCAGCAGCAATTGCTAAGTGTGAAGCCAAGCCACACACCTCAACTACGAAATCATGCAGCAGCAAATGGCCTCTTTAAAAGGCTTCTGTTGTTACTTGCAAATGTTGATGGTCAGGTTGGAATGGAAGCATGGAGTCGGCAGGGAAGAGCATGACATTGCAGGTACATTGAGGGGGATACCTTGCATGAGGAGCTTCTTCTGGTTGTCCACCATGGCAAGGACATAAGTTCCAAGGCTGGTCCTGCGGCTGGCTGGACTGCCAGGATCTGTGTAAGCATCCTCATAGTTCCTGCAAATCAAAAAAGATCATCAAGAACATCATAGCTAAGCGCATGCATTGCGTCGACTGCATCTTGCACAAAGCCCTCGCTTGTGCTTTTCCTAGCTCTGATTTACCCTTGACCCAGAGCATTGTAGTGGCAATGACCCAAGAGTGTGCATTCAAGTCTCACTCTCAACAGAAGGGTCAACACATGTTAGACAGCTGTTTCTAGAACCTCACATGAGGCTTGGTTGGCGCTGTTCAGTGCAGGCAATTGCAATCAGTGGATTATCAAGCAGCGCATCAGGCAACATAGACCCTGCACAAAGATGGCAGCAACTACGTGTAAGAGAGAGAGAGGCCTGCATGCTAGGTGTAAGTGATCAATACGCAGCCGTGCAAGCATGCAATGTGGTGCTGCAATACCTGTCAAAGAGCACCTGCAGACCTTGCTCCGGCTTGCCTGGTGCAAAAGTGGACACAACACTGCGCCGGGTCTTCCACTCACTCTCGTAAATCAACGCTAGATCTTCATTACCCCAGAAGACACCGCCACACCTGGGTGCTTCATCACAGCTCAGCTGCATGCTGAAGGTATGAAACTCATGTGTGCTGATACTGAGTGCAGCTTTGACACACTCAGGCAGTTGTGACAGTCAGGCTGCTACAATGGGCAATGACGGCTGCTGGGCAGCTTTCACAATATCTCAGATTTGCTGTCCAAAAAGTTTCAGCATGGGCTTCACGCCTTCCACCAGATTCTGTCTTGAGCTGCCTCGGCTGCATGCACATGCTGATGCACCCCACCGCCTGAATCTGCTGAGGTAGAGTGCGGGCCCACTAGCACATTGTATACACAAGACAGCATGTGTCTTACCAAACATATGATGTTGCACATGAGTGTGTGCTGATACTCACTGCGCAGCACTGTTGCTCACCTGAGGTCTGTTTGGGCAAGCTGTTGAGGGCCGGTGCCATTGGCAGCAACATTTGCCGGCATGGTGTACACAATGTCACGGGGTGATGCTTCCACGGCAGGGTCGCCACCGTCCTACATCGCATATTCAGCTTTTACATGCCTCTCCTCGATTACAAGAAGCCAGTTGCAATCAGCCAGGTGGTAGTAGTGCCAGTCTTGCTCTCCTGTTTGCCAGTTTTCTGCTGGTGAGCTGGTTGATGCAGATAGCAGCAGCACAAACAAAGTGTGCGTCAGGCACCCTGCCTGCAAATGGGACTGGTCAATGTGCAGCTGTGCAGCTTTGGCTTGCATGCATTTGCAGACTGGATGGCCTGCAGCCAATTTCCAACCATGGATTAGAGCCAGCACTGTATGCCAAGCTGGGAGACCATTCTAGCGACTGCCGCAAATGGCAGTGCATGCAGAAGCAGCATAGAGGGAGGAAGAGGCACGGGGGCTGGGGGCTGCACCTGGGCTTCAGTCCAGACTAGCTCTGCTGGCTTGTCGGAGCGCCAGCCTACACTACGTGGGCCCCGCCTGCAGCTGTTGAAGGCAATGGGAATGTCCTCTGCCAAGGGCAGGCTTGCCAACTCATGGATGACCTTGCCAGTCCTGCAGTCAAAGCCACAGCCGCTTTGCAACCAGAGGGAAGCATATACTATGTGACATACACTATAACACTTGTCAGATCAGGCTTGCCACAGCACATAGAGTCTTACTGTAGGCATTCAACATGCTGACAGCTCACAGAACTGCAGGGGTAATGGTGTGTGCTCATGTGCATAAAGCCGCCAGCCAAAATCAATCATGCTGTCTGCACTGAACTGTACCCCACCAATTTGAGCATGTAGTGCAGATCCAGCCGACAACTGGATGAGAGGCTGTCAGCTTGCAAGCCAGGTGTGCTGTCTTGCAAAAACGGTTACAGTCAAGGCATACTCTGCTGTACACAGACATGGTTGGCAAAAAAGATGCAGATAGGCAGGAAATGTTACTTGTCCCAGAGCTGTATTCGCTTAGGGAAGCGACCGCAGGGCACATTGTAAGAGAAGGGCCGCTCTAGCCAGGCAACCAGCAGGAACTCTCCATCTGGCGAAGGGGCAACTGCTGTGTACAATCTGCTTGGCCCAAGTTTTGTCACTTGTCCAGTTGACACCTGCATTGACAAAGCACGCTGGCACTGCCTGTCAGACAGTAATGTCTGGTCTTGATTGTCAGCCGATGTAAGCTCCTGCAGGATCCTGTACACTGTGTGTGTGAAGCAGGAGCAAGACCTGCACTCACTGTCCACAGCAGCCAGGACATGCACAGCACAGCACAGATGAGCGGCACAGCACCGCACATGATGATGCCTGACCAACCAGCAACTTTGCATTCAGGACTGCAGCATCCGAGTTTGGCTGTGATCGATTTTCGGCATGATCAGTAGCATTGAGCTGTGGACCACAAAGCTCTAGAAGTCATCAAACAGCACCCTACCACTTCCAGACTGTTGTGTGTGCTCAGTGTCATGACAGACCTGAACAGCGACAAGCTCTGTGTTGGTGTAGTACTCAAAGGTGTCTTCATCGTAAGCATCTTTAAGCAGGTCCTGGTAAGTTCTTGCCTGGGCCTTCTTGCCTGAGGTGTTGTCCTGCACTTTGGGCCCGATGGCAGAGGGGGGCTTCACAGGGGCGGGACCCACCCCTTCAGGTACAACTGCATTGATGATGCTGTCGTTGCCCATCCAAGTTGGCCTGCATGGCACACCAGTTGTCACCTTACATCTTCACCAGAACAGAGTCACATTCATGGTAATGTCTCTGCCCATTCAGGTCGTCCTACAAAGCACGCCAGCTTTGGTCTGGCTCGCAAAGGGATATGTGCAAGACAAGCTTGATGTGGACAGTGTGAGGCTTGTTGAACCACGCTACAAAGATTCTTCAGACTCTTGCGCTGAGACGCAAGGTTGATGTTGCATTCTTGATGCACTTTTGCATTCCTGTCACCAGCTTCAAAGGAAAAGAGTGTGGACGGTGAATGCATCAACATACAGATGCCCTGACGACAGAGCAAATGAGCAGCCATTGGAAGAGGCTTACTCATCAAAGATTGTGTTGAGACCTGGCAATAAGGGCCGGGCAGCGCCTGTTTCAACATCCGCAACCCACAGCTCCAGGG
>JAABUW010010653.1_pt1 | contig 10180 bp, 8 predicted proteins | sample 5560081 | NCBI WGS metagenome assembly JAABUW01 (sample SAMN10711882, study PRJNA513363) | rock metagenome | isolation source: Antarctica rocks | place: Antarctica: Victoria Land, Knobhead sud | reverse complement strand
GGCCGCTGACGAGGGTGACGCGGGCGCCGAGGTCGGCGAGAGCGGCGGCGAGGGCGTGGCCCTGCTGGCCGGAGCTGCGATTGGCGATGTAGCGGACCGGGTCGATGGGTTCGTGGGTGGGGCCGCTCGTGACCAGCGCGTGGCGGCCCTTGAGCGGGCGTGGCGCTGGGTTGAGCAGGCGTTCGATGGCGGCGAGGATGGCGGGGGGTTCGGCGAGGCGGCCGGGTCCGTATTCGTTGCAGGCCATGACGCCCTCGTCGGGGCCGATGACGGAGACGCCGCGCTGGCGGAGGGTGGCCATGTTGGCGGTGGTGGCGGCGTGTTGCCACATGCGGACGTTCATGGCCGGGGCGACGAGGACGGGCTTGTCGGTGGCGAGGAGGAGGGTGCTGGCGAGGTCGTCGGCGAGGCCTGCGGCCATTTTGGCGAGCAGGTCGGCGCTGGCGGGGGCGACGACGACGAGGTCGGCGGAGCGGCTGAGCTGGATGTGGCCCATCTCGCTCTCGTCGGTGAGGGACCAGAGGGCGGCGTAGACCTTGGATTCGGTGAGGGCTTGCAGGCTCAGCGGGGTGACGAACTGGGCGCCGCCTTCGGTGAGCACGGCGGTGACGGCGTGGCCGGCCTTGCGCAGCAGGCGGACCAGTTCGAGCGATTTATAGGCTGCGATCCCGCCGCTGATGATTAGCAGTACGCGTTGGGTCAAAGGCGCCAGCCCATGTGGATGGCGGCGATGCCGCCGGTGAGGTTGCGGTAGTGCACGCGCGCGAGGCCGGCCTGGCGCATCATCTCGGCGAGCGTTTCCTGGTCGGGGAAGGTGCGGATGCTTTCGGCGAGGTATTGGTAGCTGTCGCTGTCGCCGGCGACGAGGCGTCCGAGCAGGGGCATGACGCGGAAGGACCAGGCGTCGTAGGGCGCCTCGAGGGCGGCGACGCGGACGCGGGAGAATTCGAGGCAGTGGAACTGGCCGCCGGGCCGGAGCACGCGGCGGGCTTCGCGCAGGACGGCGGGCTTGTCGGTGCAGTTACGCAGGCCGAAGGCGATGCTGACGCGGTCGACGCAGCGGTCTGGGAGGGGGAGCGCCTCGGCGTCGGCGACGAGGACGCTGAGGCCGTCGATGCGGCGCTGGCGGGCGCGGTCCTGGCCGACGGCGAGCATGGCGGGGTTGATGTCGGACAGGATGGCGGGGCCGCCGCCGCGGGCGCGCCAGCCGAAGCTGATGTCGCCGGTGCCTCCGGCGAGGTCGAGCAGAGTGCGATTGGGGCGGGGGTCGAGGCCGGTGATGAAGTCGCGTTTCCAGCCGCGATGGACGCCGAGGGACATCAGGTCGTTCATCAGGTCGTAGCGCGGGGCGACGCTTTGGAAGACGTCGCGGACCATGGATTTCTTGGCCGCGGCGGGAACCTGACGGTAGCCGAAATCGGTCTCGGGATCGACGCTCATGGCGGGGTGTATAGATTACTTGCCGGCGTGCGTCAGCGGTGTCGCGGCGATTTGCGTCCGGTCCCAGGGCCAGACTAGATGCCGGCTTCATTGGTCGGGTTTGTCTGCGTGCCGGAACTGCCCGAGGTCGAGACGGTGATGCGCGGGATGCGGGCTCGGCTGGAGGGCCGGGTGGTGGTGCGGGCGGAGGTGCGGCGGCCGGATTTGCGCTGGGCGCTGCCGGAGCGGCTGGCCGAGCGGCTGACGGGGGCGCGGGTCGCGGGCTTCCGGCGACGGGCGAAGTACATCCTGATGCGGCTGGAGGGCGGCGAGAGCGTGCTGCTGCACTTGGGAATGTCCGGGCGGATCACGCTTCGGCCGCGGGGGAGCAACGATCCGGAGCGGCACGAGCACGTGGTGCTGGAGACGGATGATGGCTGGGAGGTGGCGTTCGTCGACCCGCGCCGGTTCGGCTCGATCGACCTGGTGGCGACGTCCGACGAGGAGCGGCACCGGCTGCTGGCGGGGCTGGGGCCGGAGCCGCTGGCTTCGGCGTTCACGGCCGGCGTGCTGCGGGCCGCTTTGGCTGGCAAGCGGACGCCGATCAAGGCGGCGCTGCTGGACCAGGGGATCGTGGCCGGGCTTGGCAACATCTATGTGTGCGAGGCGCTGTATCGGGCCGGCTTGGCGCCGACGCGGCTGGCGGGCGGGGTGCCGACGCGGCGGCTGGTGGCGGAGATCAAGGCGACGCTGCTCGAGGCGATCGAGGCGGGCGGCTCGACGTTGCGCGATTACGTGCAGCCCGGCGGCGAGCTGGGTTATTTCCAGCATGCCTGGCGCGTGTATGGGCGCGAGGGGGAGCCCTGCCCCGCCTGCCCCGGTGCGCCGGGCTGCGACGGGATCGCGCGCATGGTGCAAGGCGGACGCAGCACGTTCTATTGCCGACGCTTGCAGCGCTGAGCGCTCCGCCCGCGGATGTGAACGGCGGTGGGCAGATGCAGCTTTTCGCGGTGGTCAGGTTGGCCTACAGCGGACAGCGATGTTGTTCAATTCGCCGTTCAGTCCGTATGCGGCCGGGCTGGATCCGCTGAAGTTTCGTGATGCGGAGCTGACCGTTCGTGGCGAGCGGCGGGCGAGGGTGGCGTTCGAGCGGCTGCGGACGCTTTGGTTCAACACCGGCTCATTGTGCGATCTGACGTGCGCCGGGTGCTACGTGGAGAGCTCGATGGGGAACGACACGCTGGTGTACCTTTCCCTGACGGACGTGGTTCCGTTCCTCGACGAGATCCGCGACGGTGGGTTGCCGACCGAGGCGATCGGGCTGACGGGCGGCGAGCCGTTCCTGAACCGCGAGATCATCGCGATCCTTGACGCCTGCCTGTCGCGTGGGTTCCGCACAGTGGTCGTGACCAACGGATTGCGGTCGATGCGGCGACAGGAGGCTGGTCTGCTCGGCCTGCGGTTGCGGTTTGGCGAGCAGCTGGTGGTTCGGGTGAGCCTGGATCATCACGACCGTGCGGTGCACGAGGCCGAGCGCGGGGTGGGGACGTGGGGCGAGGCGGCGGCCGGGCTGGTTTGGCTGGTCAAGGCTGGGTTCCGGGTCGGGGTGATGGCGCGGTGCTTGCCGGGGGAGAGCGAGGCGGCGTCGCGGTCCGGGTTTGCGGCGCTGTTCACGCGGCTGGGGCTCGGGGCGGAGGCGGCGTTGCCGGCCGTGCTGCACTTGCTGCCGGAGATCGATAGCGGCGCGGATGTGGACGAGGTGGACGAAGGAGGCTGGGCGGCGTTGGGCCGGGCGCCGGGCGGGATGATGTGCGCGTCGAGCCGGATGGTGGTGCGGCGGCGGGGCGAGACGGCGCGGGTGGCGTCGTGTGTGCTGCTTCCATACGACAAGCGGTTCGACCAGGGGTCGACGCTGCGGGAGGCGCGGCGGACGGTGACGTTGAATCATCCGAATTGCGCGCGGTTCTGCGTTCTGGGCGGCGGGCAGCTGGCATGCTGAGGGTGGGTTTGCGCCATCTGCGGGTTCGGTTTGCGCGCCGCGCCGGGTCAGTTTAGGAGCGATGGCGCAACGCGGAGCGAGACGATGCCCGAAATGATCCTGGTAGAGACGCATGGGGCGGTGGGGCTGCTCCGGCTGAACCGGCCGCAGGCGCTGAATGCATTGTGCGCGCAGTTGATGGACGAGCTTGGCACGCAGTTGCTGGCGTTCGACGCCGATGGCTCGATCGGGGCGATCGTGCTGACGGGGTCGGAGAAGGCGTTCGCGGCTGGAGCGGACATCAAGGAGATGCGGGAGAAGACGTATCCGGAGGTGTTCCTGGACGATTTCATCGGGGCGCGGTGGGAGACGGTGTTGCGGGTTCGCAAGCCGGTGATCGCGGCGGTGGCCGGGTTCGCGCTGGGGGGCGGGTGCGAGCTGGCGATGATGTGCGACATGATCCTGGCGGCTGACACGGCGAAGTTCGGCCAGCCGGAGATCAATCTGGGTGTGATGCCCGGAGCTGGCGGGACGCAGCGGATGTCTCGGGCGATCGGCAAGGCGAAGACGATGGAGCTTTGCCTGACGGGGCGGATGATGGATGCGGCGGAGGCGGAGCGTTGCAGCCTGGTGAGCCGGGTGGTTCCTGCGGCGGAGCTGGTGGAGGAGGCGATCAAGGTGGCGGGGAAGATCGCCGCGCAATCGCCGGTTGCAGCGGCGATGGTCAAGCGTGCGGTGAACGCGGCGTTCGAGACGACGCTGACGGAGGGGGTGCGGGCGGAGCGTGCGTTGTTCCTGTCGATGTTCGGGACGGCGCACCAGCGCGAGGGGATGGCGGCGTTTGCGGAGAAGCGGCGGGCGGATTTCTCTCGGTAAGGTGGGAGGCGGCGGGTGGGGACGGTTCTTGACAGGGTGCGGGGGTCTCCATAGAACGGCGCCCTTCGGCACGTCTGCGTGCCGCATCCCTTAGTCGACATAGTTGAGAGCACATGGCGAACACCGCATCGGCGCGCAAGCGCATCCGTCAGACCGTCAAGCGCACCGCGCGGAACCACGCGCGGAAGTCGCGCATGCGGACGTTCATCAAGAAGGTCGAGGTGGCGTGCGCCTCGGGCGACCAGGAGGCGGCGCGCGAGGCGCTGCGGACGGCACAGCCCGAGATGCATCGTGCGGTGACGAAGGGCGTTGCGCACAAGAACACGATTTCGCGGAAGCTGTCGCGGCTTTCGGCGCGCATCAAGGCGCTTGCTCCGGCTTGAATCCGCTTGCGAGCCAAATCCGGCCGCACTAGCATGATTTCAAAGGCGAGTAGTGGGGAGGTTCGCCTCTCCACGGATGCTTTGGTCGTTACTTACCCGATTTGACGATCCGGATTGAGATTGCTTTCCAGACTCCATGGACTTATGGTCATCTTGTCCGGCACCTTTGGTTGCTGACCATTTGCTGAAATTTAGTTCAGGGGAGCAAGCTCGCGTGCCGCATGATTCCCCTTCGTTAGACCATGCAGTGGGACAAGCGGCGGAGACGAGAACGAACCCTGCGGCGGTGCTGTTCACGCAATGGGCGCGGATCCGGGAACGTCTGCAGCGCGAGGTCGGGGACGTCGAGTACCGGAGTTGGCTGCGGAACATCACGCTGGCGGGGGTGGACGGCGACGAGGTGACGATCCACCTGCCCTCCGGCTTCCTGCGCGACTATGTTCGCAATCACTATTCGGATCGGCTGAACGAGTTGTGGCAGGCGGAGGATTGCGGGATCCGGCGCTGCGACATCCGGGTGGGTTCGACGGTGGCCCAGGCTGCGGCGGCTGCCCAGGCTGCGGCAGCGCATGCGGAGACTGGGCCGATCCAAGCGGAGGCTCCGCGTGTCGAGGCGCCGCCGCGGGCGAGCAAGCGGGCGGTGGCGCGGCACGAGCCTGCCGACGAGATGCGCGACACGCGCGACGTGGCGACGCCGCTGGACCAGCGGTTCGCGTTCGAGGGTTTCGTGGTCGGCAAGCCGAACGAGTTCGCGTATGCGTGCGCTCGCCGGGTCGCGGAGCGTCCGTCGAGCCCCGGGTTCAATCCGCTGTTCCTGTATGGTGGGGTCGGGTTGGGCAAGACTCACCTGATGCATGCGATCGGGCTGGAGTTGCTGCGGCGCGAGGGCGGGGCGATTTCGGTCAAGTACATGTCGGCCGAGAAGTTCATGTATCGCTTCATTGCGGCGATCCGCAGCCAGTCGACGATGGAGTTCAAGGAGGATTTGCGCGGCGTCGACGTGCTCATGGTCGACGACCTACAATTCCTGATCGGCAAGGACAACACGCAAGAGGAATTCTTCCATACGTTCAACGCGATCGTGGATGCGGGCAAGCAGATCGTGGTGTCGGCGGACAAGTCGCCATCGGATCTGAGCGGGATCGAGGACCGTCTGCGGACGCGGTTGGGCTGGGGCATGGTGGCCGACCTGCACGCGACGACGTATGAGCTGCGGCTGTCGATTTTGGAGTCCAAGGCGGCCAAGGCGGCGGTGGCGATGCCGCCGAAGGTGCTGGAGTTCCTGGCGCACAAGGTGACGGGCAACATCCGCGAGCTGGAGGGTTGCCTGAACAAGCTGGTGGCGCATGCAGATCTGGTGGGTCGGCCGATCACGCTGGAGAGCACGCAGGAGCTGCTGCGGGACGTGCTGAAGGCGCATGACCGCCGGGTCACGATCGAGGAGATCCAGCTGAAGGTGGCGCAGCAGTGGAACATCCGGCTGACGGACATGACGTCGGCGCGGCGGGCGCGGGCGGTGGCGCGGCCGCGGCAGGTGGCGATGTATCTGGCCAAGCAGCTGACGACGCGGTCGCTGCCGGAGATCGGGCGGATGTTCGGCAACCGGGACCACACGACGGTGATGCATGCGGTGTCTCGGGTGGCGGGGCTGATGTCGGAGGACGCGGAGTTTTCCGAGCGGGTCGAGTTGATGCGGAGAATGCTGGAAACCTGAGAGCGGGCGGTGTGATTGCTCCGGCTCCGGCATCGGCTACACTGCGGCGACAGGGCGCTGTCGATTCGCGCCGCGAACAGGAACGTCGCACATGAAGTTCAAGGCGGACCGCGCCACGCTGATGAAGGCGCTGGCCCACATCCAGAGCGTCGCCGAAAAGCGCAACACGATCCCGATCCTGGCCAACGCCAAGATCGAGGCGGCGGACGGCATGCTGCATTTTACCGCCACGGACATGGAGATCGCCGTGGTGGAGGACATCGTGGCGAGCGTGAGCCAGCCGGGGTCGACGACGGCGCCGGCGGCGACGCTGTATGAGATCGTGCGGAAGCTGCCGGACAATGCGGAGCTGGAGTTCGAGAGCACGGGCGGCGCGGGGCAGCTGAAGCTGCGGGCGGGGCGGTATGCGACGAGCCTGGTGACGCTGCCGGTGGACGATTTTCCGAGCATGACGGCGGGGCAGCTGCCGTATCGGTTCCGGATCTCGAGCCTGGCGCTGCGGGGGCTGATCGACCGGACGCGGTTCGCCATCAGCACGGAGGAGACGCGGTATTACCTGAACGGCATTTACCTGCATTCGGCCGAGGGCGCGGTGGGCCGCGTGTTGCGGGCGGTGGCGACGGATGGGCATCGGCTGGCGCGGGTGGAGGAGCCGGCGCCGGAGGGGGCGGACGGGATGCCGGGGGTGATCATCCCGCGCAAGACGGTGGCCGAGCTGCGCAAGCTGCTGGACGAGGAGAGCGGGGAGGTCGAGGTCGGGCTTTCGGATACGCGGATCCAGTTCAAGGCGGGCTCGATCACGCTGACGAGCAAGCTGATCGACGGGACGTTCCCAGAGTATGAGCGGGTGATCCCGCGGGACAACGACAAGGTGTTGCGGGTCGGCAAGAAGGATTTCGCCGATGCGGTGGCGCGGGTGTCGGCGATCAGCAGCGAGCGGTCGCGGCCGGTGAAGATGTCGCTGGCGCACGATCTGCTGACGCTGTCGGCGGCGAGCCCCGAGCAGGGGACGGCGTCGGAGGAGCTGGACGCGGACCGGGTGAAGTATGCGCATGACGCGCTCGAGATCGGGTTCCAGGCGCGGTACTTGAACGACATCACCGACCAAATCGAGAGCCAGGTGGAGTTCCACTTCAGCGATGGGGCGGCGCCGACGATCGTGCGGGATGCGGATAACGGCAATGCGCTCTACGTGCTGATGCCGATGCGGGTCTAGCCGCCGGCGTCTTCGGCGCGGGATGCTTCGCCTCACGCGTCTGACGCTGACGCGGTTTCGCAGCTACGAGGCGCTGACTTGGGCGCCTGAGGCGCGGGTTTCGGTCGTGACGGGGCCGAACGGGTCGGGCAAGACGAATTTGCTGGAGGCGATCTCGCTGCTGGTGCCGGGGCGGGGCTTGCGGCATGCCCGGATTGGCGAATTCGGCCGCCATGGGTCAGCTTGGGGTGTGGCGGGGCGGCTGCAGCGGGACGGGCTCGAGCGGGAGATCGGCACCGGGACGCCGCCGGAGGGGCCGTTGGAGCGGCGGGTGTTCCGGCTCGACGGCGCGGCGGTGCGCAACCAGGCGGACATTGCGGCGGTGGCGGCGGCGGTTTGGCTGACGCCGCAGATGGACCGGCTGTTCGGCGAGGCGGCGTCCGGGCGGCGGCGGTTCCTGGACCGGCTGGTGTGGGCGCTGGAGCCCGGCCATGCGCGGGAGGTGTCGGCGTACGAGACGGCGATGGCGGGGCGGAGCCGGCTGCTGGCGGCGGGCGGCGCGGACCCGGCGTGGCTGTCGGGGCTGGAGGACAGCATGGCGCGGCACGGGGTCGCGGTGACGGCGGCGCGGGCCGGGCTGGTGTCGCGGCTGAATGCGGAGATGGCGGCGGGGGCGGCGGGGCCGTTTCCGGCGGCGCGGATCGGGCTGGTGGATGGGCTGGCGGAGCGGTTGGCGGCGGAGCCGGCGCTGGCGGTGGAGGATTGGCTGCGGGCGCGGCTGCGGGAGTGTCGGGGTTCGGATGGATCGGGGCCGACCCGGTTTGGGGCGCACCGGGCGGACATGACGCTGGCGGACCGGGACACGGGGCTTGCGGCGGCGCTGGCGAGTACGGGGCAGCAGAAGGCGTTGCTGATCGGGGTGGTGCTCGGGCATGCGGGGCTGATCGCGTCGGCGCGGGGCGAGGCGCCGTTGCTTTTGCTGGACGAGCCGGCGGTGCACCTGGATGCCACGCGGCGGGCGGCGCTGTGGCGGGCGCTGGCGGCGGGGCCGGCGCAGGTGGTGCTGACGGGGACGGACGAGGCGGCGTTCGCCGGGCTGGAGGGGGCGGCGGCGTTTTGGTTGAGTGGGGACGGGCTGTTGCGACGGAATCCCGGCAGAAATGGGCCGTAGCGCTGTCATTCGTGTGCTGGACAACCTATATTGAGGCCGTTCCAAAGCGAATTTTCGAGGTCATTTTCCGGCATGTCCGAGGCTGTTCCGTTGCCTGATCCCTCCCCTGTTCCGCCTGTCGTCGATCCCAGCGCGTACGATGCCGCGTCGATCTCGGTGCTGCGGGGTCTGGAGGCGGTTCGCAAGCGGCCGGGGATGTATATCGGCGACACCGATGACGGCTCTGGGCTGCACCATATGGCGTTCGAGATCATCGACAACGCGGTGGACGAGGCGCAGGCGGGGTTTGCGACCCGGTGCACGCTGACGCTGAACGGGGATGGCAGCGTCACCGTGCGCGACGATGGGCGGGGGATCCCGACGGACATTCATGCTGAGGAGGGGATCTCGGCGGCCGAGGTGGTGCTGACGCGGCTCCATGCGGGCGGCAAGTTCAACCAGAACAGCTACAAGGTGTCGGGCGGGCTGCACGGGGTGGGTGCGGCGGTGGTCAATGCGCTGTCCGAGTGGATGCTGGTGCGGATCTGGCGCAACGGGCTCGAGCACGTGATCCGGTTCGAGCATGGCGAGACGGTGCAGTCGCTCGAGGTCGTGGGGCCGTCGCGCGAGCCGAACGGGACCGAGGTGACGTTCAAGCCGAGCTCGGGGACGTTCACCAAGACCGAGTATGATTACAACACGCTCGAGCGGCGGCTGCGCGAGCTGGCGTTCCTGAACTCGGGGCTGCAGATCGTGCTGCGTGACGAGCGGCATACGCCGGCGCAAGAGACGCAGCTGCATTACGAGGGCGGCCTGGTCGCGTTCGCGCAGTGGCTGGACCGGAGCAAGACGGCGGTGCTGTCCGAGCCGATCTCGGTGACGACGGAGGAGAGCCAGGTCGGCATCCGGGTCGAGTTCGCGATCACCTGGAACGATAGTTTTCATGAGACGATGCTGTGCTTCACCAACAACATCCCGCAGCGCGACGGGGGCACGCATCTGGCCGGGTTCCGCCAGGCGCTGACGCGGATAGTGACGAAGTATAGCGAGGGGATGGGCAAGAAGGAGAGCCTGGCGCTCGTTGGCGAGGATATGCGCGAGGGGATGACGGCGGTGCTTTCGGTCAAGGTGCCGGACCCGAAGTTCAGCAGCCAGACGAAGGACAAGCTGGTCAGCTCCGAGGTGCAGCCGGTGGTGCAGGCGGCGGTGGCGGACACGATCGGGCATTGGTTCGAGACGCATCCGAAAGAGGCCAAGCTGGTGATCGGCAAGGTGATGGATGCGGCGGCAGCGCGCGAGGCGGCGCGCAAGGCGCGGGAGCTGACGCGGCGCAAGGGTGTGCTGGACGTGAGCACGCTGCCCGGCAAGCTTGCCGACTGCCAGGAGCGCGACCCGGCCAAGTGCGAGATCTTCATCGTCGAGGGCGACAGCGCCGGCGGGTCGGCCAAGCAGGGTCGGGACCGGA
>JAABUW010010652.1_pt1 | contig 10181 bp, 1 predicted proteins | sample 5560081 | NCBI WGS metagenome assembly JAABUW01 (sample SAMN10711882, study PRJNA513363) | rock metagenome | isolation source: Antarctica rocks | place: Antarctica: Victoria Land, Knobhead sud | reverse complement strand
AAACAGAGCAAACAAGCTCTATATATTTAACAATAAATAAAGTAAACAGAGTTCGATATATTTGACAGCAAATATAATAAACAAGAAAAATCTTTTTTAGTATATAGATTTTCTAGATACAACTCTCTTATAGATTGTGTTCAACTCAAGATAAATTTTTATTTATTGTTATTGCTATATCTAGCTGCAATTTTTGTTATTAAGTAATTGCTTGTATTGTCTGAAAACGTCTACAGATCTTTTTAACAGTACAACTCTCTCTGATATCTCTAAGATCTCTTAGGAAGTAGCAGCGTAACAAACTATATCTAATATTTCGAATTTATAATTAAATAAATTAATTAATTTTAACAAATAATTATTTTATACTAATTCTATTTTACTAGATTAACATTGTTTATTACTCGAGATTAAATATTAACTTACTAAAAATTATTAAATAAAAAGATTAGCTCTTTTCTCTTATAAATATATTGTTTTAAGAAATCTTTAAGAATAAGCAAACAAATATTAGATTTAAAATTTAATCTATTTTGTTTTATAAATATTAAAAAATTGTTTTGTTTCTTATAATACTAAATTACTTGTCTCTTAATTTAATTATCAAAAACTTAATTTTATTCTTAATAAAAATTCTAGCTTTCTTTAATAAGCTATGCAAACAACTAGTTTTAATATAATTATAATTAGATTTTCTTTTTGCTTCTTTATTAATATAGCTAGTTTAACTAGTTAAAAAACTTTAATTAATATTATTAAATAATAATTAATTTAATATTGCAAATCTATATTTACTTTTATATATAAATTGTTTTTTAAATTGTTTTTCTTGTTTGTTAAAATAAAGATAACTATTATTTTTTAAAAGATTTTTGCGATTTTAGTAATTAAAGTATATAATTTTGTTATATTGACAACTTTAAATAGTCTAAAATCTAATAAAAACAATTTTAATATCAAATCTTGCAATTATAATAGCAAAAAAGATTTTTTTTTAGAAGATTCCAATTTTTTATTTTATTTTTTTTTGCTTTGTTTTTTGTAAGTTTTGTTATTTTAAAATTTCGATTCTAATTTTAATTAAGAAACTAACAATTTAGATTTTTTCTATTTACTATCTTAAGTTTGCGCTCTCTCTATATCTTTTGCAAAAAAAAATAGAATTGTTTAAACTTTTGTTTAACAATTTTTTTTAACTTTGTATCTAAAATTATTATTAAATTAAATCTTCGAAAATAATCTTTTATTTTAATTTTTAAAAGTTCTTGTTCGATAAACACTATTGTATTCTTAAATATTCTAGTATTTATTTTGTTATAGTTGTTAATTATATAGTTAACAATATATTTCGATTTTGTAATATAAGATTTAAATTAATTATATACAATTTAATCTAACTTCTTTAAAACTCTTTTTAAATTTTTGCGCTTCTTTGCTATTTGTAATATTGCTTCGATAATTAACTAATCTATATTTTTAGATAATATATTTATAGTCTCTAATAATTATAATTTGCAAAATTAAACTTAATTATTTTAAATTTATAGTTTCTTGTTTTAATTAATTTCTTATACTACGTTTTTTAATTTTTGCAATAATAGATTATCTATTAGTACTTAAATATTTCTATTAACTATTTATTACAAATCTTGCGTTTAATTCTCGACTATTTTGAAAATATTTAAAATTGTATTTTGAAGATTTTTCAAATATTCTTTTTTGTTGTTGTTAATAGTTTTATTATATTAAAAAAGAATATTAACTACTTAAGTATAAACGCAATTTTTAATAATTAAATTGTTTTTTACAAATTAAATAACTATTTTTTGCAATTTAATTTAAGTTTAAGTTTAAGAAATTTAATACTACAATATTTGTAATTGCTATAATAGTATTTGCTAATTTTGCGCTTAAAATAATTTAGTCGAAAAAATCGATTTTTAATTATAAAAAAAATATATTAATATTGTTAAAACTTAACTTGTATCTTGTTTAACAAATATAAGTTGCTATTTTTTACAAGATTTTTCTATTAATATAAATAATAATTCTTGTTTTTTATTTTGATTTTTTAATAAAAATTAGAAAGTTTCTTTCGCAAAAAATTGTTTATATTTAATATTTTGTAATTGTTGCTCTAAATCTACTATAATACAAACTTAATAAAAAAAGATTTATACAAAAATAATAAATCGAAAAAAAGAATTTTGTAAACAAAGAATTAAATTATTGATTTGCTATATTTTAATAAATAAAACAATAACTTGTTTTAAATATCTAACAAATATAAAATTTTAAATATAAAAAATCTTTACTTATAGACTTAATTGTTGTTTGCAATATTTATATTATTAATTATACAAAAAAACTATATTAATATTTATTTGTATATTAATTTGCAAACAAATATAAAACTAATATAACTAATATATAATTTTGTTATCTTTATTATTAAGAAATATTTTGTAAAAAATAATTAAAATTTGTTCTCTATAATTTGAAGAAATTCTTAAAATTCTAGAACTTCGAGTTAAAATTTGCTATTAATATTTTTAAATTGCTTTCTAATTGTTAATTTTAATTAATTAGAGTAGACAAACAAATACTAGTATTACTTGTTTACTTCTAATTAATCGAAATTGTTAATATTTTAATTTTTCGATTTTCTTATTTTTTATTTGTTCTCTTTAAGTACTCGAAACTATAATATCTTGTAAATTATTTTGCGTAATTAAATTTCTTTCTAATATTTATAAACTAGTAAACTCTATATTAAATTTTTTGCAAATAAAACAAATAAAAAGATTGTAATTTTTTCTTTTTTAAAAAAGATCTTATACTTCTATATAATTGTAATAATTGTTATAAGATAGTAATAATATAATAATTGCAAACAATTTTCTATTATTTTAATTAAACTAATTCTCTATTTTTTGTATAAAACTATTTTTTATCTTTTTATTTTTATATTTTTATTTTGCAAAAATCTAAAAATTCTAATTTCTCTCTATATATTTTTTTAATTAATTTTCTAAATAGATATTTTTAAGTTTTATATTATTAATTTTTTTCAAAATATAAAAGTTTTTAATTTAATTTAATTTTTTTATTTTAAAGAAATTTAACTATTAAAAAAATAATTTTATATTGTATTTTTTGTTAAGTTTAATATTATATAATAAAATTAAATCTTTAATTTAAAATAGATATATTTGCAATTAATAATTATTATCGAAAAAATTCTTATTCTCTTTTCTAAAACAACAAAAACGCAAAACTATTTTTTAATTATTTTTATCTATTTTTTTTAATTATTTTGCTTGCAATATTAGTAGATTTACTATTAAGCAAACTTTTTTCTAATCTATAATATATTAGATTAAATATTCTATTTCGATTAACAATATAGTTTTGTATTTAAACTTAAAATAAAACAATATTTTTTTAATAAATTCTTAAATTGTTGTTCTATTTATTAACAAGATTATATATAAATATTGTAATTAATTTGTAAAGATTTTCTTTGTTAATTTAAACAAAATATTAATAATAAATTTATATTCTCTTTTTATTATTCTATTTGTTTGTAGATAATAAGTCGATATTGTTATTTTCTTAATATTATATCTTTTTAAAAATTTAATTGTTATTTCGATTTTATTTTCGAGTTTGTTGTTTATAATTATTTTTTTAATATATTTATATTAACAAAAAATATTTTTTTACAAAAACTTTACTATAGTAAGTATTTTAAGATCTAAAATTGTTTTGACTTCTATCTATTTTATTAAATTATTTCGAGCAACTATTAAATTTACTTTAATAGATATTTTTGCAATTAATATATAAATACAATTTACAACAATCTTTTTTTATAAGTTGAAAATATAAATCGAATATATAATTTTCTTTTGTTTATTAGAAGTTTTTCGCTAATATTTATTGCAATTTACAATATATTTTTTGTATAAATTAAATAAATTTCGCTATTAATATCGATTTGCAATATATTAATAGATTTTTTTTTTTTTATAATTACTCTTGTTATACAAGCTTTCTACAATTTAATTTTTGTTTTTTGTCTAATTTATTATTCTACGCAAAGATATATTCTTGTTTATTTTTTAAAACAAATATTTTTCTCTTATTAAAAAATAGAAAATATAATTCTTGAATTTGCAAAAAATTTTCTAATTTATATTCGATCTTTGTAGCAAAATTAGATATCAAGCGATTTGTTTAGATTTATCGAAATATTTGTTTTCGAAAATATTTTTGTTCTTTTTTAATATTATTACTTATATAAGACAAATACAAATACAATTCAATTAATTATTAATAAAATTATTAATATTTTTTTTATTAATTTTGTTAATATTGTTGAACAATTTTTTTAATCTTTTTAAAAGTTTATTAATTGTTATATATTTTCGATTAAATATATATTATATATTAAAGTCGAAAAAACGAATTTAAATTAATTAATAAATTATTAAAATATTAGACAAATTTGTTGCAAAACAATTAAATTAAATTATTAAAATATTTATATTAATTTTAATTGTAAATCGAATTCTATACAATTAAAATTGTATTTTTTTTAAGATTTTTATAAGTTTTTAATATATTAGCTTAACAATAGTAACTAAACTTAACAATATATATATATTATTTTATTATATTAGTTAAGATTAATAGTTGTTAATATATTGCAATAGTTAATTCTAATACAATAGATAATTTTATAATTAGAACTTTTGTTAAAAGAAAAGAATATTCTATTTAAAAGAAGTCTAATATATACAATCTAATAATTATAGATAAAAACTTATTATTTAACAAGAATAAAAAAGTAGATAAAAAAACAAAATTATTATCAATAGCTATTTAGCAATATTACAAGAAACTAATTTTTAATATAATAAGAATAGTTATTTATAATATTGTTTTAGAAATATTTTAATTAAAACAAAACAATTTAGAAGTTAATTAAAATATATAAATATTTAGATTTGCGCAATATAATTACGTAATTTATATTTAATTTATATATTAATACTATTCGATAATAGATAAAAGATTAAGTTAAAAATTAATTGCAAATAGCAAGTTTATATTTTTGTAAAAAGATAATTTAATAGAGTTCGACTTAATAGATACTAATAGAAATTAGTCGAACTATAAAATTAAAGTAAATAAAGAAAATTGCAAATTTTCTAAAAATCTTAAACTATCTAATATAGCAAAAAAACTGCTAAAATATATATTATAAATATACAACAATCAAAAGTATCTATTTAAAAAAAAAAACAATAGAAATTCTTTCTAAATATTAACTATAAAATTACAAAATTAGACTTAAATTAGACAAACAATCTATATTTAAATCTATATATATTTTATTTAAAAAAAAGCTCGAAGTACTTCGCAAATATTTGACAAAAAATAAAAATAAAAAAAAATTTTAAAATTTTTTAATTATAGACAGAATATTCGATTTTTTTTGTATTAAAAAAGAATAGAATTTTTTATCTATATATTAATTATCGAAAACTAAATAATATTACAATTAAGAATTAATACTTACTACTTAATATTAGCAAACTTCAAAATTAACTATTTAAAGTAAAATACTTTATTAAATTAAATTTACAAAAAATATACAATTAGATTAAAATAAAGATAGAAAAAAAATAAAAAAAAAATTTGTATATAATATAAATTATATAAATATACAATAATATTGTTCGAGCTAACAAATATTTCGACAATATATTAGAAAATAATCAATAATATATTACAATAATATTTAAATTAATTTGTTATAATATACTTAAATAATATTATAATTTATTTAAAAATTTTAAAAAAATATATTAGTTATATTTTTAAAATATTAAAATATCTAAATATAAGAAATTTATATTTTAAGTTAAAGAAATACAAATTCTATTAAAAGAAAATTAATTTTCTTAAATTTGTAATTAAACAATATAAAATATATATAAATTTCGAAAAGCTACAAGCAATTAAAAAATAAAAATTATTAACAAATATTAAGAAGATACAATTTTTTCTAGATTTTATAAACTATAATAAGAAATTTATTAAAAACTACTTAGTAAATACAATATTATTAATAAATCTTATAAAAAAAAATATACTATAATTATAAGAATTTGCAAGAAAGAAATTATTTTAGAATTTTAAGTTAGAATATTTAAAAAAAATTAGTATTAAAAATATATAATTTGCAATTGTTAAACAAAATTAAAATTAATATATTAAATTTAACTATTAATATATATTTTAGTTAAAGATATAAAAATACATAGTATTTAGTAATATATTTCTCGAAAAAACTTTTGTTAGTTAAATAGAACTAATTATTAATATTTATAATAAAAAACTACTTGCTATAGTAGTTTTCTTAAAATTATAAAAAATATATACGAAAGAATTATTTAAATTTACAATTTTTATAGATTATAAAAATCTTATATATTTTATTACTATTAAATAATTAAACAAAAAACAAATATAATAGTTAGAAAAATTAGAATAATACAAGTTTAGAATATAGTATATTTTAGACAAAAATAATAATAGAGTAGATATACTTAACAAAAAAAGTAATTATATAGAAATAAAAAAACTGTTTAATTACAATATATTTAAAATTAACAAAAACAAATTATTATTAACAAATAAATATAAACTAAATACTATATTACAAATACTCTAAGATAATACAAAAGAATTTTTAATAAAAAAAGAAAAACTTTAGATATTTATTAATAAAATTGACAAATATATAAAAAAATATTATAACAAATTACTACAAAAATACTTAAAAGTAACAAAAATTAGTTAAATTACAAAATCAGAATAAATAAAGAAAATTACAAATTTTCTGAAAATCTTAAACTATCTAATATAGCGAAAAAATCGCTAAAATATATATTACAAATATACAACAGTTAAAAGTATCTGTTTTAAGAAAAAAAAAAAACAGAGATTCTCTCTAAATATTAATTGTAAAATTACAAAATCAGATTTAAATCAGACAAACAACTTATATTTAAATTTATATATATTTTATTCGAGAAGAAACTCGAAGTATTTCGCGAATATCTGACAGAAAACAAAAAAAAAAATTTATTAAAAAATTCTAATTATAGATAGAATATTCGATTTTTTTTGTATCAAAAAAGAATAAATTTTTTTGTCTATATATTAATTATCGAAAGCTAAATAATATTACAATTAAAAATCGATATTTACTATTCAATATTAGCGAACTTTAGAATCGACTATTCGAAGCAAAATATTTTATTAAACTGGATTTACAAGAAATATACAATTAGATTAGAATAAAGATAAAAAAAAAATAAAAAAAAGCTTTTTGCACACAATATAGATTATATATATATACAATAATATTGTTCGAACTTACAAACGCTCCGACAACGTATCAGAAAATAATTAATAATATACTACAACAATATCTGAATCGATTTGTTATAGCATATTTGAACAATATTATAATTTACTCAAAAATCTTAAAAGAGTATATTAGTTATATCTTCAAAATATTGAAATATCTGAATATAAGAAACTTATATTTTAAGTCAGAGAAATACAAATTCTATTAAAAGAAAATTGATTTTTTTGAATTTGTTGTTAAACAATATAGAGTATATATAAATTTCGAGAAGCTACAAGCAGTCAAAAAATAGAAACTATTAATAAATGTTAAGAAAATACAATTTTTTCTAAATTTTATAAATTATAATAAAAAGTTTATTAAAAACTACTTAGCAAACACAATATTATTGACAAATCTTACAAAGAAAAATATATTATAAATATAAGAATTTGCAGAAAAGAAATTATTTCAGAATCTTAAACTAGAATACTTAAAAAAGTCAGTACTAAAAATATATAATTTGCAATTATTAAGCAAAATTAAAATCGACATATTAGATTTAGCTATTAATATATATTTTAGTTAAAAATATAAAAATATATAATATTCAATAATATATTTCTCGAAAAAACTTTTGTTAGTCGAACAAAATTATAATATTTATAATAAGAAACTACTTGCTATAGTAGTCTTCTTAAAATTATAAAAAATATATATAGAAGAATTGTCAGAACTTACAATTTTTATAAATTATAAAAATCTTGTATATTTTACAACTACTAAGCAGTTTAACAGAAAATAAATACAATAATTGAAAAAACTAGAACAGTACAAGTTCAGAATATAGTATATTTTAGACAAAGATAATAACAGAGTAGATATATTTAGTAGAAAAAGTAATTATATAGAAACAAAAAAGTTGTTCAATTATAGTATATTCAAAATCAATAAAAACAAATTATTATTAGCAAACAAATACAAATTAAATATTATACTACAGATATTTCGAAATAATATAGAAGAATTTTTAATAGAAAAAAAAAAATTTCAGATATTTATCAATAAGATCGACAAATATATAAAAAAATATTATAACAAATTACTGCAAGAATATTTAGAAATAACAAAAATTTTTCAGTTTTTATATTAGTATTGTTAGTTTTTACAAATAAGACAAATTGTCGAGATATATATTAAACAATATTTTAGCTATTAGCAGAACAAATATAGTATACACGCAAACTATAATAAAATTCAATATCAAAAATTATCTGAATTGCTATAAAATAAAATTACAATAAATTTTATTATTAAATTGTCGAAGTCGACAGATTTAGCAACTGAAAACAGATATAATTCGATACTAATAATAGTTGATAAACTTATTAAGTACTTATATATTATTGCATGCAAAGAGAAATTTATTGTAGAATAACTGAAATATATTATATTAAATCGACTTATATAGTATTACAATATATTTAAAAAACTAATCAGTAACAGAGACAAGCTCTTTACATTTAACTATTAAAAAATATTTCTTTCAATATTAGATACAAGACTTCGAATATCTACTGTCTACTATTTAATTATAGATAGTTAGACAGAAAGAACAAATTAGAGTTTTAAACAATATCTGAGATACTATATTAACAATATTTAAAGCAACTGAATATTACTTCTATCTATAGTATAACTGATACTCAATGCAAAAATTTCGAATATTACTAAAATAACTCTATTCTTTGTTAACTATAACAAGAAATTAAATCTTTTTAAAAAAGAGCGCACGCATTTGTCTGCGCAGTCAGTTATCAAAAAAATAGCAATACTAAAAAAAATATACAACAATATCTCAAAAATGCAGAAAAAGTCGGTCAAATATTAAAATAAGAAACAAAAAACAATATCTTAGCTAAAAGAGAGAAATAAAGTATATTTTTTTACAAAAAATTTTAGAACAAAAAAATTAAACAAAAAATTAAATTATATTAAAGTCGAATTGTTTTTTGTCAAAAAAACTAAAAAATCAGTCAATTACAAACTCGATTTATTTAAAAATATCAAAATATTTTTAGTATTCTATATCTTATTGTTGAAGTTAGCGAACTCAATTATATTTTTACAGAATATCTTTTATTTCTATTTATAGAAAGAGAAACAGTTTGAGATTAAGAAAATTCTACAACAAAAAAATTAAAAGTATTTTATTAAGTAGAAAAAATACTCTATCTCTGAGAATATATAAAAACTATTTAAGAATCTGAAAAACTGTTCTAATATATTGCAACAGTTTTGTTAGCAACAAAGTTATTTATAAAAGAAAACAAAGTATCAGAAAACAAAAAAGCAAACAAAAATAGATTAATATTTGTATTGAATAGAGTTTCGAATATTTTTTCAGTATTTTTAATTTCTCTTTTGTTTTTCTTGATTTTCAGAATATTTTTCGACTTGACATTATTTATATTTTTCAGATAACAAAGTCAGTGTTTTTTTGTTTTATTTTATGCGCAATTCTTAGACGCAACTCAGTTATTTTATTATTTAGCTTTTCAGTCTTTTTTATAGTTTTATCTATTTCTTAATAGTTAGAAATCAAGTTACATTTCTGATTCTTCCGATAACATTTCTTATACTTGAGATATTCTCTATTTACTCGATAGAGCACGTCAAACAATATACAAACTCGACAAGAACGTATTGAGATAAAAATATATCTATAGCAACAATCGATAACCGAATTGCAACA
>JAABUW010010648.1_pt1 | contig 10184 bp, 8 predicted proteins | sample 5560081 | NCBI WGS metagenome assembly JAABUW01 (sample SAMN10711882, study PRJNA513363) | rock metagenome | isolation source: Antarctica rocks | place: Antarctica: Victoria Land, Knobhead sud | reverse complement strand
TCGCGCTGGTGGTGGCGCCGCTGCTCGTGATCCTGTCCTGGCTGATCGGCAGCCCGATGACCCTGGTGTTCAAGAACCCGCTGGACCTGTTCGCCATCGCGGGCACGGCCCTGATCGTCAACGCGATCACCGGCGACGGCGAGACGACCTGGTTCGAGGGCATGATGCTGATCGGCGTCTATGCCGTGCTCGGCGTGGCATACTTCTACGCCTGACGCCGAAGCCTGACGCCGGACGGCGCCTGGTTGACGCGCCTGGTTCGGGCGGTGGCGCGACCGGGAACGATGGGACGCCAATGCCCTCACGCCGGCGTTCCCGGACCAGCCCGGCCGGCATCACCTACAGGGCGCTCCGGACCGCTTGCGCCTGAGGCGGGGTGCCGCCGCGGCCAGCCACGCGGGATGCGGTGGCGACGGGCGGCATTGTGCTTGAACGGCATGGAAGGAACGTAGCCATGTGATCGGCCTCAGGCTACCTGGACCTTCCATGCACCAACCCCCCTCAGTTCCCAGCCAACTTGCATCGATCCGAGCAAGGCGGCATGGTTTGATCATAGAACGGAGGACGCCCATGATCTCGCGCCGAGGAGTTCTAATCGCAAGCGCGGGCGCCGGTTGCGCGCTCGCCGGAGGCCGACCGGCCCTGGCGGCCTAGTTCATCAACATCCTGACCGGTGGCACCTCAGGGGTGTACTACCCGATGGGCGTTGCCATGGCCAAGCTGTTCGGAGACAACATTCCTGACGTGCGGCCGTCCGTGCAGGCGACCAAAGCCTCCGTCGAGAACCTGAACCTCCTACAGCAGGGCCGCGGCGAGTGGGCGTTCAGCCTGGGAGACGCGATGGCGCTCGCCTGGGCGGGCGACGCGGAAGCGGGCTTTCCGCGCAAGCTGGACAAGCTGCGCGCTGCCGGGGCGATCTACCCGAATTACATACAGGTTGTGGCGCTGCGCGACTCCGGCGTGCATACGCTTGCGGACCTGCGCGGCAAGCGGGTCTCGGTTGGTGCGCCCAAGTCCGGGACGGAGCTGAACGCGCGCGCCATCTTGGCCGCCGCCGGATTGCACTACAAAGACTTGGGCAAGGTGGAGTACCTGCCGTTCGGCGAGTCGGTGGACCTTATGAAGAACCGCCAGCTCGACGCGACGCTGCAATCGGCGGGGCTTGGCGTGTCCTCCATCCGGGACCTGTCCAACTCCGTGCCGATCAACGTGGTCGAGGTGCCCGGCTCCATCGTGGAGAAGGTGGGCACGCCGTACATCGTGGCGACGATCCCGGCGAAGACGTATGACGGGCAGGACGCCGACGTGCAGACGGCGGCGGTGCCAAACTTCCTGGTCACCCACTCGGGCGTCAAAGACGACTTGGTTTACGCCATGACGAAGGCGGTGTTCGACAACGTGCCCGCCCTGGTCGCGGCGCAGGCCGCCGCTAAAGAGATCAACCCCAAGACCGCGATGCGCGGCTCGCCGGTCCCGTTGCACCCGGGCGCTGAGCGCTACTTCCGCGAGCGCGGTGCGGCCTAGCCGCTGCATGACCCGGCACGAAGGCTCGCGCCGATGATGGCGCCCGCTCCGGCCGCGGCCCTGGTGGCCCACCCGGCTGCGCTTGAGGAGGGCGCGGCGGTCGAGCACGGCGGGCTTGGCTGGGGTAGGGACAGCGGGCGGCTGGCACTGAAGCTGTTCGCCATCGCCTTTTCGGCCTTCCAGATCTGGACGGCAGCCTACGCGGCGCTGCCATCCTCGGTCGTGCGGTCCCTGCACGTAGGCTTCCTGCTGGCGTTGCTGTTCGGCCTCGTGGCGAACCGGCCCGCGCGCGGGCGGTCGTCCGTGCTGTGGGCGGGGCTTGCCGTCACGTCGTTCGTGGCCGGGCTGTATCATTGGGTGTTCTACGCCGACCTGATCCAGCGGGCGGGGTTCCCGAGCGACCTGGACATCGCGTTGGGCGTGCTGGTGGTCGGGCTGGTGTTCCTGGCCGGGTTCCGGCTGATGGGGCCATCGCTGCCGCTGATCTGCGGCGTGTTCCTGTTGTACGGGCTGTTCGGCCAATACCTGCCCGCGCCGCTCGACCACCGCCCGTTTGCTTTCGAGCAGATCGTGGACACGCTCTACCTGGGCACGGAGGGCATCTACGGCACGCCCACGTATGTGTCCTCGACGTACATATTCCTGTTCATCCTGTTCGGCGCGTTCCTGGAGCGCGCGGGCATGATCGCGCTGTTTACGGACGTGGCGCTCGGCACAGTGGGGCACACGCGGGGCGGCCCGGCCAAGGTGGCGGTCGTGGCATCGGCGTTCATGGGGACGATCAGCGGCTCGGGCGTGGCCAACGTGGTCGCGGTGGGGCAGTTCACCATCCCGCTCATGAAGCGGTTCGGCTTCACCTCGGCGTTCGCCGGCGGCGTGGAGGCGACGGCCTCCATGGGCGGGCAGATCATGCCGCCGGTGATGGGCGCAGTGGCCTTCATCATGGCGGAAAGCCTGGGCATCCCGTACTTGCAGGTCGTGCAGGCGGCAGTGGTGCCGGCGCTGCTCTACTTCGTGACGGCATTTTGGATGGTCCATCTGGAAGCCGGGCGGCTTGGCTTGCTGGGCGTCCCCAAGGCGGACTGCCCCAACGCGCTTGCGGCGCTGAAGGCGCGCTGGTTCCTGCTGCTGCCGCTCGCGATTCTCGTGTACCTGCTGTTGGCAGGCTATACCCCGCTTTATGCCGGGACCATCGGGCTGGGGTTGACGGCCATGATCGTGCTGGGCGCGCCCATCGCGCTCGGCATGGGGCATCAGGCGGTCCGCATTGGGTTCTGGATCGCGCTTGGCCTGATGTCGGCAGCATTCCTGAGGTTTGGCGTGGGTGTCGTGTTCGCGGTCATCTCGGCGCTGGTGCTGGCGAACGCGTTGCGGCACGGCGGGCGGGCGACGCTGGCCTTGTGCGCGGAGGCTCTGGCGGACGGGGCGCGCCAGGCGCTGCCGGTCGGCATTGCGTGCGCGCTGGTGGGCGTCATCATCGGCGTGCTGTCGCTCACCGGGTCCGCGGCCGTGTTCGCCGCCGCGGTCGTCGCGGTGGGGGCAAGCAGCCTGTTCGCCTCGCTGGTGCTGACCATGCTCACGTGCCTGGTGCTCGGCATGGGGATACCGACCATCCCGAACTACATCATCACCTCCTCCATCGCCGGGCCGGCGCTGCTGGAGCTTGGGGTGCCGTTGCTGGTCACTCACATGGTCGTGTTCTACTTCGGCATCATGGCGGACCTTACGCCGCCGGTGGCGCTGGCCGCCTTTGCCGCGGCGCCGATCGCGCGGGAAAGCGGCATGAAGATCGGCTTGCAGGCGATGCGTGTTGCCGTGGCGGGGTTCGTGGTCCCGTTCATGGCGGTGTACTCCCCGGCGCTGATGCTGCAGGACGGCGGCGCGCTGGCCGACAGCATCGGCTACGCCCCGGCCGTCATCTACGTCGTGTTCAAGGCCCTGGTGGCCATCGGCCTATGGGGGGCCGTCGCGGTCGGGTTCCTGCTTGGGCCGCTGGCTTGGTGGGAGCGCCTATGGGCATTTGCGGCGGCGGCGATGCTCGTGGCTGCCTTCCCCATGACCTACCAGTTCGGCTTCGTCGCCGCAGCGGCGTTCGTGAGCTGGCATGTGTGGCGCCGGCGGCGCGGCGACGCGCTGGCGTGACGGCGCTGTGCCTCACGGGCGGCGGCGCCGTCGTGCGCCTTGCCGTCACGGCGTTTACGCTTGCATGGTCGCACACGGTTGAGCACACGCGCTGGGAGGAGGACTGGTCCGTCCACCCAAATGCGCTGCGGCTGGAAACGGCGCGCGTGGAAGGCTCCGGCGCCGGCATGGACCCCGGCCCGGATGCGCGCCGGGTCGGGGCGATGTGGGTTTGGCATCCCGGCATGGAGCTGCCGGCCGTCTCGTTGCGCCGGGCGGTGGAAGCGGGGGGTGACTGGCGTATTTGCACCGGGCCTGCCGGGTGCCAGCCTCTCGGGGCGTTGCTGCCCCGGGCGGCCGACCCGGTGCAGCTTTCGGCCTGCCCATGACAAAGGTGCGTATCGGCGCCGTCAACTTGTTGGACTGAGGTGGCGATGGGCCGCGATCAGGACGGCGTGGCTGTGGTTACGCCGCAGCGGCGACGCCAGTGCCCTCGGCCCAGACCTGGAAGGCTTGGATTTGGACGGCTCGATACTGCGTGGGGTGACGGTCTGGGTTTCCACCCCTTCATAGGCTGCCCTTTATGTCCTTGCGCCCGGGAAACCGCCCACAGTGCCTGACGAAACCCGCCGCGTCGCCCGCGCCGCTTTCCCCAAGGGCACGCTCTGCCTGCGCATCGCCAATGTGCTCGGCCCCGTGTATCAGAATCGCCAGCTTGTGGCGTTGTTCCCCCGCCGGGGCCAGCCTGCGGCGGCACCGGGCCGCCTCGCGCTTGCGGTGGTGTAAGGTTGACCCGCTTTGGCGGCTCGCCTGCACTTTGCGTGGATCGTAGCGGTTTGGCGCTGATGCCTGGGGTTTGCTCCGGTGGCGTCCATAGGACAGGGGGTGGACAAGCTCCGTCCTATGCCGGGCTGCTGCGTTGACGCGATCACGCCGGACAGCCCGGACCTCCTCCACGTGGCGGCTGGCGGCACCCGGCCTGGCGGTCGCTGCCCGGATTGCGGTCGCGCGAGCCGCGCCGTCCACAGCCGCCGCCTAACGGCTGACCTGCCCCTGGCCACGGCGTTGCCGCCACCTGACGCTGCCGCCACTGCACAAGTTGAACAGGACAGGGAAGCCGCCCTGGTTGCCTCCCTTGCCCGGCGGTTCACCGCCTTGGTTCGTCGCTGCGGCAGCGGCCAAGCATCGCGCCCGGCCGCGCCGCTGGCCGGCCTCGACGCCTGGCCCACCGAAGCGCGGAGGTGCGGCGTCAGTGCCGCCGAGACGTTTGCAACCGGCCCGGCGCAGGACGGCGCCGCGGTCCGGGCCGCCCTGGCCCTACCCGCGCCGCTAGCGGCAGGGTCCATGCGGGAGCGCCGCCCAAGGCGCTATTCCACCGGGCGGCGGTCGCTCAGCAGGTCATTCTGGTTGCCCAATGCCCGCTCCTCGTCCACCAGCTTCTCCACATGGCTGTCGGGAGCGGTGTCCACTCCGGCGTTTGGCGGTGCGGGTGGCTTTGCCGCCTTGGGAACGGGGCGGGCCGCCTGCAACTGAACGCCCTGCGCCGGCAACGGCGCGGCCTCGTCGAAGCGCAACCGGTAGATCGGCTCGGGAAGCGCGAACCCCGCGCCTTCGAGCGCAGCCTTCGCGGCTTGGATGGATAGGCTGCGTCCTTTAAGGAAATCCGTCCTGGTCTGGTCAACCCAGCCGTAGAACCGAAGCACGATGTTGGAGTCGCCCACGTCCCGGATGACGGCGCTGGCCTTCGGCGTGTCCAGCACGAAGGACAGCGCGTTCACGGCCGACAGCCCGACGTCCATGCCGTCCACCGGGTTGTCGCTCGCGTCGATGCCGAGGTCGAACTCGAACCGCCGCTGCGGGTTGCGGCTGAAATTCAGGATGATGGCGTTGAAAACGGTCGCGTTCGGGATCTGCACGTGGTTCCCGTCGAGCGTCAGCAGGATCGTGGCGCGCGAGGTCAGCCGGACCACCCGCCCTTCAAACGACTCTATGACCACATGGTCATTTGCACGGAACGGCTGGCGGAGGCTCAGCATGATGCTGGCGACGTAGTTCGTGACGGTGTCGCGCACCGCGAAGCCGAGCGCGATGCCGACGACGCCGGCGCCGCCGAGGACGCCGCCGAGCAGCGCGGTGGCGCCGAGCACCTCCAGCGTCGCGACCAGGCCGAGGATGACGAACGTGATGCGGACCGATGTCGCGAGAAGCTCGGCCAGGAAGACGTTGGGGGCGATCCATCGCAGCAGGCGCGTGCGGGACGCGATCCAGTAGCCCAGCAACGTGACCAGCGCGCCCGCCAGGATCGCCACGCCGAACAGCGGCAGCCCCCGGACAAAGCCGCGAACCTCGTCGCTGACCTGCCCGATTGCCGGGACAACCTTGGTGCCGACGTCGAGGTTGCGGACGACTTCGTTCTGCACCGTGACCACGCCCGCGACGCGGGCGGCGATCGCTTCGGCCCGGCCCTTGTCGTCGGCAGCCGGCACGGTTCCGGTCAGCGTCACGACGCCGGCCGAAACCCGGACCTGGATGTCGCTCAAGGCTGCGATCTCCCCGAAGATGCTGCGTATCCTGTCCGCTATGTCGGCGTCCTCGGACGTGCCCGCCTTGGCGGCAATCGCAGGGGCTGGCGGCTGCTCCGGCGCGTCAGGCCCGGTGGCGGCGAAAGACGGAGCGGATGCCACCAGGAACGCCAAGGCGGCCAGCAGCACAGGAAGTCGGTTCATTGCCCAAGTTTCCCTATCATGTAGGCGTTGGTGCAGGACGCCGAGCGTAGGGGGCAGGAACCCTGCCCCCTGCTGGTCAGCGGTGGACGGAGGCGGGCTTGGCGGTGCGTATCATGCGGTTGAGCACCTGGATGGCCAGGGCGACCTCCCCCCTCCTGGCTGATGCGGCTGCGTGCGCGCAGCCTGGGCCCGATCAGGTGCTTGTAGCGGTTCATGGCGGTCCCTGCATGGTTGCGCGTGCCGTGATTGGGGCGTGGTTCAGAGCCAGGTTACACATGGAGCTTGGCAAAGCCGGGTTGACGCTTCCAGGACGGATGACGGCACCCTGACGTTTTCAGGCGCAGTGCGAGATGGATCGATGTGCTGGCGCAGCGGCGCGGCTGCCCGGGATTGAGCGTAAGGACCTGGCCATTCAGGCGCTGGCGCGATCGGAGACGGTCAGCGACCTGGCGGCCCGGCGCGGGGTGGGCCGCAAGTTCGTCTACCAGCAGACCCACAAGGCTGCCGCGGCGTTGGATGACGCCTTCTCGTCGGCCACGTCGGACGATAAGGTGCTGTTCGAATTGGCAGTTACCAAGGCGTGGCTGCACCAGACGATCGTCGGGCTGACGTTGATCTGCCGCAGCTCGTATCGCGGCGTCGTCGAGTTCCTGCGCGACCTGCCGGGCCTGCCCGTCAGCATGGGCACCGTTCACCATGTGCTGTAGTCGGCCACGCGGCAGGTGGACATCGTCAACCGGCAGCAAGACCTGTCAGGCATTCGGGTGGGCTTGCATGACGAGAACTTCCAGGGCGCCACGCCGGTGCTGGCCGGCATCGATGCGGCATCGACGTATTGCTACCTGCCGGCGGCGGAGCAGCACCGCGACGCCGACACCTGGGGCGTGCATCTGCTGGATGCCGCCCAGCAGGTGCTCGATCCTGACCACACGATTGCCGATGCCGGACAGGGCTTGCGCGCCGGGCAGAAGGCCGCCTGGGGCGACACGCCGTGCCACGGCGACGTGTTCCACATCCAGCGCCAGTGCGAAGATCTCGCCAACACGTTGCAGCACCTCGCCAAGGGCGCCACGTCGCGGCGCAAGACGCGGCAGGCCAAAATGGGCCGCACTGTAGCGCGGGGTCCCGACGACGAGCGTGCCACGCAACTGGCGCTTGCCCGGCAAGCCGAGGCCCAGGCGCATGAGCTGGCCCGCGACATCCGAACGCTCACCCAGTGGCTGCGCCATGACGTTCTGGCTCTGGCCGGACCGGCCCTGGCCACCCGGCAGGCGCTGTTCGGCTTCGTCGTCGAGGAGCTGGCGCGCGATGACCGGCCAAGCTCATCCGCACTGGCTCACCCTGCTGGGCCTGGGACCGCTTCAGCCCCGGCGAGCTTGACCCGGGGCGGCTCGCCGCCTCCCGCACAAGACACCCTTCCCACCGCAATCCGGCCCCCGCAGGCCGGCGGTCTCCGCGTGCCCTGTGTAACTTAAAAAGGCCCGATCCTGAGCCACGCCGTGCCAGTCGTGACGCACATGGTCTATGTCGAGAGCGTGCTAGAAGACGGTGATAGCCGGCAGGAGCACGGCGCATCTCGGAGGATTGAATGACAGCGTACAGGCTCGTCAAGCTGTTCAACCTCGGCGATGCTCCCGCCCACGTCAGGGAAGCGATCCGCCCCATCGCCTTCGCGCATGTCAGCACGGTCGATGCGAGCGCGATCTGGGAGGTGACGGTGGGAACCTACGATTGGCAGGATGCCGCCGAGGAGTGGGCGCTCCATCGCTGGATGCGCGAGAACGGGGCCATGGACGGGGAAGGAGTGCTGGTGAAGATGGAGGGCTCCATGTGAGTCTGGAGCTGCGGCCCCGGGCGTGAGCGATGCTTCGGGCAGCCGCCGTCAGACCACGGCGACGCTCGATGCGCGTACGCCCGGCCTCAGGTCCGCCCAGGGCCGCGCAGATGCAGGCGACCCGGCGCCGGTCAATGCGCCCGCGCTGCCAATCCAGCGAATTGACCGTGTTGACGCCCACGACTGAGAGCTCGTCGTACTGGAAGCCGGGTTCCAGCTTCTTCCTGATCCAGCTTCGGTAGCGGTGCCACGGGCCGAACAGGCGCAGCGGAACGTCGTCGAGCGGCGTTTCTTGGTTGCCGGGCACGACGACGCACAGCGCCTCGATGCGGTCGAGGAAAGCCTGCGTCTCCTGGAACTGACGAACCCGAGCGCCCCGCGTCGGAGCCGGAAGCAGCCCAGAAACGGCATGGCCCAGAACCAGCCGAGGTTTTCGTAGCTCTAAGCAGGCATTCGTAGCCTGTGCTGCGAAGGCCTGCTTAGAAGCTATTGAAGACGCTTCATTTTGCCTGCTGCACATGGACACGCTCCGCAGAATGATGCTTAGTCTAAGCAGGCTTACGCAGCACGGCGCACAGACGGCATGCGGCAAAGCCAGCATTGACCTCCCCGGCCAGCGCGTCGCCATCAATGACGCTGACCTTGCCGCAATGGTTTGCAGATGCCCAGCAAGGTGACATGGCCGATGACGACGACGAACCCGCCCCTTCGTTATACGGACCGCAATTTCGCGGGTCCGCCACTTCGGCAGCAGTCAGGCTGCCCAGGACCGGCGTCCAATGCCCGGTGCCTGCCGGTTGCCGCCCACAGCTAGGAAGCTATACCCCACCGGCACAGCCCCGCGAGGCATCGAATCGCGTCCCGCAGCGAACCAGAAGGCGCCGATATGAGCCAGAGCAGGATGAGTGCGCTAAGGCGAATTGCAGTCAGGTCCGGCGCGAGGCGGCCCGAACCGGGCTGCAAGCCCCTTCTCTCTTCGACAGAACCTGGAGCGGTTCGCGTCCAGACTTGGACGCGAACCGACCTAGCGGCCAAGCTGGGCCGGATGTCGAGGGTTGCAACAGCCTGCCTCATGCGCCTGGCGCCAGCATTGATGTGCTCGCTGCCGGCGTGCGCTGCCCCGGCCGGACCATGGGACACCTTGCAATTGATCATGTGGCAGGATCACTCTCCAACGCAGACGGCAGGACTGGCGCGCATGGGCTTCACCGCCACCAAGCTGTTCGGCACCGGCGCCCAGATCGACCCCGAGGACCTGGCCGCACGGCAGCGGTCCGGCCTGCCCTGGTACGTCGAGAACATAGCAACCGACTTCTACGCACCGTATCACCGCTACTTTCCCGACAAGCCGGTGACCTGGGCGTTCGATGCGGCGAAGGCCCGCCGCCGCGCCGACCCTGCGGACGACGGCGTGTTCATGCGGAAACCCAGCCTATCCGACCCGGCCTGGATCGCGCAGGTCCAGGCGCGGCTGGGCGAGGTGGTGCGGAACCAAACGCAGTTCCGTCCCTTGTTCTACAACCTTGCGGACGAGGCCGGCATCGGCGACCTTGCCGCGGCCTGGGACGCCGACATCTCGCCGCACTCGCTGGCCGGGATGCGCCGCTGGCTGCGAGGCCGTTACCAGAGCCTCGACGCCCTCAACCGGCAGTGGGGCACGGCCTTCGGCGAGTGGGATGAGGTGGTGCCCGAACTGACGGACGCGGCCATGCGGCGGACGGACGACAACTTCTCGGCCTGGGCCGACTTCAAGGCGTGGATGGACGCCGCGTTCGCGGGCGCGGTGCGGACTGGGACGGACGCCGTGCATCAGGCCGACCCGGCGGCGCTGGCGGCGCTCGAAGGTGGGCAGGTCCCGGGCTGGGGCGGCTACGACTACGGGCTGCTCGCCCAGGCCGTGGACGTGATGGAAATCTACGACATCGGCAACTCTATGGAGCTGGCCCGCGCCTTCAACCCGGCGCTGATCGCCCTTCGCA
>JAABUW010010644.1_pt1 | contig 10187 bp, 8 predicted proteins | sample 5560081 | NCBI WGS metagenome assembly JAABUW01 (sample SAMN10711882, study PRJNA513363) | rock metagenome | isolation source: Antarctica rocks | place: Antarctica: Victoria Land, Knobhead sud | reverse complement strand
GCAGCTTGCGAGTGGTGTTTGGGGTGGATGGGCCAGCTTGGCTTCTGGGATATCTACGGCTTGGAACCAGAATCAGCAGGTTTATCGGCTGTGCTCCTTGACACTCTCTCCCAAGCTCAAAACCACGAGACATCCCTCTCACTGTCTGCCAGGTGTTAGCGACAAGAATTGAGCGATGCCACATCGTACGCATCCCTCTTTTCTCTACGACAATTTTCACTGCGTTGCATTTGTCATAATAGACTTCCACAGTATATCATTCAACCAAGAACATATATGTCCTTCCGAATTAGTCATCACCACCAATGAAAAAGCCAGCTTTGTCACGCTGACACCTTTGCAGACCTAACCAAACGAGAAAAGTTGGGATCAAGGGGGCAGAGTTTGGCCGCCAACCACACTATTTCAAATCACCACGGTTCGCTGTTTTCATTCCATGGATTTTGTCGCTTGTGACCCGCATGTCCTGGATCTTTCGCTCACCCAGGCTTGAGAAACGCCTGTTGAATCCTGTCCTACCGCCTTGACCTGTGCAGCATAGCACGCATCGTAGCAAAGCAAGGGTCCGGGCTTTGGGTTGCTTAGGCTTAGCTCCTGTTACCGTAAGGGGATGAGTAGTCACACCAATCGCAGGAAGGGCTTTCAATAGCACCTTCTGGCAGACCCAAGGCACAACGATCGCCATGGTCCAAGTGCGGGTACTCCGAGAGTTAAGCTAGCAGACCCAAGGGTGACGGGACTCTCAACCGGTTTATCCAACGAGCCGTGACACTTCCTTCCAAACCTCCCTCCCTCGCCCAGCCGCCTCTCCCTCCGGGTCTCTACCCCTCAGCACCGGCAGCCGTCACACCCCACTGCGCGATATCCAACTCCAGCTGATTCGCCTTCCCCACCATGCCCCCATCTCCCCCAAACTCACTCTTCACCATAACCCTCAACAACGCCGGATTCAGCGCCATCCCCCTGACTTCCTCCGCCGAAATCCTCTTCGCATCCAATCCCGAAACGCTCTTCTCCTTGAGCAGATGCTCCTCCGTATGGCGTGTCTGGCGAAGGATATAGCGCCGGAGCACCGCGAGGAAACGGCGCGTCTCGGAGAGAGTGAGGTCGTGGTTTTTGGCGGTTGTGAGGTAGGTGTGCAGGGCGGTGATGTGGGCGTCGCCTGCGTATTGGGCGTCGAAGTCGGCGGCGACGGCTGCGGCGGTGGCGTCGACTCCTGGATGAGGGGGTCAGTGAGTTGTGAGGGGAGGGGAGGGGAGGGGAGGGGACGGACTTTGAGCGATCTCGGTCTCTGAAAGTGGAACGATGGGGAGCATGTTGTTTGGAGGTTCTGCTTGTGTTGGAAGATGTTTTTTGTGTTGGAAGGTGCTCCTGGAGGGGGGGGGAGCTGGCTTTATATAGGGGAGTCTGCTGCGATCGAGTCATCTGTAGACGATCGCGAGTCAGTCAGTAGCTGGGAAGTATTGTCCACGTCAGCGACAAGTATGTGACCACTGGTACTCCGGGGTCCAAGTCTTGAATCTTCGGCCCCGATTACAGAGGTGAATGCATGTTGTCACTGAAGGGGTCACCAAAGCTGCTACGAAGCCGGTTGACTTTTTGACTTGAATGAAGGGAGAAAACATCAAGTGAGTGAGTGAGTCAAAAGAGACAAAAGCAATAGAAAGGGGAATACAGCAGACTATTGTGATCTAATACCGTCTTCTTTCTAAATCTTTGGAACCTAACAGTCGTAGGCTTTCAGTCATAGATCTTTAACCATTCTCTACGCCCAAATGGCAGCTTGCTGCTGATGTCGCCTTGGAGGCGGAGAGTTCAATTGTTGATGAATTCCGGGAGTCGTAAGTTAGCAATATCCCTATGTTATTGAGGCATGTATTTAGTCTACTCGAGCGTATATGGTGGAGGTGGAGTAGTAGAGAAAATAGAGAGCGAGGGGGCTCGAGTAGGAGGGTTCGGAGCCGGGAAGGGGAGTATTCCGAGGTAAGGGCTTTGCTGGGCACAAAGAACTCGGTAGGCAGTGGGAAGTGGAGTTGAGACAAGCAAATTGACACTGAGGGTAGATGAAAGAAAAGCCAAGAGCAAGAAAAGGGGGTGGTCCGTAGTGTTCAAGCGGCGAGAGAAATTGAGACGTTATCATACAGTTGATGCAAGGTGAAGCTTCAGCAACCCTAGGGACGCTCACTATTGCTGATATGGATCCTGGTTTGTAGAGACACCTTTATAATGTCGACGGCATTGTGATAGAGTGGAAAGTCTGGACCTCAGTGTTCAGTCCATCGCTCACAAGGGTAACCCCTAACAGAAGGCTAAGCGCGGCTTGGAGCTGTACCACTGATGTCAACTTCCATTTACCGATCCATCTGTTCCGAAGAATTTTGCTCCATTGTTCAGCCACGAAGCGGACGACCGAATTGCGGCCCACCAATCGATCCATCCTCAGCGTACGAAAAGAGCACCTCCCCCTTGTCCCCAATTCCGAAACTCTCTCCCAGCTGCGCCTTCTCCGCCGCCCTCCAATACATGACCTTCACATGAACCTGATGTACACTTCAAATCCCATGAGGGACGTTTCTTGCCAGGAAACGCCGCGCAGACCCTCTCATGAAACGAAGGTCCGTAAATTTCATCGTCCCCAAGGCGACACCCGTTGCGAAAATCTTCGAGAAGGAGACGTGTCGCAAGCACGTCCTCGCGCATAACTTGGATGAAGGTTCGGGTTTCGGCGAGGGTAATGGTTAGCTGGTTAGTTTTTGTGAGGTAGTGATGGAGGTTTTGGAGGCGGGTTTCGGAAATGGGGTGGTCGACGATGCTGGTTGGTGAACGGGTGAGACCTGGTGGTATTAATTGCGCGCGGAAAATGTTGCATAGTCTGGTGTGTGATGATGAGGAAGCCATTCGATGCGACAGCTGTTGCGAGGTGTGTATTGTTGTGATTAAAGTTGATATTGATGTGGATGTGGTGGAATGCCAGTGGATTCGGGTCCAAGAAGGTGGAAAGCCGGCATTTCTATATTTTTCTGAAGCTGGAGTATGATTCAGACGTCGAGAGTCACTCATGGGTCTGGTCATAGTCGTATTCGGTAGTACATCGAATGACCCATAACTAATATTCAACCGAGTCCAAAAAAGCGGTGAAGGTCAGGAAAGCGAGTATGCTGCGATCGGGATCTGCGTCTACAGAATCTTATTATGAGAGGGCATAAGTCACTCGTCCTCGTGAAGCGTTAGCTAGGGGACTTACAGAATTGTATCACCAAGAATGTTCTCAATGTAGGTTGCAACGGACACAGCATACCTCGAAAAGCGTCTGCCGTGTCTGGTTAGAGAGCCAAATTTCAACATGCACGAGCTGTGCAATGCCTAAAGAGGCGTACCGTCACCAATGATCTTCTCCTTCCCTGCCCTCTCCATATGTTCCCACACTGTTTTTTTGGGCTTGGCGTGACCGAGAGCCTGATCAGTACACGGCTGTAGATTGAGGTTACTCACGTGTGATGTGTAGGCTGATTTCACGTGCTTTGTAGAAGACTCAACGCTTGATGAAGTAATCTCAAGCGCTCCTCCCAGAAGGAGTTTATTATGACTCGGAACTGGACGTTCCCATTGAAGGTGATTAATCATGTTTCCGGGCTATGACTGCAGCTCAGTAGCGCCAGACTCCTTAGCTATAAAAAGAGCTGCGGAGTATTCTTGACCTGCAGTTTCTTCGACCGCACAGATCCAGAAGGAGACACGAGTAAAGAAAGCGCATTTTCCCCTTCACCATGGACTTCTTCCGAAGATTCTGGACGTCCGAAGCCAACATCGGCGCCTTGCCAAAAACACAGCGTTAGCCCCCTCTTTCAGGGAAACCGAGAATTTGGAATGCTCATGGTTTCTAGGCCTGAAGCTACTCGAAGACGAAGACACAAAACGTTGGAACGCTGTGTTCGACAACCGCTTGCCGAAATTTCGGACTTTCCTACTGAAGCGCTACAACTGGGTGTTCGAAGATCAGCGTTTGACCTTTTTGGTGCGCGCTGTTCGGCCGTATCTTAAGGAGAGATTTCAACACGAGACCAGAATTATGCTCGATCTTTTTCCGGTGAACCCCCACCTCGAGTTTAAGTCTGTTGAAGATTTTGCGCTCCTGTATATGGAACCGCTGCTGGCGCAACTCCATGAGTGGTCTGACGCTCATGCTGGCCTGGCCGGCATGGGCATGACCCGGAAAACTAATGCGACTTTTATGAGGGCTTGCTATGCTTTCAGAGAGGCGTCTGCGGAGGAGTCTAAAAGAGCTTAGGTGACGGCCGGAGCGAAGGATGATAGCTAGTAAGGCAGTCTGCGATGATTTCGGGGTGGTAGATATTGATGTAGCAAACCCTAGGCTGGGTAATGTTATTGGATGTGGTCGTCAAGCGATAAGATTCGCATTCTTTAGCTAAGCCTCAATTTCAAGGTACCTTGCTTGCCTACGTTTGCGTTCAAAATTAGAGATTTGGATTGCCGTTACTCATGCCCTGACGTAGACACTTACCTTACCAAGGATGCATCAGACTCTGTAAATTGAAGTGATTTGGTAAGTAATCATGACGAGTGGTTGACGCGGGATCCTGCTGCGCATTCCAGGTGTCGTAACTCCAGTCTGTCATTGACGCTCTGCTGAGCTATAAAAAAGCAATTTGGATCTGCTCTCTCACAACCTTCTTTCTATTGCGAACACCAACAGGCCGAGAACACTTAACAACCTGAATGTAGAAAAGGGGAATCCTTGAGTGATTGTCACCAATGTCTGATCGTCATGTCAGCGCCCTCTGCAGACTTGACCGAGATACACCCTGCCGCGTTCCCGGATCTGCCAAGTAGCCAACGTCCGTCTACCCCTTATGAACCGTGCCTGCTCCCACCTCATTGCCACTACCTTATCGCATAATTTTCGAGCACTCCGGACCCGCAATCACCCACCCGGTAGATGCGCACGCATGTCTGAACAGAGCCACGGCCGTGATGCATCTGATGACCTACCAAACAGTCATGGGCACCGAGCCGCGGCTGTATGTGCACGAAGACGTTGTCTTGAGAATCGAGCCGGGCCCGAAGATGATGTGGGGATTGGGGCGAAACAATTCGGTCTATAGATTGGATTTTGAGGAAGTGGGATGTTCTTGAGCTGGACTTTGCGGTTTTGGTTGCAGACGGGGGGGTCTTGGGACGAGGTTTCATGGCTAGTGGTGACGGTTTGGAGTGAGGCGTAAGGATGTGCGCGGAGCGAGGCAAGGTTGAGTAGAGACTGGGTCTCGGTCGGTGGCAGGAAGGTGATCGAACAATTGAGATGTTGACATATTTGACGGCGTTGGCGAGAAGGTCTAGAGTAGGAAGAGAATGGAATAATGTCAAGTATGGCATGGTACTGCCGCTTCCACACGGAGGGGAGCGACCATCGCCGACTAGGAATCGATCTGAGGGTCCCAATTAGATAACTAGGTGATTGGATGAAGGCTAAAGATCAACGGATGTGTATCTCGCCATATTTGAGGGATGAAGCATTCGACCAAAGCGGCCTCAAGATACGAACTCGTGAAAAACCCAAACGAAGGAGCCGTCCCTTCGTTGATATATATGTAGGAGAGTTCAGGAAGATCATTTCCAAGAAAGCGCCAATTCCACGGAGGCATGCACCATCATTGGGAACATTTTCAAGTAAAAAGATGGCACGTTGCAGTATTATCAAGAATGTTTCTGTCGTGGAGCTCTCTGTAGAAATTGCAATCTCGCCTGCCGTTTTCTCCCTACATTTCGAGACAGATCACTCTGGGTGGCCAACTTCGAGTATAGTAGTCCTCATGATGTTTGACTCAGGGGCCAAGGAAAGATTAAGCCAAGGAACAAAGGTAGTCTCGCCGTCGTTGAATGATCGTTTCCTAGATTTAGGGTTGTTGCAGGTTTCTCCGAATCGAAGGGTTCTCGGATACCTTAGCTTAAGGTACCTTATCTTGGCGCTTCCTCAGCGATGTCCGAGTCTAACCAGTACGAGAATAGCCAGGGGCGATTAGATCCGCCAATAGCCGATAGAGCTTCTGCAAGACTTGATTGGCAGCTGCAATTGGTGAAAACGAAGCTGCTGCAGCTTCTCAAACATCAAGTTCCTCATACAAGTACTCCTACCAGTTGAACCAGACGAGAAAGGGTGGGGATTGGGCGTAGTAGAAGTAGATGCATCTCTACGACTCGAATCGGTCTGTTGCTTTGCTCCGACTTTCGGATTCTGTATCTTTGGAAAGCGGGCCCACAAAAGCGCTTGAGTGGTAGACAGTGAGAAAGTCAGGGGGTGGTGTATCTCGATTCTCTGGCCAGCAATCCTTGACAGAGGTTGGATTCAAGCTTGACTGAAGATGTCGTCTGTAAGAGCTCTGGTGCGAGACTACTGTTGTTACTTCGTAGAGGCCCTAGAGAATCCCCCTGTTAGTGCATCCCGCCAACACACTCTTCACTTCCAAGCCTTCCACCCCTTTTACCCACATCAAACGACCCGGGCATCCCTACTCGTCTACTTGACCTTCCACATCGCACGGACCAAATCTGTTTGCATTTTCCCTGCATGCATCTCCGCTGGCCGACCGTGTCAGTGTGGGACTGCTGTCTGCTGTTGACCAGTTGAGCACGGTGGAGCTCCTCGTGCCCTGAAGGCATCCTGCATCAACCACTCTACCAGGGCGCACGGTTATTATTAGTCCATTTGTGGCCCTGTGGGTCGCTTTCACTCCAGATTCGACCAATGCTATCCGCGTCGTCACAATGGTCATCAATCGCAAAGACACGCCCGTGCCCTCAATGCGCCGCGCAAATCTTCCGCCATCGCTCAGTCTCAGAGGCGCACCGACCAACGCGTTCTATAAAGAATCGCTGCCGCCGACACCTCCCCACCGGATCCGTACTTCCACAAGAAAAGGCCGTGCGGCCAAGGTGCATAAGGCTCGACCGACCCCACGCGAAGACTTTATGGAAGGTCTCACAGATGGTAATCAGAGTAATGCAAGGGGCGCTGGTGGAAATGAGCGACCCCCCAATCATGAACGGATATCACATGATCTGTCTCTCACCGAAGATCCACGTCACTCGGTCGTGGATAACATGCTCCTGTCGCTCAATCCCGATCAACCACGTCTCGTCTCACCACCGTCGTCGAAACCACCGCGCTCGGCTGGATCGCAAGGAAGCTCCACCAAAAGCCTGCGCCATCGCGGCCACCTACCGTCGTCCTCGTCCGCGTCGGACAACACTTGCACTATCGACAAATCTCCGAGCCGATTTTCTACCCACTTCAATCGCGGACGGCGCAGCCATAGCAGCACCGACTTCCAGTCAACCCTGGACCGGATAGACAGCGTACGGCCAAGCGAGGACCAAGGACCCGCTAGGCCGTCAATCCCTTCGGCAGTCCAACCTTCGGGGACAGCCGACCGGTCATCAGTGCCCAAGGTAAGAGCCGGCCGCAAGAGCAGTAAGAGCAGTGGATCGTCAAGCGTGGACCTTGGACGTATGGTGGGGGCTGCACAATGGCAACATACACCACATAGGCGATCATCGAGCTTTGATCACGACGGGCTCAGGAGCGACTACTCCTTTCCCGCCCCTCCAACGCAACCGAAGCCCAATGCTGGCCTCATCCGATATCCCTCCTCCGAAATAGCCCCGACGCCCACAATTCCCAGCGGGCCAAGCAATCGAGATCCTTTCCCTGCGATACCAGCTCGAGCACCGTACCACACTCAGCAAGCGGCTTTCCTGCAGCATAAAGGCAGCCACGACTCAATGACAGCCCACAAGCTGAAGAAGGTTAGAGCGGAAGGGGCAGACAAGGCTGGCATGCGTACCGGTAGGAGCCAATCGCCGGAAAAAGCACGTGGATCGCATCAGATACCCGCAACGCAAAGCTATACAAGCTCGAGGCTGGGGAGTCAACTGGACGGCGGAGCTGTGAGACCCGCGAGCGGCCTCAGTGAGCCGTTGCTGTCATCACGGCAGCATGCAGGACTGCCCCGAGAGCGGCCTGGATTCTTCAGGAGAGTGTTTGGGTCATCCCGGAACACGGTCAACTCATCAAACGAACTGCGGCCTTCCCAGCTTCATCCATCAAGGCACAGTGTACGGGCGGACAGTTTGGCCTCACTCGCGCCTTCTCCTACGCCACAAGTTCAAAGCCCGGGAGATAATGGCATACCACCCTCCGCGCAACGTATACATCCAACCGTCGCCAAGAAGCCGTCTTCCCTCTTCAGGCGCCGCAAGAAGTCTGTCTCTGAGCTCGAGCCTGCATCTGGACCATCACAACTACCGCTTCACATTGCCTTCAACAATCCACTACAACCCAGTCCTAGTCTACGACAAGCAATGGATCCTTTCCTCCACGGCCCGTCAACCATGAGGAGTGAGCCAAGAGCGTTGCGGGACCTGGGCCCGCAAGACTCCGACTTTCCCGAGCTAAGGGCTACAGACCAAAGGCCTGCTTTTCGACATGCCTACTCAAGCCAGCGCTCACTTCAAGAAGCACGTAAAGCAAGTACGGCTCCGGACCCAAGAGAAAGCTCCACCTCGCGTATACGGGAAAACCTTCATGCTGGCTCCGATGTTAAACCGGTCGACAATCAACTTCACCCACCAACAAATTCATATCTGCACGATAATAGCAGTAGCGAGGACAGAGCCGTGGATGCAGATTCGCTAAGCAACCCTGGGCCAGATGGCACGATGGCGCCGAACGGCAAAGCAAATAGATCCCCAGTAGACGATGCCTACAATCAAGACCAAGATCCCCGCTTGCGAGGTCGCAAGTCTTTCCCTTCGGATCGCACCCCATCAAACTCCGGAAGGTCTACTCCATTAGCACAGCGCAACGCCAACTCGACGTCGGCCGGCCACAAGCATATCCAGAAGGACGTAGACTCTCAAGGTTGGCTCACGGCTGTCCATACCACGCTTCCTGAGCGAAAGTCGTCACTTCCCGGCTCTACACCGCGAAAGCCGTCACTCGCTAGCCCTACAATACGAAAGCCGTCACTCGCTAGCTCTACAACGGGATCCGACCGTGTATGGCTGCAGCCAAACAACTCCGATGAGAATCTGCACCAGTCGAGCGGGGCGTCTCAGCAAGTAATAGATGTCCAAGAGGTATCTCCACTCAGCAAAAATGGGTCTGCCGCCTCCATTGCACGTAAACAGGGACCTGGTAAGGAAGCAAAGATTGACGAAATGGAGCCAGCTGCAGCCGTGTCACAGAACGAGCCTCCTACACCCTTGATCAACGGCTGCGAGCCGACAGCTGATGACTGCGAGTTCGCCTCGAGGATTTACCATGGTGACGAAAGCCTAGTCGAGAAAGCTAAAGCAGCTGCGTGGCTTGGCGACGAAGGGCCAGAGCGAGGGCGAGTCCGACGCGCGTTCATGGATAGATTCGAATGGCAGAACATGAACATTCTGGTTGCCTTGCGGGACTTCTGTGCCCGCATACTGTTAAAGGGCGAGACACAGCAGGTCGACCGATTGTTGGATGCCTTGTCGTCTCGCTGGTGTGCTTGCAATCCCAGCCATGGTTTTAAAGCTACAGATGTTGTGCACACCATGTGCTACTCCCTTCTGCTGCTCAATACAGACTTACACATGGCTGAGATCGAGGCCAAGATGACAAGAGCGCAATTCATCAGAAACACCATGCCCACCATTCGCCGTGTCGTGGCAGATGCGGCTCCGGACGCATTCGAGAACAGGCGATGTTCCACCCTTCCAAACTCTGCGCTTTGGGCCGAATCACCTACAGTCGAACAGCCCAAGGAACCAATATTGCCTCATGTCCGTAGTTCTACCGAGGGCAAGCGCTCCTTTGAAGCTCAGCGACCCCTCTACAAACTCTCGAGACGACCTTCAGATCAGACGCCCCAAGCTTGCTTCTCCAATTCAGTACTCACTCCACTTGACTACGATACGCCAATTGATGACTGCGGACCACTCGTAAAAGCACCGTTTCGTGGCAAGATGAGCACGTGGGAAGTCCAGATAGAGATTGTCCTTAAGAACTTCTACAACTCTATCCGGCAGCAGCGACTCCCCCTGCACGTGACGGAGACCAAGGAGCCAGCAGTGGAGACTCCCGTGCCCGCCAACGCGCTTTCCGCCATGGCTGGTAGCATGCTGCGCCGTACCCCAAG
>JAABUW010010643.1_pt1 | contig 10188 bp, 9 predicted proteins | sample 5560081 | NCBI WGS metagenome assembly JAABUW01 (sample SAMN10711882, study PRJNA513363) | rock metagenome | isolation source: Antarctica rocks | place: Antarctica: Victoria Land, Knobhead sud | reverse complement strand
GAGCTCCAACAACACCCCCACCACGGCGTCGCGCCCCTGCTCATAGATCGCCTCCGCCTCGGCTCGCTCCACACCGCAGGATTCGCCGCCACGAGCTTATGTCCCCCCGACCAACTGAACGCTTACGGAAAGGCCAGCATGTGCTGGCCTTTCGTGTCGTGGAGGATGGCGAAGGAATACGAACCCGCGGCGCGTTCGACGGCTGCGCCTTGCGGCTTGCGGGGAAGGTGGCTGCGGGGCGTCGTTCGATTCAGACGATGATGGCGTCGACGCCGTCGAGGTTCGCGAAGTCGCGGTCACGTGTGATGAGCGGGAGTCCGTGGGCGGCTGCGGTCGCCGCGATGAGAGCGTCCGCCGTTGCGAGCTTCTTCCGGCGGTGGCGTCTGGTGTGGGGCGAGCAAGCGCCCGTAATGCGGGGCGACGTGCGTGTCGACGGGTAGGGCCGCGAAGCGTCGCTCGGCGAAGACGAGCGTGGCGAGGCGGCCGGGGCGCTGCTCGTCGCTGGCGATGAGGACGCCGTGGTGCAGGCCGCAGAGGTCACGGCGCAGATCGCTGCCTCCTCGGGCGGTTCCCCGAGCGTGAAGTCTTCGCCGCGCGCGGGGGCGATGACGAACGAGGTGTCCAGGAGCGCTCGCCTCACGCGAACGGGTCGCGTGGGGTCTCGTCGAGCTCGCGCAGCTCTTCGTCGAGCCGGTCCTCGGGGGGCATCATGCCTCGTAGGTCGCGAACGAGTTCGTCGAAGGGCACGAACTGCTGGGCACGATCCACCGGGACGAGCTCGGCGACCGGGTGGCCGTGGACGGTGATGCGCAGTCGCTCACCGGCCTCGACGCGGCGCAGCAGGCTGGCGGTGCTGTTGCGAAGCGCCCGTTGCGGCACATCTGTAGCCATTTGGCTACAGCCTACCTCGAGCGTGCAGCAAGGTCGTGAATCGGTCGGCGTGCAGTAGGTAGGCGCCGGGGGTGGGTGTGCGGGGCTCGGCGGGGGCCGTTTGGCGGTGGTGGTGGGCCCACCCGCGCACGTCGCCGGTCAGGCACAGCGCCTGGAGTGACTCTTAGGAGCTACACTTTGGCGTGCGATGCCGAGTAAGCACCCTCGGATTGCCGTGACCGCCGATGCCGAGCTTGGCAGCGCGCTCGAGCGTGTGCGTGCTGCGACGGGTACGCACGAGCCCGACGCCACGCTGGTGCGAAGGCTCGCCGTTGGGGGTGCGGAAGCAGAGATCCAGGCCGGTTGCGGTCGTCGTGCGGCGGCGGAGGCGTTGCTGGCGGCGATGGACGGCGGCGAGTTTGCTCTCGACCTGGCCGCGATCGATCGGCTCAACGCTCCGCCGGGCGCCACGTGAGCGTCGAGTTGTGGGACGGCCAACGCCCGGTGCTCGCCGATACCTCCGCATGGATGCGTGCCCGTCGAGACCCCGAGGTGCGTGAGCGGCTACTGACCGCGGTCGCACTCGGTGATGTCGCTTGGTGCTGGCCGGTGCGTTACGAGCTGATGGTCGATGCCCGTGGTCCGGAGGGGATCGCGGCCGTCGATCGCGCGTTCGAGAGCATGCGGGAGATCGCAGTCGACCGGGCCGTACAGCGCGGGGTGCTGGCAGCGATGCGCGAGCTCGCGCGCGGCGGTTCCCACGGCGCTCACCGCCTGCCACTCACCGATCTCACCGTCGCCGTCGCGGCGCAGACCTCCGGCCTGGACGTGCTTCACTTCGACCGGCACTTCGAGCGTGTCGGCACGCTGCTGAGCGTCAGCACGCCATGGCTCACTGAGCCGTCGGCCTGAGGAGCGAGGCGCTCCGGAATCCCGCTGGGCACCACCTACGGCTGTTCTGCGTGTAGGCGGCGCTCCACGCACTTCACGATCATGCCCCCCACCGAGCCGGGGTGTCGTCGCTCATGGGCACGTGCCCAACGCCGGTTAGGACGCGGAACTCGACGTCGGGGATCTCCGTCTCGAAGCGCTGGCGGTGGCGCTCGAGGGGGAGGACGCGGTCGTGCTGGGCCCAGGCGATCAGCGTCCGGACCCGGATCTGGTCGAGGTCGCGCAGGAGGCCGTCGCCCGAGTGGATCACGGCGAAGACGCTCTTCCACGCGGCGGCGTCGGCCAGCGCGCCACCCTCGTCGGTGGCCCGACGGGCCCGCCGTCGTGCCCGGTCAGCGTGAGCGCGAGCACCGCGAGATCGCGACGGCGAGCTCCTTCCCCCACGGCGCGGTTTGTTGATCGATGTGCCCCCGCCGGAGGAGGCGCCGCCGCCGCGGATGCACTCCCGCGGCGGCGGCGGCACGGCGGCCGTGGCTAATTCAGCCTGGGTCGCAGCGTCTTCCCGTGGTCCCCGCGGCGGATCCGCGAGTTACCGAGGAACGTCTGCGTGATCTTCATCGTGGCCGGGAGCCTCGTCCGCGCAGAGACCCGGTAGACGAACGTCTTCTTGAGCGCGCACCCCCGGGTCACGCCCACGGTCGCCGTCACGGTCTTCGAGCCGGAGACGGTGATGCGCAACCGGATGCGCCCGGAGCACGGCTTGTCCTTGAAGCGACCGCTGATGGAGATCCTGTAGGCCGTATTGCGGTGGATGGGCGGCCGGCCGCGCGCGAGCTTACCGCGGCTGGTGAGCCGCCTGGCCGTGGCGCGGTCGGAGATCGCGCCTCTCTTCAGCGCGGCGCGCTTGGGCTTCGGCGGCGGGTTCGTGGGCGGCGGGTTCGTGGGCGGCGGGTTCGTGGGCGGCGGGTTCGTGGGCGGCGGGTTCATGGGCGGCGGGTTCGTGGGCGGCGGGTTCGTGGGCGGCGGGTTCGTCCCTGGGGGAGGCACGCTCGAGAGGAAGACGTACAGGCGTCCCTCGTCGGGGTTGGCGCTCGCCGACAACGACGGCGGGGGCGGGTCGTAGAACGGAGTACCCGCGATGTAGTCGGGCTCTCCGTCGCCGTTGAGGTCTCCGGGCGCCGCCACGGTCCAGCCGAGGCGGGGTCCCGACGGAGCGGTCACCGGCTCGCGGTCGGCCACCGGCAGCTCCAGGCTCTTCAGCAACGAGCCATCCTTGCCGTCGTAGATGTAGGTGCCGCCGTTCTCGTCCGTGCCCGGTACATGGTGCGGCGACTGCCCGATGAAGAGGTCGGGCGTCCCGTCCTTGTTGTAGTCCGTCCTGGCCATCGAGAATCCGAACTGCCCGCCGTTCGAAGGGGTGGGATCGTCCAGCGTGTAGAGCAGGTGTCCGTCCTTGCCGCTGAAGACCCACCCCTTGCCCTGGGACGCGCCCGCCGTGCCGTCCTGGCAGAACCCGTTGGCATAGATGTCCGCGGACCCGTCGCCGTTCACGTCGCCGGGGGAGTTCGGCGCCGCATCCTGGAAGCCGAAGTTCGCTCCGCACGCGGAGCCGGCCTGGGGCGTCGGATCGTCGATCCGCAGAAGGAGCTTCCCCGTCGCGCCGCTGAAGACGTACTCGCGGCCCTGCGCCTCGTTGCAGCCGTTGGGCTCGGGTGCTCCGCATGCGGCCCCGGTCCCGGTGTAGAAGCTGTAGCTCCCCGCGTCCACGAGCTGGTCCGGGATCCCATCGCCGTTCGTGTCTCCGGGACTTTGCACGGAGATGCCGAAGCTACCGCAGCTCGAGGTGCAGGTTCCCGCGGGCTGATTGGCATCGGGAAGATCGAGGCGCCGCACCATGGCCCCGGTCTGCCCGTTGAAGATGTAGGACTGCCCCTGGTTGATGCGGCACCCGTCAGGCACCGGAGAGATCTCACCGCAACCGGTCGATGCGGGCGTCGCGGTGGTGCACGCGAACGTAGTGCAGACGTCGTTGTTCGACGCGCCGACGAGCACGTCGGGGATGCCGTCGCCGGTCACGTCGCCGGCGGTGCCGATGCGGGACCCGAAGCGCGCGTTGGCGCCGGTGTTGCCCTGCGGATCGGGATTGTCGAGCGGGTACATCAGTTTGCCCGTGGCTCCGTCGAAGACCCACGCCTTCCCCTGGTCCTCGTTGCAGCCGTTGGGCTCGGCGGTGCCGCAGGCGCCCATGTTGCCGCCCTTCGCCGTGAAGACGTCCTGGGAGTCGGTCCCGACGGCGAGCTCGGGCTTGCCGTCGCCGTTGACGTCGCCGAACACCGAGATGAAGAACCCGAACTTGGCTTTCGCCTGGGGCTCCGGCGAGTCGATCGTGCGGATGATCGAGCGGTCCTTCCCGCTGACCAGGTAGACGCGTCCGGTATCAACGGTCCCGTTCACGTCGTACATGGGCGCGGCGTCGTAGAAGTCCTTGACACCGTCGCCGTTGACGTCGGTGGTTGTCGCAAGGCGCTCGGTCCAGCGACCGCCGGCCTGCGGGTCGGGCGAAGGCACGAAGCTCGGGTTGTACGTGGTGGTCGGAGTGGCGGCGCCCGCGCGCGAGGCGGACAGGAGCGCCGAGGCACCCACGACGACGATCACGAACAGCATCCGTACAACCCGCATCTTCACAGCCGGCATTTCCTACCCCACCGTATGGACCGAAAAGCAGAAGGCGGCAACTTAGCGCCGATCACCCGGCAGAGGTAAGTGTGTGAGACCTATAGCGCAGCCAGATCGCGCTGCACCACGGGTCATCCGGCGCAACCTGGTGGAGTTGCTTGACGGCACGCTGACGCACGAGCTACAGTGCGCGCCGTGCGGCGGTCATGGACAGCGCTCATCGCCCTCGCGGCGACCCTCGCCTTCCCGGCGGTGGCCTCCGCCCATCCGCGGCCCATCATCCGGTCGGTCTCCCCACAGAACGCGATGCCCGGCGCCTCCGTGACGATCACCGGGGCAGACTTCAACGCGGAGGCAAGGGCGGTGACGCCCGTGAAGGTGTATCTGGGACACGGCGGTTCCCTCCTGGGCGCGGCGGATGTCGCGGCCGACGGAAGCTGGACTGTGACCGCACAGGTGCCGGCCGAGACCGTGCACGGCACCTACGTGATCTATGCCGAGGCGTTCGACGCCGCCGGACAGGCGATCACCACGGACGCGGGCGGAGGACCGGGCGCCGGAAACGGCGCGCTCGCCGTCGGCCCCGCTCCGGCGCCGTCCGCAGATGGAGGAGGCGGTCCCTCCGCCCCCCTGCAGCAGCAGGCCGCGCCTCCAGTGCCGAGCGCCCAACCTGCAGTGCCGAGCGCCCAACCTGCAGTGCCGAGCGCCCAACCTGCAGTGCCGAGCGCCCAACCTGCCCCAGCGGCGACACCCGCCCCCGCCCCGACGGTCGTCGCGCCGGCCCCCCCCACGGCGGCTCCTGTCGCCCCTCCCGTGGCCCACGTGCCTGCCCCAGCGGTGGTGAAGCGTCCGGTTGCGCCGAAGCACGCCCAGCCGGCGTCGCCGCCCCTCCGGTCCACACCCGTGGCCGGAACCCGACGCGGCGCTCAGGCCCACGCCCCGGCGCAGCGACGGACGCGGAGCCGAATCATCACGAAGAGCGTGCCCAAGTCGACCGGCGCGCGGACCCCCTCCACTCCAGCGGTGGTCGCACGGACCGCCCGGCGAGACGCCGCTCACCCCCGCGCCAGCTCGCCCCGCACGCCGCCCCGCACCGGCCCCCTCGGCGCATCGCCTCGGCAGCGCACTCAACTGATCTCCCCTTCGCTGCGCCGCAGCGCGCCAACGCCCGCCGTCGACGCCACCGCCTCGGTCGATCGCGGCGTGCCCGATGACTTGCTGACCGCGTACACGATCGTGCTGGTGGCGCTCGTCCTCACGGCGCTCGGCAGCGCGGCAGCCGCTGCCGCCGCCATCCGCCGCCGGCGCCCCTCAAGCCGCGGCTCGGATGTAATCGAGCTCGAGCTTCAGCAGATGATCGCCGACGAGCTCGCGCCGGTGCGCCGCGCCGCTGTCGGCGAAGATCAGAGCGCCAGCGAGCTTCCGCCGTCGGCCGAGCCCGACGAGCTCGCACTCTCAGGCTGAAGGCTCCCCGCGGTCGTCGGCTGGCGTTCTCCTGCCTCGCGAACCGGTGGCCGGGGGACCAGTGTGCGACGCCGCGATCTACGCATACGCACCGTCCGCCGCCTGCGCCTGCTCCGCTGCCCGCCGCTTCTCCCGGGCGGTGTCGCCGGCGTGCTCGCCGAGCGCGCGGTAGGCCTCGAAGCGTTGGTCGGTGTAGAGCTGACCGGCGGTGCTGTGGTGGGGAAAGACGGGTCCTGCTGGCGGTAGGCATGGACGTCCCACGGCGCCGCGGCGGTGACGACGGTCGGCACGTAGACGAGGCGGCCGACCTCCACGAGCTCGTCGGTATCGCTTCGCGACGAGATCTTCCCGACGACGCAGCTCTCGGCCGCCAGGCCTGTTCCGTCGCTCGGGAGCAACGGCGAGGGGTCGATCTCGATCTCCACCTCGAGCTCGCTGCGCGCGAGCGCGATCGCGTCTCCCAGGGCCGCGAACGGCTTGCCGCCGCTCGCGTCGAAGCAGTAGACGGTGTCGCACCCGCGCCGGAGCAGCTCCACGAGCCCGAGGTTCTCGTAGTGGCCCCCGTCGGTGTACGTAGAGGAAGCGGGCGTCGACGCGGTTGCGGCCGAGGATCTCGCGAAACAGGTAGGAGAGCCGCGGGCGCTTGAGGAAGTCCGGCGGCGGCTTCGCGGAGTCGGCCCCCGCCTCCGCTGCGTCCCGGGGTTCCGGCTGCCACGACCCGCCCTTCACAAGATGCCGTGGGTTGGTCACCCAGACGCCGAGGCGGAGGTTGGCCAGCGCCATCACGAACCGCACCGGGGCGCGGGTCAGCTTGCCCATGAGCGGGCCCCCTCGAGCTCGCCGTCGTGGCGTAGGGCCTGCAGCGCCCCGAGGTTGAAGGCTGCCGAGCGGATGCCGCCGCCCGAGCAGCAGATGCCCACCTTCTTCGTCTCGCCCACGCCGGAACGGCTCGAGGACCCCCAGCCGGGAGGGAGAGGGCTCCGGCCGCTCGCCCGTCAGCAACCACCGCAGAAAGCCGCGGCGCCGCTCGGCGCGTGTCGCCGGGCGCTTGGGCCTGACGCCGAGGATCCCCTGGTCGGCGCGGGGCGCCGCCGCGCCGACTCCGCCTGTGCCCTTGCCCGGCGTCACCTCGACGGCCGGCTCGCCCTCGGCCGGGTCCGAGGCGTTCTCGCCCATCCAGCGGGCCCGCCTGATTGACGAGTCCTCGACTCGAGGCCCATGCCGGATGAACTCGGCGGCCGTTGTTCCAATGTGGTTCCCAATCTGAGAGAGACCATCTCCCATCTCCCTAAGGCAAAGCGAGTCGCGGCGTTGGGGGTGCTCATGCGTCGGGGCGTCCCTGGTTGACCCAGGCGGCCAGCAGCGGGTCGGTGACCCGGTAGCCGGTCGGCCTCGAGGCGTCGCGCATGATCTCCCCGCGGTCCTCGAGCACGCGCGCGGCGGTGCTGATGGCGCCCCCGCGCGAGCCTCCGTGGCGACGCTCGGAGGCATAGAGACGCCCCGTGTTCTCGGCGATGGCCGCGAGCACGCGTCGATGGCTCGGCTTGAGCGAGATCCAGATCGATCGAAACTCGTCGCGCGCGTCGCGCATCACGGCATCGGCGGCGGCGGCCCAGGTCTCCTCGGTGGCGGCCTCTTGTGTGAGAGTTCGCTCCCAGACGGCGTGGGCTAGCAGCATCGTGCGCTGCGGGTGCCCCTGGGCGAGCTCGAGCAGCGGCTCGAGCACCGCGCCGACCGCGCGACCAGTGCGCTCGAAGCGCTCGGCGATGTACTCGGCGACCACGTCGGCGGGCAGCGGCGGGAGCTCGACCGGGCCCGCCTGCCCGTAGAACGCGCGACGGCCGTCGGAGAACAGCTCGCGCATCATGCCCAGGTGGGAACCGGCGAAGACGTAGCTCGCGGCGTCGCCGTGGTGCTGGATCTCTGAGCGGATGATCGCGTCGGCTCGGTCCTGCGCGGCGAGCACGTCCTGAAACTCGTCGAAGACCACCAGCGTTCGCAACCCATGGCGCTCGTGCAGCCGTCGCGGCAGGGCAAGGCGGTCGAGCAGCGGCGGCTCGCCCTGCGGATCGATGCCGACCTCGACCGCTCCCGGTACCGGGCCACCCCCGGCCCGCAGGGTGGGGCGCAGCATGCGCCGCACGCCGGAGAACCAGGAGGCCAGGCGCCCGGCGAGCTGCTCGCCGTAGGCGCGCTCGATCCGCTCGGCGATGTCGGTGAGCGTCAGCACACCGAAGAAGTCGACGTACACGGTCGCCCACCCCTCGCCCTGCGCGTCGCGGAGCGCCCGGCGCAGCAACGAGGTCTTGCCAAAGCGCCGTGGAGCGACCAAGCGGCTGTTGTTGCCGTCGCGCGCGCGGGCGAGCAGTAGCGCGGCCTCGCCGTCTCGGCCGATGAGCTCCTCGCCTGACACCGGCTCGGTGTAGCGGAACGGACTCCGAGGCTGCTCTACATCGAAGTGCATATCTGCTCGCAAGAATAGAGCATCCCCCGCAGTAACACGCATGCCGGCAGGTTCGTACGGTCTCACAGTGCGCGGGGGACGCGCAGCGTCAGTGCTTGCCGGGCGCCGGGAACGGTGGTGCGTCTTCGCGGCGGTAGCGCACGGCGCCCCTGCATCCCGGGGGGAAGCGCATCGCCCTTGGACCTCGTGGCGGCCGGAGATCGCCGCGAGCTAGGAGCGGTTCCGCTCCACCCACTCCACGATCGTGCCGCCCACGAGCCGGGGGTCGTCACTCATCGGGACGTGCCCGACCCCGGGTAGGACGCGGAACTCGACGTCGGGGATCTCCGTCTCGAAGCGCTGGCGGTGGCGCTCGAGGGGGAGGACGCGGTCGTGCTGGGCCCAGGCGATCAGCGTCGGGGCCCGGATCTGGTCGAGGTCGCGCAGGAGGCCGTCGCCTGAGCGGATCGCGGCGAAGACGTTCTCGACGACCCCGCACTTCAGCGAGGACCGGGCCATCGCCACCGCCTCGGCCGGGGGCAGGAGCTCGGGGTGACGGATGATGTCGCGCAGGGCGACACGGCGGGCGGACGGGCGGCGCATGATCCCGCCGAGGCGTCCCTCGGTGGCCCGGGTGATCCAGAGCTGCCGGCGGAAGAACCGCTCGATCCGCGCGCCCTCGGGATCGCCCACCTGCCAGCCGCCGGCCGGGGACAGGCCCACCACGCTCCGTGCGCGGCCGCGCTTGGCGAGCTCGAGCACCAGCGTCCCACCCATCGAGTTGCCGACGAGGTGGGCCGTCCCGATCCCCTGGGCGTCGAGCTCGGCCTCCAGGTGCCCGGCGGCGTCGGCCAGCGCGATGCCCTCGTCCGGGCGTACGGCCGGGCCGCCGTCATGTCCGGTCAGCGTGGGCGCGAGCACGTCGTAGCGGGCGACGAGCTCGGGGAGCACGGGCAGCCAGCAGCGCCACGTCACCGTGAAGCCGTGCACGAGGACGACGGGCTCACCGGAGCCGGCGCGGTAGCGGGCGGCGGAGATCTCGGGCACGCGCGCGAATCCTAGAGCTCGATCTCCCCGCCCATCACCACCGTACGGTCTCCCGGCAGCCCGAAGTACTCGACCGCGTTGGCCGAGTTCCGCGAGATCGCGACGAAGAGCTTCTTCCGCCACCTCCGCATCCCCGGGGCGCGGGTCGGGACGATCGTGATCCGCGAGAGGAAGTAGGAGCTCTCCTCGGGGACGATCTCGCGCTCGAGCCCCTGTGCGGCGGCCAGCCGTAGCGTGGCCGGCACGTCGGGCTCGTCCTGGAACCCGAACCGGGCGGTGACGAGGGTGATCCCGTCATCCCCGTAACCGAGGTCGTCGATCGCCAGCCGCTCGTCCTCGCCGACGTGTGGAACGTTCAGGTTCTCGACGGACAGGATCACCGCGTGCTCGTGCAGGCAGTGGCTGTGTTCGACGATCGCGCGCATGGCCAGCGGGGTGGTCTCCGCGCTCGCGTTGAGGAAGACACCAGTCCCGGGCACGCGGTACACGGGTGGGTCCATCGTGTGGACCTCCTCGACGAACGCGCGCAGCGGCCCCTCCTCCTCGGTCCGCTTGCGCGTGACGATCTCCCGTCCGCGCTGCCAGGTGATCAGCACGGTGAAGACCACGAGCGCGATCGTCAGCGGGAACCAGCCGCCGTGGACGACCTTGCGCAGGTTCGCCGTGAGGAACGCGAGGTCGACGAACAGGAACACCGCCGCCCCGGCCAGCACGAGCCCCAGCGACCGGTGCCAGAGCACCCGGACCACCACGAAGAACAGGATCGTGTCGATGGCCAGCGTGCCGGTCACCGCGAT